>Ga0214919_10003438_pt1 | contig 23909 bp, 25 predicted proteins | sample LL1503_MetaG_FD_177994 | JGI IMG/M metagenome (GOLD analysis project Ga0214919, IMG submission 177994) | Freshwater microbial communities from Lake Lanier, Atlanta, Georgia, United States - LL-1503 | ecosystem: Environmental > Aquatic > Freshwater > Lake | place: USA: Georgia | collected... | reverse complement strand
ATTCCACTAAGGCCGACCATCATCGACATTAACGCAATTCTGACTAAACTCATATTCATTATTTGCCCCCCTAGGTGTGACCCAATACTAATACTGCCATAGGTATTCGAACAAGGCTAAAATGTGGGTGGACGGGCCTCCTCGCATGGTGGCTTGGTAACCTGGTCAGGTCGGGAACGAAGCAGCCAAACCCAAGTACTGCCAGTGCCGGGGGTTGGGCTCGTCCCCTTCGCTGACGCTTCAATTCAAACATCTTCTAAAGCAAAGCTTGTCCTCTAAAAAATATCCATCAATTTGCTGCAACATTTTGGCAGCAGCACTAGGGCTTATTGCTAATAGCGGCTTATGCCAAACAGCGACTCTGCAGTCCTTTATATCCGCTACGCCAACCGATACTATTCAATTGGGTATTAATATGGATAACTCGCTTGAATTTAGCAGCAAGGGGCTGGCAATTGATTTAGGTCAATATGGTGAATGGATCGCCTCAGCCGCAGTAAGTGCTATTGGCGTCAGCCAAACTAATACATCCCCAGGCTATCCAAGCACCACTGCCGACCTCTCGAATGCACAATTAATTTTGCAAAAAAATACTGGGGTGGCTCAGTTTTATTTTAAAGCAGGTTCGTATAGCTTTCCTACGCTGGGCACAGCATACAAAAGAGCGAATTTTTATACTGCCGATACTTATGGCTACGTTCCACAGGTTTATGCCGCTTATGTTCCCAATAGCAATTGGTCGGCAATGATAGGTAAGCTGCAGGCCATGGGGGGTTATGAGTCTGGCTTCACCTACCAAAACTTAAATATTGCCCGTGGCATCTTATGGGCCCAAACGAATGTCATTACCCGCGGTATTCAAGTCAATCACACTCAAGATAAGATCGATTTGGCTTTTACGCTTAATGATGGCGCGTATTCAGGAAAATATAATTGGCTGGGTGCTTCAGCTAGCTATCGACCTAATCTAAATCATTATCTTGGCATTAGCTATGTCGGCTCTTTCAGCCCCAATAATACGAATACTTTTAATACGCCTTTATTAGAAAACAATTCGCAAATTGCTAATGTCGTTTATAAATTTAGCTCTGATCATTGGCAAGTTGTACCTTATTTACAGTACTCATTGATACCCGCCAACCCTTCGATTGGTATACCTGTTTCGTATACCACTCGGGGTGGCGCGATATTGGTGAACTATAAAATGCGCCCTACTGAGATGGGCGCAGCTAAATTAAAGAATATAAGTTTGCCAGTGCGCGTGGAGTATTTATCCACTAACGGCGGCAATGTAGCTGGGGCGCCAATACTGCTTTACGGCCCCAATAGCTCAGCCTGGACCTTCACCATCACCCCCACCTATCAGTTTGAGCAATACTTCATGCGCCTTGAAGCATCGCTCGTAAAGGCCATAAATGCCGCCGCTGGTGCAAGCTTTGGCGCAAATGGCACTAATACCTCTCAAGTAAGGGCTATGGTTGAAGTGGGGATTTTGTATTAATTAAGCAACTACACCCCAAGTCGCTAGCCTTAGTAGGGCTATTTACCACGTTAAAAATATGTCAGCAACACCAGTAAACGCCAAATGACGACGGCTAGGCAGATACCAATCAAAATGTAGTAATTTAGTTCAATGCGAAATAAGCGAACACGTTTATGGGTGTAGTCAATTGCAAGCATGAGATTTCCTTTATTAAGTCAAGCTGGGTTAAAGATGTAAGCGTAAAGCCTGCATTAACCATTACATAGCAGAAAAATCGTATTTTCTTGTAGGAAATTACTGAGAATCAGTATTTCTGCCTTGCGCTACTTTCTTTCTTAAAAAAGCGGGCTCTCCGGTTGTCAAGCCAATCACATCACGACCAATAATAGAGCTTGAAATTGAGACTGCAGATACAACTTAAAAAAATGAAACTAATCTCTAATTTTATTTCTAGCAACTATCATTTTCCAAAGCTCCATATCTTTATTTAAATATTCTTGAAATTCTAATGGAGACATTTTTTGCATAACGATGCCACTTTTATTAGTCAGAACACTAATTAACTCTGGATCAGATAGCGCATTATTAAAACTTTGATTAATGGTCTCAACCGTCTTTTTTGGCATCCCTTTAGGCCCCATTAGACCGTAATAAACTCCAACATTAAAGTCATAGCCTAATTCTTTGAAGGTTGGAATATCTGGGGAGAGTATTGATCGACTCTGTCCAGTTATCGCAAGCGAAGTAATCCGCTCCGACTTAATGTCTCCGAGGAGCGGATTAATCAATATATCAACCTGTCCACCCATCAGAGCCGCCAATGCATCACCCCCGCCTTTATAGGGAATGTGGGTCATTTTGATATTTGCAGTTTGCTCGAACAGCACACTAGCCATGTGTGGTGTTCCTCCCTCTCCAGAGGATCCATAATTCAGTTTTCCAGGATTGGCTTTAGCGTAATTAACCAACTCTTTTATAGAGTTAATTTTTAAGTCATTATTTACTTTTAATATTACTGGTCCTATGCCTAAATAAGCAATTGCCATTAGATCTTTTTTGACATCAAAACTGAGATTTGGATAGATCGCGGGACTAATCGCAATGCTATTGGCAACCACAAGAAGGGTATAGCCATCTGGCTTTGATTTGGCTACTAGTTCAGCCGCAATATTACCGCCAGCCCCTACTTTATTTTCTATAATGACCGGAATTTTTAATGTATTAGTGATCGATTTAGCAAAAGTTCTTGCTACTAGGTCGATACTACTTCCCGGAGAAAATCCTACAACAAGAGTAATTGGCCTATCAGGATAAATAGGCTGAGCTAAAGCAAAACTAACAGCAGCAAAAAAACCTAAGGTAGGTAGTATAAAAAATTTGAAAAAAGGTAAATTATTCATATTGAGTGCTCGATGTAGTATATCCGTGGTGAAAGTCAAAATTTATTAAATTTACATTCCGGTGCTTTTTTATACCATAACCCCCACCACCTGGTGTGCGAAGCAAAACTTCATCTCCTGGCTGCAAAGTATGAGGTTTACGAGAGTCAATTTTTATATCATTAATATATACTTCCCCTAATTTTCCAGATTCACCTCCAGCGATTCCGGGAGCTGCAACGATAAGTCGTTCAGTTAAAAAGACAATAGTTAATGGAAAAGAATGCATATTAATAAAACTAATTTCCTCACCAAGGCCGCCTCGATGTAAGCCGGCTCCACCAGAATCAGGAAGTAGTAATTTTCTTTTAAAAAATAAGGGAAAGTCTCTTTCAGCAATCTCAATTGGCGTTGGAGAAATATTACTTGGCCATGACATAGCAGATGAGCCGTCTTTTAAGGCTGTTGCACCTAATCCCCCATTAAAAAATAAAACACTGGCAAAAGGTTTTCCATCTTCTTTTATCCCATTTAAATTGGCGATCCATACCGGTGATCCGGAGGCGGCCATTACCTTTTTTTCCAGAATAGGCGCAAGTGCACCAAAGATTAGACAGGGCACGTAATGACCCGTACAGGATCTTCCTCCAACTGGAGCAGGTGACTTTGGGTTAAGAATCGACCCCTCAGGAGCAGAGGTAGTAATTGCTTTAAATAAACCATAATTATTAGCCAGATTTGGCAAAAGTAAGGATTTAATCGTATAAATCACCATTGCATTTGTATAGGGAAGAACACAATTGATTGCAAAATTTTGCTGCTGTGGTGAGCCTGAAAAATCACAACTAATATGTAAATCTTTGATTTCAACCTTTACATTAAATTGGAAGCGCTCTTGAAACCCGTCAGTTTCCATTGTGTAATAGTAATTACCCTCTGGCAGAGCTTTAATTGCCCTACGCATAGCTTGGTCGCTAAGCTCAAATAACTCTTTTGCTAATTCTGAGAATGAATTAAGTTTATATTCTATAAGTAATTCTTGGATTCGACTCTGAATTAATTCAACTGCACCTACATGACAAAATATATCGCCAACAGTTTGGTCTGGGGTACGAACATTAGTTTTAATTAATTGAATTAACGTGAGATCTTGCTCTCCATTTCTCATTAATGGCATTATTGGTATATGAAAACCTTCTTCATACAATTCACGAGCATCAACTGAGCGAATCTTTCCCCCAATATCAGGGACGTGTCCAGCTGTAGCTGCAAAGCCAACAATCGTTTCTTGGTAGAAAAGGGGTTTTACTAAACAAATATCATTTAAGTGGCCTGTACCAACCCAGGGATTATTAGTGATATAAACATCACCCTTTAGCATTTTATCTTTGCCGATTTTATTAATAGTAGCTTGAACTGTATTTGGTAAGGTGCCAATAAAAGATGGCAGACTGCCGCTATTTTCAGCGAATGCATGACCATCGTTATCGGTTATGACAACAGCAAAATCATTTGCTTCAGAAGAGAGAGTTGAAAAGGAGGTGCGGATGATTAACTGAGCTGCTTCATCAGCAATTGCTTGTACTCGCGACCAAAAAATTTGCAAGAAAATTGGATCTGAGTTCAAGATCGGTGCATTATTCATTCCTAACCTCATTTTGAATATTGATGATTAGGTTACCATTAGGACTTAACCTGACAAATCCCGATGGTCCCACCACGATCGTCGTACTGGGCTCTTCTATAAGTAAAGGGCCCCAATGTTGGAAGCGCGAGTCTAACTCCTCTCGATTAAAGACGGGAGTATCTATGAAACCATTACTTTCTTGGAAATATACGCGCCGAAATTTTGGCGTTGGAATTATATGCAATTCTTCAACTTGCCTTACTTTTTGTTTTTGAAGTGGAGTTGCGCTTCCAGATATTCGTAGATTTACTAATTCGATTACACCATTAGGGGGTGTACGTCCGAATTTTTCTGCATATGCAGCTAAAAATGCATTTTTAATACTTAGATTATTTAACTTCTTGCCATAAGAAGCGGGTAAATTAAAAAGCAAATTAAATCCTTGCCCTACAAAACGGGCTTCAGCTTGATAATGTATGTGAATGGGCCCATAGCTTTTACTAAGGGCTTGAAGAGATGACTGTATTTCTAATTCAAGAACGTGGATATTCTTATCTAACTCTGCAACGAGATCAAAATCAGGTTTATAGCTTATTGTTTTAGAACGGTCAGTTCTGGCCGAAGCGATTAACAAACCAAATGCAGATGCAGTTCCTGCATCGGGAGGGCAGATAACAGTTGAGATGCCTAATTTTTTAGCTACCATATAGCCATGTAGGGGTCCTCCCCCTCCAGTTGCAAGCAGGGCAAATTTACTAGGGTCACGACCTTTTTCCGCTACATGCAATCGCGCAGCAGTTGCCATATTTTCAGCTACTAGATTATGAATGCCCCATGCAAGTTGAATTTGGCTTAATTTGAAACTAGCACTTAACTCTTTTAAGCACTGTTCTGCTGTGTCCACATATATAGGGATGCTGCCACCAGCAAAAAAAACAGGATTCAAATAGCCTAATAGTAAGTTCGCATCGGTAACAGTTACTTGATTACCACCTAGGCCGAAACAAACAGGCCCAGGTTCAGATCCAACACTTTTTGGACCCACTTGCAAAAGGTTTAATTCATCTTGGCATGCTATACTGCCGCCGCCAGCACCAATTTCAATTAGCTCAACCGTTGTGATATTAATCGGAATACCACTACCCTTCGAAAAACGCTTACGTCTAGCAGCCTCAAAGTTATAGGCAATAGAGGGTTGATTCTCATTGACTAAGCAGAGTTTTGCTGTAGTCCCACCCATATCAAAGGCTAATAAGTTGGCAACGCCTTCTTGTGCACCAAAATAACCTGCAGCAATAACTCCAGCAGCTGGACCAGATTCAAGAAGCTCAATGGGTTTATTTTTGGCTTCACTAAGATGGCTTAGCCCACCATTAGAGAGCATCATTAATACTTCAGATTGAACTCCTAATTGGAAAAGTGCACTTTCTAATTGATTTAGGTATGCTAAAGCGATTGGCTTAATGTATGCATTAGCAATAGTAGTCGATGCTCTTTCAAACTCGCGGATAATTGGGCTAACTTCCGAAGAAATAGTTGCCACCAAATGCGGAAATTTTTCTTTAATCAGTTTAGCTAGCAATTCTTCATGTGTAGAATTGATATAGGAATGAAGAAGGCAAATAGCAACCGACTCAACCCCCAAACTAATTAGTCTTTCAATCTCAAATAAGGCTTGCGACTCATCTATTGCTTCAATTTCAACGCCCTTGGCATTAATTCTTCCAGAGATTTCAGCTCTATGCGATCTTGGTATTAATGTCTCAGGTCGATCAATTGCCAAATCATAAAGATCATATTTACGCTCATTACCAATTTCAATAATATCTCTAAATCCATGATTGGTAATCAGGCCAGTGCAAGAGCCTTTGCGTTCAATGAGTGCATTTGTAAATAAAGTTGTTGCATGCATGATACGAAAAATTTCTTTAGCAATAACTTTTTTTTCTTGAATTAATTTTTTTAATCCAATCGTAATTCCAAGTATTGGATTATTGTGCGTAGTTAGTACCTTTATAGCCTCAGATTTCTGCGTACTTAAGTTAAAAGCAACAATATCAGTAAAAGTTCCGCCAATATCAATACCAATAGACCATACCTCTTTCATTATCTATGATCTCTTTTTTTGTTTTAATAAATTGAGGTAGATTCAAACACGAAGTGCAACACGGTTTAAAGATTGGGTAAAGACTTCACTTGGTGTTTTAAATCCTAATCGCTTTCTCGGTCGGTTATTGAGTTTATTAACACTCATTCTAAACCCCTCATCTGTGACAGTTGATAGCCCCCTTTTCTTGGGGGATGTTTTGCTTAAGCCAATCAAAGAGGTTTTCATTAGATTCCCGTTGCCAGTTAGCAAAAAGAGGCTAAATTTAAACTCCTAAATAAGCTTCTCGCACTCTCGGCTCTTCGGATAAATATGCTGTAGAGCCAGTTAAAGTAACTTTACCAGTCTCAATTACTACGCCATATGATGATAAATCAAACGCCGTCATTACTGAACTGCTGTCAATTTAGGTCTACTACCAAAGAGAGTTTTTCTATAGTAAATCATTGCAGCAAAATGGGTTGATTTTGGATTACTTGGGGTACTTGGGTTTGGGGTGCTGGTGGTCTGTAACCTAAAGCACTATGGGGCCTGACATGGTTGTCCCTAAAGGGATTCCCTTTGGTCATTAGTTTCACCCACTCCCCATCGATTTTCCAAATTTTGATTCTTTTTCCGACCATTACTACTTCTGCGGGCACAGAAACGCCGCCCTGTATTAAACGTGCCATAGTTATTTCTCCAAATTGTTAAAGAACGTGGGCTTAAAACAGAAAAGCCCTCTTAAGAGAGGGCTGGCAGATGAAAACGGTGAACCGTTTAGTTACCCTTTCGGGTCACATCCGCTGTTAGCGTAAGCACCTTGCTCGGTAAGCAGGTTGCTGGGGCACAAGCCCATCTCTTAATGTAAGATTGAATTGTAAATACTATTTTTGATGGGTGTCAAGTTTATTTTTAATATGATGAAAATTATCTTATTGCTGGTGGGCACCCTTAGTGCACCACTTCTTTTTGCTGACTCCTCTAGTTGTTATTCAATTAATGACGGCGATAAAAAGAATTATTGTCTTGGCATTTCTAAAAATGATGCTTCTTATTGCTATTCAATTAGGGAAGAGGACCTTAAAAACCTGTGTCTAGGCCAAGCGAAGCATGATAAATCGTATTGTTACTCTATTCGGTCAAGCGATACCAAGAATCTCTGTTTAGGTTTAATGAAATAAGGATCAAACAATTGGAGTTCAGGGGCCTACTCCGCAGTTATCTTGCCATTCTTCACCACTACCGCCCATTTAGCTATCTCAGCCTTTAAAAAGCGATCGGCTTCTTCAGGTGAGTTACCAATGACTTCTGAGCCCCCATCAATAAGCCGTTGACGAACCTCAGGGGTGTTCAACGCTTTGACTACTTCAACATTCAGCTTATTAATAATCTCTTTTGGAGTGCCAGGGGGTGCCACCATACCGAACCAAGCTACTGCTTCAAAGCCTTTAACGCCAGACTCTGAAAGCGTAGGCACATCAGGTAGCTGCGGATGACGTTTGAGGGTAGTAACTGCTACGGGTCGTAATTTGCCACTCTTAAAGTGAGGCATCAGGGCCACTAAATTATCAAACATCACCTGAATTTGCCCGCCCATCAAATCAAGATGGGCTGGTCCAGATCCTTTATAAGGAACATGGGTCATATTGATGCCAGCATCTAATTTTAATTTCTCGGCGGTTACATGATGAGAAGTACCAACACCTAAAGAGCCAAAATTTACTTTGGTTGGATTGGCTTTAGCGTAATCAATAAATTCACGCACATTTTTTGCTGGAAAAGTAGGATTAACGGCTAAGGCCAACGCAGAATTAGTAAAGACGGTAACAGACACAAATGCGCTAGTGTCATACTTCAGATTGGTATAAGCGCTTGCGCTGATGGGTAAAGCCGCCGTTGAAATTAAGAGCGTATAGCCATCAGGAGGTGCCTTTGCTACATAATCATTCGCAATCGTACCTCCACCACCAGCCCTGTTCTCTACTAAAAATGGTTGGCCCATCGATAGCGTTAAGCGCTCAGCTACTGAGCGCGTCACTGTATCCGATGCTGAGCCTGCAGCAAAAGGCACAATTAACTTTACTGGCTTAGATGGGTAAACATCTGCCCATGAAAGACTTGTGTACATCATTGTCGTAATGACTAGGAAGCAATGCAAGCATCGTTTTTTTAAGATCATCATTAAGCGGTTACCTCCAATGGTATGTAGTCGCGCTCTAGGGTGGTGGTTCTCCGTAAATCGCGACGCACTGAGAGGTCATAGCGACGGCCACGATGCAAGGTTGTGCGGTTATCCCACATTACATAATCACCGGGCTGCCAGTGATGTGAATATACAAACTGTGATTGCGTAGCATGTTCAATTAACTCGGCCACCAACAACCGCCCCTCAGGCACTGTTAAATCGCTAACCTCGGTAATATGGACACTGGGAAATAAAACCTTACGGCCTGAACCCGAGTGTATGTGCACTAAAGGTCGCCTAACAGGCGGAAATTTAGCCAACTGCTCCTCGGTATAGTGCTCATCACCCAAAGCAATACGAGAATGAAAAGCAGAATGCAAACCTGTGCGTCCCTCAACATACTGCTTGGTTTTTTCTGGCAACGCATCCCAAGCGGCGCGTAAATCAGCCCACTCCGATTGACCGCCCTCTTCGGGAACAATGACTGCAGATAGCATCGAATATTTAACTGGGATATTTTGGAAAGTACTATCGCTATGCCACAATTGATTAGCCAAGACGCCCAACAACTTTTTGTTATCTCGCTTAGCGATTGATCCATCTAAAGCTACATTACCTATATCGATGAGCTGCTCATGCTTAAAACGGGTAGGCGCCCCTGTAGCTTTACGTAAGCCTGAATCTAATGGGCCAAATTGTTGTGAATAGTCAATTTGCTCATCTTGCGTTAATGGCTGACCTCGAAAAACGAGGACTGCATATTGATCCATAGCACGATCAATCGCTCGTATGGTTTCCTCATCCTGTGGATTTCTTAAATCAATACCACTAGCAATCCCAACAAAATGAGGTCTTGCTGGATTTTCTGGTTTAATTATCAAACTCATTAGTATTCTCCAATTGAGAAAGGCTAAACATAACAAGGACCATCAATTAATGGATGATCTTTGATGAAGTCTAAATTAATTTTCATGCCAATGCCGATACCATCATAAGGCCTAACAAAACCATCTGCATCTAGTACATAGGCTACCTTATCCATCATCTCATCTCTAAAAGGATTTAGCGAAGTAACATCACCCTCGAAATACCCTGGGTTATCAACCGCGCAGAGATAGTGAATGGTGGTTGCCATATTAATTGCAGTAGCCGAGGTATGTGGATTCACAGTGAGCTTATTAGCACTAGCCATAGCTGCAATCCGCATTGATTCAGTCACGCCACCCGCCTTAGACAAGTCGGGCTGCATAAATTGCACATCCCCATCCTCAATTAAGGTAGCGAACTCATAGCGGGTGAAATGGTTTTCACCCGCAGCAAATGGCACTCTCCCCAAGCTGCGTGCCATCCGATAAGCTTTTCGATCTTGCGGAGGAAATGGCTCTTCAATCCAATTAACGCCAGCCTCATCAAAGGCGGGCATCACTTTACGAACATCTAGTAAGGTGTAATTTGTATTCGCATCTACTAGCAGATCGATCTCGGACCCTACTGCTTTTCTTACTGCTAGCACGCGAGCAATATCTTTTTCAGCGGTATCGCCAACCCGTAATTTCAATGCCCGATAGCCTGTGGCCACATGCTCTAAAGCTTCTCTCGCTAACGAATCGGGCTCTTGCCAGCCCAAAGCAATGCCGCCAGCATAAGCCTTAATTTTTTTAGATGAACCTCCTAATAAGCGATACAAAGGCTGCCCATCTACTTGCGAACGAATATCCCACAAAGCGATGTCAATTCCACTTAGGGCAAGAACGGCAGCTGCCCCCATGCCGTGAGTCGAGATTTGCATCTTATAGACCCGTGCCCAAATGCCATTAATATCTGAAGCGTCTTGATTTAATACCAACTCGCGCATGGTGGTATCAATTAATTTAGCAATGGCGCCAGGCGCTCGCCCATGATGCGCCTCCCCCCACCCCACATGTCCATCTTCGGTCTCAATGCGCACCAATACCGAATCACGTTTAACGCTTCTACCAATACCCAAGCGCACTGATTTATTTTCAGGCACTGGGAATGAAATAGGCACAGCCTCTAATTTAACGATTCGCATGGGATTTTTCATGGTCACAACATTCTAGTTAGTAAATACGGTGGGGTTAACTGTATTGTCGGGGCGATCCCCACGCAATAAAGCTAACATTGTTTTAACAGCACCCTCACTCATGCCACGCATACTACTCGCAGTAATAGAGGCCAGATGAGGCGTTAGAAGTAAGTTGGGGCAATTAAAAACTTCTTCTTGTCCAGTTAAAGGATGCTCATCATGCACATCCATGGCTGCCCCAGCAATTTTTCCTGCCTTAAGAGCTGTAATGATAGCTTTAGTATCGACCACGGGTCCGCGCGCTACATTAATTAAGATGGCATTGGGCTTCATGAGCGCAATGGCACTTGCGTCAACTAAGCCGCGTGTTTGATCATTCAGGGGACAACAAATGGCAATCACATCAGCCTGAGAAAATAAATCGTTCTTGCTCACTGCGCGAATATGTTTAGGTAAATTTTCTGGGCGCCTCGTTAAGGCGACCACTTGCATATTTAAGCTACTGGCAGCTTTTGCTAAAGCGCTGCCAATGGCCCCCACGCCAATAATGCCTAAGGTAGTAGTTTGAATTTCTGTTACATCATCTGCTAATGGGCGAGCAGTTGCCCAACCTTTATCTCTCAGTATTGAGTCAATGACATGCAGACGCCGACGGAAATGAAAGATAACTGCGAGGCAATATTCCACTACCGCATTCGTATTCGATCCGGGCAAATTGGCTACGGCGATATTCTTTTTAGTAGCCGCCTCAACCGGTATGAAATCAAGCCCAACCCCATGCCGTACCACCGCCTTCATCTGTTTTGCATTCTCAAAAATATCGGCTGGCAACTGAGAACGCACTATTAACCCATTGCAATCGCCAATTAAGGCTTTAAGGGTTGCAGGCTTCGTATCTGGGGCTACCACCACCTCACAGTGTTGAGCTAATTCTTCAAAAAAATGAGGATGAATTGGATTTGTTAGTAATACCTTTGGCTTCTTGCTCAAGAAAAAGAACCCCTTGTTTTATTGGATTTTGATGACTGCACAAGTAAACTAGTTGCTAGACTCAAAAAAATAATATTCTTATGAAACTCGGTATTGATCTAAAACGCTGCGATTAATTTCAATTCCTAAGCCGGGTCCAGTTGGGATTTTTACCTTACCATTGTGTTGCTCAATGGGCTCAATCGACAGAAGATCGCGGAATGGATTTTCACATTGCTCTAATTCTAATAATGGGGGGTTACCTTTAAAACTTGGGGGTTGATCAGGCAGTGCAGCCAAGAAATGCAAAGTAGCAGCCAAACCAATGGCAGAACCCCAAGCATGCGGCACACACTCCACCCCATGAGCGCTAGCTAGAGTGGCGATCTTACGGCACTCACTTATTCCTCCGGCGGCACAGACATCAGGCTGCACAATATCCATGGCTTTTCTTACCACTAGATCACGGAAGCCCCAACGGGTAAATTCATTCTCACCCCCTGCGACAGCCATATCTAAGGCACGGGTGACCTCAACATAGCCATCAATATCCTCTGGTGAAATAGGTTCTTCAAACCATTCCACATCCAATTGCTCTAACTCGCGGCCAATACGAATTGCTTGCGGTACAGTAAAGCAATGATTGGCATCAACCATCAGCCGAATATCATCGCCAATTGCTTTGCGCACTGCTTCAACACGCTTGATATCAAATTTGGGATTACCCAAACCAATCTTCATTTTGATTGCTGTAAAACCGTTACCTTTAAATTCCAGGGCCTCTTCAACTGCCTCTTCGATTAAGCGATCCATATCAATAAAATATAGTCCCGTAGCATAGGCAAACACCTCGGTGCGGTAAGAGCCGCCAATTAATTTATGAATGGGCTGACCACAACTCTTACCAATAATGTCCCACAGGGCAATATCAATACCGCTAATTGCTGAAATCGCCATTCCTCTAGTGCCGTAATCTTTAATGCGGTTGTAGAGCTCCTCCCAAATCACTTCTACATCAAATGAGTCCATGCCCAGAATACGCGGCGCATACTGGGTATCGATAAAACTTTTTGCAACTGCTGATGGACCATAACATTCGCCCCAACCAACAATGCCATCAACGGTTTCGATTTCGACAATACAAGATCCACGGGTTTTATAAATCCACCCTCTTGAAGATGTAAAGGGTTTTGCAACCGGAGCCGAAACAACGTGGCACGTGACTTTCTTAATTTTTGACATGAATGAAGGCTTTCAGCTAGAAAATTATTTCTTTTCTGTTGTAAATATTTTTGGACCAACTACAGCGAGTGTTTTAGTAACGGCCACGATTTCTTCACCAAGTGCTTTGCCTGTTACATCATCTACTTTAGCTCCACCCTCTTCAGAGGCCTTCTTAAATCGTGGGTCTTGAATTGCCTTACTAAAAATAGTGATCAAGCGATCTTGCACGGCTTGCGGGGTTTTTGCAGGCGCAGCGATATATGCCATCTGCACAAGTGGCCCAAAAGGAAAAACGTCAAAGCCTTTTTCTTTAAAGGTTGGAACGTTCGGCAAAGTTTTAATCCGGTCATTGGCAAATACGCCGATGGGCTTTACAAGGCCAGCATCAATTTGTGTTTTACTTTCCGACGGTTTTAAAACTGCAGCATCAATTTGCTTACCCGCCAAATCAACAATAACTTTCGATCCACCTGTATAAGGAATAGTAATAATTTCAGTATTTACGACCCTCCCAGTCATCACAGCAAAAATATGATTCAAGTTATTGCTGCCAGGTGTGCCAATCGAAATCTTATTTGGATTCTTTTTAACCATAGCGAGAAAAGCATCTAAATTTGTCGCCGGCCCATCGCCAGGCACTAGTAATAACAATTGATCTGTCGTTACTCTGGCTATAGGTGCAAATTGATCATTTTTTAAAGTGGTTAAATTTTGCGCAATCATCGCCATGGTTGAGCTTGTGCCCATGCCAACTGTATAACCATCAGGCTCTGCATTAGCCACTTTGCCCATGCCAATTGAACCCGTAGCCCCAGCTATGTTTTCTACCACCACCTTAATGCCTTGCTCTGCAATTAGCTGCGATAAAAGTCTGGCTGAAATATCATTAGAGCCACCTACATTCCAAGGTACGATGAGGCGAATTTCTTTGTTAGGAAAAGGTTCGGCTGCTTGCCCTAAACCTGAGTAATGTAAAGCTACTGAAGCACATAAAAAACTCATTACTTTCGAAATATAACTTATTTTTTTCATTTTATTGTCCCCTAATATTTTTCTTTATCTTATATCAAACTCAAAATTAAGGCTCAGAACCTTCAACTTCCAGCGCTCTAAACTACTTATTGCTGCTGATTTTCCCAAAACTCTAAAATCTGCCGCCCCAATTCATCTTCACTGCTATTAAAGTGGGCCACAATCGACATGTGATTATGCATTGCCTTTTCTAATAACAAAGGCTTTGCCGAGCGAACCTCTGCTAATTTTCTAGCAAAGGCTTTCCCATATACATCTAAGAGCGGATTTTCAAATTCTGCCACCACTACTAAGGTTGGCAAGGAGCTATTAGCCACGTATGTCAGCGGTGATTTTTCAGCATATTGATTTTCATCTGCACCAAAATAAGCGCGTACTCCTTCAGCATTCGGATTTTCTGGCAGAACGTCTGCCTTTAAACGTGCAGAAATTAAAACTAGCGCCTCTAGATATTTACCAAAACAAGCTACGGCAGGATCAAACACATAAGCAGCTGCATGAGTACCGCCAGCGGAATGTCCAATTAATAGAATTTGTTTAGGATTGCCGCCAAATTGAGCAATATGGTTATGCACCCATTCAATTGCCAAAGCCACATCAATGCCACCAGCAGGGTATGTTGCTGCTGGCGCCAAACGATATTCAACGTTGACTCCGATATAGCCTTGACGGGCAAACCAATATAAAACATTGTCATACAAGCTATCGGTGGTACATTTTGCACCCCGTACAAAGGCACCGCCATGCACAAAAATGACTACGCCAGCATTTTTTACCTGCGCAGGTATAAAAATATCCAGTACTTGCCGAGCATCTTCGCCATAAGCTAAATTGCGTTCAACGGTAATGGCCTCATTATTCGTTAAAGCATGCAAAGGGGCGTAGAGGTCTTTTACTTCTTGGCTATACCGCTGAATATCGCTAGCCCAGGAATTGCCAATTCTCTGTAGACTAGGAAATAAAGCTACAGGAATTTGACTAGGGGCCACAAGCTAGATGAGAAATTTTTCGACGCTTAAATAATGAATTAAGGGGCCAAGTTTGCCAACTTCACAACCGTTACCCACTTTGCTGCTTCCTCGCGCACAAAACGCTCATATTCTTGTGGCGTTGCGGTCTCGGGTTCAGCACCCAACTCACGCAAACGTTTTTGCATTTCCGGATTTTTAATTACTGCAGTAATTTCAAGATTTAATTTATTAATAATAGCTATCGGCATTTCTGCAGGGCCAAAAATACCAAACCACGCGCTTACTTGATAATCGGCTAAACCACTTTCTCGCATGGTTGGCACTTGGGGCAATAAAGATGTGCGCGCTTTACTGGTTACTGCCAGAGCCTTCACTTTTCCTGCTTGAATCATCGGTTGCGCAGTGGCGATTAAATCAAACATGATTGGCACATGACCGCCAATAACATCATTTAATGCTGGCGCACTTCCTTTATAAGGTACATGCACTAAATTAATTTGTGCAGCTGAAGCTAGCATAACGCCCGCTAAATGATTTGACGTGCCTGGGCCCGCAGATGCGTAACTGACTTTCTCAGGATTTGCCTTAGCATAGGCAATTAATTCACCCACATTATTACGAGGAAAAGTGGGGTTGGCTACCAAAACAAATGGGATGGCGGCCACAGGTGCAATCGCGACAAAATCTTTGATTGGGTCATAGCCAACCTTAGTCATCGCAGGATTAATCGCATTCGAGCTAACGGTGCCTAATAGCAAGGTATAGCCATCGGGGGCCGCACTCGAAACTGCCTTTGCACCAATTGCTGTACCCGCTCCCGCGCGATTTTCAATCAAAATAGTCTGTCCCAAGCGTTCGCCCAATTTTGGCGCTAGTGCTCTCGCCAAAATATCAGCTGAACCGCCAGGGGGATAGGGCACGACTAAGGTAATCGGTTTCTGCGGGTAAGTTTGTTGGGCTAATGCAGGGAGGCTAAATAAAGCTACTGTCAGCACTAGTAATTTAGAAAAACTGTTCAATTCCTTAATCTCCCTTAATAACAATATTTTTCTTAACTTGATAACTGACCTAAGCCGTCTAGCTCTGGAATAGCAGGAATCTCAACTCCGTAAGGGGCGACGTCAGCGCGAATGCGGTCTAAAGCATTGCGGATCACTTCTACTTCCTCATCGGGATGCGTAGCACCCAAACCATATTCAGATGCAAGCGCCCTGTTACGCCCTGCACGCTTACGCTCATCCTCCGGCAAGTTCACCACTGAATACACACCATTAAGCAAGCTGCCACGTAATTTTTTGGAGAACTTTTCCCCAATCAGGCGCTTTTCATCAGCACTTAAAGTTTCAAAAAAACGCCGCATAATGATTCGACCAAACTGAATATGGCGAGCTTCATCACGCAAAATTAATTTACAGGCCATGCGGATCGATTCAAAGCGAGCATTTTCATATCGTGCTTGCAACAATTCACCTGATAATTGTTCAAATAAGGTATTGACTGCTAAGCCCGCAAAAAAACTCATCGCCTTTTCATCACGTTCATCATGAAAACGGGGAATGACCAATTTAAAGTAATCAGCTCGTGGCTCGTCGTGATATCCGCCTAAATTTTTGGCAATTAATACCGAGGCTTCATGGTGGCGTAACTCTTCAGCAATAAAATTGACAATATGCTGCTTAATTTCAAACGGCTGGTGATCAAAAATAGCTTCGCGAAGGCGTTCTGTTCCATAAGCGATGGCGCCATGCTCCATCCACGAGCGCAAGCTCCACCACTCGCCCCCAGCCTCTCTTACCTCTTGGGGTAAATCGGCATCACGAATATCAGCAAAATCAATGTGATCAGGATTCCACGTTAAATCGCGCGCTTGCTGGCAAAGGTGCCAGACTTCATCATATTGAACTTGAAAACGAATTGGATAAGGATTAGGTACTGTGATTACTTCTTCTAACATAGAGGCTTGCATGTCAATTCTCTCTTTAAAATAAGTTAAGTAGAAATCCAATATTGCAAACTACTATATTTAGGCGCATCAAATAACAAAGAAACATCGGCCTCAGCTGGCAAAGTAATTAGGTAAGCAATGACGCAGGCTGCAGCGACACATAATAATCCAACCAGTAATGTCCAATTGCGGAAATTTGCACGCATGCTTAGCCTTTTTAAATTCACTTTATTATTTATCTCTATTTTTCACAAATATTATAAGATACTCTTAGTGAATTATGAAAATATGGCAGCAGTGGGATAGGCACGACTTAGAGCGAAGTTATTTTTTCTGCAAAGGGGTGCAGAATTCTTAAGAATTTTTTATTTTTTGTGAAATAACTTAATAATGGCTGAAAAATCGAGCTTGCCGTGGCCTTGTAAGCTAAAGGTCTGATAAATTTGCTGTGCCAGCCCACCCATAGGTATAGGTTGCTTCGCTAATTTAGCGGCTTCGGTAGCCAGCCCAAGATCTTTTAACATTAAATCTGTGCCAAAGCCACCTGTATAGCCACGTGCTGATGGCACGTTTTCGAGTACTCCAGGGAACGGATTATAAGTATCAGAACTCCAGCAACGACCACTCGAAGTATTGATAATTCCCGCTAATACTTTAGGATCCATACCTAAAGACACTCCTAACGACATTGCCTCAGCAGTACCAATCATGGAAATACCTAGCAGCATATTATTAGCTACCTTGGCCACCTGGCCGTTACCGCTACCGCCGCAGTAAACAATATTTTTTCCTAATACCGCAAAAATTTCCTTGAACCTGATAAATTCTTTTTCATCACCACCAACCATAATTGTTAAGGTCGCAGCCTCAGCTCCCGCTGTTCCACCAGATACCGGGGCATCCAACATGGGGTTGCCTTGTTTAGACGCTACTAAAGCAACCTCTCTCGCAGTTTGTGGATCAATTGTGGATGAATCAATGAGGGCGATATTAGGAGAAATATGAGCCAATAAGCCCTCTTCACCTAGATATACTGCTTTCACATGATGGGCAGCAGGAAGCATGGTGATAATCAAATCTACATTAGACTTGGCTACGGCCTTAACAGAACTCAATGCAGTTATTTTTTCAGGAAAGCGACTAGTCAGCTGCTGAACTGCCTCAGCTACCAAATCATGAACAACTAAAACATGGCCAGCTTTTAATAAATTACCAGCCATGGGTAAACCCATATTACCTATACCAATGAACCCAATTTTCATAAGCGCCCTATAACACTTTATTTCAAGCTAATGGTGGTGTTAACTCCAGCCGAGACCGAGCTGTCATCAAACCAACGCGCTGTAACAGTCTTAGTTTGAGTCCAAAAGAAAACAGCCTGCTTACCATTTGGCCCTAAGTCTCCTAACTTTGAAGCGCGTGATCCGGTAAAACTAAAATAAGCTACTGGCACTGGTATAGGGACATTGATACCGACCTGACCAACATCAATTTCATTCTGAAATTTTCGCGCTGACCATCCGCTTGAAGTAAATATAGATGTGCCATTACCATTAGGATTGTTATTAATAAAAGTGATTGCCTCATCTAAAGTGTCGACACAAGCAATATCTAACACTGGAGCAAAAATTTCCTGATCGTAAATATCCATCCCTGGCTTAACATCACTAAAAATGGTTGGGCCAATAAAGTTCCCTTCCTCGTATCCAGGAACCTTACATTGCCTGCCATCCAAAAGTAATTTCGCGCCCTGAGCTACCCCCGAATCAATTAATGCTAGCGCACGCATTTTGGCATGCTTATTAACCAATGGACCCAAGTCAATGTCTTTCCCATCACCAGGACCAACCTTCAATGCTGCTGATTTTTGAACAATTTCAGCTAGCCAATTTTTTGCTTCGCCAACTAAAATCGTTACTGAATTTGCCATACATCGTTGTCCTGCTGCACCAAATGCCGAGCCTAATAAATTATTAATTGCTTGACCCTTATTGGCATCGGGCATGATCACGCAATGGTTTTTTGCACCCATCATTGATTGCACTCGCTTACCTGCTTCAGATCCACGCCGGTAAATATGGGTGCCAACTTTAGTAGAGCCAATAAATGAGATCGCCTTAATATCGGGGTGATCACAAATCATGTTGGCCACTTCTGCCCCACCATGCACCACATTTAGCACCCCCGGCGGCAGACCAGCTTGATGGGCTAATTCCACTAATAACAAACTAGAGCTGGGGTCTTGCTCTGACGGCTTAAGAATAAATGTATTGCCAGTGGCAATTGCCATGGGAAACATAAAACAGGGCAACATTACCGGAAAATTAAACGCCGTAATGCCAGCCCCAACCCCAAGGGGCTGCATCAAGGTGTAGACCTCAACCCCCGTGGCTGCATTTTCAGCCATCTCTCCAAGCTGTAAGGAAGTAATTGAGCATGCATGCTCGACTACCTCTAACCCACGATTAATTTCTCCCTCGGCATCGGGCAACGTTTTACCATGCTCTCGAGTAATTAATTCAGCTAATGGCGCCATGTTCTCGCGAATTAATTGTTGAAATTTCAACATAATTCGCATGCGCACAGATAAGGAAGAATTTCGCCAAGTTTTAAAAGCGTTTTTTGCTGAGAGTACGGCTAAATCGAGTTCTTGCTGAGTAGCAAAAGGCACCCTTCCAACGATCTCTTGATTAGCGGGATTAATAACTTCCCGCCACTCAGTTGACTTTGATGGGTATGGCTTGCCATCAATAAAGTGATGAATTTGAGGAATCGATTTCGGCAAAGTGTCGCGCTTTCTATTGTAGGAAAAGGGGGTTAAGCGTAATTAATTTTTAACCAAATCGCATTTAGACTCTGCAAGAGGTTTAAATGCAATTTGGGCGGGGATGGTACTAACTAAATTATAGTAATCCCATGGACCCTTGGATTCACTTGGCTTTTTCACCTGGAATAAATACATATCATGAATAACCCGACCGTCTGGACGAATCGAAGCATTACGCATTATTGGATCTTTAATTGGCATCTCGCGCATGGTTTTTGAGACTACTTTCCAGTCATCTGTTTTCGCGGCAGCCACTGCTTTCAAATAATGTAATACGCTCGAGTAGACCCCGGCCTGAACCATGGTGGGCTTAAAGCCTTTATGCAACTTTTCAAAACGTGTTGAAAAGGCTCGAGTTTGATCATCAAAATTCCAATAAAAACCATCTGAAAATAATAGGCCTTGAGCTGTATTTAAGCCCATTGCATGTACGTCGGTCAAGAAAAGTAGCAAGGCAGCTAATTCCTGATTACTATTACTACCACCAATTCCAAATTCTTTAGATGCTTTAATTGCATTCACGGTATCTGCTGCGCCATTTGCCAACCCAATTACATTAGCCTTAGAGGCTTGGGCCTGTAAAAGTGCAGAAGAAAAATCCACATTATTTAATGGGTGGCGAGTACTACCAACGACTGTGCCACCATTTGCCCTCACCACATCACCTGCGTCTTTTTCTAAAGAGTGACCAAATGCGTAGTCAACAGTTACAAAAAACCAAGACTTGCCACCTTTGCGAGTAATAGCGCTTGCTGCACCAGATGCTGACGAATACGTATCGAACATCCAGTGAAATCCATTCGGGGCACAATCTTCATTAGTTAGTCGAGTAGTTGCTGGCCCGCTATATAAAGCAATGCCGCCCTTCTCTTTAATTAATTTTTGCACTGCTAATGCCCCAGAAGAGTTAGTTAAATCAGCAAATACATCTACCTTGTCGCGATCCATCCACTCACGGGCTTTATTGGCGACGATATCGGCTTTATTTTGATGATCGGCAGAAATTAATTCAATTTTCATGCCCTTACATTCGGACTTAAGGCAATCATCAATAGCCATTTGCGCAGCAATCACCGATCCAGAGCCGCCCATCCCAGAATAAGGCCCAGACATATCGGTCAAGATCCCCACCTTTACTACTCCATCACTAATTTGCGCGTATGCAGTCGAGGCGGCAAAGCCAAGAGACATTGTAAGAAACAGCTTTTTCATTGAAAACATGGAATCTCCTTATTTTTTATATGAATGATTTTTATTGTTTTTCAGTTTAAACATGCATTTTTACAAAATAAATACATTAAAATGCATAGTTGTTTTGCAAAATTGCATATTTATGAATACAAGTCAGATTAATTGGGATAACTTGAGAATTTTCCTTACAGTAGCGCGCTTCCAGTCTGCGCTAGAAGCCGCGAACCATCTCAATATCGATCAATCGACAATTAGTAGACGCTTAAAAAAGCTGGAAGCTGAAATAGGTTCAAAACTGTTTACCAGATCTGCTCAAGGGCATACCCTTAACTCCACAGGTCATCGACTCTATGAGTACGCAGAGCAAATTGAAAGCACGATGGCAACTTTAGAAAGCGAATTGGGTGGAGATAGCCAAATATTAACTGGGCAAGTGCGACTGGGCACTACGGAGGGCTTTGGTAGCTTTTTTATCGCTCAACATTTAGCCTTATTTTGTGACAAACACCAAGCCATTAATGTTGATCTGATAACGCTACCTCGATTTATCAATTTATCAAAACATGAGGCCGATATCGCAATTAGTATTGAGCGCCCTTCTTCAGGTCCCTATGTCAGTTGCAAACTAGCAGACTATCGCCTACAACTATATGCAACGCAAGAATACCTCAATGAGCATCCAAAAATTAAAACTATTCAAGATCTTAATCAGCATCGTTTAATCGGTTATGTAGATGAGTTTTCATTTAGTCCTGAATTACGCTACCTAGAACAGTTAGCTTCAAATACGGCAGTTCCTCTAAAAAGTACCAGCATCATTGCTCAGTATTCTGCAACTTTAAAGGGGAAAATGCTGGGTATTTTGCCCTGCTTTATGGGCAGCACATCTCCTCACCTAATACCTGTTCTTCGCGAAGAAGCAAGTATCATTCGCTCATTTTGGTTAATTACTCCAAATGAAAAAAGGGAGGTCTCACGGGTCATGGTGCTATGGGATTACCTGCGAGAAGTCGCTGATATTAACAGCGAATACTTAATGGGAAATTCCAATGCAATAAATTGGGTTAACACAGACAGCCCCCATTAGATCTCAACTTAGGCCAGCCTTTATAACAAGTCTCAACTCATTTAATAAGATCAGCGATAACTTATTGCCAAGGATCAAAAATTTTTACCCCAGCCATTTTAAAATCCTCTACATTGCGCGTCACCACAGTCATGCTATGAACTAATGCAGTTGCGGCAATTAAGCCATCTCTTAATGGCTTTGGATTTGGTACGTGTAAATGCGCACTACGTAAAACGATGGCCATATCAATTTCTAATATGCGCCCTTCAAATGCAGGGAAAACTTGATGATCAAGCCAAGCTCTTAGAACAGCGCCTTGTTTTGGGTCTCGTCGCTCTAGTAATAAAACGCCAATCTCCAGTTCTTCAACTGTGATAACAGAAAGATATAGTTCTCGAGCATCTACATCATCAGCCCATTTCGCTACATTTTTGTTGGCACTTCCAAAACGAATCTTACGAATTTCAGAAATTACATTTGTATCGATTAAATACATTAGAAAAATTCAGCTGGTTTAGCGATATCCCGACTACCTGAAGGCAAAAAATCAATATTTTCAGCCCCAACTAGTGCTAATAAATCGGCAATTTTGGCTTCTTTCCCGCATATATTTTTATACGCTTCATAAGTTAATAAAACATGAGCAGGCCGTCCTCGATCAGTAATAAATACTGGGCCAGATTGGCTGGCTTTTTTTACTCCGCTAGCATCTTGGTTAAATTGACGGCTAGAGACGGTAGTAATGGTCATGGTAGCTCCTAAAATCAGGTAATGTAGATATGTTACTACAATTATATCCTTATTGAAACCTACTCCTACAAGATCTTTTGTTTAAATCGGGCCATGCCACTATTTAGCTAACAGATCATCTAGATCAGAATTGGATGCACAGCAAGATACCTGCCTTCTTAATAATTGCTAACTTGCTTGCTAATTCCATCAAAATAAACTACTTGCGTTTCGCTTGCTTTGCCACCCGCCTGATAAACATCATAAATACCAAAACGAAGGATGTTAGATGCTAATGCAGATGGAAGTGTAGAGCGGGAAGTTTCATTAACCAATAAAGTCCCATTTACGAATGCCTTAAAATATCCATCACCGCTAGCAGTTGATTTAATTTCATAGCGAATATTAATCCACTGATTCATCGGGCTGCTAGAAACCGTGTAACTATTTAGTCGAGTAAAGCTACCATCTAAGTCTGAATAGGTTTGAATAATTAAAGCGCCGCTTTTATTCATTTGAAGCGCTGCAAGACTCCCATAGGAAACCAATGTCCCGTCTAGTAAATTATAAATATAATTTATTTGGGTAAGGTCCACATTTAAGGTTTGTGAGGTGTAAAGATTTGACTGAGTTGGAATAAAGATATTCGTATTAAGCGTAATAATTTGACCCTGCGTTGCTGAGTAGTTTGTCTCCTGAAGCTCCCACCTACTTCGATTATTTGTGCAATCGTTAAAGGTTGAGTTTGCCCCACAATCACCAGGTCTTAACTCAAAACGAGCCGATTGAGTACCGTCTATTACGGGTTGGTTATCCGACTTATTAACAATCAAGCATCCCCAAGAAGTAACTCCGCTGGTATTGGGATTGATAAACTTCATATTTCCAAAAACATCTGTATTGGTTACGTTAATACATGTAGTTCCTGGTGGAGTAGCTAAACTAATAGTAGATGCTGGAGTTGTTGAGCTAGATGAGGAACTAGAGGCATCACTGCCGCCTCCGCCCCCGCATGCATAAAGTAATACAGCAATTAGCGTAATGAATGGGTATATAGAATACTTTTTCATATAAACCTTTATAAAATTTAGAATTGTTTAGCAATATTACCCCCCCCCCCGCTTGTTTTTTGGCAAATTTAG
>Ga0214919_10003437_pt1 | contig 23916 bp, 21 predicted proteins | sample LL1503_MetaG_FD_177994 | JGI IMG/M metagenome (GOLD analysis project Ga0214919, IMG submission 177994) | Freshwater microbial communities from Lake Lanier, Atlanta, Georgia, United States - LL-1503 | ecosystem: Environmental > Aquatic > Freshwater > Lake | place: USA: Georgia | collected... | reverse complement strand
TCCCAGCAAAGCCAGTTGGGTTTATTAACGGGACTGCACCACCATGTATTGCATGGGTTTCATCGGACACATTATTTTCCTTATGCCAATCAGCACCGCGCTCCTCAGCAGATACCCGCTCAAACATTGTTGAGTGGTGCTTTAACATTACAACTGAAACCTTACGGTTTATCCACCAATCATTCTCTGGCTTTGATCCCTCAAGGGAAGCATGAAAGACAACCCACTCACCAATTCTTACCTCAATTGCAATTGGTAGCTTTCTTTGCTTGCCCAACGTAGCTGCAATCTCACCAATCTCAAGAGCATCAGTATTTGTTAGGGAGGCAAGTTTTAAAACCGCTTCCTCTTCAAGTAATCCCTTACTGCTAAAGCCACCTGTGGTCATACGGTTAGCCTATTAGAGTTTTTACTTAGTATTAAAGGCAGCTATATCTTTAATAATCTGATCAAGATTAATCTCAGGGGCCCATCCTAAAACCTGCTTAATCTTTGAAATATCAGGAACTCGCCGCTGCATATCCTCAAACCCTGCCGGATACGCCTTCTCGTAAGCAATCTTTTCAATATTAGATTTTGAACCAGTAATCTCAATAACCTTTTTGGCTAACTCCATAATTGAGATCTGTTGGTTATTTCCCACATTAAATACTTCTCCTACTGCCTTATCTGAATCCATTACTAAAAGTAATCCTCTAACAGCATCCGTTACATGGCAAAAGCATCTAATTTGATCCCCTGAGCCATAAACAGATAGTGGTTCATTTTTTAACGCTGCATTTACAAACCTTGGCACAACCATTCCATAGTGACCCACCTGGCGGGGGCCGACGGTGTTAAAAAATCTAACAATACGAATTGGAAGTTTATTCTCTAAGTAATAAAAATAAGCAAGACTTTCATCAACCGCTTTTGCCTCAGAATAGGACCACCGGGATTTAAGTGGGTGTCCAATAATTCGATTATCCTCTTCATTTAATGGCACCTTGTCATTCTTGCCATAAATCTCACTAGTGGAGGCAACTAAGACTGGCTTTCTATACTTATCACATGCCTCAAGGACTATCTCGCTACCCTGAAGATTTGTTTTAAGGCTCTCAAGTGGCTTATTTACAATATTAAAGACGCCTAATGCTGCCGCTAAGTGAACTACATAATCACACTCTGCAATAAGTTTTTCTATAATTGATCTATCTAAAATATTGCCTTTGTGGAATATAACTTTACTTTCAACAGTGGCCAGGTTTTTTGGGGTCCCAGTTGACAGATCATCAAGGATTACCACCTGATCACCCCTTGCAATCAATTTTTCGGCAAGGTGGGAACCGATAAAGCCAGCACCACCAGTTATTAGATACTTCACTAAATAGATCCTCGTGTATTAAGAATTGGCACATTGCCAAGCTTTGTTAAATCGAGGTAATCATGCGGGGTAGCAATAATCGCTAAATCGAAATCACTACTTAATGCAACTGACTTTTCACCATTCCACTCTTTAACTAAATCATCATGCCAAGAAACTTGGGCACCTTTTTGTTTAAGACCAGTAATTAAGGCCTCTACTGGACTTTCTCTGACATCAGCCACATTCGGTTTGTATGAAACTCCCACCACCAACACTTTCTTTGCCTTTAGATCACCAAATTTTTCTTCAGCCCGGCCAACAAAGTAGCCAGGCATACTTAGATTTACCTCATCTGCTAAATCAATAAATCTAGTAGGAGCACCTGCTGCCTTAGCAGCATTGGCTAAGTAAATTGGGTCAACTGGAATGCAATGCCCCCCCACACCAATACTTGGGTAAAAGGGCATAAAACCATAAGGCTTTGTCGCTGCCGCAGCAATAACCTCTGCGATATCAATCCCGATCTTTTGGCAATAAATAGCAAGCTCATTAATAAATGAGATATTAATTAATCTAAATGAGTTTTCTAATAACTTTGCAGTTTCGGCAATCTCAAGGGATGAACAAAGAGTAATTGAATCAATAAACTTTGCATAAAACTCTTTTGCCCTATTTGCAGCAACTTCCGTTAATCCAGCCACGAGCTTTGGGGTGTTATTAATCTGCCAAGTTTTATTAGTTGGATCAATTCGCTCAGGTGAGTAGGCAAGCTCAAAATCACTCTCAGTAAGGCCTGACTCTTTAATTAAAATTGGTAATAATTTATTCCTACAAGTTCCTGGCTCAATAGTTGACTCCACTATCACTAAAGATCCTGCCTTTAAATTCTTACCAACAGTTGTAATAGCACCTATTAGCGCAGTTAAGTCAGGTTTATGGTCTTCAGTTAATGGTGTTGGTACACATATCAAAACCACATCTGAATTTTTAATAACTAATGAATCAGTAGTTGGTAAATAGCCCTTTGATTCAATACTCTGCTTAATTGACTTGTCAGATAAATCCTCAATAATTGATTTACCGCTACTTAAGGCAGTGATCTTCTCTTGATTATTATCTAAGCCAAAGACGGTGTATTTGGCAACAGAAGCAGCAATTGCAAGTGGTAAGCCAACGTAGCCTTGCCCAACGACAGTAATCTGCATGTCTGCTTTATGAATCTAATTCAGTCTTAGATTGCTCGGCAATAGGGTTATTTGAAGCGAATGAGAGGATCTTATCTAGCATTTCTTTGCTTTTAACTAGATCACCCTGAGTTTTGTAATCTTTACCTAAGGCTAAGTAATTAACAGCATTCCATGGGTCAAGTTTGGCCATTTTTTCCCGATATGCAATTGCATCTGGGATTTTATTTAACTGCTCTGAGGTTAGCGCTAAGCCGTTAATTGCATCTAAGTTTCTTGGGTCATGAACTAAAATTTTCTTAGCACCCACTATACCTTCATCGGTAAATCCAGATTGAACTAACAGTAGGGCTGAGTTTAATTTATAGCTCGGATCTGCCAGTGGCGAATTTATTACCGTGAACTGCAAATCCTTAAATAACAATCGTAAGTTTTGATCCTCCAGATTAATTGTAACTCTTGCCTTATTTGCGTTGCTCTCACCTCGATATAGGAAAATGACTGGAACGATTGCAACTATTACCATAACGCTTGAAGTTAATACTCGTGATAAATTTATGTCACTTTGCTTTCCAATAAATTGTTTACGGTCATCTACGCTTGATGAAGTAGATGAAACTGATAAACCGATAATTGAGCCGCCCAATACCCAGCCCCAAATTGAAATACCAATATTGTCAATAGAAACTAATGATTGGGCATGAAATGCAATCCATGCAGAGAATAGACCGGCAATTAATAATCGATTATTTCCAGTCGAACTCTTAAGACCTGCAAACGCCCGCATTAAAATATATATATTTAATAATAAGTAGCTAGCGCCTAAGAAAGTACCCCCAGTAGCAAATAATTGGATAAAAGTGTTGTGGGCATTTGAGCTAGTAATATCAAAGCCGTAACTTAATGGGTATCCAACTTCACGGTATTCCTTAAAGTATGCACCATACCTATCCATGCCAACACCAAATAATGGGTGGTCTTTAAACATTTCTAGCCCTGCTCGCCAATAATATCCACGAACGCTTACTGATGGTTTATACAAAAACTTTTCTAATGGGCCAATTTGTAGCATTCCGAGTAACGCAAATATAAAAACTAAAACTCCACTACTTAAAGCTGCCGTACCTAATTTACGATTTTTCCCATAAAGCCAGATAATTGAGAAAATGCCAGTTCCTAGAAAATAGGCGAGCAGGCCTTGGCGAGCATCTGATTTCAAAATCAAACCAAGAAGTCCTAGGGCGAGAAGCGCTGCAGAAACACGGTAGTAAATAGGGAACTCTTTAATAAAAATAATAGAAACCATAATCACACCCATTACTGACATAACCGCTGCAGCAAAGTTAGGATTACCAACAGTACCTACAATCGAATTATAAGGATTATTCCATTTCACAAAATCTTTGCCATTTGTTTGCATAAAGGCGTAAATTGCTGAAAGGGTTGCGACAAAAAAAGTTGTCAGATAAATGCGCTTTATATTAAATAATCTGATAAATATTGAAGTTGCAAGCAATATGATTGCCAGTGAAAGGTATGAGACAAATCCATTACGCCTTTGAGTATCTCCGAAAAATGCAGTATATTTAAGATCGGTAAAAATAGTGGCAAGTAAAGCAGATAATATAAATACTGTCACTAAATAAAATGTGAGTTTAAGTTCCCGATATGAGAAAATGATATATCTAAAACTTACGATGTACCCAACAAGCCATGCAGCAACAATAAGTAGTATCCAGAGCTTTGGGGAATTAAATGGATCCGCTAAATTTGTTTGAAAGTAAAGGGTAATTGCAACTAAACCACCGAGTATCCAACGGACCGGACTCACCTCAGTTGATTTTCTTAGTTGTGCAGTTTTTCTCATGTGATAACTCTATCTAATAGAGCGAGCCCGGCTCCCATTTCTAGGAACCGGGCTCGCCCGTTTACTTTTTGGTTATAAGGCTAACTTAAGCCTTTACCTTCTTCTGAATCTTTAGCACCAAATTAGTTAATGTGGTGATAAGAGTCTTAAGAGATGCAACTGTAGTTGCTAGTGCAGTTACTGCAGCAAGTGCAGAGGCTGCATTGTCTGCAACTGTGATTGTTACAGATGAACCAGTTGTCTGTGAAGCAACACTAAATGTTGATGCGCCCTTAGCGGTGAATGTAAGGCTTCCACCCTGAGTTGGAGCATAGAACAAGTAGTACTTAATTGGATCATTTGATGACGGTGCAGTTGCGCTAGATGAGCTTCTATCTGTTGCAAATGTGGTTGCCGTCATGGTATCTGAAGAGTTGCCTAGTTGGGCAGTAGTGGAAATACCACCGCTAGCTAATGTAGCTGTTGAAGATCGCTTTGGCATTACAAGCCCAGCAGCATCCAAAACAGTTACGATTACGTAACCCTTCTCACCAGGTGCGTATGATGCTTTATCAGTTGTAAGTTTGATTGATGTCGCAACACCCTCAGACACACGAACTGATACAGCATTTGATGCAATTGTTGACAAAGCTACTGTTGCAGCATCACGAATAGTGATTGTTGCTGTTCCAGCCTTCACGCCAGTTAGTGGACAGTATGTGTACCACAGACCGTCAGAGGAAGAAACTGCGGTAGCTCCGCAAGCTGTTCCATAATTGCTAATAACTGCAGTATCACTTGAGTAAGCGTATAGATCCATGCTTGAGGCAAGGCTTGCCCCACCTACTGCATCAAACGCTTGAGCTCTAACTGCATTAGTGGAGGCTGCTGTTTCAGCACCTACTGCAATCACTGTAAGTCTTCCACCAGCCACAATTGACTTGGCAGTTGTTCCATACCAAGTAAGTGTTTGGGTGAATGATCCAGCGTTCTTAGTTGCGATAGTAATTGTTGCTGTACCAGCACTTCCATCTGCGAATACATAGACAGGAACGCCGCCGGCAGTACCAGAGGTGTTGTAGTCAATAATTACACTCTTACCTAGTGCTGCTGTTGAGCTAGACCCAGTATTTCCCTTATCAATTGTTACGGTAAGAGAATCTTTAACGTTCTGGGTTGCAGTACCAGCTGCGTTTCTCAACTTTACAAACACTGTTGCCTTTGCAGTAGCAGAAGCAGTTGCTGCTAGAGATACTGAGGTTTCAGTTGCCGTTGAAGAATCAACAGTTGTGCCTGAAACTATAACTGTTGAGCTATATACGCTAGCTGCAGTTGTAGAAGCAGATGCAGGGGCTGTTACAACGATTGAAACATCTTGTGTTACAACCTTTGTTGTTTCAGCACCAAGAGTTACGCTGTGTGGGGTTATTGTAAGTGTATAGGTATAGGTTCCTGCAACTGTTGGTAGAGTTGATAATTGGAACGCAAATGTACCTGAAACATAACCTGCAGAAGTTGCTGCTTGTATAACCGCTGTATCCTGCAGGGCTGTAGCCGCAGATGACGCTGAGCGGGTAGCTGGGACCAAAGTCGCTGGTGAAACAGAGGTTAAAGTATCTGTTGGGAAGAAGTTAATTGTTGGTGAACCTCCACCAGATGGTTGTGAGTTAAGTGAAGTACTAATTACAACTGAGTCAGTTGTACCAGTTGCTAACCAACGTACCTTAACTGAACCAGCTGTAGTTGAATCAGCTAGAGCAGTTGTTGCAGTTCCGTTTGTTGCAGTTACAGTCAATACGCCTGTAATAGATGCTTGCGAAGGAACTGAGCTAAGAACACCCAGACCTAACGCTGCAACAGCAACAAGCGCAATGCGCTTGAAGTTTGTCTTTGTAGACATGTATTTCCTTTCGTTAGTCGTTACTAAGAATTTCCTAGTAGCGGCTTCGAGATGAGTCGCACGTGCTGACGCATCTCTTTCCCCCCGCAATATCCGGATTGCAGGAGAAACCTGTTTTTTAGGTGTCATTTATTTGACCCCTTTGGCGCCGATATTGATCGCCTGAGCAAGGATTGTGCTCTTGCTAGAGTTTAAAATTATACGGGTAGTTACCTCATTTGGAATCGCATCGACATCTAACCCACCAGTAGCAGCCACAAATAGGGCTAAATCCACCGTTGAATCTATATATATGGTGGCGGTTAGGAGGTAATTTCCGTTGGAAAGGCGGGTAATTGTTGAGGCAGAGCCGCTCTGGGTCAGTGGATACCAGGAGCCTGCAACCGTCACTGAAGGGCTGGCAAAGTATGAGGTACCAGAACCATCAACTGTGATGGTTTGAGAGATCAATGTATTAAGGATGGCCTCCCCTTGTGATTGTGCGTAAGAAACTAATATATATCCGTCTGGGTTAGTAATTGTTGATTGTGATGAAACAGAGAGTGATCCAACATTTCCAGCTGCATCAGAAACTGTGAACCCTGTTGGCATGCCATCCTTTGAAAGTCCTGCAAATAAAGATTTAGAGGCACGGAAATTAATTGCAGAGTTATCTTCAACTATCTTTTGGTTTGAAAGATCTTCCGCTGTTGCAGAAGGTGATGGGGTAATTGGTGCAACCTGCGTTGTAGCAGGTGCCTCTCGAGTAAAGTTTGAAACCGCTGTTCCGGTATTGAATTCGGTTCCAGTTACAGAGTTAAAACCTAGGAATGCAACTAATACAATAAGCAATGAAAGTGCAACCTTTGAAGATTTCTTAGCAAGCTCTGCTGCTTTCTTATATGTTCCAGAGAGTGAATCAAGTGCGGTAGAGCCAGTTTTCTCATCTACTACCCACTCGGTAAGTACTCGAATAAATGAAGCACGAGCACGTTGTACAACATGGCGAACATTTTTCTCACTTGTGCCAATTGCGGTTGCAATCTCTTTAGTGGTCCGGCCTTCAACCTCCCACATAACAAGAGCTGTGCGTTGTGTCTCTGATAAACGAGATAGTGCTTCACGAATAATTGAAGCATCTTCTGCTGCAGCAAGTGTTGCATCCATTGGAATATGATTTTCTGCTGCGATCTCTGATAGACGCTCTTGAGTTGCATCTGAATCAATTGCAACTAAGTTGGGACGAGATCGGGTTGCACGGATTACGTTCAGACATAGATTGTTAACCGTGGTGCGCAGATAGGCCATGGCACGATCTGCGGTATCTAGCTCTGGGGCTGCCAAGATAAATTTAAGGAAGGCGTCTTGGACAACCTCTGCTGCATCAGAATCGCTTCGAAGAATTCGGCGGGCTTGAGCGATAAGGGAAGAGCGATTTTGAGTATAAAGGGCGGATAAATCAGAAACAGACCACGCAGCAACAGTCGCTGGGGCCTGAGCCTTCTTACGAAGTGACACTTTGATTTCCCGCTTTCGATGAGCCAACGTCTTGACCCCTCTACTTAGTAAGACACCAAAAGGGGGTAAGTGTTGTCCCTATATAGAGCAATTTAGAATCCAAGCCTGAATTAAGCCTGAGAAATCGATTCGAAATTCAATGTGGGCCCTGTCGGGATCGAACCGACGACCCACGGATTAAAAGTCCGTTGCTCTACCGACTGAGCTAAAGGCCCCAACTAAGACTTAATTTAGGTCTGCTACCTGCTTTTTGAAAACGTGCTATTAATACGGTCTGATTGTAGCCTAAAAAATGTGCATCCAACGTTGCCTAAATCCCTTATCATAAAGTCAACGCTAAATAATAGCATCTTCGACTCAATATAAATATAAACTAATCTTTGAGGAAAAATGACTATAAACAAAAAAGAAGAGACCATAGTAAAGCGTACGCATGATCTTGAGTTATATTTAAATGAGAATAGATATGAAGAGCCAAAAGAACTTTTTAAATTTATATCAGATTACATAATTAAGGAAAAAGGACTAAATTATTTTGAGGATTTACAATTATGCGATTTCGGGTGCGCTGCCGGTGAATTTTTATATCACTTAGACATCTGCTTTCCTAAAAGCAAACTTATGGGTGTAGATATTCTTGAAGAACTTATTTTTAAAGCTGGTAAATTTGTACCTCGCTCATCTTTCACTGTGGGATCTATATTGGAGTCTAATTTAATTGAATCCAATTCAATCGATATTAGTTTTTTAATCGGTGTTCATTCCATTTTCGACGATTTTCAATCATGTTTTGAAAATTTGATAAACTGGACCAAACCTGGCGGAGTAGTATATGTAGTTGGTTCGTTTAATCCATATCCGGTTGATGTATTGGTTAAATACAAATTGTCACAATCAAGAGTGGATAATATTTACGAAAGTGGCTGGAATCTTTTTTCAATCTCTTCTGTAACAAATTTTTTAAATAACCACATTAAGGTTGAACAAGTGAATTTTGAAAAATTTGAAATTGGGATAGATCTACCGAAACAAGATGACCCAATTAGGGCATGGACTTTCATGAACGACACTAATCGAGATCTAACAAATGGATTGAGCATGATTTTACCATACTATCTATTACAAATACAACTATCAGAATAATATATTTCAAGGAAAATAATTTAGTCTTCTACTGTTCCCTATTCTGAGTTGGGATCAAGATTATTGAGTGTTTTTTATTAAAAGCGGATGTAGTATTTGTGTGTGGGATTATTTAATAAATTAAATAACTTTAGTAATGTAATCTTCTCAAAAGAATATCAAATTTTTGAAGAGCAATTCATGTATGGTCACAGAGAAGTTTTACTTAACTATTCTGAATTAACCATGAATGATCGAAAATTTTCTAGTTTCATGCTAGAAGCCGGCTTACAACATGGCTGGGTTCCTGATGCCGGTATTTGGAGAGTGCGTGGCAAGGATTTAAGAATTAAACCGAGATATGTATGGAATAAACGTTGGGAAGTTAAACAGAATTTAATGGAAAATAATTATGCTATAGGAGCGCCATGGTTGTATTTGATTAAGGATTCCATTACCTACCTTCAGAAGAGTGTAATCAATAGCAATGATACGGTTTTAGTTTTTCCGAGCCATAGCGTACTTAGTGAATCAAAAAATATTAAAAATCAAGTTAAGCATTTTAATGACTTAACACTTAACTTTAAAAGGAAATTTGTTTGCCTTTTTTGGGTTGATTTTGTGAACCCAGCTATTCAATTAGAATTTCGAAAATACGGATTTGAAACCTTTTGCGCTGGATTTGGAAATCCTCGAGGTGAAATTCCATTTACAAACGATGCAGGGAGATCTAGTTATTTATTAAATCTCGTAAGAATATTTGAAAAGTGCGGAACTATAATTACAGATGAAATTCAGTCAGGTGTATTTTATGCTTTGACGCTAGGCATGAAATTGATTTATTCTCCAGACTCAATTGCCAATAATCACACCGTTTCCGTGATGTCAAGGGCATCGAACTTCCGAAAAGGTTTTCATGCTTCGTCTCAAGACTGGGTTAACATGATCGAACCTCAAATAAAAGAAACAATAAATTCTCCAAAAGAATTTCAAGATTTAGCTCTTGAGGAATTAGGTTTAGATTCAATGTTAACAAAAACTGAAGTAAAGAATTTGCCATGGATAAAAAGTACTATTCCAGATGAGATATTTTTGAGTTTCCAAAATGAGCACTCGAGAGTTTTAGGCAGTATTTGATTAGGAAAACACGCTTGCAAAAAAGTTTACTTGGCCAATATAAACCCTTATAATTATCGAAATTAGAAATTTAAGGATGGTTTAGAGCGAAATGAAAATATTGGGTATTTCGGCTTTTTACCATGATAGCGCAGCTGCTCTAATTGATTCCGGACAAATTGTAGCGGCAGCACAGGAAGAGAGATTTTCAAGAAAAAAACATGATAAAAGATTTCCAATCCATTCTATTGGATTTGTATTGGATTATGCTGGTCTAAATATTGGCGATATCGATGCAATTGTTTATTTTGAAAACCCGAGACTTAAATTTAAAAGGCTTCTTAGTTCATACACGGCCTACGCACCTAAGGGCAAACAAAGTTTCATAGATGCGATGAACGAATGGTCCGGCGGAAAATTGTTTGTAGAAAAGATTATTAGAAAAAAGTTAGGCTATAAAGGTAAGATTACAAATGTACTCCACCATGAAAGTCATGCAGCTTCGGCATTTTTTCCGTCCCCATTCGAATCCGCTGCATTCATAACAGCGGATGGGGTGGGTGAGTGGCAAACAACTAGCTTTGGAACTGGAAAGAAAAATAATTTGGAGGTTTTAGGAAGTATAAATTTTCCTCATTCTCTGGGACTGCTTTATTCTGCTGTTACACAATTTCTAGGATTTAAGGTTAATTCAGGTGAGTATAAAATTATGGGACTCGCCCCTTATGGCAGTCCAAAATATTCAGATTTAATACTGAGAGAATTAATTGATTTAAAAGATGATGGTTCGTTCAAGCTCAACATTGAATACTTCGATTTCATTGTTGGCGATGGAATGATCAATACGAAATGGGAAACCTTATTTGGAAGAAGTCGAAGAGAGCCCGAAAGTTTGTTAACTCAAGACGATATGGATTTAGCGGCTTCGATTCAGGACGTAATAGATATCTCAATGTTAAAACTAGCACGACATGTAAAGAAGGTAACTGGTGAAAAAAATTTATGCATGGCAGGTGGAGTAGCTCTTAACTGTGTGGCAAACGGAAAAATTGAAAAAGAGGGACTTTTTGAAAATATTTGGATCCAACCTGCTGCTGGCGACTCCGGGGGTGCCATTGGTTCTGCTCTATTTTATTGGTACCAAACTCTAGGAAATTCTAGACAAATTGATCCGTTAACGGATTCAATGAATGGGGCTTATCTTGGTCCAGAATATAGCTCCCAAGAAATTAAGGCCTTTCTAAATGGTTTTGGAATTCCACATGATTATGTTGAGAATCCGATGGAAATTGCCGCCAAGTTTCTATCAGATGGAAAAGTGGTGGGGTGGTTCCAGGGACGAATGGAGTTCGGACCTCGCGCACTTGGTTCTCGTTCAATCCTAGGCGATCCAAGATCTCCCCAAATGCAAAAAAATATGAATTTAAAGATTAAATTCAGAGAATCATTTCGACCTTTTGCGCCTTCAGTCTTGGAAGAGCGAGTAAGCGAATGGTTTGATTTGAAATCTCTCAGCCCTTATATGTTAATTGTGGCTGATGTTCTTGAAAAACATCGCATAAAAACTGACCTAGACGGAGAAAATTTATTTGGTATAGATAAATTGAATTTGACTCGTTCGAGTATTCCTGCGGTTACGCACGTGGACCATTCTTCTAGGATTCAGACCGTATCGAGAAAGACTAATCCAAAATTTTGGTCGCTGTTAAATGAGTTCAATAAAATAACTTCCGTACCAATATTGGTTAACACAAGTTTTAACGTTAGGGGCGAACCTATCGTTTGTACGCCAGAGGATGCATACAATTGTTTTTTGAAAACTAAAATAGATTATTTATTTATTGAAAATTATATGATTAAGAACTCATCTTCTTTACCTAAGCCAGCTATATATAATGAAGAAAATAATTTGGAATTAGATTAAAGATGATACTTATGTATGGAATATTTTTTTATTTAGTTCTTTCCCCTATTGCAATCATTCTTAGATTTTTCAGATTAGATTTACTTGATAAAGATATTCAAAAATTAGATAAAACTTATTGGAAGGAACTTCCTTGACGCAAACAAAAATATCACAGATACTAAAAAATAATTTTTTTATTGGGTTATTGATCTTTATACCATCATGGGTTCTATTACTTTGTTTAAGCTTATATTTGCATTCTAAACCCTTATTTTTTTTATTCATATTTTCACCACTGGCACTAGAAGTAGTTCTTAGGTTGATATTATTTCTCAACTACGGCATTCATTATAAAAATTCAATTCTATTTTTCTCACTAGTCTCTGATAATTTGCTTGGTTATAGGTTTAGAAAGAGTATTTCAGTAAAGAATCAATCTTCTAAAATTTTTGATCAATTTCTAAACCGATGGTACTTTGAGAAATCGACCATAAAAAATAGTAATCAAATTGATTTTCATTCAGACAGTCTTGGTTTCCGAAGCAATGGGTTCAACCCAACCACTAAGGGAACTAAATTTCGTATATTCTGTTGTGGTGGTTCAACAACAACGTGCAATAACGTAGACGATGAAGATACTTGGCCTACAGTTCTCCAAAATGAACTTGTGGCTAAAGGATTTGATGTTGAAGTCATCAATGCAGGAGTCCCAGGCTGGCATTCATATCAGGATTTATTACTCATAAAGGATGAAATTATAAACTTCCACCCTGATTTAATTTTGCTACATCAAGGATGGAATGAGGAGTTTGAATTCTCAAGTTTAAATTTGGGAAAATGGTGGAAACCAAGAATAGCAAGAAACGAAATTGAAGAGAATTTTTTGTACCTTCCAAAAAATGCATTGCTCTCGCAAAAAACTTCTTTGCTACTACTTTTGTCTATTAGATCAATTTCTTGGAATTTTATATTCAAAATTAATATGAGTTTTAAAAATATTAAACGTTGGAAATGTCTCTTATCAGAGAAATATTTAGGTGCTTGGTTGTCGAATCTTAAAGAAATCGGGAGAATTGCACACGAAAAAAAGGTTCTGTTATTCGCATTAGATTATCCATCGCTTGTAAATATCAATGATTCAATTCTTGAAAGAAACTTAATTCTAAATAATGAAAGGTTTGAGTCTAGATTAGATGAAAATTTTGCAGATTATCAAGCAATTAGTAAGCAGGGTATTAGTCACTTTATTGAGGATATTTCATCTTTGATCCCAAATCTTAACGCTACGAAAATTTTCAATGATTTCGATGTTGAGGAGCGAATATTGCAATTTGGAGATGAAGTCCACATGTCCACTACTGGATGCAAAAATTTTGGAATTGAAATCGCTCATTTAATTTCTATTAATCCTGACTTCCTTAATAGATACAATGGGGTGTTGGATGAGAGCAATGTAAGCATTAACAATTTTAATTTAGTTGAAACTGAAAAAACTGCGACTAAAAGCAAGAATTATCTTCATCATCTAATCGACAAAAAAATTGCTAAACTTAGCAATCACAAGATCAAACTAATAGACAATAATGTTATTCCGGACGAGCGCTACACTACATTTTAGTGCGAAGTATTGAATTGTGACCATATCAATACATATATGACATAATGTTCTAAAATACTTTTAAGAATGGAGCAATTTTGGATATCGTTCTAGATTTCTACAAGGATTTACCCTTTAACATTAAAAGTAGGCCGTGGCTACCTTCTTCAAAAGAATCTTTCAATAATTATTGCCCAAGCTTAATACAGACAGCATTTGCATCTAAATTAATTGTAGATATTGGTTGTGGCCCGGGCCATTTAATTAATTCACTTAATTATCACTACCTAAGGGGTAATTCCCAAGATAATCAAAGTAAGTACCAGGGAATAGACTTTAATCCGACCGCAATTAATTACGCCCGAGAAATAGTCGGAAAAGAGAATTTGAATACAGAATTTTTTGTGAAAGATGTTTTTAATTTAGACGCAACGGATTTCAAATCTGAAGATGAAAAAGAGGTTTTTATAATTTCGATTGGGGCGCTCCACCATACAAGAAATTGTCTGGAGGCTTTAACACAAATTCTAAAATCATCATCCATTGGTGACCGTAAGATTAGTTTTTTGATTGGGCTTTATCATCTTCATGGACGAAAACCTTTTTTGTCTCATTTTGCTGAATTAAAAGAAAGGGGTTGGTCCGAAGCTAAGTTAAAGCAGGAATTTGCTGAGTTGCGCGGAGTTTCTTTGGATATTCTGCAAGATGAAAGTTGGTTCGAAGATCAGGTAAATCATCCTAGAGAAACCCAACATACTTTAAAAGAGATTTATCCAATTTTTATGGAATTCGGCTTCCACTTAGACTGTTCATCTATAGATAGGTTTCAGTGTTCTTCAGTTAACGATTTGATATCGACAGAGGTTAATTTCGAAGCCATTGCAGAGGAAAAATTAATGCAAAGAAAATATTTTCCAGGTTTCTTCACTTGTTTATTTAAAAACTATTGAGAAATAAATTTTACGAATCAAATTTGCATAAAGTTTCTTATAAAGTTCAGTCCAGCTGTTCCGCTTTTTTCAGGATGGAATTGACACCCAACAATGTATTTTTGTCGAACTACACTGCAAAATTGAAAATCCTCATAATTAGTTGTTCCTGCTACAAATTCTTCATTTGCTACTTCGACAACATACGAATGTACAAAATACATGTCCTTACCCAAAGTATTGAGGAATAGTGCTTCGTTCTCATTTTTTGCATTTATTGGAAAGTTTAAAGCATTCCATCCAATATGTGGAATCTTTCGAACAGATAACGACGTAATTTTTTCTGGTATTGGAATAACTTTACCCGCTATTAAACCGAGGCCTTTTGTTACCTCATGCTCTTCTCCTTCCTCCATCAATAGTTGCATTCCAAGACAGATGGCTAAAATCGGTTTATCTTTACCAGCATATTTCAAAATAGGTTCCAAATAATTTTTTAACTTCAATTTCTCCATGCCACGTGGGAAAGCGCCAACTCCCGGAATCACCAGGCGGTCTAAGTTCAACAATGATGATGCATCATCAATAATTGTTACTTCAGCTTCTATGTGTTCAAATGCACGTTTTACACTTAATAAATTGCCTAAGCCGTAGTCTAAAATCGCAACTTTTTTATTTTTAATTTCTAATCACTCTTCCATTCGAAACACAACCATATCGCAGGTCTTCTACCGTTAATCGTTTGTAATGCAGTACGTCCGCTACAGCAACCCCATCCACATTGGTGTTCTTAAGTAAATCCTCTAAATGATCTATTTTGCCCATGCCTCCACTTGCAATTACAGGTAGATTAACACTGCTAGAAATAGACTGTACCAAATCTACGTCAAATCCTTTTCTTGTGCCTTCTCGATCAACTGAAGTTACAAACAATTCTCCTGCTCCTAATTCTTCACATTTTCTTGCCCAATAAACAGCGTCAATCCCAGTTGCATCTCGACCGTTGTTTATAAATATCTCCCAACTATTATTTGTTTTTTTCTTAGCTTCTATTGAACTCACCACACATTGTGCGCCAAATTCACTTGATGCCTCGCTAATTAATAGAGGGTTCTCGACTGCAGCACTATTGATAGCAATTTTATCTGCCCCACTTCGCAGAATTTTTGAGAAATCATTGATATTTCGTATTCCACCTCCAACAGTTATAGGTATAAAAATTTCTGATGTAATATTTTTAATTATTTCATCAAGTTGATTTCTGCCGTATAAACTTGCGACGCTATCCATAAAAACTATCTCGTCGATTCCGTTTTGATAGTATTCTTTGGCAAAATTTTTTGGATCTCCTAAAACTCTGAGACCTTCTAGATTTATTCCTTTTATTAAATGTGGACCCTTGATGTCCATTCTAGCAATTAATCTTATTTTTTTCACTTAATAATTCTATTCAATGCCAAACAGCTGTTCTAAGTTTCCATTCATTTTCTCCTACAGATTGCCAAATATAATCAGGACGAAATCTATTAACAGTTTGAATAAAATCATTCTCAGAAATATTCAAATATTCAAGAAAGGTTTTGAAGCTTCTGGAGGGAAATTCTTCGTCATATTTACGTACCAACTGAACGCCTTCCTCTCGATTTATTTTATCATTTCGTATTTCTTGAGATGCGTCGTAAGTAGCTCTCCCAATTCCAAATTTAATTAATGTTGTATAAAAGTGAAATGGCACAATCATGTCATCTATTTCAGTGTACTTTGAATAAGTTCCTTCTGACCTTTCTGATGCAGGTTGAAATCCCGTATTATCAACTGAATAATAAAAGCATTCTTGAGGGTCCCATTTTTCAAAGTAACCAAGATAAATAAAATTCAATTTGGATTTATTCACTTCTTCCGGAGTTAAGGGCAGATAGGCGGTTAAATCATTGTATTTTAGATCATGTTCCTTGATTAAAACTTCAACGGTTTCTCCGCCAATGCGCATTTTAAGTGGATCGCTTGTAGAATAAAATCTTTTATCCATCTCAAATATTTCATTGTCATCAATATTATTTCCATATTCTGCTTGATTTTCGCCATAAATAATTAAAGGTATATTAAATTTTTGAGCAATTTTAGGACCAATAATTTTTTGACCGATAATGAATGGTTGAAATGGATGACAGAGATTTAGAAATGATAATTTAGTAAATAATTGGTGAACTGGGCCACTCGGTGTATAGAGTAAATTATCAATTCCACCAACTCGAGCCAGATTATTGAAATTGTTCCAACCAACCTCTGTGAACATATTTGGCGCCCAAGTCACAGTAAGCGGATTCATCCCATATTTATATTTTAATTTGTGGGCAGTCAATGAACTATCTTTACCTCCACTACTAGGTACGATGCAATCGTATTGACCATTTTCAAGCCGGTATTTATCTAGTATTTTATAGAGCTGTTCTTCTCTTTTGCCCCAGTCTATTTGTTTTTTTACTTGGTTATATCGACAGGCTTCGCAAATATTTTTTTCATCGAAATCAATGAATCTTTTTGGACCACCTTGGTTAGTAAATTCCACTGAAGAACTTGGTCTTTGGTTGGAGATAACACATAAACTACAAAATTTTATAGTGTCAGATTTCATGTTTTATTTAACCACATTTTTGAATAAATTTGCAGTTTTACCACCCAGTACATCGTTGGTATCGTACCTAGACAATTTCAATCTATCCTGGTGGATTGTGTTTAGTTCATTAACTGAGCGATTCATCGTGAAACCCAATTTGTATTTTGCCATTTTTACATATGAAAATACCAAGTCGTTGACAGATGAGTTTTCTCCATATGGGTATGAAACTGAGTGAATTTTTGATGCGAGAAATTTTTCAATGATCGCTTTAGAATTCAATAATTCGTGTCTCAAATCTTGATCTGATAATCTTGATAAAGCACGATGTGAAATTGTGTGTGAGCCAATCGATTTTGCATTAGCAAGTTCTTCTAGCTGTTCGGGTGACAAATAAAGTTCTTCGGCTAATTTAGTTTCATCTTTAAAATATTTAATGAATAGATCGTTTACAAATTCTTGAGATTGCTCCCAGTTTAATTCAAAGTTAATTGTGTACTTGAGAATTGCACTAATTTCACTATCCCACGGATATTGCTGTACTGCATTAAATAACATTGTTTTTTGATTAACAATTGGAATAATCCGATTCGTTTCTGTAACTAACTCTTCTTCCGATATCACACTTCTAATGTGCTGTAACTTATGCACCTGGAGCAATTTGTCGCGATTTAGGGTGTCAGAGCAAATAAAAAAAGCTGCAGGCACGCCTCTTGTCTGTAAGAATCTATATGCATTTTCATAAGATTCTTTTAGTCCGTCGTCGAATGTTAATAAACAATATTTTTTGGATTGAACTAAACTCAAATTGGTTTCGCTATAATTTACAAGTTCCTCAAGTGAAATGAAATTATAACCGGCTATACTGATTTTATCTATTTGTTTTTGAAAATATTTTGGTGTAATACCATGAATTCCGGAATTGGGGAACGTTTCTCTAACGTAATGATAATTAATAATTAAAAGTTCATTCTCCATATTTCTCAATTACCTTCTTTAATTTGCTATCAGTTAAGTCAGACTTCTTATAGTAGTACTTCTGCTTACTTTTGTCTTGTGGTTTTGAAGTAATTTTCCCCCTGAGGTACTTTTTAACAATTTTAGGGTATTTTTTAATTGATTTTTTTATTAATCGATTTGTAATTTGATAATAATTTTGATTTGAATGATTTATCAATTTGATAGTATCAATTATCGGACCCGTATCTACTCCTGCATCTACCAGATGTATTGTTGTGCCCAAGTTATCCAAATCTTCATTAAAAAACGGCCAGAATAATGTTGCGCTACCTCTATAGACGGGCGATAGTCCTAAATGTAAATTTATTATAGGTTTCGATTGATTCTTGAACCAGATATCTTTCAAAATACCAGGGCCAAATACTGCAATAAAATCGTAATCGATAATTTTTGACCATTCAATTACAAATTGACTATTAATTTCTCCCTCTTCTATACTCAAATTTTGATATTTGTTAAAGATTTTTTTACATGTTTTGAAATATAACTTTTCATACGACGCTAAGTCCAAAATATGCTTTTTTACTACGCTATTTATTCCATCATTTGCCGAAAAGTGCATATTCTTGTTTTCGGAAATAAAAGCCTCAATCTTGAAAAACTTGGCCAGCGTAGACACAAAAAAAAGATGTCGTGGATTACTCCCGGTTAGAATTAGTACTCTATATTTCTTAAAGTTCATATGTATTTGTGTACCGCTCTGCATACTTCGATCATATGTCTAAGAAGGTTTTTGATGTAGGGATTGGCCATTTTAATACGTTATCTAGTATTTGTTTAAATTGCTCCGCAGAGTTCCCGTTTCCGAAGTTGTAAATTGGTTTTCGTTCCAATTCTTTTGAAATAAATATGGACTTTAAAATATTCTCATATGAGTTGTCCGTGTTAATAATTAATTTATTGGTATGCCTTCCGGTTTGTCGAGAACCTACATTTATAGCTGGTACGCCGTAGTAGGCACATTCTCGAATGCCAGCACTCGAGTTACCGATTACAAAATTCGCGTTTTTCATTAAGGTTAAAAAGTATTCAAATCTCATTGATGGTATGTGTTTAAAATTTGGTCCTCTTAATAATTTTTCAAAGGTATTTTGTATAATCTCGCTGCCAAAATCGTTATTCGGTTTAATTACTATGTACTGTTCATTAGATTCGATTAGTGCCTTGCAAAAATTTATACAATTCAATTCGGTTTGTTCATATTCAGTTGTAACGGGATGCAAAATTACTACATTATATTTTTCGAATAAAATTTCGTAGTGATTAGTTACTTCGATTAAGCTTGGTAATTTATCAGAAAACATTATGTCTATATCGGGAGAGCCGATGGTATAAATTGAATCTTTTGATTCGCCAAGTTGAATTAATCTTTTTTCAGCCTGTGAATTAGAAACAAAATGAATGTTGGACAATTTTGAGACTGAATGTCTCATGAGCCCATCGATAGTTCCTGATACCTCTCCACCTTCAATGTGAGCGACGGGAATGTTTCGAATGGATCCTACGATTGCACCTGCTAGTGCTTCAACTCGATCTCCATGGATGACAAGCAAATCAAAAGAATTTTTATCGACGAAATCTGATAAATTTTTAATAGTTTCTGCCAACATGATTTCCATGTGGGCACTGCTCGTACCCTCCGGAAAAATGTTTACCTCGGCTAGATTGTCTTCCAGAATCTGAGTAACAGTTAGGCCATATTTTAAAATTAAGTGCATTCCACAAACTAAAATTGTTACTTTGTATTTGCTGTCTGAGGCTAGCGAGGCGATTAAACTTTTTTGCTTACCATAATCCGCTCTAGTTCCGGTTAAGAATACAATTTTTTTTAACATTAATACTCAATTTGATCTTTTTTGATTTGTAGATTGGCAGTAATACCCATCTTTGTATATTTTCCAATCAACTGATTAAATTCTTTAGGACCAAAATCTCCTCCATTAGGTCTCTTTAAAGTTATATCGCTACGTTGGATCAAATGACCTTCTGGTAAGTTCCTTGTCGCCACTACTGAAGCAAAAGCAAATGCAGAGGTAATTTCCTCTTCCACTAGCGGAAGTTTTGAACCCTTCATAGAATCATAAATAATTTTGCTACCTAATAATAATTCTTCAAATTCTTGAGGTGTCATTGAACATACTATGTCTGGCCCTTGTCTGTTTTTTGAGTCTGTAAAGTGACGTTCAAGAATTGAAGCTCCTAGTGATACCGCACCGAGACAAGGATAATTTGTTAAGGAATGGTCAGATAGACCAATTAATGCATCTGGAAAATTGGTAGATAAATCATTTATGGCGTTAAGTCTGATTAACTTTTCCGGAGTTGGATAGAGATTAGTACAATGCAATAGAGCAAATGGAACTTTATGTTTCCGAAGTATCTCCACAGAAGGCTTTATAGTTTCGATGGAGTTCATTCCAGTGCTAAGAATAACCGGTTTCTTTTTTGTCGCTATTTCTTCGACAAAAGGGTAGTTATTGCACTCTCCGGAGCCTATTTTGTATAAAGGTACATTTAAGGATTCCAGGAAATCAATGGCTTCAAATGAAAATGGAGTGCTAAAGTAGATCAAATCTTTTTTTCTCACATAATTTGCTAATTTTTCTTCATCATTCAATGATAGCGAGTTTGCTTTAATCACATCGTAAATAGAAACTTTTGCATTTCCAGGAATAACAGACCTGGATTCTATTGACATTTCAGCATCTGGTATGTGAGTTTGATGTTTAATAATTTTTGCTCCAGAAGTAAAAGCTGCATCTACTAACTTGAAAGCTTCTTCCAAGGATCCACCGTGATTAATACCAATTTCTGCAACAACGACAGGTGGAAAACCAGATCCAAAATTCAATCCGTCGATTTCAAAATTCATTGCATTCTCCAATTAATTTTGCAATATATAAATCAAAAGTGTCATCAATATCAATTTTTTCTGCATTAGTAACTATAACAGGTATCGAATCCACTATTGGAATTTTTTTATAGTTATTTTCAAAATCATTAACTGAAAAAACATATACTGAGCCGGAAGCTATATGCAATTCTTCGAAATTCTGACGATTACTGGTTGGTGAAGCCAAGTCACTATAAGTTTGAATTCTCATTTGATCATTTATTGTTAACATTTTTAATGGGTGGTCTTTTACTTGTCGGACAGTCACTACTGGAACCATCTTTGCTAAGTATGTTTTAATGCAATTTGAAATCAAACTTTCACCTCTAAAAGGAGAAGTTGGTTGCAAATACACAATAATTCCACCCTTTATATCCCCATTTCCAGAAAAGCCCATAAAATTCAAAAAATCTATTACTACTTCATCTGCCGTTGCTGAGTCGGTTGATGCATTTTCTGATCTGATCATAATATTTACGTTTAAGTCTTTTGCAATTTTCATTATTTCCGGAGAATCCGTACTCACATAAATTTTATCGTTAGGAATTGAGAGTTTTGCCTGTTCTATGCTGATTGCGACTAATGTTTTGTTGTCAATTTTCTCAATATTTTTTTTAATTATTCCTTTTGAGCCAATTCTAGCTGGTATGAGGGCAAAAATATCTTGCTGAATTCCTATATTTTCATCCAGGTTCATGCCTATTATTATATAGTGCAAAAATGATTTCACGACACATCCTGAGTGCCATTTATTCAAACAAAACTAACGGTTAAATCACTTTTAAATTATCTAATGAATTTCCACAAAACATGGATTTCGGAAGAATAGTTATTTTGATCGAGGACTAACTGCAATTCATCAATTAGCGGGAGTAAAAATTTATCAACTTCATTTGCAAAATTTTCCGAAAAATGATTATTTCTAATCCCGATTTGTAGATTTCTGTATAAATCTAAAATATCCGCGCCGAATCGCCATTCGCCAATGCGAATCAAACCATATCTTTTCTCAATAAATCCTAGACTTTTTTCTGTGTAGATGTGAGTGTGGGTACCTGAAATAACTCGTGAGTTCATATTTGGATGAATAATGTCCAGTATGGCGGACAGGGAAAAAAAGGGTAATTTTTGAAATGTATAATTAATATTTGGATTAGCTCTCATAGTTTCCAATATTTCATTGTGGTCTGCAACATGCGGCAAGGTACATATCATTGTAACAATCTTAGAATCTGTTTTTGCTAGAAAATCTTTACTTTCACTTACTGGTACTCGAATTAAGTTACTTAAACCCATTACGTCTCGCCCAAAATTAATTGTGGTTTCCATGGGATCAATTCCAATTACGCGATTAAAACCTACATTTTGAAATGCTTTTACCATATGACCTGAGCCTGTACCGAAGTCCATAATTTTCAAATCTTCCACTGGTGAGGTGGAAAGATCTTGTTGCAGTGCGTTTCTCAGAAAATCCGCTTTAGGTTCATAAATATTTTTAACAGTTAAATTAAAGTCGGCTACTTCCTGAATGTAGTGCTTGTCATATTGAATTCCATTTTTAGTTTGCTCCGAATAAGTTTGGTCCATTAGAGATTCACTTAATTCGTTGTGTCCATTTAGGTGTCCACAATCACTGCAAAAAGAGTAATTTATGCCGTTTCTCATGAAATCTATCTCAATTATCTTGCATTGACATATTAAACAATTATCACGTTTTTCAGATTTTAAATAGGACTGTTCAAATTTTTTTTCGCTAGCTATATGTTCATTAATCTCTTCAATTAAATATTTTTGGTATTTTAGAATTCCCCGAGAAGACTTTCCAAATTTCTTGAACACTCATAAATCTTATCCTATTCCTCATGACAAAATTTTTAATCAGGGTAAATCCGTTGATGCTTTTTTTAATCTATCTCGAATCGCCTCAGCTAGCCCTGGACCATCTGGAACTAAAACAGATACATGTGCTAATCCTTGATGGTCAGCGGATCTAAGCGCCGAATAAAGATCTCTCGCATACTGTTCCAAAGTATTAGGGGCTGCCAATCTAATTGCTCCAACTGGGGTTGGAAATTTAGCGAGCGCTAAAAACCCGTCGCCAGCCGTTGCTTTTGAATTTAGGAATACCTTGGCTTTGGGTGCATAGTGTGATTCCAATAAACCGGATGCTTTAATGATTGATTTTCCTTGTGAATATTTTGGTTTTTCGTTCAAAGATTGTTCTATCATCTCATTGGTAATCGCACCTGGGCGAAGCACTTTTGGCGCAAATTGAGTACAATCAATAATCGTTGACTCGATTCCAACTAAGCATTGCCTACCATCTAGAACTAAATCGTTTTTATTGAAAAAAGCACCAAGTTCTTCCTCAACCGCTTGGGCTGTTGTTGGCGAAACTGCACCAAATCTATTTGCACTTGGAGCAGCAACTCCGTGACCACCCAAGTCCTCAAATTTTTTCAGTAATGCAAGTGCGATTGGTTGAGCTGGAACTCTTAAACCAACATTGTTTTGAGCGCCGGTTATGAAATCTTTGGCAATTTCTTTTCTTGGCAAAATCAAAGTCATCGGTCCGGGCCAGAATTCTCGTGCCAATTTAATTGCGTAATCTGGAATATCTGTAGCCCAATCTTCTAATTTATTAATTGAAGATATATGCACAATTAATGGATGATCAGAAGGTCTTCCCTTTACCGAATAAATTCTAGAAACCGCTTTTTCATTTGTTGCATCAGCACCAAGCCCATAAACAGTCTCGGTTGGAAAGGCCACGAGATGTCCGTCTTTCAATGCTCTGGCAGCATTTGAAATGGCATCTGCTGTGCAATTTGAAATGAACTCCATGCGCAAATCATCCCATTTATCTCGTTTTGAGATGAACTAGATGACCGATACCCTTCTCCTTCTGGTCCCCATCGTCTAGTGGCCTAGGACGTCGCCCTTT
>Ga0214919_10003436_pt1 | contig 23917 bp, 13 predicted proteins | sample LL1503_MetaG_FD_177994 | JGI IMG/M metagenome (GOLD analysis project Ga0214919, IMG submission 177994) | Freshwater microbial communities from Lake Lanier, Atlanta, Georgia, United States - LL-1503 | ecosystem: Environmental > Aquatic > Freshwater > Lake | place: USA: Georgia | collected... | reverse complement strand
TCTGCGTCGCGGGTCTGGCGCACGACAGTGAGTGGCGGGGTAGCAACGGCCATGGATGAACTGACCGCGGCAAAGAGCCAGTACATCTTCAATGTTCAGACGCAAGTCGCGCGCGTGGGCTGGACGAGCGGGAAGGTAGACCTCGCTGCGCCCATTCGGTTTTCGGACTGGAATCCTCTTTCGCTGAACACGGATGACCTGAAGTTAGAGGGTGCTGGCAAGTCCAGTAAGTCCCTCCGTCCCGGCCAGTTGCCAAAATCAGGTCGCGTTTTAGATCTGCGCACCGTGGAAGGGCGGAAGGTTGCCAGGACACTGGTAAACCGGACGTCGAAGGCCTCGGCTAAGGCGGTTGTGGAAGGAGCGACGGACGTTGTCGGGGAAGATGTTGAGTTTCTGTTCTGGAAAGACGGACGGATTGGTTTTCACATCCAGGATTCGACCTTTATTTTTCGCAAGCGCGACGGGTTACCGTCCGTCGCAGCCGTAACGCCGGCGCAGGGCAAGCTCGGATTTTTCACGGTGCCAATTTTTGGCGCTGACGGAATCGGCGCGGGCTTTGCTCCGTTGATGGTGGATACTGCACCTCAGGTTGCATACACGCACCACAACCTGTCTGTGTCCAAGGTGGTCCTGGTCAATCCGGATTTTCCTGATGAGATGATGCCCCAGCTAAAAAAAGCTTTCGAAACTTGGAACGAGACATTGGGAGTCAATTATTTCCAACTTCGCAAGGCCAGCCGAACGCTCGATCAACTGGACTGCTTGACCCTGAGTTCCCTGTGCGTGTTCTGGAGGGGCGACGCGAGGAAATTATCCGCCGCCGGAGTCGGTGGGGTTGCCATGCCTGCGGGGGACGGACTGACCGGGGTGGTTGACGGTGGCATTGTGCTTTTCAATAATCAGGCGACCGCAAAGACGAGCCCGACGCAGGAGCCGCCGCAGGATCTGATTGACTTGTTGCTCGGCAAGTCCATGGATGCGCGCGCCGCGGCCGCGTGGCAGATCCGCACCCAAGAATTAGGGAACTACGCGCATCCGGATCCGCAGGGTGTGCTTAATTCTGTAATGCTGCACGAGATCGGGCACTACGTGGGACTGCGGCACAATTTCGCCGGTAGTGTTTACGCGCAGGCAGGCGAAGTGTCGTCTTCGATTATGGAATACCCGCCTTATGTCCTGCGCGGAATCGACAAGGGGCTTGGTCGTTATGATATCGCGGCGCTTGCGGCCATTTACGGGCGCGGGGGTGGGGACCGCCAGGAAAATAATTTTTGCTCGGACGGCGAAGTCGATCCGACGCAATCGGCGACAGGACTGGTCAAGGATTCCCAGTGCTCGCGCATGGATTTCGGCGATCCGGCGGACTGGTGGATCACGATGGCAGAGTTGTCGCCACTTGGGGCATTAGCCCCGGTGCCCGGATCTGACTTCTTGATTATCCTGAGAGCGTTCCAACCAACTAAGACGGTCGGCAACCTGGCCGAAGTGCTTGGATTCTTTCTGCGAAACGACACTGGAGCGCGTCCTGAGCAGGCGCTGAAAGTCAAAACTTTCCTGTGCGGCCGCCCTGCGGCGGAGTTGGATGCCGTCAAGGAACAGCTGGAACGCGACATGCAGTTGCGGCTGAACTGCACGCCTTGATGGGTCATTCGTTGGGATTGATTAAGATTTTTTGGTGTTGGGGCGATTTTCGTGAGGGCGGATCTCGTTGGGGCGTCTTTCCGTGGAACGCTCGATGATCCGGGTTGTGCTGCGCCCCTCCAGCAAAGGAACGATTTCAACGCGGCCGCCGTGGGCTTTGACGACATCTGAGCCCACGACTTCGTCGGGGCGATAGTCGCCGCCTTTGACAATGACGTCGGGCTTGATGGCCTCGATTAATTTTATGGGCGTGTCTTCCTCAAACAAGACGATGTAGTTGATGCAGCCCAAACCAGACATGATTGATGCGCGGTCTTGTTCATTTTGCACGGGCCGGTCTGGACCCTTGAGCCGTTTAATCGAGGCATCGGCATTCAATCCGAGAAAGAGGATGTCGCCCTGATCCCGTGCATGCTGCAACAGGGTTACATGGCCGGCGTGCAGCAGGTCAAAGCAGCCATTGGTAAAGACCACCGAACGTCCTGCGTTGCGATATTGCTCTGCGATGCGCGAGGCTTCTTCATGGGTGATGACTTTCTCGGGGCGGGTGTCGCCCTCACGTTCTTGAAAGGCTTCCATGAATTCCGCGCTGCTCAGGGTTGCCGTGCCGAGTTTTCCGCATACTGTACCTGCCGCGATGTTGGCCAGTTGAACGTTGCGGTCCAGGGGCAGGTCACAGGCTGCCGCCATGGCAAGAAAAGCGATCATCGTGTCGCCGGCGCCAGAGACATCCGCCACCTGCAGGATTTCACTCTTGTAGCGAACAAGATCGGCGGTCCCCGTCGTTGAAGCCACCACGCCTTTTTCAGAAAGGCTCAGGACGACATGGCGTGCGTCGCATTCCGACTCGACCACTTTCAAGAGTGATGCAATTTCTTCATCGAGGTTTGCGTGCCACGCGGATGGTTTGACGCGCTGTAAAATCTCGCGTCCCTCGGAGAGGTTCGGTTTGATAAAAGTGGTGCCGCGGTAGCGCGACAAATCGCTGGATTTAGGATCGGTGATCACGGGAATTTTCGCGTCGACGGCGATGGCAATCAGTTCACGTAGCAGGCGCGGCGTGCAGACACCCTTGCCGTAGTCGCTGATGACGAGGGATTTTGCGTTGCCATTGCCGTTGCCGTTGCTATTGCCGTTGCTTAATTCGGCCTCTGCAAATGTTGCAAACGATTTCAAGATCGCGTCTTCCATCGCATCATCAAGGCGTGCGGTGGATTCCGCATCGATCCGGACGATTTGCTGATAGCCGGCGAGGACGCGCAACTTTCGCGTGGTTGGTTGATCGGTGCTTTGGACCATGGGACCGGTTTCGATGCCTTGCGCCTGGCAAAGCCTGGTCAGGAGGTCGCCGTCGGTGTCGGTGCCGACGCGCCCCGCAAGGATTGCCGTGGCCCCAAACGAGGCGATATTGGCGGCCACGTTGGCGGCACCACCAAGGACAGATTTCTGCGAGGTTTCGAGCAAAACCGGGACGGGGGCTTCGGGCGAAATGCGGCTGACCTTGCCCGAAATGTACTGGTCCAGGATCACGTCGCCGACGATGAAGACGTGGGCACCCTGCATTTGCATGAGATGTTCAGCCATCTGGCCGGGCTGGGCATTTTGTCGTGTCATCAGAACCCCCTGTAAGTTCCCTTATATACGGGGTTCGACGAATGGACAAAAGAAATGGCCCCCGTCAACTGTTTCATCAGCCAACGGGAGCCTTTCAAATCAGGGAAGCGCGTAAATTATTCGTGCTCGCCTTGCTCAAAATCAGATCCCCAGCAGGCGTTAAAAGACCGGTTGTGGTCGGAGTTACACGCATGGTGGGCGGCCTTTGTTGCGGCGTCAGTCATGTCAACAGAGACCGTTTCAGTGGTGCCCGAGCAGTCCCATCCTGCTGGGGCGGTTGGTGCAAAAGACTCGGCCAATTTCGCTGGCAGGGTGGCAGCATCGACCACAATATCAGCCGTTGCACTGGCCTTTGGAACCGTAATTCCGTTCGCGCCAAAGGTGGAGCGGCTCGTCCAGTTGTAGGTATGGGCGACGCCGCCTTGTGATTGGCTTCCTGCGCCACTGAACATGGCCTGGCCCATGGTTCCATTGAACAAGACCGATGCCTGGTCGCTAAAGGTGTCGCTGCCCCTGGTGCCGACGGTGGACATTTTCACGGTGCTCACGCCGGAATCTGCAAGGCTGATGTCGCTGTAATTGCGGAAAGTGCCGGATTCAGAACCGTTGGAGTTGGTGTGCTTCATGCTGGCCTTGACGATTTTGTAGCCATCCTGGGTCAAATCAAAATCAAGGTTGATTCCACCACTTCCGTTGTCGTCACTGTGCATGCTGCTCATTGAGCCTTTAGCCTTGCCGGAACCCGTATACCCACTGATCGTGATGTTTTGCTGTAAGGTGCCATTTTTGCACATGTAGACTTTCATTTCGGCTGCGTTGCTGTTGTCGACCCATATCGCCATTGCTGGTTCACCGGGCATGGCAACTTCGTATTTGGTGCCAAATTTCATCTTCGCGGATTCGACTTCGAGATGGCAGAACATGCGACCGATCTCTTGCATATTTTCCAAAACCCTGTTGGTGTTTTCCATTGTGCGGCAGGCTTCAGAGGATTTCTTTCCAACGAGGTTCATGCCGGCGCTGCCACCTGCGAGGGCCAGACTGGCTGCGCTTCCGCCGGAGGCGGCCGCCAGGGTGTCGGGAATCGTTATACTCAGTGCGCCCGAAAGTCCCAGATCAGCGACGGAGGAGGCGGTGGCCGTGCTGCTGTCGTCAGAAGCAGTGCTGCAGGACATCGCGAGCCCGCCGGTTATGATGGAAACACCTAGAATCATTGGGAATTTTGAATTTCTCATGCTTACTCCTCGTTCGTTCGTTCGTTCGTTCGTTCGTTCGTTCGTTCGTTCGTTCGTTCGTTCGTTGGTTAGACAAGATTTCCTCTGTGGAAAGATTTCGGTACCGACTTTGAAAACTTTAATTTGCTCTCATTATTTCTGCCTGATGCCGGAGCCGCATTTTTTTGTCGCGGCAATTACCGGGTTTGCGGAAAGCCCTCGTTTGCCCAGGTATTCAACATGTCCTTTGTGGCTTGGGAGAGTGCCGGGCGGCCCTTGGGCATGTTTCCGGATTCGATCCTGGACATGAGGCTGCCGAAGTTGGCTTGCGCCTCGTTGTAATTATCCATCAGGCCGGACCCGCCGTGGCAGGACTGGCATTGGGTCTGAAATCCGGGAGCCACGTCTTCGTTATAGCCAACCGTGTTGCCACCGGAGGAAGGTGGCGGGGTTGGGGTCGGGCTGGTGCCTGGAGCAGCAGGGGCAGGAGTTGTGCCATTGGCGTCGCCACTTGGGGCCGGCGTCGGCTGAATTGGCTGCCCGGGAACGCCGGGTGGATTTCCCGGTACGGAAGACTCCTGGCCGCATGCCGATAGCAGGATCAACAGGATGAGGGACGGACGACCGATGCGATAAAAATATTGCATGGTAAATTTCCTCTAATTTTCTGCTCCCGTATGTGGAAGCATAACTGGGTTTTCGGTGCAGGCGTGATCGAACTTTAAGAGAAAATCATTCTGAAATTCTTACGGTTCAGCCCGCTTTTTTGTGAGCTTTCAGAGGTCACCTGGCGTTTTTATCTGTATACAAGACGTCAGAATCAGCACTGATGGGAGGGACAAACCCCTTGGAAAATAAAAAATCACGGGAAACCCCGGAAATCTCGGAAACCAGGGCGAAACCATCGCCGGAGCACGTCCACGCTGAAGATCACGGTGGATCCGCCATTGGCGGCCACATTCACGGCCCGGACTGCCACCACGGGCACCATCATCACGGCCATCAACACAATCACGACCCCTTCGTGCGCACTTCGCCCAAAATAGGCCGGAATGATCCATGTTCGTGCGGGTCCGGCAAAAAGTTTAAAAAGTGCTGCGGCGGGGTCAAAGGCTGATGGGCGCCCCCAGCGTTTCAGGTAATTTTCTGGCGCTCGACATCGGCGGCACCAAAGTCGAGGCGGCGTTGGCGGACTTGAAATCGGGGCGACTTGAATCGTTCAAGACGGTGCGCGTCGCGACGGGCGATCATGGTGATTTCGGCGGCGTCATGGCTGCTATCATGCGAGGGCTTGAAGCCGATGAGGGGCTCATCAAGGGAGCGGCCGTTGCCGTTGCCGGTCCCGTGGTCGGTGGCCGCGCGCGTTTGACCAACGTGCCATGGGCGGTCGAGGAAGATCTGCTGAGGCGATTGTTCCCTGCGGCGCGCGTCCATTTGATGAATGACATGGAAGCCCACGGGCATGCGGCGGTGGCCTTGATGGCCCATCGGCGTGGGGTGGCGGTTCCGGCGGGATTGCTGGTGGAGTCGTCAGAGCTGTTGGATGGGGACGTCGATCCCAGGGGCAGTGCTTGCGTCATTGCGCCGGGAACGGGGTTGGGCGAAGGCTTCATTGTCTGGACCGGGTCGGAGCACCGGCCGGTTGGATCAGAGGGCGGTCACGCCAGTTTCTCGCCCATCGACGACGAGCAAATGCGCCTTTTGAATTTCTTGCGTCACACCCAGGGGCACCATCACGTCAGTTGGGAGCGTCTTGTTTCCGGTAAATTCGGCCTGCCAAATCTTTATCTTTTTGTGACCCGTGAATTGGGAATGCAGCCGACGGCCAAAGGCCTTGAGGCGGAAGTGATCGATGGCGAGCAACCGGTTCAGGCATTGATGACTGCGGCAGACGACGGTGATCCGGTGGCTGCCAAGGTGTTGGAAATGTTCATGGGATTGATGGGGCAGGAGACCGGAAATCTTGCGCTGAAAATCCTGGCGACTGGCGGCGTTTTCGTTTCGGGTGGCCTGGCGCAACGGATGAAAGTGGCTCTGAAGGGGCGGTATCTGGATGCCTTTCGAGAAGGCATGTGCGCAAAGGGACGGTTCAGGCCGTTGCTGGCAAAACTTCCGGTGACTTTTTTGGAAGACAAGCAGACGGCCCTCAAGGGGGCGATGGTTTCGCTGGTTCTTTGACTGGGCCGAAGAAAGTCCGTTTCGCCAAATAGTCGTTGAAGTACAAGTTCATCGTCATGCGCGAGAGCGCTGTTTCAAAGTCCTTCCAGACCACATTGCCATCGACGTCCAGAGGAAATCTGGCGCGAAAGTGGCGCAGTGGATCAATCGCATAAAATCCGGGCGGGGTCAGGGACGGGTCCCCCGGGACAATTTGTTGCGCCGAAAAAACATTCAGATCAAAAACGCGCCAGCCGGCACCGGCTTCGAATCCCGGGGGCACCACGGCAACTTGCTGCACAGGGGCCTTGGGCTTGTTGGGTTCGGTCGCGAGATTTTTGCTGAGCCAGGCGCCTGCCACGGCCGAGGCCTTGATCATTTTGGTGCAGGCAGGGGTGTCGTCGCAATTTTTCGGAAACAAGGCCACCACGGTGACGTGATTGGTCAGTTGAGTGTGGTCGAAATAGTTGCCCGATCGATCCTTGACGATAAAGGGCTGCACTTCCCCAAAGTCACGCAGGGAATCGCCGCGCGTCACGCGCAGGTAGATCATCACGCCGATTGGAGCCGCCAATGCGACGGCTAAAATGGTGGTGATCTTGATGGCCCTGCGGAGCCTTTCTGATTTCTCGTTCATGAGGGCTGTTATGGCAGAAAAAATACCGTCCGTCATCAGGTTCAGGTTCAGGTTGAGGATGAGGATGAGGATGAGGATGAGGATGAGGTCCCGTGATCGGCAGCAGGATCACGTGTGGGATGAAAATGGGTTCAGGGGCTTGGCCTTGGCTGGGGTTCTCAGGTATAAGTCCCAAAGAACAAACGATCGCGTCATCTCAGTGGGGTTTTTTTGCACCTGTTGCACGGCCATTCTTTTTGGGCCCGTCGCCTTCTGCTGCCTGCAGTCCTGCGCGGCGTTGCGGCAGGGTGTGCTGTTTTGGCGGGAGTTGTTTCCCAGAGCGGCGAGGCGGCGATCATTGGCGAAAATAATTTGTTGGACTGGCATGAGGAAGCCGACGTGGGGCTGCGCGACGCCAGCCGTGCGACCGCGGTTCTCCTAAAAAAATCGCGCAATTGGTTGCATCAAAACGGCGACCGCTGGGCATTCGCCGCGGGTGTTCCGTCATTTGCTCAAAGCGACGAATTATGCATGGGTGAGCCATTTCGCGAACAGCCGACCCCAGGGGAATGTTCCGGGTTTTTGATTGCGCCGGATGCCATTGCGACTGCGAATCACTGCGTGGAACCGATGGGTGGTTGCGCAAACATCACAGTGGCGTTTGATTTCAGAACGACTGGGCCGGGACAGACGATGTTTGATTTTGGGCCTGATTCTGTTTTTCAGTGTATCGCGGTTGTGGCGAGTAATGAATTTGAAGATTGGGCGGTTTTGAAGCTGGACCGGGTTGCGGTGGGCCGGGAGCCGTTGCGGATGAATCCCGTGATCGACGCGCGCGGCGTTGTGGGCGCTCCGGCTGCGGTTTGGGGGTATCCCCGTGGGCTGCCCCTGAAAATCGCCGGTGGTGCGGTGGTTCGCGAACCGTCGGGGCTGATCGGCGCGGACATGGCTGATGATTATTACGAAGCCGATTTGGATGTGTTTGGCGGGACGTCGGGGGCGCCAGTGATCAACCCGTCGACGGGCGAAGTCGAAGGCATCCTGACCACGGGGTTTGGTGAATTTGAAGATCCCGAATTGGACCCCGTGACTGGTAAAGAGTGCTACCGCCTGCGGCGGATGCCGACCCTCGATGACGCGGCTTTGCCGTGGATTACGAGGGCGCGCGGGATTTTCAAGCCACTGCGCTGAGGCGCGGCTGCTGCGCACTTCGTCATCCGGAGCTGCGCACCCTGTCATCCGGAGCGGAGCACTTCGTCATCCTGAGCGCCAGCGAAGGATCCTTTCTTAAACACCGCCAGCGAAGGCTTCATTGGGTCGGCGCTCGTCCATGGTGCCCCCCGCAGTCGAGTCATGCGCGGCGCGCGGCTCGACCTGTTCTGCCGAATTCAATATGGCGCATGACGTCTCTGCGGGGCCTCCCATGGTCGGCTGCCCCAATGGACCGTTCGCCCTGGGCGCCAAATTTTGCCTTCGACCGCGAAAGTGACGGGAACTCGATCGGGAATACTTTCCGCGGAAAGTCGTGGGCGATGCGATGCGAGGCGATTATCAGGTCTCGTATTTGTCGCGCTGCGCATTCCGTCTGCATGACCGCAGCCCGTCTTCCTGAGCCAGCCTGTCGGAGAAATAGAACCGTCATCCTGAGCGAAGCACTTCGTCATCCGGAGCGCCAGCGAAGGATCCTTTCTTAAACGCAGTCGGCGGTGGGATTGCGCCTTCGACCGCGAAAGTGACGGGAACTCGATCGGGAATACTTTCCGCGGAAAGTCGCGGGCGATGCGATGCTAGGCGATGCGATTATCATTTCTGATGCATCCGATTTTTCTTGACAGGAAAATGGAACCCATTTTTCTCAAACGATTTGCGCCCTTGCTGGCTAGTGTTTTCGCTGTGGCCGACGTCCAAATCAAGGCGCAGATCGACGCAAAATAATTTGGGCCTGCGGTGCAAGTCTGCGCTTCACATCGGCGATTGTAGGCGCCTTTGCGCGATCCAAAAAAACCCATGGTAAAAGTTTTAGGCGGCGAACGTGAAGAAAGGATCCTTCGCACTAGGCTCAGGATGACGGGGTGCGGCTCAGGATGACGGGGTGCGGCTCAGGATGACGGTTCTATTTCTCCGGCAGGCTGGCCCGTGATGATGGGTGCGATGACAGAAATTTCGGACGTAACAACAAAACAGGCGAGGTGGAATATGGAATTGATGGAAATTGGCGCGACAAAAAAACTTTCCGATGCCGATCTGACCACGACGTTGAAAAAAGCCATCGCCGCAGAGCGCAATAACATTGCGACGTCCATCGCATGCCTGATTGAAATCACGGCGCGTGATTTGCACACCCGGCTGGGCGCGTCGTCGCTTTTTGTTTACCTGACACGCGAGTTGAAGATGTCGGAATCGTCGGCATCGAAACGCTGTGCTGCAATCCGTGCCGTTCGCGATTTCCCGCAGCTATTGCCACTGATTCAATCTGGCTGCCTGCACCTTTCAAATATTTCGCTGATCTCGCGCCATTTAACGCGCGAAAATGCCGTGCGGTTGATTGGTCTGGCGCAAACGGAAACCCAACGCGGACTTGAAAAGGCGTTGGCGGTTGAATTTCCCGTCGGTGCAAAACGCGACGTCCTGCGTCCGGTGGTCTATCCGCCGCAGCGCAGCACGTTCGCTCTGCGAGTTGGCGATACGACGCGATTTGATAACTGTGATGACAACGGGCGTGATGAACCCACCGGCGATCGGCGGATGACTGGCGAAAAGTGCGGCGGCCTGGGGGGCGAACTTTTTGAAAGTAAGGACGACGAGATGCAGTCTGGAGTTTTCGCCTTGGACGGTGTGGCGCCGCAGGCGGCGCTGGGGGTTCGCGTGCATGCCACCCTCGATGCCGATGCCGCGGCGGCTCTGGAGTTTCTTGCGGGGGCGATGCCCGGAAAATCGGCGTCTGAAATTTTATCTTTGGCCGTTTGCGAACTCCGCAGGCGTCGTGATGCGGCGCGTCGGATTCCCACGAATCGCAAGAGTGTGTCAAAGGACAAAAAACCAGAGCGTGAGACGTCAGATCGTGAAAAATTGGAACGCAAAAAAAAGTTGTTGGGAAAAAACGCTGCCGCAAAAAACACTGCCATAGAAATCGCAGCAGAAAAATGCGCAGGGCCGTCGAAGGCCAGTCGCTATATTCCCGCGGCGTTGCGCCGGGCTGTGGCGCAGCGTGATGGATACCGATGCAGCTATGTTCCGCGCGTTGCCGCCATTGATGTCGTTGACGGTGTTGACGGTGTTGACGGTGTTGACGGTGTTGACGGTGTTGACGGTGTTGACGGTGTTGACGGTGTTGACGGTGTTGACGGTGTTGACGGTGTTGACGGCGTTGAAATCGGCGATACCAACGTAAATGGCGCGGGAAAAATGGCGAATGGAAATTCTGAGGCGAAGCGCTGCGAGGCCATCCACCGCCTTGAGTTTGATCACGTGACGCCGCGGGCGTTTGGGGGACAAAATACCGTGGGGAATTTGCGGCTGCTTTGTCGCGCCCATAATAATTTGGCGGCGAAAGACGCGATGGGAAAAGAATTTATCGAAGCGCATTTTGCGCGAGGCTGACCCCAGGGACGCTTCGGCATAAGGTCGCCTAGTGAAACGCGCCTCGTGAGGGCGGCCTGTTGAGGATCGAATGACCGCGCAGGATCGCGGAGGACGACCGGGTAACGTTAAAAAATTGCGCAGTGTGTCCGTTGGCAGGGGTGAGGGGACTTTCCGCGGAAAGTCGTGGTTAATGCGCAATTAACAGTGCAATTAAAATCGCCGGAAAATTTGCTGGGGAGGCCGAGGCCCACGGAGGGATTGATGCGCCCCAACCTGCGAAGGATCCATTGGGGCAGCCGCCTGTGGGAGGCCCCGCAGAGCTGTCATGCGCCGCATGGAATTTGGTGTCAAAAGTGGAGCAACCCCTTGCGCATGAAGCGACTGCGGGGGGCACCATGGGCGAGCGCCGGCCCAATGAAGCCGGCGCCGGCGGTTTTTAAGAAAGGATCCTTCGCTGGCGCTCAGGATGACGAAGTGGCGCTCAGGATGACGGGAACGCTCAGGATGACGGAGCGCCGCAGGAGGACGGAACGAAGGTCGTTAGGGAGTCAATGTCCCGTCAAAGGATTCCGTGCCGTTGCTCAGGGTCAGGTTGGCCTTCGCCGTGCCGTCGAAAATGGCAGACCCAGTCCAGTTGTTGACTTGGACCGTGGCCGGGTTTGCGCCTGCATAATAGCGAACATTGCGCGACGCCGAAAACCCAGCCATGTCCAGTTTACCAACGGCGTCCAATGGGAGCGTCGGTTCGCCGATGCCAGTGATGGCCGTCTGGGCGCGGTCGTTTTGAAAGCATTCTTTGACCGTGACAATGTTGCCAGCGGAGTTGAGTGAGCAAGGTCCGTTGGCTCCGGTCAGCATTTTGGACAGGCGTTGATCGGCCGAAAATGCGATGCCGTCCTTGTCGATGCCAGACGTGACGGTGACAAATAGCAACTTGAAGGTGTAGTTGATGTCATCGGTGCCGTTGTAGTTGCAGGCCAGCAAATTGGTTTGCTTCTTCAATTCCAGTTCCTGCAGTGACTTGCCATTGAGGGAATTGTAGTTTGCACCCGGACAGGTCAACGTCATGTGCTGCGAAACCTGGTACTTCATGTTGTCCACGGTGGACCCATCTTTTTCCCACTCACGCTTGGCGCACGCAGAATAGTCGTAACCAAAATCAAAGGTGAGGGTCTCGCCTTGGCCGCTGATGCGGTCGAGGGCAGGCATGACGTTGTCACACTCGCTGGCCATGATCTTCAACGCGGCAGGAACAATTTGCAGGGCGGTGGTCTCGGTGGACCCCGGTCCCAGCAAAATGGTTTTCGGGAAAGACAAGTGCGCCGCAGCCTCGGCAATGCGGTCGGGTGCGATCGTGACCGACTTTGACAAGTCGAACTCGGCGAGTTGCAGGGCAGCGGCCGCTGCGTCCATGGTTGGTGCCTCGGCGGCGTCGTTATTGGCCGGGATTTTGACCGGAGACAATCCGCCAGTCTTTGGGCCACAGGCGCTCGTCATCAAAAGGCCAGGCAACGAGAACAGGCACACGAGTATATGACGGCGCATTGGGGGGATCCTCCATGGGTTCACGGGATTGATTCTCGGCTTCGCAGCTTGGATGTCGCTTCACGACATCGGCCGGGAGTCGAATCGGATGGCTACCTTTCAATTTTATCACGGGCGCCGGTGTGGTAACAGGGTGGGGCGGTCGCAGGTCTGTCGGGCGACGAGTGCCCGAGTAAGTCCCCGGATTCTTTGCAAATCGAGACAAGATTTTGCGTTTTTTGGAGTTTGATGGATCATCTGCCACAACCATACTTTGAGACACCGGCCATGACGCCGGAGGCGTTTCTTCGGGACCGGGAAAACTGGGTTCTGTTGGACGTTCGCGCCCCGGGCGAATTCGCCGAAGGGCACATTCCGGGGGCCCTGTCATGCCCCGTACTGGACGACGGCGAGAGGCACGAGGTTGGCCTGACTTACAAGCGCCGCGGGCAACAGGCGGCGATTGACCTCGGTACCCAACTTGTGTGGGAAAAACGCGCCGCACGCGCCGCAGACTGGCTGGCCGCAGCCCGCAAGATTCAACCGCAGCATAAATTCATCGGTAAAATCCTCGTGTCATGCTGGCGCGGGGGATTGAGGTCCCAACTGGCCGCCTCGTGGTTGGCGGAACTTCTCGCGGCCCACCCACAACAAAATGTGGAAGTGGTGCGCCTCACTGGCGGTTACAAAGGCCTGCGCGGATTGTTGCTGGAAAAGATCGCAGCGCCCCACCGCATGGACGTCCTCACCGGAATGACGGGCGCCGGAAAGACCATTTTGCTGCATGAATTGTTGGCGGACCCTGATTTTGAATCCCTTCGCGTGGTGGACCTTGAGGGCATGGCCCGCCACCGCGGCAGTTCCTTTGGGCACGCCGTGGGCGCCGATGGCCAGCGCCTGGCGCAGCCCTCGCAACAAACCTTCGAGAACGAACTGGGCCTCGCGTTGTTCGATGGCGCCAAAGGCAGGCTGATCGTCGAAGACGAGAGCACTATGATCGGTCGCGTCAGCATCCCTGATTCGTTTCGCCTGCAAATGCGCGTGGCCCCCCTCGTGGTGCTCGAGGCAACTTTGCGCGAACGGGCCGAAGCCATTTACGACGACTATGTGACGCGCCCCCTGGACGGCGGCTGTTCCGTGGATGACTTGTGGGCCGTCCTGGCCGAAAACATCAGGGTTCTGGAGCGTCGCCTCGGCGGAAAAAACACTGCCGACGCTCTGAAGTTTTTGGAAGACGGTCGCGCCACGCCGCGTGATTTTGATCGCCAGGTAAGTTGGATCGAACTTTTGTTGGAGCATTACTACGACCTGGCATACTCGCGGTCGACGCAGTTGACGGAACGCAACGTCGTTTTCAGTGGTGATCGCAGGGCCTGCCATCAATTTTTAAGGGGATTAAAATGACCGACATCAAATTGACGCAAACCGTACAAAAGGGCGGTTGTGCCGCAAAGTTGCCAGCCGGCGCCCTGCGCGAAATCCTTTCGGGCCTGAAGCAAGATCGCCCGCCCGAACTTCTCGTCGGCCATGAGACGATGGACGACGCCTGCCTGTGGGATCTGGGCGATGGCCGCCTGCTCGTCCAAACTCTGGATTTTTTCACGCCCATTGTTGACGCGCCTTTTGATTTTGGTGCCGTGGCGGCCGCAAATGCGATCAGCGACGTTTATGCGATGGGCGGCAAGCCGGCGACGGCCATGACAATCCTGGCCTTTCCCGGCAGCACACTGCCGTTGGAATTGATTCGCCCCCTGATGGATGGGGCCTTGTCGGTCCTCAATCGCGCCGGAATCGCCTTGGCTGGCGGCCATACGATTGACGATGAAACGTTGAAGATGGGTTTTTCTGTGTCTGGCTTTGTGAACAAGGGTCGCCACTGGACCAATGCCGGCGCAAGGCCGGGCGATGCGTTGATCCTGACCAAGGGGCTGGGAACCGGCACCATCACGGCGGCCCTGAAGAAGGGCGGGGCATCCGAGGCCTGGATTCGCTGTGCCATCGCCAGCATGACGACCATTAACGACATTATCGACGCCATGGCCCCCTTCACCATTCATGCCGCAACGGACATCACGGGTTTTGGTTTGGCCGGTCATGCCGTTCAGATGGCCGAGGCCAGCGGTTGCGGATTTTTGATCAATCCGGATTCTTTGCCTACACTGGAAGGAGCCATCGAATGCCTTGAGGCCGGTCATTTGACCAGGGCCCATACGACCAACGAAGCGTACACGAATGCGCGCGTCGGATGGGACTTGGGCGCCAGTGATGCCGCGCGTTGGACTGCGGCGCGGCGCAAGTTGGTGGTGGACCCGCAGACGTCGGGCGGTCTTTTTCTGACGCTGCCTGTGGCGCAGGCGGCCGGTGCATTGAAGGCGATTCAGAACGCTGGTTTCGCATCCGCATCAATCATTGGCGAAGTTGTTCCGGCAGAAAAAATGCCGCCTGGAAAGAACCTCGTTTTCACCCGGTAGGGCGCCTCGCGCGGGCCTCCGGTTTTTAGATCGGAGGCGCTGCAATGGGCAAGGTTTGTCCTTTGGCTGAACGCGGACTCGGGCGCGGCGCCATGAAGTCCCAGTTTGGCTTGTCCCATTCCCTTTGTTCCACGCAAAGCGCCGGTGGATTCAACGGTCAACCCGTCGGCGGCTGGCTGGTCGGGTTGAACGGCCAACACTGGGGCGAAGACTTTCGCGTATGCAACGGTGACCACGTCATCGGTTCTGGTTACTCATCCAATATTTGTTTGACCCATCCCGGAGTGTCGGCGCGGCACGCCGAAATCACAGTGGATGCCGGCGCCGTCAGCGTGCGCGATCTTGGCAGCCGCGATGGATTATCGGTCAACGGCCAGTCGGTGTCGTCGGCTCAAATTCTGGATGGCGACGAGATTGGCATCGGCTCGGCGCGCTTCATGTTTCGCACGGCCCTGCGTATGGAACCCGGATACAAACCCACCTTTCGCCCCCGACCCGCGGCCACACCATTTCGCAACGATACCCCAAAGCGCCTTTGCCTTGGATGGCTGGTGGGACTTTACGGTCCATATGTGGGCCAGGATTTTCGCTTAGTGTCGGGCGACAACCGCTACGGATCGGAGCGCGATTTGGAAGTAACGTTGGTGGATGCCAAACTCGCACCGCGCAGTGGTTACTTTGTCGTCGCCCCCGGAGAATGCGTTTTGATTCAAGGAAATGCGGCGAATCCGACGCGCAGGCCTCTTCTCGATTCGGATGAAGTACAAATTGGCAGTCACAGTTTTTTCGTAAAAATCCTTTAGGAAACGGCATGAAAATAAAAAAAATCATGTTGTTTGTGCTGTGCTCGTTGGCTTGGCCTGCGTTGATGCCAACGGAGCCTTGCGCCCTGGCCGCCGAAAAAAGGATCGTCGTGCGGTCGGTAGAGCCGACGGATGATTTTAAACTGGTCATCTACAGCCGCGTCTTTGAAACTGAAAACGAAGTCTCATTTCCCGTTACCACAGTGGACCGCGAAGCGTTCACTTTGGACTTGGGGCGGACCGTCAAGGCGCAACTCAAACCCGAGTCCCTGGCCACCTTTGGCGGAGCGTCCCAATCGCGAACACGCCGCCTGGTGATCGCCCTGCCGTTTGCGACGAACATTCAACTTTCGGCCTTGCATGATTTCCAACAAACCATCGCCGAAAACCTGCCCCTGACCCGCAGCGAATTTTTCTCGCTGATTTCGGTGACGTCACAAGGGCAAGTCGAACTGGCTGGCACGACCCCCGGCGAATCAGACAATGTCCGCGCCCTGCAGAAAAAACTTCTCGACGCGAAACCAGCAGGCACCGTCACGGGGGTGCACGATCTGGTCTGTGCTGGCTCCAAACAATTTAACGACTGGTCACGCTACGGCGCAAAAACCGGCGAACAAAAAGCGCTGATCGTTTTGGCAAATCCATCGGAAACATCCCGTGATCATGTGCACCGCCTGGAAAGCTGCCTTGGGGATCTTGCCTCGGCACAGGTTGCTGTTTATTTGCTGCGGGCCGACCGCATTCCTGGCCTACCCGTCGCGGCAGACGGACCGTTTACGCGTCCGGAATTGATGTCGGGTGGTTTTGCGCAAAAGGTTTCGTCGCGGGTCGACTTGTTTCCTGCGCTGCTGAACGTCTTGGGAAATTTGAATGAGGAATATGTTGCCACCTTTGACCTGTTCCCGTTGATCGGGACTTGGGATGGTCGCAGTGCGATTGCAGACGGCGATTTGTCTTTTTTCAATCTTGGAGTTTCCTATCACGGACAGACCGTCTCGTCGGGCCTGCTGTCGGTGCCGTTGCCGCGGTTGTGGCGTGAAAACATCGCGCAATTCAACAAGTCGCGGGGCACGACAGAAAAAGTGATCAAGGGCATTTGGGATTTGAATCCAACGGAAAAAGCCGTTGCCGGTGGACTTGCCGTGACCTTGCTCGCGGCCCTGATTTTCGTCGGTCGTTATTCCTGGATCGAGTTTCGATTGTGGCTGCGCACCGTCCGGTGCCGGACGTGCGGCCTGCGCGTCAAAAGAAGTTTCAGCAACTGTCCCTATCGCAGCGATGCCCTGGTGGGTTGGCTTTCCGTCCTGAGCGGTCCCGGCGTCGGGATGGTTTTGCCTGTCAAGCAAGGACGGAATTTGATCGGTACTTCAGAGGCTTGCGGCGTTCACTTGAAGGGGGCGCGCAAGGTCCGGCGCCGGCACGCCGAAATAACGGTCGACAATGGCAAGGCGCAGTTGAAGTTGCTGCCGTCGACCATGGGACGCAGGCAACAAGACGGCGTCAACGGTTTCGCGTTGTCCGGGCCGCGGCTTGTTTGCCACGGGGACGTGCTGAAAATCGGCAGTATGTTTTTGCGATTTGAAATCCGCCCGGAATCCGGGAATTCACCTGTTGAGGGCGGGAGGTGATCTTTGGCTGATCGCGTGACCATTCGTTTTGTTTCCGGACCGCTAAGTGGAGAAACGTTCTCCATCGGGCCGGGAGAATTGTTTTACGTTGGGTCGGACCCGGCCTGCGGGGCTGTTGTTACGGCGGATCCGACGGTGGCTGGAAAGCACGTTTGCATTTATTACCGCGCCCCGGGCAAGGTTTTGGTAAAGGACTTGGAGTCGCCCTCTGGCAGTCAGTTGAACGGGAAACGCCTGAGAAAGACGTCAAAGTTGCGCGCCGGTGACCGCGTCACCGTCGGTGCCACATCAACGTTTCAGTGCAGCGTTTGGGATCCTTTGCAGGCCAGCCGCATGACGGGCCAGTTGCGGCAGCGCCTGTCGTCCATGAGTCGCCTTTCGTCGCGTCGATTTCCAGTCGATCCCGCATCGGCGAATGTTTTTGGCGACTTGACGTGGCGGCCTGGAAATCGCGTTAAAACAATTTCCATCGGCGTCATGACCGGGCTAGTTTTGGCGTTGGGTGTCTTCACCGGTGTCGGCCTGCTGGACTTGCGTTCGATGAATGGCAAGCAACTTCCTGTAGAACTTCGCGCGTTGACGCCAGTGCCTCGCGCTGCGGCGCCTGTGCCGATGACCGCTCCTGCTAATGGCGTTAACGAAGCCGGCAGGTCAGATCCAGACAAGAATTTTATCTGGGATGAAATCGTCAACATTTCGGTTCGGTTCGGCGAGACGCCGCCTTCGGTCATGAACGATGCTTTTATTGCAAAGGTTCAATTTTGGATTTCAAGTTTTACGGCTCGTGGGTATCACCGCGAGTTGTTGCGCCGTCGCCAACAATACATTGCGCCGATTGAGGCTGCCCTGCGCGAACAGAATTTGCCCGTGGAACTTGGTTTTCTAGTGTGGATCGAATCCGGGTACGAAATTCAGGCGCTGTCGCCCGTTGGAGCCCGCGGGCTTTGGCAACTGATGCCGCCCACGGCCAGGGAATACGGCCTGCGGGTGGATCTGGCCCGCAAGATCGACGACCGGATAGACCCTTTGAAAAGTTCCCGTGCCGCCGCCGCCTATTTGAATTTGTTGATCAAGATGTTTGGCAGCCAGCGTTATCTGCTGGCGATTGCGTCTTACAATACTGGTCAAAATCGCGTGCAGCGTTATCAGATTGCATCCACCATCAGGCAATCACGTGTGGCAGACTTTTGGCATCTGGTGGGCGAGTTGCCCAAAGAAACGGTCGACTACGTTCCCAAGTTTTTGGCCGCAGTCATCGTCGCGCGCAATCCCGACCGGTTTTGAAAAAGGATCCTTCGCTGCGCCTGACGCCAGGGCTGCTTGGGGCGCTGGCTATTGCCGCGCCAGGCGCAGCCATGTAGTGCGGTTTAAGCAGTTTATATTCAATTCAAGTATACATAGTCGGAATAGCCCGTCACGGTGAAGCCGTCATTACTAAATCCGTAAGCGGCTCTAATCCTGATTTGAGTTGCTTGATATAACTTAAGCGTCTCACTCCTTTGTGTGGTCAGACCGCAACCGTATCCTGAGCCCGAGGGGAAACAGCCGGCTGAACCATAGACGCCGGTGTTACCAACTCGACTCGTAACTTCATAATAAATTGGAGTCCCAGAAGTCGGCGCCGTCCATGAAAGATTGTAGGTGTAACTTGGATAACAGCCTTCGCCTTGAAATCCGCACGGATCATAAGTTAATGGAGCCGCAGGATTCCGCGGTGCGCCCCCAAACGCGGGCGCAGCCGGAACGGTAATGGACTTGATGTCCGACCATTCGCCCGCGACGTCGGCGCCCCCGTAATACTCATAGTATCCTTCGCTATTACCACTCTTTAATTCAATTCCAATATAAATTGCACGAACGCGAAATTCGTAGGACTGGCCGGGTACCATGTTAATGAAATTGTAACCCGTTTGACCAAGGTAGGTAGTGCCCGCGTATCCCCTTGGCCCCGACCAATCTGATACACCCGCGACTCGATACTGGATTTCATAGTTTTTAAATTTCACATTGGTCACTGCCCCCCACCACAAATAAATGGTGTACGTGTACTGATTATTGGTGAGCGCGTAATAAGAATTATAAGCAGTTTGGGACCAATTGAAATTTAGGGCGGATTTAATTCCGATTGGTATTTTGACCATTGCAAGCTGGTCCAAGGCGTTGCTGGAAAAGGAAGGTAACGTCAGAACAGTTGATTCAGTCCATCCAGAAGCCACAGTGGTCCAACGCTGGCCTTCATCGTAATACGACTGATCCAAGTACCAGAAGCGGACCCTTAGCTGTATGGTGCTGCCTGGGGCCAGGTTGACGGTGCTGAACATCACGTATTCGAATCCGTATGTACCGCCGTCAGATGTGGCCCCTGTCCAGTCCACCCAGGTGCCACCTGACGACCTTTTCTGGATTTCAAATTTTGAAAAAGCGCCCGAAGTGTTCGATTGACTCACGCTCGGCCTATTTACCCAAAGTTCCGCATTGTAATAACCAGACCCCGACGTATTTCTACTGTGCACGAGCCCCATGATTTGCGGAGCCGCATAGGCTGATACGCTTGGCGTCGGTGTTGGCGTCGGGGTCGGAGTTGGAGTTGGCGTTGGAGTTGGCGTTGGAGTTGGCGCCGGAGTGGTCATTGAAACAGTGTTCCAGGCCGAGATTCCGGTCTGAGAATATCCGTAAACGGACTTCACGCGGAATGAATAGGTCGTTCCTTGCGTGAGGTTGGCTAAAAAGCTTCTTTCGGAGTCGGAGAAATACGGAGACCCATAGCTACCGGTGGCTGCAGTCCAGGTTGAAGCCGACGACGTCTTGTATTCCACCTGATAAAATTGAAAGCCTGATGTCGCAGCAGTCGAACTCCATGTGAAGGTCACCGGATAATTGGAGTAGTAGCTATTGAGGGTCCCGACAGAAGTGGATGCAGTGGCGGGAGCCGGATATGCGTTTGCCGGAATTGCTGGAACTGTGAGTGGCGTTTCGGTCCAGGCAGAGATTCCGTTCTGAGAATAGCCATAAATGGATTTCACGCGGAATGAATACGTCATCTCCGGCGTGAGGTTGGCTAAAAAGCTTCTTTCGTAGTCGTAGAAGTATGGAGACCCATAGCTACCGGTGGCTGTGGTCCAAGTCGAGGCCGCCGACGTCTTGTATTCGGCTTGATATAATTGAAAGCCCGAGTTCGACGCGGTTGAAGTCCAAGTGAGCGTCACAGGGTAGGTTCCATCGTTGCCATTGAACGTCCCGACCGCAGTGGATGCAGTGGCCGGTGCCGCGTAGGCATTTGCCGGAATTGCTGGAACTGTGAGTGTCGTTTCGGTCCAGGCCGAGATTCCAGTCTGAGAATAGCCATAAATGGATTTCACGCGGAATGAATACGTCGTCCCCGGCGTGAGGTTTGCCAAATAGCTTCTTTCGTAGTCGTAGAAGTACGGATACCCATAGCTACCGGTGGCCGCGGTCCAAGTCGCGGCCGCCGACGTCTTGTATTCCACCTGATAAAATTGAAAGCCCGAGGTCGACGCGGTTGAAGTCCAAGTGAGGGTTACCGGGTAGGTTGTATCGTTGCCATTGAATGTCCCGACCGCAGTGGATGCAGTGGCCGGTGCCGCGTAGGCATTTGCCGGAATTGCTGGAACTGTGAGTGTCGTTTCGGTCCAGGCCGAGATTCCAGTCTGAGAATAGCCATAGATGGATTTCACACGGAATGAATACGTCGTCCCCGGCGTGAGGTTTGCCAAATAGCTTCTTTCGTAGTCGTAGAAGTACGGATACCCATAGCTACCGGTGGCCGCGGTCCAAGTCGCGGCCACCGACGTCTTATATTCGACCTGATAAAATTGAAAGCCCGAGGTCGACGCGGTTGAAGTCCAACTGAGCGTCACCGGGTAGGTTCCATCGTTGCCATTGAACGTCCCGACCGCAGTTGATGCGGTGGCTGGGGCCTGATAAGCATTTGCTGAGATGGCCGGGACGGTGAGGGTGGATTGGGTCCAGACGGAGATTCCAGAATAATCAGAACCATAGATGGACTTGACGCGGAATGAATAGGCAGTGTTTGGCTGCAGACTCACGGTAAATGTCCGTGAATAATCAGAGAACTGTGTTGGGTAGCAGTAATAGTAGCAAGTTTCGGCGGCCGTCCAAGTCGATGCGGACGATGCCTTGTATTCCACCCGATAATATTGAAAGCCTGATGTCGCAGCGGTTGAATCCCAGGTGAGGGTGACCGGGTAATTCGTGGCGTAGCCATCGAACGTTCCGGCAGAAGTCGATGCGGTGGCTGGAGCCGGATAGGCATTTGCTGGAATGGCCGGGACGTTGAGGGTGGTTGTGTAGGTCCACGAAGATGCCGGTGTCCCGCTCCAATCATAGACCGACTTCACGCGGAATGAATAGGCAGTGCTTGGCGGCAGACTCACGGTAAATGTCCGTGAATAATCAGAGAACTGTGTTGGGTAGCAGTAATAGTAGCAAGTTTCGGCGGCCGTCCAAGTCGATGCGGACGATGCCTTGTATTCCACCTGATAATATTGAAAGCCTGATGTCGCAGCGGTTGAATCCCAAGTCAGGGTGACCGGGTAATTGGTGTTGTAGCCATCGAACGTCCCGACAGAAGTCGATGCGGTGGCCGGAGCTGTATATGCAGACCCAACGCTAATGGTGTCGTTGATGCATGTCGTCTCGTTGCCGGCTGCGTCTTTGAATTTTACGTAAACAGTTGCTGTTCCGATCGTCTGGTCGAGGGTCCATGCTTTCGAAGTGGCATAGGTTAGGTAAGTCCCGCCGCTTTCGCAGCCGGCAGTGTTGGTGATGTACATGTCAGAGGCGCCCGTGGCTGCAAGGGTTAGCGTTGCGTCAGTAGATGTTGTCGTTGCGGTACCGCTGTTAATCGAAATACTGGTCGAGGTTGGCGGTGTCGTATCGATTGTGAGTGCGACTGCAGTGCTGGCAGCACCCTGGTTACCGGCAGCGTCAGTTGCCTTCGCAGTGATTGTATAGGATCCGACGGCAAGAGCACTTGTGAAGGTCCAAGCCCCTAATCCATTGGCGACGGCTGTGCCGATTGATATCGAATTAGAATAGACCGTGACGGTGGAGTTGAATTCAGCCGTGCCGACGACGGTTGGATTTGCGGCATTCACCGCTACCGTAGTGCCAGACTTGGTTCCGATGGTGCTAATGACAGGAGCAGCAGGCGGTGTCGTATCGATTGTGAGTGCGACTGCAGTGCTGGCAGCACCCTGGTTACCGGCAGCGTCAGTTGCCTTCGCAGTGATTGTATAGGATCCGACGGCAAGAGCGCTTGTGAAGGTCCAAGCCCCAGATCCATCGGCGACGGCTGTGCCAATTGATATCGAGTTAGAATAGACCGTGACGGTGGATGCGGCCTCGGCCGTGCCGACGATGGGTGGATTGGCGGCATTCACTGCCACGGTAGCGCCAGACTTGCTTCCGATGGTGCTAATGACAGGAGCAGCAGGCGGTGTCGTATCGATTGTGAGTGCGACTGCAGTGCTGACAGCACCCTGGTTACCGGCGACGTCAGTTGCCTTCGCAGTGATTGTATAGGATCCGACGGCAAGAGCGCTTGTGAAGGTCCAAGCCCCTGATCCATTGGCGACCGTAGTACCAATCGATATCGAGTTAGAATAAACGGTGACGGTGGAGTTGGCTTCGGCTGTGCCGACGACGGTTGGATTGGCGGCATTCACTGCCACCGTAGCGCCAGACTTGCTCCCGATGGTGCTGATGACGGGAGCAGCAGGGGCCGTCGTGTCGATTGTGAGTGCGACTGCGGTGCTGGCGATGCCCTGGTTACCGGCGACGTCAGTTGCCTTAGCAGTGATTGTATAAGATCCGACGGCAAGAGCACTTGTGAAGGTCCAAGCCCCTGATCCATCGGCGACGGCTGTGCCGATTGATATTGAATTAGAATAGACCGTGACGGTAGAGTTGAATTCAGCCGTGCCGACGATGGTTGGATTTGCGGCATTCACTGCCACCGTAGCGCCAGACTTGGTCCCGATGGTGCTAATGACAGGAGCCGCAGGTGCCGTCGTATCGATTGTGAGTGCGACTGCGGTGCTGGCGATGCCCTGGTTACCGGCGACGTCAGTTGCCTTAGCAGTGATTGTATAAGATCCGACGGCAAGAGCACTTGTGAAGGTCCAAGCCCCTGATCCATTGGCGACCGCAGTGCCAATGGATATCGAATTAGAATAGACCGTGACGGTAGAGTTGGCTTCGGCTGTACCGACGACGGTTGGATTGGCGGCATTCACTGCCACCGTAGCGCCAGACTTGGTCCCGATGGTGCTGATGACAGGAGCAGCCGGCGGCGTCGTGTCGATTGTAAGTGCGACTGCGGTGCTGGCACCACTCTGCGTACCGACGCCGTTTGTTGCCTTCGCTGTGATCGTATAGGATCCGACGGCAAGAGTACTTGTGAAGGTCCAAGCTCCTGATCCATTGGCGACGGCTGTGCCGATTGATATCGAATTAGAATAGACTGTGACGGTGGAGTTGGCTTCGGCCGTACCGACGACGGTTGGATTGGCGGCATTCACAGCCACCGTACCGCCAGATTTTGTACCGATTGAAGAAATCACCGGCACATTGGGCGGCGTCAAGTCGATAACAAAACTGTATCCATTATTCGTAGCGTTGGTGG
>Ga0214919_10003435_pt1 | contig 23928 bp, 21 predicted proteins | sample LL1503_MetaG_FD_177994 | JGI IMG/M metagenome (GOLD analysis project Ga0214919, IMG submission 177994) | Freshwater microbial communities from Lake Lanier, Atlanta, Georgia, United States - LL-1503 | ecosystem: Environmental > Aquatic > Freshwater > Lake | place: USA: Georgia | collected... | reverse complement strand
TATACGAAATATACAACAACTCGTCAAACACATTTGTAAATTTTTGTAAAATGTCTTTTTTCAACATTTTAACAATTACTTTATTATTAGATGAATCATGTCCGTCAAATACTAAACCTACAATACCGCAATTTATCGGAATTCTATTTGGTAAAGTTATTGAAAACTCGTGTTCCAATTTATCTAATAAATCATAATCTATTTCACTAGTTTCATAAGGAACATTATCTGTGTATTTAAGTAAATAACATTGTTCTTCAGTACTCAATAAATCTTTGTCCAAACATAATGCTTGAAATATTTTCACATATACAATATTTTCTTGTTCCAGTTTTTTAGATAGTTTCTTTATTAATTCTAATCTATAAGTGGGTATATTACAAAAATAGTTTATAGATTTTTTACAGTAAAATTTTACAAATTCATAACTAACTATTAATAACAAGTTTGTAATTCGTATAACTACATACATAATGTCCAATATCATTGTTAATAATTTAATAAAATGTTAAGTTATTAAGTTATTTTAAATAATAATACTATATTTATGAATTTGAATTAGTAACAAATTGTTTTAAATTATAAAACATTTTTTTTACCATAAATCCAATAAAATTATTCATATAAGTTGGTAAGTCATCTTCTATTGTTAATTGAAAGTCTATTGAAAATGAAACATTAACTATTTTGTCAATATTATTAGCATTAGTAATATAGCGCTCGTCATTTAAAATAATGTGGGTTTTTCCAAAATTAAATATCATTTGTTCATATATTTCGGTATTTAAATTAGTAGATTTTAAATAAGCATCTATTAAATCTTTGTGATCATATATTAAATCTTTATTGTAAAAGGTTATATTATTATTTAAGTTATTTGAAAATTTAGTAGTTCTAAACATAACATATTTTTGCTTAATTCCTACTTCTTTCGCAATGTGTTTTAATACAATACATACGTCTGTTTCATATTCATTTACTACATCTAAAATATATGTTTTTTCAATTAACTCAACATTTACTTTTTCAAGTAAATCATAAATTGCTATGCTAAAAAGTGTGTCTATATTTACTTTACTTGTATTTAAATTATTAATTTCAAATTTTAAATTGTAGGCTTTATTGTTGTTAGAAGGTATTTTTATTTCGCTTAATAACATATCTCCTTTAGGACATATTAATTTAGGTTGAAACTGAGTTTCATCGCTATAATCCATTTTAATTTAATTAAAATTATATATTTAAATGCTATTTTTACTTTATTTTTTAAACATTTTTTTTAATATTATAAATGTTAATAAATAATCTAATAAATCATTTGCGTTGAATTCTTTATTAAAGAAAGGTTCTTTTAATAATTTAAATTCTAAAAAATGCTGATACTTTTTCTCTCCACGTAATGGAATAATATGCGTGTATTTATTTAACAATTCGCAAAATTTAGATTTTAATAATAAACTATAATATTTATAATTTAGTTTGCTTTTAACTTCTATTCTATTTAGACTATCTTTTTCATTTGTATAAAATAAGTTTTCTTTTGTTCTATATTTATTATATTTAATAAAGTTGTGTTGAATAAAATCTAAATGACCATATATTTTGTAAGTTAATGTTTTATTAATAGCATTAACTGATATTAAATAAGCAGCAGTGCTTCCGCAAGCAATATGTGTGTTATATGTGTCTTTTGTTGGTAAAATACAATCACTATGTAATTGAATAATATCCCAATTACTATCTAGTACTTGAATTTCATATAATGATTTATTGAGGTGCTCATAAAATTCTTCACTATTATACAATGGAAAAGCATCATCTTCCATTATAAGAAAAAACTGCGTTAAATCATTTGTTTTTTTACTACAATTATATTTTATATGAGCACAACATAATATATGACTTAAAGCACAACCGATAACGGATTTAGGAGCAAAATTTTTAGCATAGTTTGAAATATATTGTTGATATTCTGGTTTAAAATGTTCGTTTTTTAGTGCATTGACTCCCGCAAATCTCTCTACTTTTAAACCAATATTTAATAAATATGGTAATTGCTTAGTATAGTTTGCTTGATAATCATCCAAATTTATAACAAATGTTTTTAAATTGCTATAGTCTGGATTAATAGGATAGTTATTAGCCATTATTATTATTATTATTATTATTATATAATAATAACTAAAATTTATATGTATTTATTATAAATTGATTTAAAATTGATTTAAAATTGATTTAAAATTGATTTAAAATTGATTTAAAATTGATTTTAAATATTATAGTATAATTTAATATAAAATGGTGCTTATGTATACTATTGCTGTAACAAAAGATAAAACAACTATTTATAAGAAAGTTCCATATGATTGTTTGTCGTATAAACAAAAAATGCACAGAGGAATTCTTAAATTAAATATTAAAAAACCTATTGTTTCTAGTAATAGCAATGAATTAAAAGTAAATGATTAAAAGTAAATGATTAAAAGTAAATGATTAGAAATTATTTACACTTTTAATTGTCCCACTAAATCACTTAATGATCGAGTTTTTGGAAGCAAACACTCATTCTTTTTTTTTGCTCTTATTTTATGTATAAACCATTTATGCGGATTATTCATAGCAGGATCAATTTGTAAATTTAGTTTGATAACTTGTGAGCGACAATAATTACTACAGCACATACAGTCAAATCCAAAATATAATGTAGAATATTCCATAAGGGTTTTATTACAAAAATCGCAAGTAAATACCATACTATTTTCAATATATATAAAAATTCTATAATATTTTTATAATATTTTTATAATATTTTTATAATATTTTTATAATATTTTTATAATATTTTTATAATATTTTTATAATATTTTTTTTATATATTTATAATATTTTTATAATATTTTTTAACTATAGTCTTATATTATATATATGAATATTGAAGGTGGTGCTGTTTTATTTACAGACGAAGTTTTAAAAGATGAAAATAATATAAGAAAAATAATATATAGCATTTTAAAAGATTCAGACACATTAATTGAAATTATTGCTTTAAATGATACAAGAACACGAGGACAAGATTTTTCGTGTATATTTAAGATAAAATTTAATAAAAAATTTGACACCAACTTTAAAAATATTAGCAATTCAATATATACTATTAAGGCACCCAGAGTGTTAATAATTAAACTTTTAATAGGCTATCCATATAGTGAAGTAGAAAATGAAATGAGTATTCATAAAATACTTGGATCACAAACTACTATGATGCCAATATGTCCCAGTTTTCTTTTTCATCAAGAAATAAATAATGATGAAATGATGACTACTATCGGTGCGGCATTTTATGATTTATTGAAATTAAAAGCAGCTGAGGAACATTATACAGAGTTTTGTGATTTTATTAAAAATAAAGATCCCAAAACCAGTAAGCAAGTTCAAAACATATTTGTTATGGAATTTATTGAATGTATTAGTTATACAGATTTTTATGAAACTACTCTTAAAAATAATGCCGGTAAAAAACTTAGTAAAAAATCTTTCTATAAATATACAATACTTGATGAGTCAATAGAATTAAGTTGTGTTAATAGAGTTAATAGAAGTGAAGAATTACAAAATTTTTTTACATATTATATGACATCATTATTAGCAATAAAAGGATTTCATCATTCAGATATTCATAGTGATAATATAATGATATGTTCTAATATAGAAGAAAAAAAGTCAGAACAACTTGAGGACCAATTAAATACAGAACGCACAACTTTATTTCCATTTGTAATTGACTTTGGAAGAGCAGGAAGGATTAATAAAGACGAACTAGTATTTAGAGAGTTACACCCGAAAGGCAGTGGAAGAAAAAAATTAAAACTTGACGATCTTAGTGTTGTACCTTATTTTGATAGGGAGCAGTATTTAAGACCTATATATTTAAATGCTGTAAAAAATAAAACTAATATAGTAGACTATGTTAATAGACTATTAACAGAAGAAAATTATGTTGATGCTGTATTAACAATTAGTATGTGTATAAATCCAAAATCCGGTTTATATCCTCCAATATTTCAAGGATTTTATGATTTTAAACATGAACCATATGCTGAATTATATTTTATAAATGAAGCACGAAAGATTAAGTATAACAGTATAATAAGACAACTTATACAAAAGAGAAATTTGTTAGAAAAACAATTAGCAGAAGAAGAGGAGCAACAAATTATGAGAGATTCAATCACAATTAAACCAGAAGATACTCTTTATTCGGTATTAGAGAAAACAGACCCTAGAATTACTAGCGAAGAATTTGATAGTAAAGATTATGTCAATGCCGATGGTCGCAAATTAATTTTAAGAAGAAAAAAGAGATCTATAAAAAAGAGGTCTATGAAAAAGAGGTCTATAAAAAAGAGGTCTATAAAAAAAAGGTCTATAAAAAGAGGTCTAAAAGAACATTAAACTAACTAGCCATAATAACATATATATAATACAATATATATGTTATTAAAATAAGACACAATAAGCAATAAGTAATAAGTAATAAGGTTTTAAATATCTAAACTCACAATATTTTTATCACTTTTTTGCCTGCGTTTAGATTTTGTTGGTATTTTAGCATTTGTTAAATCTCTCAAGTCCTCAATACTAATTGTGCTAGATTCATTATTTCTCCTTTCATTAACATCAACCTGCTTAGTTTTTAGCCCACTTAATAAAGACGCAATATTTTGACTAGGAGGAGCAACCGACGGACCCTTCATTTCTGGGCGTGTAATACGTTGCTCACTAAAAGGATTACCTTCGCCATTATCCATTTCCATACCGCGTGCCGACATAATATCCGGACGATTTATTATATTTTGCACTCTTTGACTGCGTTCAGGTAATTTAGACTCGACTGGTGGCGGTGGCGGACCCGAATTTACATTTGGGGGCATAGATGCTCCAAACCCAGGGTTAGCACCGTTATTTCCAAATAGTCCATTCATAAATCCGCCCAATCCCGGTTTAGATTGACCCATTGTATTAACTGCTGCCTGAGTAAATTGCTTCATTAATTCTGGATTTTGACGCATAATATCATCCATACCCGGCATTGAAGATTTAAATAATGTATTTGACATATGAATCATCATACCGGAACCACCTAATTGAAACAATAATTTTAATTCAGGAGACATTTTCGCTTTAGATTTATATTTTTCGTGTAATTCGGCAAAAATTTCATCATACTCATCAATATTTTCATTTATTTGCTCTCCCCAACCATCAAGTTTAATATCAAAAGGGTCAAATTTATTATTTAAGAATTCTAACCCGGTTATACAAGCCATTAGCATTTTTCCTTGAAACTTAATCGCATTAGATTTTTCTTTTTCCGCAATAATAGTTTCATATTCTCCGATCATTTCATTTAAATTGGAATCCATATTATAGCGCTTGCTAAGCGTAACTCCCTTTTTCTCTAGGTCTTCTAACTTTCGTAAATATTTGAATTTTTCTTTTAACTCCTCTTCTTTAGTTAATTCGGGTTTTTCTTGTGCCTTAGCTAAATTTATAGGCACATTATTGAATTTACCAAATCCATCCCAAGTTTTATTTTCATTCATATTTGCGGTTGATTTACCTAAATTTATTGGATCATTATCATCATTCTTTGTAACTGGTTTAATATTGGCACCATTATTCTTTGAATCACCACCAAATAACCCTCCAAAAATAGATTTTTTATTAGTTCCAGTTGATTGCCCATAATTTATTTCTTTTTTATTACTATTATTACTAGTATTACTATTATTACTAGTATTACTATTATTACTAGTATTACTATTATTAGTATCGGTATTTAACTTTAGTTTGTCGTCAAAATGTCTTGAACTGTTATTATCTGTTAAATCATTTAATTCATTTTCTAAAGAAGTAATATCTTCAATATCTATTGAAGTTGATGTTTTTTTTTCATTTATACTTTTTCCATTCATTAATAATTCAATACCACCGCCAAAATTAGATGAGGGTTTTTTTGATATAATATCTTCTATTTCATTATCTATATTGGACTCATTTATCTTGAATTCTGGAATTTGAAAATTATCAATGTTTAAAGTTTCGGGTTCTATTTCTATAATATCCATTAAAACTATTATGATAAAACTAGAAGTTTAATTTTTAAATACTCCGCAATATATATTATATATTAATTAATTGTTAATTATTAATAGTTAATTATTAATTGTTAATTAATAGTTAATTATTAATAGCTAATTATTAATAGCTAATTATTTTAATATATTGAAATTTTCTAAATAATAAATTCCTTGTAAAAAACAATCTGCTAAGTCATCTTTCTTTGAGTGTTTAACAAAAAAAGCAACTTCTGGGGACATATTTTTATGTTCTAATAGTTGTTTTGTAAAATAAATACTGAGTTTCTTCCGTTCATTATATGATAACTTTTTATCTTTAGCATCACAACTTTCTTTACTAATAAATAATTTTAACTTATTTGTTGCTGATATAAATTTAATATTATAATTATTACAATCTATAAAGTATTGAGATATCATACCTTGAATAGTTTTCATTCTATTAGCAATAGGACTTATTTGATTTTCTAAAATAATTTGATCAATACTAGATAAATCAATATTTTTAAATAATTCATTCAATTCGTTTTTTATACTAATTCCTATATCTATTAAATTTACATTGTTTGCGTTAACAGTTTCAATTGCTTCAAAACAAGTAGAATTTAAAAATTCTTCTAGTAATTTTATTAACGATGCCTTATTTATGGGTTTCTCTATTTTAATTTGATATTGTTCAATCAATAATGAGAGATTGGCAACAGATTGTTTATGAAGTGTTTTAATATTGCACGTTGGCAAACTATATTCCGTTTTTTTTGTATGATTTTTACAATAAAAAACATTATCTTTATGAAATTTTGCTTCTTTTGAGCATGATTCTTGATTACACGAAATTAATTTGTTACATAAATTGATCACATCCCATTTTATGATTTTAAAATCTTTAAAATCTTGTAGATCTTTTATATTAGTATTAGTATTAGCATTAGTATTAGTATTCATTTTTTTATCTATAACATCACATTCTAATAGAGCATATGCTAAATTTTTAATACCAATATCTATGCTTAATATTTTCATAAGTATTATAGGTTTGTTATTAATAATATTATATATTATATATTATATATAATATTTATACATTATATTTATACATTATATTTATACATTATAATAAAAATTTATTTATAAGCACCCACACATACCGAATAATTTAATCTATAAACGTAATACATGAGTATAAAGGTAAAAAAATAGGATGTTGCGAAACCAAGTATCTTGTAATTCTTTTTATATAGAGCTATTATTATTCCTATAACTGATAAAAGAACTGCTGCTAAACTAAAATATCCTAAATAATAAAAAAACATACAATGTTCTTTGCCAAAGGGAACCATTAAACCATCTAAAAAAGTCATTTTATATTATAAAATATTATAAAATATTATAAAAATAGTATAAAATAGTATAAAATATTATAAAAATATAAAAATCTATTCGTTAGCACTAATTACATACTTTGAAACATGTTTTTGAGCATCTAATTGTTGTCTTGACAAATATACATTTTTCAAATCACTTGTTTCGTATCCATATGGTTGATCGCGTGATAAAATTGACTTAAAAATGTAGGGACTTTGTACATTAGTCAAAGGTTCTGATTTATAATTTGAAGTTGTACCACACTCAATACAAGAAATATATTGATTATTTTGTATAATAGCATCCGCATTTACTTGTAAATATTTTCTGTAATCACTGTTATTTTTAATATTTTTATTATTTTGAAAAACACTATCATTAAGAACAGACGAATAATAATTGCTAAATAATCTTGTATCGTCCATTAAAGGCGGAAAATTGAAGTGAATATTATTTGAACCACTATAGCAAGTTCCCCAACTCATAAAATTAATATTATATTATGTAATAATATTAATTATTTACAGATTTTATAAAATATAATTTACAAATTTTATAAAATATTATTTACAGATTTTATAAAATATAATTTACAAATTTTATAAAAGTTATTTTAAAATAAATCAGGATTCATTTTTTTCGGAAGTCCGTGACCAAACATTACCATATATATTAGAACACAAGCAGCCAACAATATACTTCTATTTTCAGCAACAATATGTCTTTGACCAAGAGCATAAATCATAATTATATACAATAACACACCGACTATAACCGAATGAATTACCATGACTATACCTCGTTCCATCATTTATATTTAAACACTATATTTTATTACTATATTTTATTACTAATTCTTACTATTGATTTTGTAATAATTTTACTAAATCAGATTTTTTCATTTTTTGAGAAGTTTCATTATCTGTTAAATTTTTAGTGACAACTAAAGTTTTTAAATCATCAACTTTCATCTTTGAATAATTTTTTCTTTCACCGACTTTAGTATCTGAATTTGAATTTGAATTCTCAATATTTTCTAAATTTATGATTCTTGGATTATCGTTTGTTTCTAAAGTAAATGAATCCAAGTTTATAGGTAAATTTCTTAGAAATGTTTCGTCATCAATATTCGAAATAGTTTGATCGTCTAATTTAATATTTTCTAAACTTACTAACTTTTCTTCCATGTCTTCTATGTCTTCCATTTCTCCTAAGTCTTCCATTTCTCCTAAGTCTTCTAATTTATTATTAGAAATTGTTAAATTTTCTTCGTCTTCGTCTTCGTCTTCGTCGTCATCTTCGTATTCATCTTCGTCTTCGGTATCTTCAGTATCTTCAGTACCTTCAGTACCTTCATCTTCAGTATCTTCAGTACCTTCACCTTCATCTTCATCTTCATCTTCCGAATCGTCTTCGTCAGAAACAGATATTTTTTCTCCTAAATTAATTTTTTTTATTTTATCAAATTCTACATATTCTGTTGTGTTATTCTCAGTAATAGAATCATTGTTTTTATTAATATCAACCGAGGTGTTTGCTAAACATAGACGCTGCATTTGAACATTATAATTTATAATAAAATTTTGTAAAATTTTACCATGCTCTATTACACTTTTTTCTAATAAATTTAGTCTCCTATAACAATATAACATAATTCCTCCACTTATTAGTAAAATTAATCCTAATGTTAATAAAAATCCCGAATCTATAAATTTAAATAAAAATGACATTTATATTAATGTTTAATTATATTATTTTAAGTATTGTTTAACGAATAATATTAATTAATTTTTCATAGTCGTAATAATATTTTCTGGGTAATTTAAATCTTTGAGAACCTTCATTGCGCCTTTTACTTTTGAAATACCTTTTTTAATTTTATAAGTATATTCAAAATCTGTAGCATTATTATTTACTTTCATGTAGAAATTATTGTTTTGTTTATTTAATTTCTTACACAATTTAGTATAATGTGTTGTTAAAACATAATCTATATTATTGAATTTATTTAAATAATTTAAATAACCATAGGCACTATCAACTGCTTCGTCTGGATTAGTCCCACTATATAACTCATCAAATACGCAAAAGTGATTTTTTGTAGAATTATTTTCTATTGTTTCTAATATATTTTTACATTGTCTTGCTTCTGCTTGATATAAACTATCGCGCCCTCCTGTATCTGGAATATTTATATAACAATGAATATAATCATATATTTTTACAGAGGCACTATTGAAAAATCCGCACCCTATTTGTTGAGATAAAATAACATTAAACAATGTTGATTTTAGCAGAGTAGTCTTGCCTGAAGCATTTGGACCAGTAATAATTATATTTTTATCCAGTGAATATGAATTTTTTACAATCTTACGCTCATAGTTTTTATTCTTGTTATTTGTTGTAATTGCTTCGCACTTTTCAATACTATTTAAATTAGCAAAATATGCGTCTCTAAACGAGGTAGGTTTAGAATTATCATAATTACAATAATTCATAACGTTATTATTTATAAAGTTTTGCAATGTTTCTAAATTTTTCAAATAACCGTTAAAACCGAATGAAAAATACAAACTATTAATGATGCCCACATTTTTATTTAAGTAATAAAAACATTTCATTAATTGTCCTAATTCTACTAATTTATTGATATTTAAGGTATATGGTGTGATTTTATTTAATTCGTCTAAATAAGATGTAAAAATAGATATATTTGTATTAATAGCATCATTAAATGATTTATACTTTGTTAAATCTTTAGAATACTTCAAGAAATTATTGTATTTATTCAAAGAACCCACAATATAGTGTTTTAAGTCAAATAAAGTTTCATGGATATATTTAATATTTGTAAAATATTTAATACAACTAGTAAAATTTAAATACATTTGAAAAATATAAAATCCAAAACTAAAAAGCAAATACAGTTTATTTGTAAAATTAGTATTACTAAATGAAGAAAACACTTGCCCAATAATATGATTGGAAAATACCTTTTTTAAATGATCAAAATATAGCCCAAATGTTATTTTATGTCCTTGTAGTTTTATTATAAAAAAAGGCAATAACAGAAATAATATTGGAATAAGCAATGAAAATACAGGCGAAGAAAGATTATATACACTCAATAATTGTAGGCATAAACTATTATTATTATACTTACTTAATAATGGTATATCAATATATTGATAATTATTAATAAATCCATTGTCATATATAATCTTTTCACATTTAGTATATAGTGCGTGCTCTTTTGGTGTAGTTTTATCTTCTAAAAATTCTACTTTCTTAAAAGTAGTATAATTCTTTAATAAAACTTGCGTTTCTGATAAAAATTCTACATTGTTGGTATAATATTTGGACCATCTATTAATAATGTTTTTTTCAAAGACATTGGTTGGATTAAAAACATGATAATATAAATTATATTCTTCATTATTTTTAGCACTAATAATTGATGTATTGTTTTCACTAGTATTACTATTTGTGTTATCTAATTCTATTGAATCACTTGTCAAAGATGGTTTTACTTTTACTAATTCTAAATCATTAACAATATTATTGCTTAACAATTGAACACAAGAAATGTCTAAGTATTCTATTGGCAACTTAAAGCAATCTGTAAATTGTTCTTTAGTATTTAAATTGGCATCTTCGTAGAAATTCATTAAAGTGTTAATAAAATTCATCGTATTATTAATAATAACAATTACTTTATAAATATTAATATAACGAAAATAATTAAAAAAATAGTATTATATTTTATTAATTATAATATTGTATGTTAATTTACACTACACAATTTATTAATAATTACTATAAAACTTTGGAGAATATAAACTTAGAGGACACACTTCAAAGTTTGTTAAATACTATATTAATAACAGTTAATAATGATCTATCATTAAATAATTTTGACCAAGAAACCGATAATAAATTAAAGAAGAAATCAAAATTTAAGAAATATGATAATTATAATAGTTCTAAAGACTTCAATAATGTTAATAAATTCAATAAACTTAACATATTACAAACAACAAGTGTTAGAAAAGTTCCAGTTGATAAAACTAAAATAAATATTGCTAAAAGTAATATTAAAGCATTATTAAATAAATTAGCACCGTCTAATTATAATAAATTAGAAAATGAATTTTTGGTTATTTATAATGAATTACTAGAGTCAAGCATACAAGAAAACATAGACGAATTAGATTCGGTGGATAAATCTTCGGTGGATAAATCTTCGATGGACAAATATATTATTGATTATATATGTTATAATAATATTACATATAGTTCAATATATGTAAGTGTTTTTTTTTCATTACTTAATATTTATTACATTAAAAATTATACCTTAGAAAATATATTTTTATATAATTTATTAAAAGAGAAATATGAGGATTTTTTAAATTTTGAAAAATATATTACAAATACTAATACTAATACTAATATTAAACAAGAGGACGAGTTTACAATAAATAAAAATAATGATAAATACAAGTGCTTTATAATTTTTATTATAAATATTTATAAAAAAACATTCATTTATGAGTTAGAAAACACAGCAAATTTAGAAAAAAATAATTACATATATAATTTATTTATTAATACACCTATTATTGAAGAATTTATTTTACTCTTACATAATTTTTTCATAACCAATTTAAAAATTGAAAACAATAGTGCGTATTGCGAGAGCATATTAGAGTTCATAATTACAATATATAATGAACTATTTAAAGAAATAAGAGTAATTAAAAAAATAGATGCGAATTTAAAAATATACGAGGCTATTAATTCGCTATTAATTAATAAAACTAATTATATTAGTTTTACAAATAAAATAAAATTCAAATTAATGGATGTTCAAGATAAATATAGAAAATATATATTAGTTTAATCAAACTTTATATATTAGTTTAATCAAACTTTATAATTTCGATAATATAAGATTTGTATAATTAAAAATATAAAAATGTTAAAATATATTTATTATTATTATTATAATAGTTTAAAAATACATTTATAAAAATAGATAATATATATAATGATTACATCTAATATTGACAGCAAAGTAGAATACGCTATTACAAATAATATTGATAAATCAGATTTAAATCATGAAGCATATGTATATAATGCTAAAATATACAATAAGCATATAAAATTCGTTTTAGGAACGCCTAGATTTGAATTTATAAGTAATAATATTATGTATTTTAATATTTATTTAGCAAATAATGGGTCAGTTGTATCAAAAATAGGCATATATGAATCAAACAATACAGATTTTGCTTCATTATTGGATTCAAATCAGGACGTGGATTTGAATAAAATGTCTGAACCAATTATATTTCCATTTGCTAAACCTTTAATTATGAACAATTACGAGTTAATTGATAAATTTGAAACAACGTCTAACGCAAGTGATTTTAATAGTAGCGACGATGGTTCGAGCGATGATGGTTCGAGCGATGATGGTTCGAGCGATGATGGTTCGAGTGATGATGAAAGTATTGGTAATGTTGATAAAAAACCACAAAAACTTATAAGTCAAGAATATGATTTAATGGAAATAAATAGTCAAACTAAAGAAGAAAGTGATTACGAAATTAATAAATACGAAGAGGATCCGTCTGATAAATGGGTAAATAAATATTTAAGAAGCAAGAAATATGATATTATAGACAATGAGGGTGGTGGAGATTGTTTTTTTGCGGTTTTACGAGATGCGTTAAAAAGTGTAAAAATAGATACATCAGTCAAATCAATTCGTGAAAAATTAGCAAATGAGGTTACTGAAGAAATATTGGCAAACTACAAAGAGTTTTTTGGATTATTCTATAATAGCCTGAAGACTACACAAACCCAGTTAAAAGAATATAAAAAGAAACATTATACATTAAAAAAGATGATTACTACAACTGCGGATGGTCCAGATAAGGCGAAAATGATCAGCGATGTTAAATCTAATTTTGATAAAATGTCTTCTGTAAGTGATAAAAATAAAGAATTAGAGGATTTAACAAAAGAATTTGAATTTATGAAAGATGTGGAAACAGTAGATGATTTTAAAAAGGTAATTATGGAAGTAGGAGGGAAATATTGGGCAGATAATTGGGCATTGGTTACATTAGAGCGATTGTATAAAGTGAAATTTATTGTGCTATCACAAGATCATTTCTTAAATGGTGAAAAAGAACTGGTTTTACAATGTTCTGAAGCCGATAAGAAATTACAAGCACAAGGTATTTTTGAACCATCATACTACATAATGACTGATTATATTAAAGGTATTCATTATAAATTAATAACATATGATAAAAATACAAAGCGCGGAGCATTAACATTTAATGAACTGCCATATAGAATAAAAGAGTTAGTTTTAGAAAAATGTATGGAGCAAGGTGCCGGACTATATGTTTTAATACCCGATTTTAAAGCATTTGCTAATAAAAATGGTGTTCCAACGTCAAGTATTAGTAAAACCAGTAGCTATGATTCTTTAGTTTCTAGTAAAACCCCTAAATCACAAGATTATAGTGATTCTATTATAATTCAAATATATAGCAAATCAAAACACGAAAAAGTTGGCGAAGGTAGTGGGGAATCTATAAAACCAGAACTGAAAACATTAAAAAATGTTTTAGATTTAAATAACAAGAAAAAATACCCAGAATGGCGCAAAAAACTGGATAATGATTTTTTAGTTCCTAATCTAGTAATCGATGGAAACAATTGGTCTAGTGTTAAACATTATATGTTAGGTTCTCGATTTAAAGACTTGGTTGACCTATATAGTAAATTTATGAAAAATGGGGAAGTAGGAGCAAGCAACGAAGAAGCACTAAAATTATATAATTCTAATATTGTTAAAAAATCTGTTAAAACTGTAATATTGAACGACGAGGAGTTTAAAAAAATAGAGTCGGGTTTATTAGAAAAAGCGTTATATGCCAAATTTACGCAAAATGACGAATTAAGAGAAATTTTAGTATTGACAGGTGATGCGTTAATAAATGTTTTTAAACAAACTAAAGGCGCAAGTCCGGCATTAGAATTAATGAAAGTTCGCAAATTAATAACTAAGTAAGTATTTTTATGACCGTTTATCATTTCAAGCGCCTGTTTTTTCTGTAAAGAAAAAATAATATTAACAGTGCCACATTTATTATCATGCTAACCGTTCCTGCTACAATTAGTGAAATATCAATTATAAAAAAGCCGTGTAGCAACCAAAGCAAATTAGTTAGTAAAATGAGTGATAAAGAATACAATGATAAATCTTTTACGCTTTTTGTTATATATGTTTTGTATAATTGGGGAAATAATTGAATTGAATTTACTATTGGTGCTAATGTTGCTACAATAATTGGTATCATTATATATTTATTCTACAAAATAATCAATGTTTGAAATGAGAAAAAGTGTAATATATTTTTTTTATATTTTTTATATTTTTTATATTTTTTATATTTTTTATATTTTTTATATTTTTTATATTTTTTATGTTATTTTTTATATTTTTTATGTTATTTTTTATATTTTTATATATATTATTTAAAAAATAATATATATGGTATCATTATGTATTATTATTACACGTTTTAATTATTTCATTTTATGATATGTTGATTTACATTTTGGGTCTTTTAACGCATCTCTGAAATCCATTTTGTTAGCTTTTGAAAAATTTTTAACGTGAGTTATCCATTTGCTTACTTTTCCTTTACGAGTTTTTCCTTTTTGGGTTTTTCCTCTTCTACGCCTACCACCGCCACTGACATTGGGATCGCCATTGACATCGGTACCGCCATTGCCTGTATTGGTGGGTGTGTTGTCATTACCGCCTCTATACATTTTTCTCGATCTTCTTCTAGAGTTTCTTCTAGAGCTTCTTTTTCCGCGTCTTCTGCCTCCCGAAGGATTATAATCAGAATACGCGGTTCCACCATCATAAGCATCAACACCACCAGATTCTGAAACCGAGGCAGTCATTTATATATATATAGTAAATATTATAATTATAATTATAATAATAATAATAATAATAATAATAATAATAATAATTATAAAAAAAATACTATTTAATTTATTTAGTTTTTAAATATTATCTCTAAACAAATATTATCTCTAAACAAATATTATCTCTAAATAAACATTATCTCTAAATAAAATAATTTATTAAATTACGCGGACTAGTCATTTATTTCATAAGTTTATAACTTTTGCGCGTTCCATTATTTTTTTTATTGTTATAGTTTAAATGTGCGCATTTTGTATATAATATATATTCTTGAAGTAATGATTGTTTTATTTTTTTGACTTTGTCTTTAAGTTCTTTTATCTTTGTTTCAGACTCATATTTTGTGTCTTTATAATTATTCAATTCTTCTTCTAAATCTTTTATATTTTTTAATAGAACTTTCAAGTCATTATTTAAATTAGTAAATTCTTCTTTTGAATACGAAGATTTTGTCTCGGTTAATTTTGCTTTTCTCATTTTATAGTCTGTTTTCATATTTTTTATTTTCTCTTTTAATACTATTATTTGTTCTGCTACATCGCCGGCAACTTTATCAAATTTTTTATTTAAATAAATAGCATCTCTCAATTCTTCGGTTTCAATATGTGTCATTAATATGGGAACATTGATCATAATAGGTTGCGCAAATTGTGTTGGGTCTTTTTCTCTATTTAAATAACTAATAAGTCCTGTTAGTTTGTTTGCCAAAAGTTTGACTCCATTAGTACTTAATATATTTTCAGATGTCATATATTGTTTCTTAAATTCTTCTTTATTTGTAGTTATTTTATCAGACTTGTGCTCTATAAAAAGATTAATTAAAGAAAATAATTCAAGAGGACTATTGGTAAAGGGGGTTGCCGTCATAATTAATAATTTACACGAATCAAACCCAGATACTTTATAACTATTGCTTATTAAGTTCTCCATTACATCTGTGTCCGGGCGCTCAGATGCTTTCAAATCACCGCCATATAATTTGTGTGCTTCATCGATTATTATAAGAGTTTTTTTTAATATATCTGTTGGGCCGTTTCTCTCAAGTAATGTATCATAAATCTTGTTTTTTCCGGCCAATAAATTGCTAAATTGTTTATATGACATTGGTTCCAACCAACTTTTTGATAGTAATTTTTTGCGTTCATTAATATTTTCTGGAATAATTAATCCTTTTTCAATTTCGTCTAATATAATAGTATGGCATATTTGATCAAATATATTTTTCCAAACATCGCTCTTTAAAGTGGTGCGCGTGACCCATAATATTGAATAACCTTGTTTCTCAAAACTTGTGGTTGCTGTTGCTACACCGGTACAAGTTTTGCCTGTTCCAACCGAGTGCCAGAGCAATAGACCTTTATAAGGTGACTCGGGAGTAAAGTAATGTGTTATGAATTTTTGTGTTGGATTGAATGCGATTTGACTTGCTGAATTAGCATTAGCATTAGCATTAGCATTAGCATTTGGTAAACATTTATTTTCTATAACCATTTTTTCCCAAATAAATTCTTTAACATAATAAGTTTTCTTTATATAATCTCTCATTTTAGTAAAATTTAATTTTGAAAATTTATGTTTTCTAGAAGATTGATTAGAGTTTATAGACTTAGTAATTAATTTATAAGATTGATTATGTTTTTTGCCTTTATATAATACCAATGGATATATTTTATTCTCAACATCAGCATCGTCATTTATTTTTAATTCAAGGGCCAACAACTCTTTTTTCATTGATTGTAAGTTTTTAGTATTTTCAATAATATCTGGAATTTTAGTGTAGCGTTTTGCCCATTCAAAATTTAGTTGGGAGCAAAATTTGTTATCCAAATTTTTCATATAGTCGCACAATAATTGTCGCCTATTTGATTTATTACCCAACAACAATTTACTAGGATGTTTATATTTTTTATATACATATATCATAAAGTCAATACCAATAGGTATATCATTAGTATTTTTTTTACCGCATTTTCCGTGACATTTAATATAATCTATTTTGAAAAATTTGGATTTAGCATTTGGATTTTTATATTTATTAGCACCACCCCTCATTAAATAAACTTCATTATCCATAAATTCATTATTTAAGTCGCTAACATTATGCATATTTTGTGTTAATTCATAATCAACTGCTAGCATAGGTGCTAAATTATATAGTTGCTCTGATAATGAGTTCATTGCTTTATCAAATGTGCTATAATTTAAAGTAGCATCATTATATTTTTCCATATTTTTAAATAACACTACATCTTCGTCTCTTGGTTCCTCTTCGTCATATAGTAATGCTTTGTTAGTATATAGAGAACTACTTACAATTTCGGGAACTGTTAAATAATAATTATATACATATAAAGGCCATCCAATATTTTCTTGAAATGGCAAACCTTTTTGACCACAAGTTCTTGTGGCGCGACCTATTGTTTGCTTTAAGTCCGCAATAGTTAAAGATGGTTCAAAAATATGAACGTATTTTACATCAAATAAATCAATCCCTTCTTTAAATCCGCTATCGAAAATTATTAACCTTACATTTTTCCCATTTATGTTTGCTGGACGTTCATTAAATGTTTTTAACACTTCTCTCTTGATCTTCTCATTAAAAGTGGCATCATAAATACTATTTGAACACAATAAGGCAAAATTTTTATAATTGGAGTTTTGAATATCTAAATACAAATTTAATTTTTGTTTTTTCCCCTTTTTTGCCTTGATTATATTATTATAACCATTTGCCTGAAATGCTGATGCTATTATTTTTGCCCCATAACCACCTTCTTTTACATCTGAAAATATAAAATGTTTGAATTTCTTATTATGGTTTATTTCATCTTGAGCATCTAATTCTTTAATGTTATTTAATAATTGCATCATTTTAGGCGAAGCCTCTGCTAAGTCCAAGTTTAATTTATTTGGATCATATATTGATTTATCAAATTTATGATAGCCAACTATTTTACTAAAGTTGGCTGTTTTTCGCATACAACTAAATATTCTGGCTCTTGTGGCTCTAAATGTGCTTTTATATTTTGGGTATTTTGTGCTTTTATTTTTTTGATTGTTTGTTTGATTGTTTGTTGGAGATGCCAAATTACAAAATTCATTATTTTGATAGCATTCTAATATTTTGTTAAAATCATCGCTATTAATAGTGCCTCCTTTATCGGGATGATTTATTTTCAACCATTTTCTTGTTATGGATTTATCACTTAAAGATTTACCATCAAATTTATATTTACACATTAATTTTTTACAAGACATAGTGACTTATTATATACTATAAATATTAATAATATTAGTTCTAATAATACTCAAAGAATTAAAAAAAACAATTGAATAAAAATAATTTAATAACTAATTAGACTAATAAATTATTATACTCAATAACCTATATATGAGTTATACTTTATTAATAGTAGAGTCGCCGGCAAAATGCGGAAAAATAGAAAAATTCTTAGGAAGCAATTATAAAGTTATTGGCTCATATGGACACATTACTCATCTCTCAAATTTAAATCAAATAGATTTTAAAAATAATTATAAACCATCTTTTGATATTATTGAAACTAAACAATCTCAGATTAGTAAAATGCGCAAAGCAATTAAGGATGCTCAAGAGGTAATTTTAGCAACAGATGATGATAGGGAGGGCGAAGCAATAGCATGGCATATTGCTAAAGTATTTAAATTAAATATGGCAAATACTAAACGCATTGTTTTTCACGAAATTACCGAACGCGCTATTAAGAATGCTATTTCTAATCCCAGATCAATAAATTTAGATATAGTTTATGCTCAACAAGGCCGCCAAATTTTAGATTTAATTGTGGGTTTTACTATAACACCATTATTATGGAAACATATTGTTTCAAATACTAAAAACGCATTAAGTGCTGGGCGCTGTCAAACACCTGCTTTGCGTCTAGTTTATGATAATTATAAAGAAATTGAAGACTCACCTGGCAAACTAAGTTTTAATAGTAGTGGTTATTTTACTAGCAAAAATATTCAATTTACATTAAATACAAATCATGAAACCCACGATTCAATGAAAGAATTTTTAGAGCAAAGTAAACAATTTAAACATATGTTATCAAAGGCAAAAGAACGTGAAACTATTAAGAACCAACCAGAGCCTTTTACCACCTCGGGACTTCAACAAGAAGCAAATAACATAATGCATATTTCTCCAAAAGAAACAATGGAATTGGCACAAAAATTATATGAATGCGGATATATTACATATATGAGAACAGATAGTAAAGTATATAGCGAAGAGTTTATTGAAGCAAGTAAAACCTATATAATTGAAAAATATAAACCTGAATATATTAATCCAGAAATAAACAAATTGATTCAAAATAAGGATGCTACTAACGTAAAAACAACTTCAGAAAATAACAACACACAAGAAGCACACGAAGCAATACGACCCACAAATATTAATGTAGATAATGTAGATAATGTAGATAACGAGGAAACATTTAGCGCAAAACATAGAAAATTATACAAAATAATATGGTCAAATAGTCTAGAAAGCATGATGGCACCAGCAGTATATAAACAATTAGTTGTAAATATTAGCGCACCACAAGACGCAACATATAAATATAGTGCCGAGGAAAACATATTTCTTGGTTGGAAAGCAGTGCTTGGACAAGAAGAAGAAAAATATTACACATATTTAAAAAATATCAAAGAAGGTCTAGTGTCTTATAAGAAAATTACTTGTAAGCAAACACTTAAAGAATTAAAATCACATTTTAGTGAAGCGCGTTTAGTTCAATTATTAGAGCAAAAAGGTATTGGTCGCCCATCTACATTTTCATCATTGGTTGAAAAAATTCAAGAACGAAATTATGTTCTAAAGCAAAATGTAGAAGGAAAAAAAATAGAAGTTATAGATTATGAGTTATCAGAAACTAATATATTTGAGGAAAAAGGAACAAAAGAATTCGGAAATGAGAAAAATAAATTAGTAATAACACAAATGGGTATATTTGTTATTGAATTTTTGATTAAATATTTTGATGATTTATTTGACTATACTTATACAAAATCTATGGAAGATGAGTTAGATAATATAGCACACGGGAAGAAGAAGTATTATGAATTATGCGATGAGTGTAATAGTTTTATTACTTCATTAATAAATTCTAACAATTTATTTATTAAATGCATTTCAAATTTGGAAAATGGAGAGAAATTAGAGAAACTAAGCATAAAAATAGATGCCAAGCATACATATTTAATAGGGAAAAACGGACCAACAATTAAATTTGCTAAAGAAGATGGGAGTCTTGGGTTTTACGGAGTCAAAAAAGATATAAATATTGAAAAACTTAAGCGTGGTGAATACAAATTAGAAGAACTTATAGAAACAAAAGAAGAAACTACTAAATTGTTAGGAGTTTATAATGGGGAAAATGTGTATTTAAAAAATGGTAAATTTGGTTATTATTTAGAGTGCGGACAAGTACGCAAATCTCTCAAAACAATTAAAATAAATGTGCCTTTTAAAGAAATTAAAATAGATGACGCACTAACTATATTAAAAGATTGCGACTCTGAAACTAATAGTCTTGTTCGTAAGATTTCAAACGATCTTTCAATTAGAAAAGGTAAGTTTGGAGATTATTTATTTTATAAAACACCAACTATGAAAAAACCGCAGTTTTTAAAATTAAACGAATTCAACGAAGATTATAAAAATTGCTCCTTAGAATTTTTAAAATCGTGGATTAAAGACAAATATAACTTATAAAATGCGGATTACCTAATGTATTTATTCTAAATCTATAGATTGATTTATAAATGAAAAAATTATTATAATTGCTATTAAAAATATTACAAATAGTGTTTTATTTTTTTTGTATAAATAGAAAAAATTTTGTCTCATTTATAAAAGATAAATATTTTAAATAGTTATGATTTAAATAGTTATGATTTAAATAGTTATGATTTAAATAGTTATGATTTAAATATTTAAGCATGACTTCAACAAACGGTCCTGGGAGGTTAGGAAATCAAATTATACGTAACTTAGCAGTTTGTTTATTAGCAAAAAAATATGATCTAAATGTTGATTATACAAATAAAGATTTAATTAACAAATTAGGAATAGAATTATTTAGTGGAAGTAGAATACATAAAAAAACTATTCAATTAACAGATAACAATTATTTTACTATTTATAATAGTAATAACTTAAATTGTAATTTAGACCCAAAAAACGATTTTTTTCAGACGAAAGAAATAACAAATTTTTTATATAATTATTTACATACAGATAAAATAATGTTTAATATTATTAACAATAATCCATTTAAAGAACGATATGGCACAAACAACGATTTATGTATTCATGTTAGATTAACCGATGCTACATGTTGGAATCCTGGAATTACTTATTATATAAACGCAATTAGAAATGTAAATTTTGAGAAGTTATATATAGCGACAGACGAAATAAATCATAATATAATAATAAAACTGAGAGAATTATATCCGGCTTCGCAATTAATTAATTTTGATGAAATAACAACAATTCAATTTGCTAGCACTTGTAAGCATATTATATTATCTCATGGATCATTTTCAGCATTAATTGGTTATTTATCATTTTTTTCTAATATATATTATCCTGAATACGAATTAGGAAAAATTTGGTATGGAGATATGTTTTCTATTGATTCGAATAATTGGAAAAAATTAAGCGTAAGTTAATTGGAAAAAATTAAATCCAATATTAGGATATTAGGATATTCGGATACCAAGAATAATATTTATCTATATTATATATATAATAAACATAAATGTGGAAAGCATTAATTATTATTGGAACAATATTACTTGTATTAGATTTAACATATTTATTTGTATTTAAAGATTTTATGCTGCCAATATTGTATAAAGTTCAAAAAACAGAATTAAAAGTTAATATAAAATCCGTAATAGCATGTTATATATTATTAGTTTCTGGATTATATTATTTTATTATAAAAAAAAGGGCACCTCCTAAAGATGCGTTTTTATTAGGTGTGCTTATTAATGGGGTTTATGAAACAACCAATTATGCTTTTTTTAAAAATTGGTCGCCATTATTAGTGCTATTAGACACATTATGGGGCGGTATTTTACTTAGCACAACAACGTTATTATATTATAAAATAGCTAAATAATTTAGCGCGCACTGCGCAGTCCTTCTCGCAATCCGACTTCAATCCAATGATTAGAAGTATTGGAATAAAGAGAAGTATAACTAATTCTAGCACTATCCCGATTTTGTACTGGATTGTTTTCATTCCAATTATCATAATTATTAAGAGCACTATTAATTACAGGATTTGTAATAGCATTTGTAATAGCATTTGTAATATCATTTGTATTAGCATCACTATTTATAGTACTAATAGTATTATTTATAAGAACACCACTACTATCATAAACTCTGCCGTAATGTTCTGCTAGAATTCTAGTAATTTCGACTTCATTATTATCTAGCAAAATTTCTTGATATCTTTCACTATACCTTTGATTAATAAGTTCTCTAACGCTACTGGGTGATTGATTTGATGAATTATGTATAGTATATAAGCGCTGTAGTCCATTTACTAATCTTAAATAAGTATTTTCATTAATAGCGGAAGAAATAGTATCTAAATCATCTATCATAGTATGCATTGTTGATAAAAATTCTTGACTTTGTTCTGTGTTAATACTATGACCTGTCATTGTGTTAATATAATGATTAATGTTTTAATAAAAAAAATAGTTATCAATTTTTTTTAGCTTTTTTTATCATTTATCATTTTTTAAATTTTTAATCATCTGTGATTGACAAGTCAATATTATTAGGAGATATATCTACTCTCCCTTTTTTTGGTATAGGAGTTAATACAATATTTTCTACATCATTATCAAAATCTATTTGTATTAATTTATCTCCCTTAACTTTTGCTAGTGTCGATGAACTCTCAATCAATTTTGTATATATATTATAACTTTTTTCTAAATAATCTTTACTGGGTATGGGCCGATTAGGTTTATCCAAACTTAAAGTCTTAAATATATCGATTGAAAGAAGGTAATAATCTCTCTGGCTGATCAGATCATTTTCTAATCTTTTTTGTATCCCCAAATATAACTCAATACTACCTATTATACCACAAGTTAAAGCTATTAATGAATTTGTTAAACTAATTGTTCCTTGATATATATATGGTTGAAGACCTACAGCAAATATGCTATTTATACCATTTAATATAATCACTGGCATTCTGTAATATTTGAGAGATGATTGTAATTCAAAATAGCGTTGTTTATGTAACTTGCTCAAAATAACGCAATTTATCCTAATATTATCTAATACTTTATCAATATCCTCGCTCCAATCTG
>Ga0214919_10003434_pt1 | contig 23930 bp, 22 predicted proteins | sample LL1503_MetaG_FD_177994 | JGI IMG/M metagenome (GOLD analysis project Ga0214919, IMG submission 177994) | Freshwater microbial communities from Lake Lanier, Atlanta, Georgia, United States - LL-1503 | ecosystem: Environmental > Aquatic > Freshwater > Lake | place: USA: Georgia | collected... | reverse complement strand
CCATTGGTCGCCGTAATATCCCCGGCCGCAAATCCGACCGGCACTTCGCTAAAAGTGAAGGTGATCAGCGCGGTCTGGCCCGCCTTCAAGGTGCTCGCGCTACTGGTGACGGCGAGCGTGGGCGCCACCGTGTCCACGGTGATCGACACGCTGTTGTTGCTGTCCGCTCCGTCGACGTTGAAATTGCCCGCGGTGTCGCTAAATTTAGCGCTCGCAACGCTGACGGTTGCCGCTGTGGTACTGGCGCTCGTGGGTGTGAATAGGGCGGTGTAGCTCGCACCGCTGCCACTCAGGTCGCCCAGCGTGCCGCCGCTCACGGTGATATCGCTGGCGGTGAAGTCAGCCACGCTTTCAGACAGCGTAAAGCTGATGGTCGCCGTGCTGGTGCCATTCACGGTGGTCTTGTCGCTACTAATCGCAATGGCCGGGCGCGCGGTATCGACCGCGATGGTGGCGCTGTTGTCGAGGTCTGCGCCGTCCAGGTTGGTGTTGCCCGCAGCGTCGCTGAACTTGCTGCTGGCGACGCTGATTACGGCGGAGGTGCTGCTGCTGTCAGCGGCAGTAAAGGTCGCCGTGTAACTGGTGCCACTGCCCGAAAGAGCGCCCAGCGTGCCGCCGGTCACGCCGATATCGGCCAGCACAAAATCGCTGGCGCTTTCCGATAATGTAAAAGTCAAGGCGGCCGTTGGAGCGGCAATCGTCAGGCTGCTCGTCGCGCTGCTCACTGCAATCGTCGGACGCAGCGTGTCGACGCTGTAGTTGCTGGAACTGGTGGTTCCCGTCCCGGCGTTGCCGACCAGATCGGCGACGCCGCTCAGGGCCACCGCGATGACGTTGGTAGTGGCGGTGGTGTTCACGCTCGGGGTGAGCGTTGCGGTATAGGCCGTCGAGTCGGTCGACGACACGACCGGGTCGGTAATGGTCCCGTTGCCGACCGTCAGATCCTCGCTGCCGAAGCCGGTGATGGCCTCGGAAAAAGTAAAGGTCACCAGCGAGGTCTCGCCCGCAGACAGGGCGGTATCTGTCACCACGATCGAGCTGAGCGTGGGGGCCACGGTGTCGGTGCTGATGGTGACGGTGTTGCTGACCGTTCCCAGGTTGCCGGTGGGGTCGGTGTAGGTTCCGCTGGCAACCGTGATGCTCGCGCTGCCTTGCGCGTTCATGGTAAAGGTGCCGGTGCGGGTAAGGCCGGTGGTGGCGGTGGTCACGACGACCGTTCCTCCGGTGGCCGTGACGTCGCTGGTGACGAAGGAGGTGAGGGGATCTTCGCTGAAGCTGAAGGTGATGGTCGCGGTCGTCGCGCCCGACTTGATCACCTGTGCACTGCTGCTAACGATCAATGTCGGCTTCGTTGTATCGGCACTTGTGCCGAATTCTGTTGCGGCGGTGTTGAGGTTGCCCGCCGCGTCGCTGAAGGTGCCGGCTGCCACATTGATCGACTTGACGACCGAGCTGCTATCGGTCAGGCCACTGGTGTTGCTAAAGGTCGATGTGTATTGCGTGCTGCTCACCGTGGTAAGCGTCCCCAGGCTGCCGTTCGCGACCGTGATATCGGCAAGCGCAAAGTCGCTGGAAGCTTCGCTGAGCGTGAAGGTCAGCGTCACACCGTCGTTCAGCGGGCCGCTGGCGTAGGCGTTGGAACTGGTAATGGCCGCCCAGGGTTTGAGCGTGTCGATCGCGAGTGTCGGGGTGGCGCCTGCGCCTCCCGGGTTTCCGGCCGCATCGGTATAAAGCCCGCTGGCTACCGTGATGCTGGCGCTGCGCGCTGCGAGATTCGTGGTCGGGGTGAAGGTCGCGGTGCGGGTGAGGCCGGTTCCGCTGATGGCGCCGAGTGTGCCGCCGGTAACCACGACATCGCCCGAGCTTCCATCCCAGCTAAAACCTGTGGGGCTTTCGCTGAAGCTAAAGGTGATCGTCGCCGTGCTGCCCGCGGTCAGCGCGGCGGCGCTGCTGGTTATAGCGAGCGTCGACGCCAGGGTGTCCACCGCGAGGGTCGGCGTGGTGCCGGCGACGCCTGCATTGCCTGCGGAGTCGGTATAGCTGGCGCCGGCGACGGTGATGCTGGCGCTGGCGGTGGTGTTTGCGGTCGGCGTGAAGGTTGCGGTGCGCGTGAGTCCGGTGCCGCTGATGGCACTCAGGGTGCCGCCGGTGACGACAACGTCCCCGCTCGTTCCGTCCCAGGCGAATCCGGTCGGCTCTTCGCTGAATGTAAACGTGATGACCGCGGTCTGGCCGGTCTTCAATGCGCTCTGGCTGCTGATGATGGTCACGGTGGGTGCCAGCGCGTCGATGCTGAACGAGGTCATCGCAGCGACAGCGCCACTGTTGCCGGCAGCATCGGTGTAGTTGCCACTGGCCACCGTGACTGCGGCGCTCCCCGACGCCAAACTCACCGTCGGCGTAAAAGTGGCGGTGTATACCTTGGTGTTGGTCGAGGACACGGCCAGCGCGCTGAGGGCGCCGCCCGTGGTCGTGATGTCGGCAAGCACGAAGCTGCTGACCGGGTCTTCGCTGAAGGTGAAGGTGATGGTGGCCGTCTGCCCCACCTTCAGGGTGGCACCGCTGACCAGACTGCTGGATATCGCCAGGGTCGGCGCCACCGTGTCGATGGCGATGACCGGCGTGGCTCCCGCGCCACCGGAGTTGCCTGCCGCATCAGTATAACTCGCGCTGGTCACCGTGATGCTGGCCGTGCCAGACGACAAACTCGCGGTCGGCGTGAAGGTCGCGGTGCGCGTGAGCCCCGACCCACTGATGGCTCCCAGGGTCCCGCCAGTGACCACGACATCGCCGGTCGTTCCGTCCCAGCTAAAGCCGGTCGGTGCCTCGCTAAAAGTGAACGTGATAGTGGCCGTCTGCGCTGCGCGGACGACGGCCGAACTGCTGGTGATCGCCAGCGTTGGTGCGACCGAGTCAATGGCGATCACCGGCGTGACAGCCGCCGCGCCCAAGTTGCCTGCGGCATCGTTGTAGGCCCCACTGGCAACGGTGATACTGGCGCTGCCACTGCCCAGGCTGGCGGTCGGGGTGAAGGTGGCTTTGTATACCTTGGCGTCGGTGGTTGCGGCGAGGCCCCCGAGCGTTCCGCCGGTGGTGGTGACGTCGCTGTCGGTGAAGCTACTGCCGGGTTCCTCGCTGAAAGTGAAGGTGATGGTTGGTGGCGAACCGATACTCGCCACGCTTGCGCTGCTGCTAATCACCAATGTGGGTACTAGCGTGTCGATACTGATGATCGGCGTGGCGCCGGCGGCGCCGGCATTTCCCGCCGAGTCGGTGTACATGCCGCTGGCTACCGTGATGCTCGCGCTGCCACTGGCCAGGTTGGCGGTCGGCGTGAATGTCGCCGTGCGGGTGAGGCCGCTGCCGCTGAGGGTGCCCAAGGTGCCGCCTGTGCTGACAATGTCGGCATCCACGAAACTCGTTGTGGGGTCGGCGCTAAAGCTGAAGGTGATCGTTGCTGTCTGAGCCGCCTTTAGCGCGCTTGCGCTGCTGGTAATCACCAGTGTTGGCGTCGAGGTGATGAAGCTGACCCCCGGCGAGGCGCCTGCACCACCGGAGTTGCCGGCGGCGTCGGTGTAAGTTCCGCTGGCGACGGTGACACTCGCACTACCGGCTGCGAGGTTGGCGATCGGCGTGAAACTGGCGCTGTAAACCTTGAGGTCGGAGGTGACCGCCAGTGCGCTAAGCGTACCTCCGGTGGCGGTCACATCATCTGCCGCAAATCCGCTGGGTGCCTCGCTGAAGGTGAATGTGATGGTCGCGGGAACGCTGGCCCCTAACAACGAGGCGCTGCTGGTAATGGCCAGCGTGGGCGCCAGCGTGTCAATGCTCACGGCGGGGGTGGTCCCCGCACCACCGCTATTGCCCGCCGCGTCGGTGTAACTGCCAGCAGCCACGGTGATGCTGGCACTGCCCGAGGCCAGATTGGTGGTCGGCGTAAAGATAGCCGTGTATACCTTGGCGTCGGTTGTGGCGACCAACCCACCAAGGACGCCGCCGGTCGTAACCACATCTGCGGCCGAGAAGCCGGCAGGTGTTTCGCTGAAGGTGAAGGTAATGCTCGCAGTCTGACCCGATTTGACAGTGCTCGCGCTGCTGCTGATGAGCAGCGTCGGCGCCATGGTGTCGACAGTAATCGCGGGTGTGGCGCCCGCCGCGCCGCTATTGAGCGCGGCATCGGTGTAGAGGTCGCCCGCCACCGTAATGCTGGCACTGGTCGATTGCAGTCCGGTTTGGGGCGTAAAAGTTGCCGTGTAAACCTTGGGGTCCGTCGTCACGGCCAGACCACCGAGCGCGCCTGCGGTGCTCGTGACGTCTGCCGCGCTGAAACCGACCGGCGTCTCGCTGAAGCTGAAGTTGATAGTCGCCGTTTGTCCCGCCTTGAGCGTGCTCGCGCTGCTGGTGATGGTCAGCGTCGGCGCCACGGTGTCGATGCTGATGGCCGGCGTTGCACCTGCGGCGCCGCTGTTGCCTGCGGCGTCGGTGTAGCTGGCAGCGGCGACCGTAATGCTGGCACTGCCCGAGGCCTGCGCCGCCAAAGGCGTAAAAATGGCTTTGTAGACCTTCGGATCCGTCGTCGCCGCCAAACCGCTGAGCGATCCGCCGGTCGTGCTGATGTCGGCGGCGGAAAAACCGACGGGCACCTGGCTGAAGCTAAAGCTAATGGTGGCGATCGCGCCGACGTTGAGCGCAGCAGCGCTGCTGCTAATGGCCACAGAAATGGCCTGGGTCCCGATGCTGATCGTCGACAGGCTGGCCCCGCTTCCGTCATTGCCGGCCGCATCCGCGTAGACACCGCCAGCCACCGAAATAGTGGCATTGCCCGACACCAGCCCTGCCGTCGGCGTAAAGGTGGCTGTTCTTGTCAAACCCGTTCCGCTGATGGCGCCCAGGCTGCCTCCCGTGGTCACGATGTCGCCGGCCACAAAAGTCGCCAACGGGTCTTCGCTGAAGCTAAAGGTGATGAGCGCGGATTCACCGGTTTTTACAACGCTCGCGCTGCTGGTTATCGAGAGTGTTGGCGCCAGAGTATCAACACGGTAGACGGCATTTTTTGCCACCGCCCCGTGCGCGAGTGCCGCCGCGTTTCCTGCCAGGTTGGCCACACTGCCGCCGTTCAGGCTCAGGCTGTTGGCGGAGATGCCGACCCCGTCCGGGTCGTTGTCTCCCGCTTTTATGGTGTAACTAAAGACCAGCGCGGTGCTATCGCTGCCGGATACATAGCTGGCCTGAACCGGGTCAACGCTGCGGCCAATGCTCAGGGCCAGTTGAGGCTTTCCAGTCACCGTGGTTCGCTCGCTCATGGTGACCGTAATGCTGACCACATCGCCCGCGTTAAGCTTGCCGTCTAGGGCACCCACAGATCCCGTGACAGCCACGCTAAGCACCGACGGGGTTGACGTTGCCGCCACCTTGGTCTGCGCAACCAGGTTGGCAAGATTGCTGCCGGTGTAATCGGCTGCCTTTATCTGGCCCGTACCACCCACCGCCGCAGCAACATTGCCGGCCAAGATCGAGTTGGCCACCACCTGCAGCGTCGCCACTTGGGCGAGTCCGGCGGTCGAGGATGCCGACGCATCCAACTGCTGGGTTGCCGAGTTGACGCCCGCCAGCGAAGCCGACACCTCGGTTGCGAAGCCGGCGACCTTCGCCTGAACGGCGGTCGAGAGGGTGGCTGTGGCGCCCGTGAGCACCGTCTTGACCGTGTTGGCGTCCGCAAGATTGATCACAGACCCGGAAGTTTTGACTGTCTGCGCCAGGCTGTTCCCCACCAGGGTGGCGGCTGCTGTGAATGAGGTCGCCGAGTCAATGCCGCTGATGGTGCTCCCCAGCACCGTCACCAGATTGGCAACCTCGGCAGCGATCTTTTGGAATTCAAAGGCCACCGCCTTTTGCGCGGTGGTTCCGGTACCGGCTATCAATGCAAGCGGGTCGTAGGAACTCAAGGTGTAGCCGGCAGGAAGCGACAAGCCCAGCGACTGCAATACTTTGGCCTCTACGGTTGCGATGTCGGCCTCGGTAGCGGTGACGCCCAACTGCGCGGCGACCAGCGAGGTCAGCGGGTTGATCACGGTCGCCCCGGCCGGCGCGGCCAGGACCATCGCATAGGTCAACCCGGTCGAGGTGTCAAAAGTCAGTACCGCCCCCGCGCTGTTCTTGATCGGGGCGGTGACCAGCTTGCCGGTCCCGGCCAGATTGGAAAACTTGCCGCTGCCATCGCTGACGGCAAAAGCCTCCGATGTGAACTTGCCGTCCCGGTTCGCGTCGACGAATGCCTCTCCCGTGTCGTAGATGCCATTGTTGTTGGCATCTGTGAAGTCCTCGTGGTCCCATACCTTGTTGTCGTTGGCGTCAGAAAAAACAAGTGCGTTCTTGATGTAGCCATCGGCCACAACGCCTGATGCCAGCGCGACGGCAGGGGTCGAGGTCCCGGACGTAGTCGCCGCGCCCTTGCCCCCTCCGCCCGCTGCCGCGGCGGCACCGAGTGCGGCGCCCAGGCCGGCGAGCACTCCCATTCCACCCATGCCGCTGGACGCCGGCGGTGGCGGTGGCGGTGGCGGGACGTAGCTCAGTTCGCTGCCGACGCCGCCCGGGAAGACAACCACTCCCGAAAAAGCCTTGGCCAGCGCCGCGTCACCGGCTGCCATCTGCATCAATGCACCCTGACTGCCGTGCGCATACAGCAGCGACGAGCCGTCGGCAAGCACCGGGCCGGCATGGCCGTCCGATGGCGGGTCACCAGGCAGTGTGATGTCACAGGCCGAAGACCGGCACTCGACAAAGTAGTTTTCCAAAGTGACCTGGGTGCCGTCCAGAAATTGCAGCTTCAGGTCATTGCGCAACTTCTTGACGATGACGTTGTCCAGGAGTTGTTCTTCCTCACCCTGAGCTTTGACGACCCGGTACCGATCGCCCGCCCTTGCCTTGAGCGCATGCAGCTGACCCGGCTGGAGCTCTAACGCGACTTTGCCAGTGTGCAGTACCAGGCTGATTTCATCGCTCATTCAACGCTCCCGAGAAGGCTTTCAATACAGGTTTTGCGAGGTACTGCAGCACCGAGCGGCGGGCAGTCCGGATGTCAATCGTCGCCGTCATCCCCGGCTTGAGCGCCACGCCGACTAGCTTGGCGTTGGCCTGCTCAGTACCAATACGCACATGGGCGCGGTAATAGGTACTGGTCTGTCCGCTGGCGCTCTGCTCGCTCAGGGTATCCGAGCTAATGTAGCTCAGTGTGCCCTGCAGGTTGCCGTAAATCGAGTAGTCGAAAGCATCCAGCCGGATCGCGGCGGGCAGGCCGATCTGGAGCTGGCCGATATCGGCGGGGTTGAGCTTGACCTCCAGCACCATGTCGCCCTCGGTCGGCGATATCTGCATCAATTCATCGCCCGCCCGCAGCACGCCGCCCTGGGTGCTGACCTTGAGGTACTTCACCACGCCCGCAACAGGCGCGACCAGAACAGTGTGGTCCAAGATGCTTTGGCGCTCTTCCAGCTTGTATCGGCTGCTCGACAACTCTTCGGCAAGTTTGCTCGCCTCAACCCGCGCGTCTTGCAGGTACTTGTTGCGCAGCGCACTGGCCTTGCCCTGCAGTTCGCTCAGCTGCCGCCGCGCGCGCATGACTTCTATGCGGCTGATGTCACCAGTCTGGAGCAGCGCCTCGTTCATACGAAGCTCCTCCTGCGCCATATCGATCGCGTCCCGAATCGTGGCGAGCTCCTCGTTCAGGCTGCGCCGACGCTGCTCGAAAAGCGACTGCTGCGCTGAAACGAACTGCGGGAACTCCCTGAGCTTCTTGCCGAACTGCGGCGCCTGCTCAAGGGCTTCGGCCTGGGCGCGTACCAGCGCCGTTGCCAGCGCGGCGTCCTTGGCCCGGCTTTCTTCAAACGCCGCGCGCGGGCGCTCGCGCTCGAGAACGGCGAGCTGCTCTCCGCTGACCACGCTTTGGCCTTCCTTGACCAAGATGCGCGACAACACGCCGCCGTCGGCGGCCTGGATGATTTGGGTACGAGCGCCAGGAATCATCTGGCCCTGTGCGCGGACCGTCTGGTCTATCTCGAACCAGGCGGCCCAGGACAGGAAGGCGCCCAGTCCCAGCAACAGCAGCAGGGTCATCGACACCGCGCCAGACTGATGCGGGCTCTGTGCCTGGCTCATGCCGCCTGCCTCAGCGTGGGGCCTTGGAGCTTTTGCAGGATCTGGGCTTTGGGGCCATCGAGAACAATCTGGTGGTTAGCGACGACGATCAGGCGCTCGACCAGTTCCAGCATCTCGGCCTTATGGGTCACCAGCACCAGGGTGTGTTCGGGCGCAAGCGCCGAATGCAGCGCCTGCGTGACCTGCATTTCCAGATTGCGGTCCATCGACGCCGTCGGTTCGTCGAGCAGCCAGATCGACGGATTGCGCAGGAAGGCCCGCGTCAGATTGACAAGTTGCCGTTGGCCACCGGACAACCCGGTTCCGCCCTCGAAGATTTCCTGCTGAAGGCCCTTGGGGTGGGGGGTCACGACCGCCTGCAGCAAACCGGTGGCGCGGGCGGCCTGCATGATCGCCTCTTCCCCCGGGTCGATCTGGCCCAATATCAGGTTGTCGCGCAGCGTTCCGGCAAACAGACGCCCGTCCTGTTGGACATAGCCCATGTGGCTGGCCAAGGCGGGCTTCGCGATATGCGCCAGCGCTATATCGTCGAGCAGGATTCGCCCCTGCTGAGGCCGGTACATTCCCGATAGCAGCCGCAGCAGCGTCGTCTTGCCGGCGCCAACGGGACCAAGTACGCCTATTTTTTCGCCCGCCATGATGGCCAACCCGGGAATCGCCAACGCCTTGTTGGATCCGTAATAGGCCACGACCGACTCGAAACGGTATTCGCCGCGCAGCCGCTCGATCACGACCGGTTCCTGCTGGCCATGGTGGTCGTCTTCCAGCGCCCAGAGACGGTCCAGACCCTGCAGCGCTGCCTTGGCGTGCGCCCATTGCACCAGTTGGCTCGGAATCATGGCCACCGGCGCCAGCACCCGCCCCGACAGAATCGAACAAGCGATCAGCGCGCCCATCGTCAACTCGCCCCGGCTGACCAGCAAGGCGCCGGCGGCCACGAGCAATATGTACGACAGTTGCTGGAACGCGGCGCTGAAATGCTGCGCGTGTTCACTGAAGTTGCGCATTTGGAGTTCGCAGTCGCGCGCGTCGTCGGTGGTGCCCATCCAGCGCGACAGCATCCGCCAGCCGCCCTGCCCGCTTTTGATGGTCTCGGCGCCCTCGATGGTTTCGACCAGCAGTCCGGTTTTCAGGTTTCCGGCTGCCAACGCTTTGCCGGCAAATGCGTCGATCCGTCCGCGGTAGTGCGCGCCGATCGCTACGCATAGCACGAAAAAGCAAAGCGGTATCCATGCCAGCGGGCCGGCGATCAGCGCGATAACGAGCACGAACAAAAGCGCAAACGGGGCATCGATCAGCAGGCTGGTTGTCATCGACGAAAAAAAACTTCGCACAGTTTCGTAACCGCGCATCTGGGCGGCGAGCGCGCCGACGCTGTTGGGCAACTGGTCGAGCCGCACCGCCAGAAAACGCAGATACACCATGCGCGCGAGGCGCTGGTCGACCCGGTCGATCATGCTCTCGTACAGGTTGGAGCGGATGCGCTTGGCGACCAGTTCGAAAACAATCGCGCCGAGAACCCCCAGCGTCAGCACCAGCAGGGTTTGCGAAGCGCCGGTGGGAATCACCCGGTCATAAATCTGCAGGCTGTAAAAAGAGGTCGCTAGCGCGACTGCATTGATCATCAGCGCGCCGATGAGCGCATCGCGAATCAGCGCGCGCTGCTCGAACACCTCGTCGCGGATCAGTCGGTACACTGGGCTGGCGCTGGCGACAAAAGGCTTTCGCAGCTTGAAGACGGCAACCGCATGGTCCGCCAGGCTGTCGTCGGCCTGCTCGATCCAACGACTCGTCGGCGCGTCCCACCATTCGCTGACCCATTGGTCCTGTGCATTCTTTCCGCGCAGGATGCCCCATCGCCCGCCGTCATCGCCGGCTTGCGGATGGTCGACGCACAGCAGCGCAGGCACGTTGGCCGCATCGGGTTCCGATAGCCAGCGCGCAGGTCGCAGTTGCAGGTGGGTGCTGACAACCGCGATCCGCGATCGCGGATCGCTTCGCTTCGCCGCCATCGCCGCCCGGCCCGCTTCCTGCAAGGCAAGTCGGTCGACAGGTTCCTGCTGGAGCTGTGCGAGCCGCGCCAGGCACGGCAGCAGGCTTGCCATTGCGCCAGCGGATGCGTCGCTCACAGGCTGCCCGCCACGGCGCCCCCGAGGCCCTGGGTCAGGATCGCCAGACGCCAACTAAGAACCACCTGTGCGGATGCGATATCGGCCAACTGCAGCTCCGTCTGCGCCAGTTCACGGGCTGCATTCATCACGTCCAGCCAGGTCTTTCGGCCCGCCAGAAACTGGCGATCGTAGGATTCAGACACTTGCCCCGCGGCGTCCAGAGAAGCCTTCAGGGCTGCGAGTCGCCCCTGTGTTGAAGAAGCAAGGGCGTGGTCCGCCAGTACCTGCTCATGGAGCGCACGACTTTGCACCTCTATGTCGGCCAATGCGGCCTGGTGCTGCGCCTGCGCGGCTTCGACGTTGGACAGGCTGGAAAGACCCGCGCCAAAACGGCTGCTCAGTCCCAGGAAAAGCCGGTTCTCTGGTGAGGCATTGCGGTAGCTGTAGTTGCCGTATTGCCTCTCGACGCGCAGATAGACTTCCGGCGCAAGTTCGGCACGCCGCTCGTCGATCGTCGCCAATTGGGCATCGGCCTGCGCCTGCGCTTTCTGGATCGCCGGACTCAGCCGCTGCGCCTGGGCCAGAAGGCTTTGAATTCCGGCGGGAACCGGCCGCGGGACGGCTGGCGCGCGTGCCAGCGCGATCGGGTCGGCAGGGCGGCCGATAAGCTGACCCAGGCGCGCCACGGCAATATCGTGCTGTGAGCGCAGAGCGGCAATTTCAGCTGCCAGCGTCTCCAACCGAGCAACCGCGAGCAACAGGTCGCTTTGGGCCGACACGCCTTGTTCTATCCGCCGAGCCACTTGCTCGCGCAATCGCGCATGGGTCGCGAGGCTCTTCTCCTGCGCCAAGGCCTTCAGGTGCGCGGCCAACCATTCTCCGTAAGCCTGCACCACCCGCAAGGCGAGCTGCACACGCGCCTCTTCGAGCGCGGCCCGGTTGACGCTGACGCCGGCCTGGGACTTGGCCACGCCCGCACTCAGCCGGCCGCCTGTCCACACCGGTTGCTGCAGACGCAGGCTGGTGACCGTGCTGTCGCCGGGATAGGAGCGGTCTGCAGCGCTGCTGTTAGCACTTTCAACCACCACCGAGGGTGTCGGATAGAACTGCCAGCGTGCAGCAGCCAGACCTGCCAGCGCAGAATCCACCTGGGCGCGTTGGGACTGCACTGCGGGGTGTGAAGAAAGCGCTGAAACAATCAGCGCGTCGAGCACCTGCGCCGGAGCCGGAATAGCCACCAGCGCCATCAGCAGGCAAGTAGTGGACTTCTTCAGGTTAAAGCGCCCGTGGTATTTCATTTTGTCAACTGTTGGCAGTCGGCAATGCTTCGCTTTAGATAAGACAGTGCATACTTTGTCATTTTAACTTGGCCACTGTATATGCCCAGCGGTTCCCTAGCTTTTGAATAGCGTCCGTTTTATCGCAGTCGACTGCGGCTTTATCGCCTTCGAAGCGCCTGCTATGGGGCCGGCCCCATAGCCGAGCGCCATGCACCCCCATTGGCTGGCGCTCGGCGCCATTTTTCTCTGGGCCACCCTGGCGCCGCTGGGTGTGGCGCTTTCGCATGTGCCCCCGTTCCTGCTGGCCGGTCTGGCGCTGCTGATCGGTAGCGTCATCGCGCTACCGCTCTCGGGTTGGCGGGTATCGCGCTGGAAGGTGGCGCCGACGACGCTCGCCCTGGGGGTTTACGGACTATTTGGCTTTCACCTGCTGCTATTTATGGCGCTGCGCAATGCGCCTGCGGTTGAGGCCAACCTGGTCAATTACCTGTGGCCGCTATTGATGGTGGTTCTGGCACCCCTGATGCTGCCCGGTGTGCGGTTCAAACTGGTGCACCTGATGGCAGCCCTGATGGGTTTTGCGGGCGCGGCCATCGCCATACTGGGCGACAAGCCACCGGAACCGGGATTTTCCCTGGGCTACCTCAGCGCCGCCGCATCGGCATTGGTTTGGGCCAGCTACTCCCTGCTAAGTAAGCGCGTTGCCGCATTTCCGACCGCCGCTGTCGGCAGCTTTGCCGCCTTGTCGGGCGCTCTCTCGCTGGTGTGCCACCTGCTGCTCGAGCGTCCGACTTCCATCAGCGTCGACGACTGGGCATTGATAGCGATCCTGGGACTCGGCCCCCTGGGATCGGCATTTTTCCTGTGGGACGCGGCGCTTAAGCGCGGCGACCCGCGCACGATAGGGCTGCTGGCGTTCCTGACGCCGCTACTTTCAACTTTACTTTTGCTGCTGTCGCGTGGCCAGACTCCCAGCCCGTCGATTGTTCTGGCGGCGGCTCTGGTGGCGAGCGCGGCGGCCATCGGGACACGATCGAGCTGAGCCCCCTCGTCGAACGGAAATCGCGTCGGGTCGGTCTACTAATGCAGCCGAGCGGCCGGCTCCTCCTCGGCCATCACCTCATGCGCCCAGGCCCGCAGCTTGCCGGCGTCGGCGCGCAGCACCTCCTGCTTGACCGCCAATATTTGCGCCGGATGCATCGAGAAGCTGCGCAGTCCCAGCCCCAGCAGGAGCCGGGTGAGACCGACATCGCCTGCCATTTCGCCACAAACGCTCACGCCCTTGGACTGCCGGTTGCATTCGGCAATGGTGTCGGCGACCAGACGCAGCACGGCCGGGTGCAGCGGGTCGTACAGATGCGCTACCGACTCGTCGGCACGATCGATTGCTAGCGTGTACTGGATCAGGTCGTTGGTGCCGATCGACAGGAAGTCAAAATACTTCAGGAACAGCTTGAGCGTCAGCGCGGCAGCCGGAATCTCGATCATGGCACCGAGCCGCACCGGCCCGTAGGGCGCAGCCCGGCCGTCGAGTTGTACCCGGGCCTGCTCGAGCAGGCTCAGGGTCTGTCGGATCTCGCTCGCATGGGCCAGCATCGGAATCAGCAGATTGACCTGCCCGAAAGCGGCAGAGCGAAGTATCGCGCGCAGCTGGGTCAGAAACATATCCGGGTCCGCTAGGCTCCAGCGAATTGCCCGCAATCCCAGCGCCGGGTTCAGGTGGACCTCCTCGCGGCCCACCCGGTCTAGTTGCTTGTCGGCGCCGATGTCGACCGTCCGGATGGTGACCGGTAAGCCCTGCATTCCGTCTATGGCGCGACGATAAGCCAGATACTGTTCCTCTTCGTCAGGCAGGTTCCCGTTGCGGCCCATAAACAGAAACTCGCTTCGGAACAGTCCCACCCCCACCGCGCCGGCCTTGACCGCGCCGGGCGCGTCCTCCGGCATTTCGATGTTTGCCAGCAGCTCCACCCGGTGGCCGTCGAGCGTCACCGCTGGCGTATGCAGCAAGCGCGACAGGCGCCCGCGCTCGATCTCGCCTTGTCGCTGCTTGAAGCCGTACTCGGCCAGGATGATGGCCGATGGGTCGACGACCACGACACCGGCATCACCGTCGATCACCACCCAATCGTCCTGACGCACCAACTGGCTGGCCAGCCGCGCACCGACCACGGCGGGTATGCCCAAACTGCGCGCGACGATCGCGGTATGCGAGGTTCTGCCGCCCACGTCCGTCACGAAGCCGGCGAACACGCTTTGCTTGAACTGCAGCATGTCCGCAGGCGACAAATCGTGCGCAACCAGAATCAAGGGCACGTCGAGCGTGTCGTCGAGCAACAAGTCCTGCTGCGATGCGTGACGCAAGTTGCGCGTTGAAGCCGGGACGATCTTGACCGCCACCCCTTTCATAGCCGCCAGCACCTTCTCGGTAATTTGCTCGAGATCGGCCTTGCGCTCGCGAAGGTACTCGTCTTCCATCTCATCGAACTGCCGGGCGATGACCTCAAGCTGGGTCGTCAGGGCCCACTCGGCGTTGTAGAGCCGGTCGGTGATCCAGCGCTTGACGCCGGCGATGAGTTCCTGGTCCTGCAGCAGCAGCAGGTGCACGTCGAGCAGCGCCGTCAGCTCATGTGGCGTCTCTTTTGGCCCCATGTTGGCAATGGTGCGCTGCAGCCGCTGGATTTCGTCAACCACTGCATTGCGGCCGCGCCGAACCCGCTCGATTTCGGCCTGCACCTGCTCGGCCCTGATGAAGTAGTGCGCAACGTCGACCCGGCTGGAAGCGACCAGTACGGCGCGCCCGATGGCGATGCCGCGTGCGACAGCCAGACCGTGGATGGAAAAACTCACTCGCCCTCTCCAAACTTGTCGGCGATCAGCGCCAGCAGTGCCAACGACGCCTCCTGCTCCCGCTCGCCATTCGTCTCGACTTCAACCGTCGTTCCTATACCGGCGGCCAACATCATCACGCCCATGATGCTCTTGGCGTTAACGCGCCGCTCGCCACGCGAAAGCCATACTTCACACGGAAAGCTTCCGGCCAGTTTGGTCAGCTTGGCCGACGCGCGGGCATGCAAGCCCAGTTTGTTGCTGATGTGCGCCGTGGTCTTGATCATGTCTTTTCATTGCCCTGTTCTTGGGATGCAATTGTCGCGACCTGCATCACACCCTGCATGCCGCCCTCGATGGCGCGCTCCACCAACTGGTCCAAGGGCTCTGACCTGTAGGTTAGTGCCCGCAGCAGCATCGGCAGATTGACCCCGACGACCAACCGCGATGCGGCGCCGTCAACGATCTTTTGTGCCACGTTGCACGGGGTGGCGCCAAACACATCCGTCAGAACCAGCGCTTGGCGCTCCGCAAGCCGGGCCAGCGCACTCCTGGCGCCGGATAGCGTGGTTTCAAGTGGCGCCGCGCTGTCAACGTCAAACGCCACCACCGACTGCGCACTTTCGGGGAAAACATGCAAAATGCAGTGCCGCAAAGCGCCGGCAAGCGGCGCATGGGCGATGATCATGATGCCGGTGCTCATAGGTCAGGCCTGCATTTTATGGCCCGCCCCGCGCAGAAAATGAAGGTACGCGCCGACGCAGCACAACAAGAAGGCTGCCAGGGCAAGCTGAAAGGATGGGGTCGGACCGAGCCCGAGCATCAGCAGTCCGTCAATCAGTAAGCCTACGCCCCACTGGATGACAAAGACGCCCAAGAAAATCACCAGGTTGTAAGCCGACAAAGCCCGTCCTGCCGCCTCGGGGCCGAAAGCCATGCCGATCGCCGGCAGGGATGGGGTAACGAAGGTGCAAGCCACGCAATACATCGCCAGCAAGGGGCCGGCGCCTGCGGGCCAATACGCGGGCGACGCGATCACCAGCGCCAACAGCACAAAGCTCAGTGGCATGCCAGCCCCGATCAGACGGTCTGCGTGCAGTCCGCGTCTGGTCAGCCACGAACTCGCCAGCCCCCACACCCAGTAGCTCGCCAGCATGGCGACGTTGATCCAGAAGAGCCCGGTGGCCGCCTCCATTGGCGAATATCCCCCCACTTTGATCATCCATGGCGCTGCCCAAAGGGTCTGCAGCGCCCACAAGCCGCCATAGCAAAAGAAGCCCACTGGCGCCATCCGGCGAAAATAGGGATGGCGCCAGACTTCCGCATAGCCCGCCTTTGGCGCCCCCGAAGCCAAGCCGGTACCTGGCTGTGTCCAGGCGGGGACCAGCCAAGTAATCAATATCATGGCTAGCAGCAGCATCAGCGCCAGCGCCCAAAACAGCGGCCGCCATCCAAACAGGGGCGTCAGCCATTGCACCGGCAAGGTGGAGGCGACCATGCCCATCGAAGCGGCCATCAGCATCCAAGAGTTCGAGCGCATCTGGGTGGCGGGTGCAAACCAGCGCCGGTAGCCGGTGAGCGGGGCCATCAGGCAGGCACTCACGCCCACCCCGCACAGGACGCGCGCAGCCAGCAAGCCGGCAAAGCTGGTCGCCAACGAGAATGCTATGCAGGCCATGACGGCCACGGCGAGAAAACAAAGGATCACGCGTTTAGGGCCGTGGCGGTCGAGCCAACTGCCAAGAGGGAGTTGCGTGAGCGAGAAGCCAAGAAAGTAGCCCCCCGCCAGCAGTCCCAGATCACGGGCCTGCAATGCAAACTCCTGCGTCAGGACGGGCGACAAGGTCGCGGTCATTGCGCGGATCAGCGCCGACAGAAAATAGGCAAATGCAAAGGCGATGAAGACCAAAACCGCGGTGCGCGGTGCGAGTGCGTTCATTGGAATCTGAGTCCGTTGAAAAAGGTGTCTGCCACCTCCGGGGGAAGGGTCTCAGCGTACAGGAGCGCTGCGAAGACATGCTGATCCTTGAAAAACCAGGCGCCCTGCATGGCCACCGGAGTCCCGTTAGGCCGGGTTCCCGTCGCCCGGATGAGCACCGGCTTCGCGCCTTGTTTGGCCAGCGCAAACGCAAAGTCCACCGGGGTCGGGGGGCCCGCCCGCATCGCTGCCACCGTCGCATCCCGCCACTGCGCCATGGTGGCGCCAGCCCTGCCGGCATCGTCCAATCGGACCGATCCAATGGCCAGCGTGACGCCTGCGGTGTCACACGCCGTCATGTGCAGTTCCAAGGACTGGCCATCGATGGGCACGGCGCGAGTCGCACGCTTGGGCTTGCACGGGAATAGGGCCGCCAGTGGCGTGGCGTCGATGCTCGCCTCCCGCCAATTGAAAGCCGGCGCACAAGCCGTCGATGACAGCAATGTCAGAATGAATAGGGCGGCATTCGCAAGGCGCATACGCCGATTATCCCGAGTGCAGCACGGTGGCCGCAGAACCCATCGACCATCGTCGTCAATCGATCGAAGTGCTGCGGCCTTCTGAAGATCGCGTCTCGTCGTGCGACTTGCCCACCCGGGGTGGTAATATGATTCAGGCTTCATTGGGGGCGGTGTATGCCGAAGACGGTCCGTGTTTGGGCGCTGCCGAGGCGTGTTATTCATTGGGCGATGGCGACTCCCGCACGCGCTTGCATCGCAAGCCCGGAAAATGGGCATGGCCAGCAGGCTACTGACTGCAATGCAGGTTGTAACGGATCGCATCGCTGTGCGTAGCCGCTGTGGCATGCGCCGTCACGCGCAGAGGTAACCAAGGATGAAGCCCGCGATGCTGGAAATTCGCACGCCCACCGTGCCCGAAGAGCTGGATGCGCTACGCCTGATCATGCGCGAGTATGCCGCATCGCTGTCCATCGATCTGGACTTTCAGGACTTTGATGCCGAGCTCTCCGCCTTGCCGGGCGCTTACTGCGCTCCCCGTGGAACGCTGCTTGCAGCGCGCGTGAACGGGTCGCTTGCGGGCTGTTGCGCGTTGCGCCCGCTGGACGACGTGGACTACGCGAATGCTTGTGAAATGAAGCGCTTGTTTGTGCGTCCCCAATACCGCGGCTTGGGGCTAGGGCGCCAGTTGGCCGAGGCCGCCCTTGACGCTGCGCGACAGGCGGGCTACGCCTGCTTGCTGCTCGACACCCTGAGCAATATGGAAACAGCCCGCGCCCTGTACCAGGATCTGGGCTTTGAGGAAATCCCGCCGTACTACCACAACCCGATCGCCGGGTCGCACTATCTGAGGGTCAGGCTTTGACGCAGTAGGGCTCAGGCTTTTGCCTGAGCCAGCATGGTGGTGGCATCGCTTACTTCGAATTTCCCGGCCGCCTCCACATTCAGAGTTGCGACTGTTCCATTCTTGACCAGCATCGAATAGCGGTTGCTGCGAAGGCCCATGCCGCGGGTGGAAAGATCCAGCGTCAGCCCAACGGCTTTGGAAAAATCGGCGGATCCATCGCCCATCATGCGGACCTTGCCGCCGCATTTGAGTTCCCGGCCCCATGCGCCCATCACGAATGCGTCGTTAACACTCACGCACCAGATCTCGTCAACGCCAGCCGCCTTGAGTTCTGCAAATTTCTCCAGATAACCGGGAACATGCTTGGCCGAGCAGGTCGGCGTAAATGCGCCGGGCAAGGCAAAAAGTGCAATGGTTTTGTTGGCAGTCCCGGTGGAAACTGTCACCGGATTGGCGCCGATGCTGCAACCGTTGCCCTCCACGTCCGAGTACTCCATCAGCGTGGCTTCGGGAAGCTTTTCGCCTACTTTGATCATGGTTTGCTCCTAAGGGTTGTAATTGTCCGGAAAATACCGGTATCCGTCTGACTGCGTCTGCGTCCGCCAAGCGAAACGGCCCACATTGTGAGCCGTTTCGTGAAAGGATGTGGCCCCGCCTCGCTATAGGCCTACACCACAGCGGCCTTCTCGACCAATCGAACCGCGACCCAATTTTTGGTCTTGGAAATTGGCCGACTCTCGGTAATTTCAATCACATCTCCCATCTTGTACTCGCCCTTTTCATCATGGGCGTGGTACTTGCTGGACTTGCCAACAATTTTTCCGTAGAGCTCGTGCTTGACCCGACGCTCTATAAGTACCGTCACGGTCTTGCTGCGCTTGTCACTAACTACCTTGCCAATCAGGCTGCGCTTGAGAGATACCTTGGCTTCTGTCATTTAGACGCTCCTTCCGTAACGGCTGCTGCCGCGCTTTTCTTTTGCGCAAGAATCGTCTTGGCCCGGGCAATATCCCGGCGCGTCGAGCGCAGGGTGGCGGTGTTGCTAAGCTGCTGGGTGGCTTTTTGCATACGCAGTCCAAAATGGGCCTTCTGCAATGCCTTCACTTCCAATTCAAGCCCTGCAACGTCCTTCAAACGTAATTCTGTAGTATTCATGATCTTTTCTCCGAAGAAATGAGGGCTACTGGCCGATCATGCGCGACACGAAGGTCGTTCGCAATGGCAGCTTGGCTGCCGCAAGCCGAAACGCCTCACGCGCCAGTTCTTCGGGAACACCCACGATCTCGTAAAGCACTTTACCTGGCTGTATCTCTGCCACGTAATACTCCGGGTTGCCCTTGCCGTTACCCATGCGCACCTCGGCCGGTTTCTGCGAAATGGGCTTGTCCGGGAAAATCCGAATCCATATGCGTCCGCCGCGCTTCACATGGCGCGAGATCGCCCGCCGGGCCGACTCGATTTGGCGCGCTGTGAGTCGGCCGCGGTCGGTCGACTTCAGGCCGAAGTCCCCAAAGGCGACCGTGGCGCCGCGAGTTGCAACGCCGGTGTTGCGACCCTTTTGCTCCTTGCGGTACTTTCTGCGAGCTGGTTGCAGCATATTGAATCTCCGTTATTCGCGGCCTGTTCAGGCCTTGGTACCGTCAGCTGCTGCAGCTGGCGCGCTTATTTTTCGAACGCGCTTAACAGTGGGTTTCTGGGGCTCCCCTCCGGCATCAGCGGGCTTGTCACTCGCATCGGCCGAGGCGGCAGCACCGACCATCGGGGGTCGGCGTGTTGGCGGACGGTCGGCACCGGGACGCGCATCACGGCGCGGGCCGCGCGGACGACGGTCGTCCTCTGTGCGCTGCTCGGCTGCCGCCGGAAGATCGTTCCGCCCCAAGGTGTCGCCCTTGTAAACCCAGACCTTGACGCCGATGACGCCATAGGTGGTCTTGGCTTCGGAGGTTCCATAATCGATATCGGCGCGCAGTGTGTGCAATGGCACCCGTCCTTCGCGGTACCACTCGCAGCGTGCGATCTCGATTCCGTTGAGCCGGCCGGAGGACATGATCTTGATTCCGAGCGCGCCCAGTCGCATCGCGTTTTGCATCGCGCGCTTCATCGCCCGTCGGAACATGATGCGCTTCTCAAGCTGCTGCGTGATGCTGTCCGCAATCAGCTTGGCGTCGATTTCCGGTTTGCGCACCTCTTCGATATTGACCGCAACCGGGACGCCGAGTTGCTTGCCCAACTCGCGCTTGAGGTTTTCGATGTCCTCACCCTTCTTGCCGATTACCACCCCCGGGCGTGCCGAGAAAATAGTGATGCGCGCGTTTTTAGCCGGTCGCTCGATCAGGACCCTCGACACCGACGCGTTCTTGAGTTTGGTCTTCAAGTATTCACGAACCTTGATGTCTTCGGCGAGCATGCCGGCGAAATCCCGGTTGCTGGCGTACCAGCGTGATGCCCAGTTGCGGCTCACAGAAAGCCGGAAGCCGGTAGGGTGTATTTTTTGTCCCATATTTCCAGGCCTCTTTCAGTTACCAACCGTCACGTACACATGGCACGTGGGTTTTCTTATCTGGTTACCGCGCCCTTTGGCGCGGGCGGTGAATCGTTTAAGCGAGGCGCCCTGTTCAACGTAGATGGTTTTCACCTTCAGTTCGTCGATATCGGCACCGTCGTTGTGTTCAGCGTTGGCAATAGCCGACTCAAGAACCTTCTTGATAATCACGGCGGCCTTTTTCTGGGTGAACTGCAAGACGTTCAGGGCTTGGTCGACCTTCTTGCCGCGAATCAGGTCCGCCACCAGGCGGCCCTTGTCCACAGATAGGCGCACGCCACGCAGGGTTGCTTTGGTTTCCATTGTGTTGCCTACTTTCGGACTACTTTTTTATCGGCCGGGTGGCCCTTGAAAGTCCGCGTCAGCGCGAACTCACCCAGCTTGTGGCCAACCATCTGATCGGTGATGTAGACCGGAACATGCTGCTTTCCGTTATGCACCGCGATCGTCAATCCGATGAATTCAGGCAAGATCATTGAGCGGCGCGACCAGGTCTTGATCGGCTTTTTGTCCTTGGTCGTCACGGCCTTATCCGCCTTGGCAGCCAAATGGTGGTCCACAAATGGACCCTTTTTGAGAGAGCGAGTCATTATTCGTGCCCCTTACTTCTTGCGACGCGACACGATCATGACCTGCGTGCGCTTGTTGTTGCGGGTACGGTAACCCTTGGTCAGATTGCCCCATGGATCTACTGGATGGCGACCTTCTCCAGTCTTGCCTTCGCCGCCGCCGTGTGGGTGATCCACCGGGTTCATCACCACGCCGCGAACGGTCGGGCGGATTCCCATCCAGCGTTTGACGCCGGCCTTGCCTAGGCGCCGCAGACTATGCTCTTCATTGGCCACCTGGCCAATGGTGGCGCGGCAGTCGATGTGGATCTTGCGAACTTCGCCAGAACGCATCCGCACCTGGGCGTAAGTGCCCTCACGCGCCAGCAAGGTAGCCGAAGTTCCCGCCGAGCGAACAATCTGCGCGCCCTTTCCGATCTGCAACTCTATGCAATGGATGATCGAGCCCACCGGTATATTGCGTATAGGCAAGGTGTTCCCGATGCGTATCGGGGCCTCGGCGCCGTTGAGAATGGTGGCGCCCACTTCCAGGCTGCGTGGGGCAATGATGTACCGACGTTCGCCGTCCGCATAACAAACCAGCGCAAGGTGCGCAGAGCGGTTGGGGTCATATTCGATCCGCTCGACCTTTGCCGGTATTCCATCTTTAGCGCGTCGGAAGTCGACAACGCGATAGTGGTGCTTGTGTCCTCCACCCTTATGCCGCGTCGTGATGTGTCCATTGTTGTTGCGGCCAGCATGCTGGAACTGCGGTTCGAGCAGCGGCGCGTAAGGCTCGCCCTTATACAGATGGTCGCGCGAAATCTTCACCACGCCACGGCGGCCTGGTGAGGTTGGTTTCATCTTGATAACAGCCATGATTAAGCAACCTCCCCGCCAAGGTTCAATTCTTGTCCGGGCTTGAGCGTGACATAGGCCTTGCGAACATTGTCGCGACGCCCCATCGACTTGCCGAAACGTTTGGACTTGCCCTTGGTGTTGACCACCGAGACGCCCTTGACTTCCACCTTGAACATCAATTCCACCGCCGCCTTGATTTCAGGCTTCGACGCGCTTTGCAGCACCTTGAAGGTGACCGTGTTGCTCTTATCCGCAACCATGGTTGCCTTTTCCGACACGATCGGCGCTACCAGCACCTGCATCAGACGGCTCTCTTCGAATTTCATGGCGCTCATGCAAACATCTCCTTGAGCTTATCCATGGCGGCCTTGGTGACCAGGACCTTTCGGTAATGCACCAATGACACCGGGTCGGCATAACGCGGCTCAACCACCAGCACATTAACCAAGTTGCGCGAGGCAAGGTACAAGTTCTCGTCGACTTGGTCGGCAATGACCATCACCGACTCCAGATTCATCGCCTTGAAACGCGCCGCCAAAGGCTTGGTCTTTGGCGATTCAACCGTCAATGAATCGACCACGGCCAAGCGGCCTTCGCGCGCCAGTTGCGACAAGATCGACGCCATTCCGGCACGGTACATCTTCTTGTTGATCTTGTGGCTGAAATTCTCGTCGGGCATATTCGGGAAAATACGTCCGCCCCCTCGCCAAAGCGGCGACGAAGTCATGCCGGCACGCGCGCGACCGGTTCCCTTTTGTTTAAACGGCTTTTTGGTGGAGTGCTTGACCTGCTCGCGGTCTTTCTGGGCACGCGTTCCCTGGCGTGCATTGGCCTGGAACGCAACCACGACCTGGTGCACCAAGTCCTCGTTGTAAGCGCGTCCAAATACCGTCTCGGGCGCATCGAACTTTGCAGTCGCCTGGCCTTGATCATTGAGGAGTTCGAGCTGCATCAGTTCGCTCCTTTGGCAGTAGCCTGGTTTTCAACCTTCACCTTGATGGCGGGCCTGACGGTGACAAAGCCACCCGGCGCCCCCGGAACCGCACCCTTGATAAGCAGCAGTTGGCGAGCCTCGTCGATGCGAATAACATCAAGGTTTTGGGTCGTCACGACGTCGTCGCCAAGGTGGCCCGACATCCGCTTTCCGGGAAATACGCGGCCCGGATCCTGCGCCATGCCGATGGAGCCCGGCACATTGTGCGAACGGCTGTTGCCGTGCGATGCGCGCTGCGAACTCATGTGGTGACGCTTAATCGTTCCGGCGAATCCCTTGCCGATCGTCGTTCCCTGTACGTCCACCTTCTGGCCAACGACAAACACATCGCTCACGGGAACCGTGGCCCCCGGCTGGTACTTGGCCGCAGAGTCGGCAGATACACGGAACTCACGGATGATTTCACCCGCCTCAACACCTGCTTTTGCAAGGTGGCCGGCGGCCGGCTTGGTCACGCGCGATGCTTTGCGTGTGCCGAACGTTACCTGCAAGGCAACATAGCCGTCGTTCTCTTGGGTTTTTATCTGGGTCACACGGTTGTTAGACACGTCCACCACCGTGACGGGGATTGCATCTCCCTCGTCGGTGAATAGGCGCATCATGCCCACCTTGCGGCCCAGCAACCCCAGGGAGTTGCTAAGACTCATATTTTTCTCCGTAACTCCCACCGTTGCAACTGCAATTGGCCGCAACGTTTTTGCGTGGGAGACTGTTGATTAATCCTTGGTCGTTTGCTGTGCAAATCGCGCCAAGCCTCGAATTATATGCCGTCATGGCCCACTTGGCAAGAACCCCGGCTTAGAAAGCCTGTCGGCTGCTGACGGCAGGCCGACGGACCTCCGTCGAGCCGCATTACTGGAGCTTGATCTCCACGTCGACGCCAGCCGGCAGGTCGAGCTTCATCAGCGCGTCTACCGTCTTGTCGGTCGGGTCGATGATGTCCATCAGCCGCTGATGGGTGCGGATTTCCAGCTGGTCGCGGCTGGTCTTGTTCACGTGCGGGGAGCGCAGTATGTCAAAACGCTTCATGCGCGTGGGCAGCGGAACCGGGCCCTTGACGATGGCTCCGGTACGCTTGGCGGTATCGACGATTTCCGCCGCCGACTGGTCGATCAGCTTGTAGTCGAAGGCTTTGAGACGGATGCGAATTTTTTGTTTGGTGGCCATGGTAATTCCTTGAAATGGGGCGGATTACGCAATGATTTTGGCGACCACACCGGCGCCGACGGTCTTGCCGCCTTCGCGGATCGCAAAGCGCAGGCCCTCTTCCATCGCGATCGGGTTGATCAGTTTGACCGTGATCGACACGTTGTCCCCAGGCATCACCA
>Ga0214919_10003433_pt1 | contig 23932 bp, 15 predicted proteins | sample LL1503_MetaG_FD_177994 | JGI IMG/M metagenome (GOLD analysis project Ga0214919, IMG submission 177994) | Freshwater microbial communities from Lake Lanier, Atlanta, Georgia, United States - LL-1503 | ecosystem: Environmental > Aquatic > Freshwater > Lake | place: USA: Georgia | collected... | reverse complement strand
CCTGAATCCAGAGCCAGCCTTGTTGCCTGTGGCTTAAGGATAATGATGACTACCCAACAAAAACCGCCAGTTCAAATTTCTTTGCCAGAATTGGTAGAGGATGAAGTGAACACTCAACAACCCATTCGTTTGGGCGCTGCAGTCTTGGTGGTAGGTTTGGGCGCATTTTTATTGTGGGCAGGCTATGCCCCACTCGATCAAGGCGTGCCGGCCTCGGGTACGGTGGCCATTGAAACACGTAAGAAAACCATTCAACACTCTACAGGGGGTGTGGTGAAAGACGTGTTGGTGAAAGAGGGACAATGGGTTAAAGAGGGCGAAGTGCTTATAGAGGTGAGTGATACCCAAGCGCGTGCCAACAATGAAACCATTCGCCAGGCTTACTTAAGCCAACGCGCGGTAGAGGCTCGCCTGGAGGCTGAACTCAAAAACGCAGGCAGCATTCATTTCGGTTCTGACATTACAGCCAATAAAGCAGACCCCTTTGTTCAGCAGCTGACAATGACTCAGCAGAATTTATTTGCTGCTAGGCGCGCTTCATTTGAAGCTGAAGTTTCGGCGCTTGAGCAAAGCATACAAGCGTTGAAAGACCAGCTTTGGGGTGTTGACCAATCCTTGGTCAATCGACTGGTACAAATTCAATTGCAAGAAAAGCATTTGAAATCCATTAAGTCCTTGGCAGAAGAGGGTTACGCACCCAAGAATCAAGTGTTGCAAATGGAGCAAACACAAACTGAGCTTAAAACGGCTTTGTCTGATTTGAAATCGAATCAATCTCGTTTGAGCAGATCGATTGAAGAGTCTCAGTTTCGCATGGCGCAAAGAAAGCAAGACTATCAAAAAGACGTGATGGGTCTTTTGGTTGAAGTGAAAAAAGAAGTTCAGGCTGGCAAGGAAAGGCTGACCACTACTAACGAAGAACTGGTGCGCACCCAAATTAAATCACCCGTGGACGGCCAAGTTGTGGGCATGAGCATCAGTGCCACAGGCGGCGTGGTGATGGCGGGACAAAAGTTGATGGACGTGGTGCCTAAGAGTGAAGCGCTTTTGATTGACGCCAAAGTGTTGCCGCACATCATTGACAAAGTGCATACCGGCATGAACGTGTCAGTTCGCTTCAATACGTTTGCCAACACGCCTCAGTTGGTGGTGCCTGGCAAGTTGGTGGCATTGACTTCCGACGTCATTACAGACCCAAGCGCTGGCATGGGCGGCATTAGCAGTTATTACTTAGGCAGGGTAGAAATTACGCCTGAAGGTTTGAAGGTGCTTGGCAGCCGTGTTTTGCAGCCAGGTATGCCTACAGAGGTGCTGTTTAAGGTGGGTGAGCGTACGCTGTTGCAGTACATCATGTACCCGTTGACCAAACGGATAGCGGCTTCTTTGAAAGAAGAATGATGAAAGCGTTTGGACATTCAATTGCATTGCAAATTTTTGTGGGGCTCTTAGCACTGGCTATTAACTTGCCAGTGCTTGCAATTACGCTTCAAGAAGCATTCAATAGCGCAGTCAAAGTAGACCCCGCATTGCGTGCTAGCAAATTCAATCAAGATGCATCTAACGAGAACATTGCCATTGCCAGATCACGTTTATTGCCGCAGGTATCACTTCAGGGATCTTCAAACCAGCTGACACAAACAACGACTCAAGATGTTCCTGGCAGCGCGAGCCTATCTCGTAGCTTTACTGGCCCGTCTGTGAACCATCAGTTCGTGATCAGGCAAGGCCTGCTTAGGCCCAAAGATGTTTCGGGTTTGAATTTTGCAGAAATTCAGGCGCAATATGGAGAAGTTAAGTACCAGTCTGACATGGCTGACTTATGGACTCGTGTTACATACGCATGGATTGATTTAGTCAGCTGTACACAATTGGTAGAGGCTTATGAGAGGCCACTTAAGCCTTTGCTTTCTGCGGCTAATCAGGAGAAGACAAGGCTGACGCAAGGTGATGGCACCAAAGATGCAGCAATTGAAGCTGAAGCGCAATATCAATTTGCAGCCGCAACGTATCAGCAAGCTTTACAAAACTTGAAAGCAAAGCAGCGAGCTTTTGAAATACTCACGCAAGCAGACGCAAATTCACTATTGGGCGTAAGGCTGAACCTCAATCCAATACCAACTTTTGAGGAAAGTGATCGCGATAGACTATGGACGCGCTCAAGAGAAAAATCATTTGACCTGCAATTTTCAGAACTGCAAGTGCTGCTTCAAAGAGAGCGTGTTCGTATGGCAAGGGCAGACCACATGCCAACGCTAGATGTGCTGGCATCGTGGAATCTTGCAAAAAATGACGCTACAAGCACCCAAGGCTATCGATATCAAAATAACCAAGTTGGTATTCAGTACATGATACCCATCTATGCTGGAGGCGCTATTTCTGCGGCTGACCGTCAAGCGGGGTTGGCGCTTGAAGCCAGTATTGCCGAAAGTGAAGCAGTTGCAAACCGGATAGAAGTTGATTTTAGAGTTCTCTGGTCTAACTGGCTTGGCCAAGTTGCGCGAGTCAAAGCTGGTTTTAAATTGGTGGAATCTTCCAAAGAGCAGCTTAAGGCTACCGAGCTTTCATATGTCCATGGCGTCAAAACTTTGATGGAGCTTGCCAATGCAGAACTCGTCATGTCAAGAAGAGTTGCTGACCAAGTCAATATTGTGGTGGAATACCAAAAATATACGGCACGTCTGTCTAGAAGCGAATTTAAAGTAGATAACTAAAAAAAACATGAAGGCAAAACAAAAATTCATGCTGCAAGTTGAAGGGTGGCGAGGCATCAGCCACTCTTATGCCTTGGTTAATCAGTTTCAAATGCTTCATTGGAGCCAATCTGATGATGTGCTGGTCGAGCACAAGGACGTTCCATTCTTTATGCCTCATTGGTCTGTTACTAACAATTCTGCTGGATTCAATTCGCAAGACTTAGCAACCATAAACGCCTCAAATGTGTATGAACCCCAAGCAATATATAAAATCTATGCTCCATTTGAGTTAAAAGCACACCCTAAACTGCATACCGTTACATTTGGTGTAACAGAGTTTGGTTTTTCCAATGGGGCATTCACTCCATATGAATTACAACAATATCAAGAGGCAGGCGGGCTAATTCATACACCAAGTCAATGGAGTAAATTGAGGATGGTTGCAAATGGAATTAATGAAAACTTAATTCATGTTGTGCCACACGGCGCTGACGAAAATTATTTCAACCAATTACCACAGCATATAGTTGAGCAACAGCGAGAAGCACTTGGATATGTAGAAGATGATATTATCTTGCTAAACATCGGATCTCACCTGTGGAATAAAGGCTTAGATATATTAATTAAATCTTTTTCTGTTGCCAGAAAAAATAATAAAAAACTTAAATTACTTATAAAAGACCAAGCATCAACTTATAATATAAGCTCAAATGAGTTCATTCAAAAAACATTAATTGAACTTGGTGATATTGAAGCCATAAATGAAGGTGCAATTAAAGTTTTGTCTGGAAATTTAAGCCTCCATCAATTGAATTTAATTTATAATTTGTCAGACTATTATGTGACTCCATATAGGGCCGAAGGTTTCAATTTGCCTGCATTAGAGGCGGCAGTCGTTGGTACAACTGTTATCGCTACAAAAGGTGGTGCAACGGATGATTTTCTTGATAGCTTCCATCATATCGAATTGCTAGGTTCGTTGTATGAAAATCAAAAATTAAATGAAAAACTTGTAATTAATTCTTATATTGAACCTGATTTAGATTGTTTAATCAGTATTCTTTCTGTGGTTGAAAGAGCAAAAAAAATAAATTTTAGCAAAAATTTTTACAGTTGGAGTCGCTCGTGTGCAAGTTTGAATAATATTTTATTTGATATAAAAAGTGGAGTTTAAAATCTCAATGAATAATACAGAAATTGTTATATACATGCCTGCCAAAAATGAGGATAAATATATAGCTGATACAATTAAATCATTACGCGAGCAGTCTTTTAGTAATTATAGAGTCATCATTTCTGATAATTGCTCCTCTGATGATACTGTTACTGAAATTGAAAAAGTTTGCTCGATTGATCATAGATTTTCAATTGTCAAGCAAGATCGACATCTCACTGCATATGAGAATTTTCAATTCGGTCGTAAATTCTTTACAGAAAAGTATCACATGTATGCTGGGGCGCATGATTTATTTAATAAGAATTATTTAGAAAAAATTTATAATAATTTGGAGTCTAATCCTGGTGCTGTTGTATCTGGCTCCAAATGCCTCCATTTTAGAGATAATGGGGATTTTTTTAAAATCCCTTCGCTGGATTTAAGCACAAATGGAATATCTCCTTTGGAAAGAATTATGATTTATTTACAGGGGACATATTATAATAGCTTATATTATGGCCTTTTTCGGACTAATTTAATTTCTAAAACAATTCCGGCCCCAGTTATTGCTGTTGATCATTTGGAAATGGCATATCATCTTATTGAGGGTGACGCTATAACCTGTGATGATCCATTAATTTACTTTAGATATCCAAATAATGTTGGCGATAGCAAAAGGCAAATCAACTCCAGTGGAGCTGCCGATGGACTAATTGGATGGGAGAATTTGATGCGTGAATTGAAATTATTAATATTAAATAATTTTAAAGGTATACATTTGTACTATGGATTAGAGATGGTTAAATCTATTTTTCTGACCAGGTATCTCTATTTATTGAATCAATTAGGGATTGAATTTCTTGATGCAAAAATAATTGCTGATAAGATCTTGCGCATAGACACTGAGTGTGCTTAAATTCAAATTTATATGAATGGTCAATAAATGAAGGCAGTTATTTTAAATAGTGTTCACGGAGCACGAATTTCCGAAGAGCCCCACCTAAAGCCAAAACCCATGATTGGAATTTTTCCCCAGCCGATACTCTGGCACGTCATAGAGATATAATATTTCCATAATATCAAAAGCTTAATTCTTGGTTGTGATCTGATATGATATCTTCCTGCTTGGCTGAGATATTTTCAGTTCATTCAGCTTCGGCTGGTAGGTCAAGAAACCTTAAATGCTAAAAATTTTCAGCAACCTTCACTTTGGTTAATTCAAGTTGCACTTTGCACTTTAATTTGTCATAATATCAAAATCTTAAAATATCTAAATTCATCATGAATTATAATTTTTTCCTTGAGTATTTTAAATCAATCAATCAATCAGTTTTGTCTTTAGACACTACGAAACTTGAGAAAATTGCTGAATTAATCAGGATCGTATCAACTAATTCAAAAAAAATTATCCTTGTTGGCAATGGAGGTAGCGCTGCAATGGCAAGTCACGTTGCAGTCGATTTCACCAAGGCCGCTCAAGTGCGGGCAATCAACTTTAACGAAGCTGACCTTATTACTTGTTTTGCAAATGACTACGGTTATGATAAGTGGGTATTTGAGGCGCTTAATGCTTATGCTGATTCGGGAGATTTAGCTATTTTCATAAGCAGTAGTGGTAAATCACCAAATATTATAAATGGTGCGATGAAAGCTAGGCAAATGGGCTTAAGTGTTGTGACTTTTTCTGGATTTGATAGTGAGAACCCGCTACGCAAACTGGGAGATATTGAAATTTGGGCTGATAGCTCTGATTACAACGTTGTCGAGATGACTCATCATATTTGGCTACTGGCAATTGTTGACTTTGTAATTGCCTACAAGCATAAAGACACTTAAGATATGGCTTGTAAATATAAACTTACAAACTCGTCTCTGCAAGATTTTGTGGAAAATGTTATTTAAACATTCACCTTTCGCTGGTGGGGGTGCCATGATTGGCTTTGATAGTTCCCTAGTTGATTGACAGCATTTTAAGATTAACCGCGAGACCATCTCAAGATAGGACGTAAAATTTAATGAAAATTCTAGTAACAGGAAACCAAGGTTATATTGGAAGCGTATTGGTCCCATTGCTACGTACTCATGGCTATTTAGTAGTTGGACTCGATAGTGGATATTTTAAGGAATGTCAGATCACCCCCGTCTATGAGGACTTCCAGCAAAATACCAAAGATATACGAGATATCTTGCCCTCAGATCTCGAGGGAATAGACGCGATCATTCACTTGGCGGGGCTTTCAAATGATCCCCTGGGTGAGCTTTCTCCGGGTTTGACCGAAGAAATTAATTTACAGGGTACTGTTAAGCTGGCCATAATGGCTAAGGAAGCTGGAGTTAAGAGATTCATTTTTTCATCTTCGCAAAGTATGTACGGAGTTTCGAAGACATCTGATGAACTTGAAGAGGACACTAGCGAGAAAAATCCCGTTACAGCTTACGCGCGAACTAAGTGGGAGGCCGAACTTAGGCTTAAAAAGTTGACGACAGAGGATTTCGTGGTTGTTTGTTTTCGTCCTTCGACTGTTTTTGGCGCCAGCCCTAGGTTGCGCTGTGACGTTGTTTTTAACAATCTGGTCGCTTGCGCCTATACCACCGGTAAAATTGAGATTAAGAGTGATGGCTCTCCATGGAGACCAGTTGTGCACGTTCGTGATGTTTGTTCTGCATTTATTGCGGGACTAGAGGCTCCTCCGGCAATCGTAAACGGGCGTTCTTACAATGTGGGTATTCCCGCCGGAAATTTTTCGGTGCGTGATCTGGCTGAGGCAGCTCAGCGTTCCGTACCAGGTAGTACTTTGGTCTTCACTGGGGAGCATGGAAAGGACTCTAGAACTTATCGGGTAAGTTTCCAGCGAATTCTCACGGAGCTGAGTGACTACTACAAACCTTCTTGGAATCTTGATAGAGGAGGTGAAGAGCTCGTCTCGATGTTCGCGAAAACGAATTTCAGCGAAGCTCAATTCCGGGGCAGGGAAACAGTACGGATTGCCCAATTGAGACAACTATTGGATACAAAAAAATTGGACGACAAGCTGCGTTGGAAGTGAGGCCTAAAAATATGATCTCAAAAACAATTACCAACTGCAGGCTTTGTGGCTGTTCCGATTTGGACCTTATCCTAAACTTAGGCATCCAGCCCCCCGCAAATAGCTTGCGACTTGATCTTAAGGACCATCTAGAATCTGTGCCCCTCGTCATTTGCCGATGTAAAAAATGCACGACAGTCCAACTGACAGAAAATGTTTCACCAGAGCATCTTTTCCGCGACTATGTCTGGGTGACCGGTACCTCCCAGACTGCGCGTGAATACAGCCATAGTTTTTATGACAATGTTGCGCTGCGCTGCGGGAATAATTCCCTGTTTGCAGTCGAGGTTGCGAGCAATGACGGTACTTTTCTACAAAGGTTTAGAGAAAATGGTCATCGTGTACTCGGGGTTGATCCGGCGCATAACCTAGCACGAGTTGCCGAGGAGGCTGGCATTCCGACTTTGGCAGAATTCTTCGGCCTCAGGATTGCTCAGCGAGTGGTGCAAGAGCACGGTCTGGCTGATGCGGTGATAGCGCGTAACGTGTTGCCGCATGTGCCCGACCCGAACGACGTGGTTGCAGGCATTTCCCACTGCCTAAAGGGCGACGGCGTAGGCGCTATTGAATTCCACTGGATAGATAAGATTCTAAGTGAGCTACATTATGATTCAATTTATCACGAACATTTTTTTTATCATTCTCTAACAAGCATCAATGAACTGCTGAAACGGCATCAACTGGTTTTGTTTGACGTGACTGAAAGCCCAATCAGCGGTGGGTCGCTCGTCGCCTATTTTTCAAAGACTGAACGGCCTGCCTCTGTCGCGCTGACGGAAAAGCTGGCACTTGAAGAGATGCGAGGTTTGGCTGAGCTTTCAACCTGGCGGGAGTTTGCTCGGCGGTCGATGGAACATAGTGTAAAGTTAAAAGAAATGATCGAAGCGGAAATTAGCGCTGGAAGGAAAGTCATAGGATATGGGGCGTCGGCGCGAAGCTCGACGCTACTCAATTTTTGCGGAATTGACAGCCGGCACTTGGTCTGTATTGCAGACCAAAGCCCGCTCAAGCATGACCGTTACACGCCTGGCACCAACGTTCTGATTGTCTCCCCGGAGCTGGCGTTCAAAGAATACCCCGACACCATCCTGCTGCTGGCCTGGAATTTCCGCGACGAGATACTGGGAAGGCTGGCCGAAGCCGGATTCCATGGAAACGTGATAGTGCCGCTGCCCAACAGTCCGCTTTTGCTGAAGGTCTGATTTTGAAGTTCACGGAACTTGGAATTGCGGGCGCATGGCTGATAGAGCCCGAGCTGGTATGTGATGAGCGCGGAGTGTTTCGCCGACATTTCTGTAACAAGGAATTTGCCTATCACGGAATTGAAACGCGCATCATGCAGGGCAACGTTTCCGAGAACCCATACCTGCATACTTTGCGCGGTTTCCATTATCAGCTTGCCCCTCATGCCGAAGGCAAAACGATTTCCTGTTTGAGCGGTGGACTTTATGACATCGTAGTGGACTTGCGACCGGAATCGAAGACATTTTTGCAGTGGGTGGCCGTAACCTTTGACTCAAAAGATCGAAAGTCACTCTATGTTCCGCCAGGGTGCGCAAATGCCTACCTCACGATAGAGGCCAACACTATCGTGCATTACTACATGACTGATTTGTACGTGCCTGATTCCTATAGGGGCTTTCACTACAATGATCCTGCATTTAATTTTGTATGGCCTGCCCTGCCCAGGTTGGTCTCGGAAAAAGACCGGAACCTACCCTGTTACGACGCCTTCAGGCAAGTAGCTAAGGCTCGCTGATGAGGATCTTTGTCACTGGCGGTAGCGGCTTCATAGGCAGTCATTTACTGCCCTTGCTGGTTAGCAGAGGTCATGAAGTGCTTAGTTTAGGACGAGTTGCGGCAGCTATAGGAGGGTATTCCACTATGCAGGGCAATCTGTATCAGCCTTCTTCTTATGTCGAGCAGCTTCAACGTTTCCAGCCAGAATGTGCAATTCACCTGGCCTGGGGTGGATTACCGAACTATTCGATGGATAATTGCCGTCGCAACCTGCTTGCCGGTATCGACCTGTTTGATGCGCTTGGGCGTGCTGGCTGCAGCAGCGTATTTGCGGCGGGTACTTGCTGGGAATACGGCAAACTTGCCGGGGCGGTAAAGGAAATCGACAAGGGCGTAGAGTTGGGCATGTTTGCTACATTCAAGGTTGCGCTTCATGCCATAGGCCAGAGTTGTTTCCAGGCTTATGGCAGCCGGTTGATCTGGGGCCGCCCTTTTTTCATCTACGGGCCTGGACAGCGGATAAGCTCTCTGATTCCTTCTTGTTACCGTAGCCTCAGCGCCGGTGTTGCTCCGACGATAAACAATCCCTTAGCGGTCAACGATTTTGTATATGTTGGCGACGTAGCTGAAGCAATACGTACGTTGGTCGAATCGAATGAAGTTTCTGGCATCCATAACATCGGCACCGGTAGGCCAGTCGCTGTTTGGGAAGTAGTGAATGCCATTTCGGTCGGCCTAGGTTTGCCTATATTATATAAAGACATGCCGACCTCGAAGTCGACAGGCTTGTGGGCCGACCCTTCTAGGATGGCAGCATTCGGCTGGCGGTCCGCCATGACACTAGAAGCGGGCATCGCAAAAACGATAGAAATATGGAAGAAGGAACAGAATTGAATTTGCCGCAGCAGGCGATTATCCTTTGCGGTGGGCTGGGATCGCGCCTCCGTCCTCTTACCGAAAATATGCCCAAGCCTATGGCCCCAGTGAATGGCAAGCCATTCCTCCATTACCTGATTCAGCAGATTCGCGATCAGGGTATAAGGCGAATATTGTTGCTTACCGGTTATCGCGGTGAAATGATCCAAGAGTATTTTGGGGCTGGAGAGAAGCTGGATGTCGAAATTGCTTACTCAAGCGGCCCTTTGGAGTGGGATACTGGTCGCCGACTTTGGGAAGCCCGAAGGCAAATGAAGCCGAATTTCATGTTGTTCTACTCTGATAATTTCGTCCAGTTCAACCTGCACAGGTTGTGGAGGTTACACCTTCAACACGCTACTCCCATCAGCATGCTGCTTGCTTTGAAAGAGAAAGGGAATATAAGAGTATCGCAGGCTGGGAAAATTGAGGCCTACGACAAGTCGAGAAGCGGGGAGGGCTTTGATAATGTCGAGATCGGCTACATGATCGTGGAAAGGGATCGGGTGTTGGCAGGATTCCCTGATTGCAGCGGATTTCCGGATTTCAACTTCTCTACCCTGCTCGAGAAATATGCCAAGGAAGCAAAAATTGCCGGGCTGGTGGTGCGTGACCCATACCACAGCATTTCGGACATGAAGCGGTTACAACTGACGTGCGACTACATGCGCCATAAGAAAATATTGCTGATCGACCGAGATGGCACTATAAACCGCAAGGCTCCTCGGGGGGAGTACATTGCCAGATGGGATATGTTCGAATGGATGCCGGATACATTGGAAGCTATGAAGAATTTATCAAAGGATGGCTTCAAGTTCATAATCATCACAAATCAGGCTGGAATAGCACGAAAAATGATAGAGCCGGAAGAGCTAGTATACATACACATGAAGATGATTGAAAAATTGGCGGCGGAAGGCGTGACGGTGCTTAAGGTGTACATGTCTCCTCATCACTGGGACGAGGATTCTTTCAACAGAAAACCATCTCCAGGAATGTTCTTCAAGGCGTCGCAGGAATTCAATCTGCGCATGGATCGCTGCCTTTATGTAGGAGACGATGAGAGGGATTGTATCGCTGCAGCAAATGCTGGATGTGGGATGCTTTACCTTTCGGAAGACGGCAAAGATCCGGAGCTTGACGAATATCCCAAGCCATATTTTCGCGCAAAGTCGTTGCGCGAGTGCCTGGCCCTCATCGGTCAGGTTTATCGTGAATGGGAGGCACTCTCATGATGTCAAATCATAAGCGACTTCCCAGAGTCGTCACCACCATTACTCCACAGCGGATCAGCTTCGTCGGCGGGGGCACGGATCTTCCATCCTTCTACCGAGAGCACGAAGGCGGGGTTATCAGTTCCGCCATTGATCAGTATGTATATGTAACGGTCAAGCGGCACAGTGCGCTGTTTCAAGAAGAATACCGGCTGAGTTATTCGAAGACGGAGCATACCAACAGGCTTGACGATATCGAGAACAGCATTGCCCGTGAATGCCTGCGGCTGGTGAAAGTCGAGCCCCCTCTGTATATATCCACAGCAGCGGACCTGCCGGCGTCGTCCGGCCTAGGATCGTCCAGCAGTTTTGCCGTTGGCCTACTTAATGCACTGCATCTTCTAAAGGGCGAGCGCGTCTCCCCCGGGCAACTGGCGGAGGAGGCATGTGAGATAGAGATCAATATCCTGGGTAACCCAATCGGGAAGCAGGATCAATATGCGGCGGCATTCGGTGGGCTGAACCACATTGTCTTCAAAAAAAATGGTCGTGTTGAAATAGATCAGTTGGTTTTGCAAGACTATCTGACAGAAAGGGTTTTCGAGAATAGCCTACTGGTGTGGTCTGGGATACAGCGCGATGCGTCGAGTTTGCTCTCAAAACAGAACAAAAAACTAGGCGACCAAGTGCAAATGTACAAGTCGCTGATACAGGACGGGCAGGATTGCAAGGAGCTGCTCCTCAATCCGCCGCAGGATTTCCTGCGGCATTTCGGGAGCTTGCTGGAAAGGACTTGGACAACCAAGAAGAGCCTTGAGGATTCCATCACCTCAACTGTCTTAGACGAGATCCACTTGCATATCAAATTGCTTGGCGGCTATGGTGGAAAGCTTAGCGGGGCCGGTGGCGGCGGATTTTTTTACGAAATTGTGCCGAAGGAATTACAAGGCGTGATTATCGATTTTTTTGGGCCAAGCAAGGTGCTAAAGGTTGCGCATGAACCTTTGGGTTCCCGTTTGTTGTCGGAAGTAATGTGAATTGGTTGAGACCAAGGTTAAACTTAAATAACTTTTGCATTGAATTTAAAAACCATCAAGAACTTAGATCATCCATGAAAAATTACACAGCACAATTAGGCGCCACACTGATCTTAAACAATCACGGCGAGAAAACTACAGTTGATCTTTACTCAAAAGAAGGGCTAGATATGTTGAGTAACTTATGGATCAAATCAGCAGCAGAGCATCGCTACATGTATGAGTCAACTTGGCTTGGTCGGCCCGTCATCCAGTTTCCCACAGATATAGTTGCTGTTCAGGAATTGCTCTGGAAGTTGCAACCGGACGTGGTTGTCGAGACGGGGGTTGCACATGGAGGTTCACTGGTTCTCTCAGCTTCAATTCTAGAATTGATAGGTAGAGGTAAGGTAGTTGGCGTAGATATTGAAATTCGCCCCCACAATCGGATAGCTATAGAGGCGCATCCGCTCAAGCACCGTATTGAACTGATAGAAGGCTCTTCCATCGCTTCTGAAACTCTAGATTTAGTGAAGAAGGCAATTGGTGATGCAAAGTCTGTTCTAGTATTCTTGGATAGCAATCATTCTGAGGCGCATGTTCTGAAAGAACTGGAGCTTTATGGCGAACTGGTAACGCCTGGTAGCTACCTTGTTGCCCATGATGGTGCACAGGCTTGGGTATGGGACATTCCCCGTGGCAAGCCAGAATGGAAAGATGATCATCCATTGGATGCTATTCACAAATTTATAGCAAAACATCCTGAATTTACGATTGATACACATTGGACCCGCCTAGGAATTACCTCGTCGCCTGACGGATGGTTACGCAAGCAAGATTAAATTTTATAATCGAATTTGGAGTGCCCCAATTTTGTTTCAGAATAAATCAAAGGATCGGATGTTATTGGATCGTGACGCACTTGATATACTTTGTATTAGATATTGGCATCACCGTCTAAACGAGTTACTTAAGAAAAAGTTATTTGCAGTGCCTATTCATTTGGGCTTTGGTCATGAAGCAGCCGCAGTAGCAATGGATCGAACGATGAGTCCTGAAGATCGTCTATGCCTGAGCCACCGTAATGTGGCTTACAATTTAGCTCGCTCGAAATCACTTAATGATGTTTTGCGATACTATCAACTGTCGTCGCCTTCAATGATGGGTGCTCACATGGGTTCTATGAATCTGGCCATTGAGGATGCTGGCATCCCCTACTCATCAAGCATACTCGGCAATAACCTAGCAGTAGCTGCTGGCATAGCAATGCATCGATCACTAGTTAACTTACCGGGCGTTATTTTCGTAGTTACAGGTGATGGTGCTATAGAAGAGGGCATTTTTTGGGAAACACTAATATTTTCGAAAACACACAAATTGCCCATGGTGGTGGTAATAGAAAACAACGATATGTCCATGTCGTCAACTATTTTACAAAGGCGATCTACTATTGATTTGTCGCAAATTTGTGCGGGCGTTGGTTTTCGATATTTCAACGCTGATGGTGCGATTTTTGGGGATGTCAAGGCGGCACTTGGCACCGCTCGGGAAAGTGCCATTTCAGGCGAGCCGGCGTGCGTAGAAATTAACCTCAAAACTTTCTGTCAGCATGCTGGCCCTACGCCTGGTTGGCCTGAAGACCCTCTTCAAATCAACTTAGACGATGGACTAATGCTTGAAGACACACCAAAGGATCCACTACATCACATACGATGCGTTCTTGGGATGACCAAGTTTCAGTTATTGACAGAAAAAGCTATGGAAGCAGGTCAAGGTGAGTAACTCATATATCGGGCATATTATTGAACAGATAAATTTGGCCGTAGAAGAGTGCGGACCGATTCTTCTGTATGGCGAAAATATAGATATAGGCTCACGGATTGGCGGTCTTGCACGTGGCTTAAAAGTTAATCCAACAGGGCGAATTCTAAATGTTGGGAATTGCGAGCTCACTCATATTGGAGTTGGGATGGGCATAATGATGGACGGTGGAAATTCCGCTGTCTTCATGAAGCAATTGGATTTTTTGCTTCTAGGTTTTGATCAAATGGTCAACACTTTCAATTACATTAGGGCCTTTCCTCCACATAAAGGGTTTGGAAGTTTTACGATTTTCCCCATAGTTTGCGATCAAGGGTATCAAGGAGCGCAGTCAAGTCTAAACGCTGCAGGTGATTTTGCTTCGATAGCAAATGTTAATGTGTTTTGCCTTAATGGAGCAGAAGATGCGGCAATCATTATTCAAGAGCAATTCGTGAATCCGGGATTCCGTTTAGTATGTACAAGTCAACGCCTATTTGGCGCACCATTACTCGATCTTAAGGTCGAGTCGCGAACATCTGACAATGCTGTATTTAAGTATCGGGCAGGAAGCGATATTACTCTAGTTTGCTACAATTTTTCACTGAGAGATGGAGTTAAGTTGGCCAACGACTTAAGTGATATTGGTATTCAGTGCGATCTTTTCCACGTAAATTATGTTCCGGACATGGATATTTCCTTGCTGAGGGAATCATGCAATCGCACGCGTAGACTTGTGTTGATTGACGACTCGAAATCGATAGCTAAATTTGGGGATGTACTCCTTAGGAGATTACAATCTAGTGTGTCTGAATTGTCTGTTTTACCACTCTTCAGGCAAGCAACTACGGCGGCTGACTATGGCGCTGTGGAAGATCGTTTTACTCCGGATTATGAACAGGTACGCTCTTTTGTTGAGCGAACCTAAGAGGGTCTCAGGATTTTGGAGATAGATATGAAGCGAGTATTAGTTACGGGTTCCCAAGGATATCTTGGTAGTGTATTGACCGGTGTGCTGGACGAAGATGGGTACGACTGCATCGGCTACGATGCTGAGTTCTTCCGAAACAGCTTGCTGTATCCTCCGCATGCGACTAAGAGCGTTTTCTGTGATGCACGGGACATCACAGAGAACAATTTGCAGGGAGTTGACGTACTGGTGCATTTGGCAGGAATTTCGAATGACCCGATGGGCAAGATGGATGCCGCAAAGGTTTACGATCCTACTCGTGCCTATAGTTTGAAGCTTGCAAAAATGTGCAAAAAGCTTGGTGTAAGATTCGTTTTCGCCTCCAGCTGTTCTGTGTATGGTATAGGTGAAAACGAGAGGTTGACGGAACTCTCACCGACCAATCCACAGACTTTCTATTCATTAAACAAGCAGCAGATTGAGGAAGACCTACGATCCATCAGTGACAATGATTTTTCACCTATTGCTCTGCGTTTTGCCACAGTCTTCGGCTCCTCCCCCCGTGTGAGGTTTGACGTGGTCATCAACATGCTAGCTGGAATGGCGGTTGCGGACGGTGTAATTGTCTTGAATTCGGACGGCAAGGCATGGCGCCCAAATTTACACATCAGGGATGTTTGTGAGTCTATCAAGCGAGCCATCGAACTGGATTATCACGGCGGAGAGTTGCTGGTTCTGAACGTCGGTTCAGACGAGAACAACCTCCAGATCATTGACATCGCACGCACTATCCAGGGCATCGTGCCCGGTTGTGAGCTAAAGTTTTTATCACAAAATCCAGGCCTCGATAAGGAAGGGTTGATCCGAGACCGCAAAGTTGAGCAATCAGGCGAGGACATACGCACGTACCAGGTCTCCTTCGAAAAGATAAGCAAGGTTTTTCCAGGCTTCAGGTGCGAATGGAGCGTCGCTCGTGGTGTGAGAGAAATGGTAGAGCGATTCACGACATTGCAACTTAGCAATGAAGTGTTCAAGCGCAGGGGCTTTTACCGCCTCCAACAACTTGAACATCTGCACGGGAATGGCTACTTGTCTGACGATCTTTTTTGGCTCAAAAAACTGCCCGATTAAATTAGCATTTATATAAATAATAAAAATGACCAACTCCTCTATTCCCGAACTATCAGAACAAGAGGCCCAAGAGGGACTTCATTTTGCACGGACATCTAGTCGATGCCGACATCCTAAAATTATTCACAAACCTGGAGATGAGCTAAATCAAGTATTCAACTTCATTACTCTGAACTCCTATATGCAACCTCATATGCATCCTGGGGATGAAAAAATTGAAGAGATTTTTCTTGTCAAGGGACGTGTGGCAATATTTTATTTCAATGACTCTGGAAATATTTTACAGATAATTGAGCTAAATAAAGCTGGTGTTGATCGCGTGAAGGTTCCAGCATATACTTGGCATACTTATGTAATGATGGAGGATGAGGTAATTACTTTTGAAACCATGATGGGCAAGTATGACCCTGCAACCTGGAAATTTATGGCTCCTTGGGCGCCAAAAGAGATGGATTTGAGTAGCTCATTATATTTGAATGAATTGCGTAACGCCTTAAAATAGGTGACTCGTATTTAATCTTTATAATTTCAGTTCAACAATTGGCTATTTCAATATAAATATGTAAAATTATAGATTAAAAAAATTTCAGAAGATATTGCTAAAATTTAAATATAGAAATGCAGTTATAATTGGTAGCGTACAAGAACTGCGAAAATAATTACAAATAATCACTTAAGCGTAGCCTGCAAAAAGATTAAAAATAAAGAGGATAGATTGCCGGAAGTTTCAAGACTTTATTTTTTCACGAAAATATCGATTTTTTTTAAAAATATATCATAAAGCATATGATATATTGTTTAAAATCTTCTATTATAAAAAATTATAATGTGTAGAATTTACGTGCGAGATATAAATCGAATAAAAAACAAATATTGTATTTATAAAGGAGCATTATCTTTGCTTTGGATGGGATTAAATTTTTCAAGCACTTATAATACTTAAAAAAATAATAAAATCTATCTGATAATTAAGTATAACAAGAATGTTTTTTCTCAATGTTTCACTTTAGAATAAGCGCATCTAAACTGTCAGCTGCATAAAATTGATGAGTATCCCTTTATTGTTGAATCTTCTGGGAATGCTTCAATGCTTTATATAATATATTTTTTCGAATAATATTAAAATTTTTACGAGCGATCTGTTGAAATAAGTATTTCGACTATATTGTTTGATAATACATGCTAAAATTAAAAATGTTGTGGTGGTTATAATTCCTCATCTAATTCAAAAAAGCCTTAATGATCATGGCGTAGTTGTTTTTGGTATTCATGCAGATTGATTTAGAGAAGAAAGTTTAGATTATGTTTTGGTATTGATTGAGAAACTAAAACATCTCGATAAAGATAACTTTAAATTAACGTTTTTTCAATTTTAAAACATCAACAAATTGCTGTGATTAATCAATAAGCGGATTCAAGTTCGAAGTGCAACGCACTTTAATGATTGAATAAACACCTCTGAGGTTTGAATCATAGTCTTTTAATTGGTTAGGTTTTTCGGGTCAGGGTCAGGTCAATGCTCTTAGATGCCATAGTTGAGCTTCCGAAAGCATTGACGGTTATGGTTAACTCAACTTAAACCAGACATCCACTATTTTGTGGGTTTCCTCGTCGGTAGTCTGGTAGGTCGACTCTAGGCCAATCCAGTTTCCAGCGTCATCTTGCGAAACTGGATTGAATCCGAGGGATATCGACTTGATGGACAACTCTTCCAGAGAGTGCAGCTCGTCTGCTTGGCTAATACCGTCCTGGTTGACGTCTTGCCAGACCTGAAGCTCATTAAAGCCCTTGTCGTTGGCATCAATCAGGCCGTTGTGGTCAGTGTCTAGGGCAGCCAGTGCTTGGAAACCGTCGTGGGCCCTTGAATCGTCCGGCAACACTGTTGCATCTCCAAACAGCTCAGCACCAGAGTCGATAAGGTTATTATGGTTCAGGTCTCTGACAAGCAATCCATCGGCTGCGCCCACCCAACCAGTAGGTACTCTGGTACCCGTTACCATCAGGTCGAAGGTGACGCCTTGATCAAGTGACGTTGTGTGAATGCCGTCTCCGCCTAAGTCAAGAATTAGGGGTGTATGAGCCGCAGCAAGCTGCGCCGTAGACATTGCCCCTAACTGTGCAGCTGTCAAGGTAGCATCTTGGGTTGTAGTCAGGTAGTTCAATTGCGTGTTACTCAAGCTTGTGATCTGAGTTGTAGTAATAGCAACGAGAGTACTGGCTGGGATCGACTGAATTTGAGGTGAAGTCAGTCCCGCCAAGTCAGCGGTCTGGATTGCAACAAATTGTGCAGTGGTCAGCGCGCCAATCTGGCCTGGTAGCAGGGCTCCGATGTGCGTGCTGTCCATGGCCACTATCTGCGCAGTCGTGAATGCAGCAATGTCAGTGATCTCCATGGCCTGGATAAAGCTTGAAGTAAGCCCGGCAAAGTTTGTTGTAGACAGCGCTTGCACCTGATCAGTCGTCAAAGCTGCTACTTGGTAGTTTGTCAGGCTACTAAGTTGCGCAGATGTCAACGCACGGATCTGAGTTGTATCCATTCCACTAAAGTCTTGAACTTCAATTGCAGAAATTTGAGCTGTAGTAAGACCAGCCACCTGAGTCGTCGTCAGTGACGCAACTTGAGCTGCAGTGAGTGCGGCTATTTGCGCAGTCGTTAGGCCCGTTAATGGCCCAGCCGTAGTCAAGCCTCGAATCTGGTCGGTGGTTAGCAAGGCCATGTGGCTCAGCTCGATACCCACAATTTGGTCTGTGGTCAAAGCAGCAAGGTCCGCAGTCTCTAGTTTCACGACTTGTGTGGTCGTCAAGGCTTTGAGTTGGGTAGTAGTTAAGCTACCCATCTGGTAAGTGCTCAGCGCCACAATGCTTGCAGTGGTCAATGCCGCAAAGTCTTGCGTCTCCATTTTCACCAATTGGTCTGTAGTGAGTGCTGGCATCTGCAAACTGGTAATCGCTGCAGCCTGTGCGGTTGTCAATGCCACAATTGCATCAGTCGAGAACTTCGCAAAGTCGGCAGTTTCCATGGCCGCCAAGTTCGTTGTGCTAATTGCCGGCATTTGCGTAGCACTGATTGCAGCCGCCTGATCCGTCGTCAAAGCTACCACTTGCGCCGTAGTCAGACCAGACAATGCGGCAGTGGTGATGGAGCTAATCGCTGTTGTACTTATTTGGGCAAAGTCGACGGTCTGCATCGCCCTGATTTGTGAGGATGAAAGCGCGCCAACTTGCGCACTTGTCAGGTTAGGCATCTGCGCAGTCGTCAGCGCCACAACTTGATCAGTGGTCAGCTTGGCTACCGAGGCAGTTGTCAGGCTTACAAGCTGGTCTGTGGTCATGTTGTTGACCTGGCTTGTGGCCAGTGCAGCAACTTGTGCAGTGGTCAGCTTGGAAATCACTGTTGTTGTGAGCTTGACAAAGTCATCGGTGGCGAAGGCGGCAACCTGTGAACCCGTAAGGGCTACAATCTGTGCAGAGGTCAGCAAACCGGCCTGGTCAGTCGTCAAGGCAACCAATTGGGCTGTTGTGAAACCTTTAACCTGCACTGTGGTCAGTGCATTGAACTGGTCTGAGGTCAACGCTGCAATGTCCGCCGTATTGATGGCGGCAAAGTCAGCAGAGTCCAAGCCTCGCAGCTGTGCGGTGGTCATGGCAACAATGTGCGCCGTATCCAAAGCATAAATCTGGGCAGAACTCATGGCCGCAAAGTCTGCAGTTTCAATGGCCGCCAGTGTAGCTGTGCTCAGCTTGTTGATGTTGGCTGCTGCCAGGCTACTGATTTGTGCTGTGGTCAAGGCCCGTACACTGTCTGTGGTCATGTTGGCCAGCTGGTCCGTTGACAAGTTAGCCAACTGTAAAGTGCTAAGTGCCTGGATCTGTGCAGTTGTCAAGGCGTTGAACTGAGTTGAAGTCAGTTTGACTAAGTCAGCGGTTTCCATTGCAGGCAATTGTGTGGACGTCAGGGCCTGAATTTGGCTAGAGTCCAAACCTAAAACTTGTGTCGTGGTAAGAGCCACAATCTGGTCTGTGTTAAAGCCACTGATGTTGGTCTTGAACGCAGCAATTTGCGTTGTACTAAGTTTTGCCAGATCGCCTGTCTCGATGGCGTTCACCTGCGAGCTGGTCAAACCGTTAATTTGGTCCTTGCGCAATGCGACCCACTGGTCCGAGGTCAGTGCCACCAGTTGCGCGCTAGTCAATGCAGCCATCTGCGTGGCGGTGATCGAACTCAATTTGCTAGATGTTGCCAAAGACTGAACTTGCCCCGTGGTCAGCTGATTCACTTGTGCCGTGGTCAGGTTGCCAAACTGTATGTCAGACAGTGCTGCAATCTTGGCCGTGCTTAAAGCAGACAATCCAGTTGGTGTAATGGATTGCAAACCGTCCAAGCTAAAGCTTGGGAGTTGCGTTGCAGTTAGCGCGGTAATTTGTGCACTGCTCAAGGCGCCAACCTGTGCACTAGTAAGCACACCAATCTGGCTACCTGTCAAGGCTGCAAGGTCTGCAGTTTCCATGACTGCAAACTGAGCAGAAGTTAGAGCGCGTACTTGGTTCTGCGTTAAAGCTACTGTTTGCGCCGTAGTCAGGCCCGTCAGGTTGTTAGACAGTATGGCTTTAAGGTCTGCTGTTTCAATGAACTGAATTTGCGTTGTGGTAAAGCCCACAATTTCAGTAGCAGTCATGGCTGCAGCTTGCGCCGTTGTCATGCTCTCAATCACAGCCTTGGTCAATCCTGCTATTCCGCTGGTTGACAGGCTGGCAAAGTCGGCAGTCTCCAGGCTAGCAAACTGAGCCGTGGTGAGCTCTGCCAATTGCGCAGAAGTCAAGGCAGCCGCATGTGCAGTCGTCAGCGCCTGAATTTGTGCGGTAGACAGCTTGGCAATTTGGGTTGGCTTTAGGTTGGCTACGTTAGTCGTAGTCATTGCAGCCAAGTCGGCTGTTTTGATAAGGCCAATTTGGTCAAGGCTTAGGGCCGCTACTTGATCGCTGCTCAAAGCCTTAATCTGGTTGGCTGTCATCAAATTAAAGTCGGCAGTCGTGATGGCCACTACTTGGTCTGTGGTCATTGCCAACACTTGCGCTGTGTTCAGTGCCGTAATTTGAGCTGTGGTTAGTCCTGCAATGGCTGCACTGGTCAGTTTGACCAGGTCGGCAGTTTCCATGGCTTCGAGTTGCACGTTGTTCAAGCTTGCTACCTGTGTGCCTGTTAGACCAGAGGTTTGGTCTGTTGTGAAGCTGACAATCTGTGGCACCGACAATTGTTGGATTTGCGCTGTAGTCAGTGCACCAACTTGATCAGACGTAAGGCGCATCAAGTCCTGCGATTCGATGTACTGAATCATGGTGGCGTCAATGGCCTTAACCTGTGCGGTGGTCAATTGCGGTATCTGAGCCGTATTCAGTGCAATCACTTGCAAATAGCTCAGCTTGGCAATGTCTGCAGTTTCCAAAGCAGAAATTTGAGCTGTTGTCAGTGCATCAATTTGCGTTGTCGTCAGCGCGTTGACTTGCTCCGTTGTCAACTCAGGCAACTGATTTGACGTCAGTGCTTGAATTTGTGCCGTAGTAAAAGATCTCAAGGCGGTAGCCGTAATGGCAGACACTTGAACCGTCGTAATGGAGGTGATTTCGTCGGTGGTCAGGCCACTCAGCTGAGCGCCAGAGAGTCCTGCAACGGCGGAAGTTGATAATGCCGCTAGGTCTTGTGTCTCTAATTTTGACAACTGTGCAGTGGTAAATCCTTGAACCTGCGTCGCAGTAATAGCACTGGCTTGCTGTGTGGTGAGTGCCACCAGCTGGTCAGTAGTGAGTGCGCCCACTTGGGTAGAGGTTAAAGATGCCAAGCGGTCTGATGTCAACGCAGCAAAGTCTGCAGTTTCCATTTTGACCAACTGAGTCGTTGTCATGCTTGCCACCTGTGAAGTGGTCAGGTTGGCGGCTTGCTCAGTGGTGAGTTTAGCAATCGCTGCCGTAGACAGGTTGGCAAAATCACGCGTTTCAATGGCGGCTACTTGCGCAGTCGACAATTTTTCAAACTGAGTGTCCTTCAGTGCATTGGCTTGCGAGGTATTCAATGCAACCAACTGGGCGGTGGAAAGTGCTTGCACTTGTGCTGTTGAAAGTTCAACCAGCTGTGTAGTTGTCAATTTTTCAAACGCACTGGTGCTGAGGGCTTGAACCTGAGAGGTTTCCAAAGCCACAATTTGTGCAGTCGTCAAGCCTGGCGCCTGTGTAGCAGTCAGGGAATTGATTGCTGCAGTGGTCAACGCTTTCAGGTCGTTGGCATCAATGCCAACCAGCTGAGCTGTATCGAACCTAGGCAATTGAGCTGACGTCAAAGCACCTACTTGCGCAGAAGTCAACGCTTTCAATTGATTGGTTGTCATGACAGGCAACTGAGTTGACGTAAAGGCTGCCACTTGAACGTTGGTCAAAACAGCTACGTCTGTGGTCTCAAGTGTTGCCACTTGTGAGGTGGTCAGGTTCGCTATCTGAGCCGTAGTCAACTGTGACATTTGAGTGGTCGTGAGTGCCTGCAGTTGTGTCGTGCTGAGGTTGACCAGATCACGAGTCTCCAGAGCAGCTACTTGCGCGCTAGTTATGTTGGCCAATTGTGCCGTGGTCAAGCCCGCCATCTGCTGGGTCGTCAACGCCACAATTTGTGCGGTGGTGAGTTCTGCAAATTTGGCTGTTTCTATGGCTGCAATTTGAGCAGTTGTCAGAGAAGCTACTTGGTCTGTCGTCAAGTTTCTGGCTTGATTGGCCGTCAAGGACTTCACCGCGTCGGTGCTCATTTTGGCTAAGTCTTGAGTCTCTATGCTTTGGAGCTGCGAGACTGTCAAACTTGGCGCTTGAGCAGAGGTCAACGAGCCTGCCTGTGTGGTGGTCAAGGCTTGAATTTGCTGAGTAGTGAGGTTCACTACTTGTGCAGCTGTGATGCTGGCAATTTGAGCAGTCGTTAAGTTGGCCAAGTCGGCCGTCTCAATGGCTGCAATTTGAGCGTCGGTTAGGCTTATCACTTGCGCCGTTGTCAGCGCGCTAATTTGCCCGGTACCCAGCTGTTGAATTTGTGAGGTAGTCAGTCTGGCCACATCGCTTGCTTCAATGGCTGCAATTTGGGCTGTACTGAGCGCTGCTATCTGAGCGGAGTTCAGGTACGGCATCTGCTGCGCTGTCAGCCAAACAATTTGGGCGGTCGTAAGGCGCGCCACATCTTGCGTCTCCATGGCCGCAAACTGAGCGGAGTTGAAGAGCGCAATTTGGCTTTGCGTAAATGCAGGCATCTGTGCCGTGGTCAAAGCCTCAACCTGAGAGGTTGACATCTTGGTGATCTCGGCGTTTGTCAGGCCTTGAATTTGCTGCGTCGTCAAGGCGGCCACCTGAGCTGAGCTGAGCACGGTCATACGCTCACCCGTGAGGTAGGTGATGTTGACGGGGCCCATCGCAGAAATCTGGTCTGACTGAAGTGCCAAGATCTGAGTACTTGTCAGTGCAGGTACTTGGGTATCAGTGAGCGAGGCTACCTGCGCTGTTGTCAGTCGCTGAATGTCTGCGGTTTCGATGACCTTGATCTGGTCTGTGGTAAGGGCCACTACCTGGTCCGTTGTCAGCACTGGAATTTGCGCTGTCGTCAAAGCCATGATTTGTGCAGACGATAGCTGTTTAAGGTCGGCTATCTCTATGGCTTTCACTTGCGCAGTGGTTAGGCTGGCAACTTGGTCAGTCGTGAGGCCAGCCATCTGTGAAGTAGCCAGGGCTTCAATTTGAGCGGTGGTCATCTTGACCAGGTCTGCGGTCTCAATGGCCGCCAATTGTGCAGTAGTAAAGACCGGCACTTGCGTGCCAGTGAAGGCCGCAATCTGGGCGCTGGTCATCTGTTGCAAGTCTAGGGTTTCAATCGCCTTGACTTGATCAGTTGCTAGGTTGGCCACTTGGTCGGTGGTGAGGGCAGCAATCTGTACAGAGCTCAAAGCCACGATCTGATCGGTGGTCATCTTGACCAAGTCAGCCGTCTCAATGGCCGCCACTTGCGCCGTCGTCAGCTTGTTTACCTGGTTCGTGGTCAACGCTGCCGCTTGCGCTGTGGTCAAGGCCACAATCTGAGCATTGGTCAGCACGGGCACTTGCGTGTCGGTCAGCGCAGAAATCTGCCCTGTCGTCAATTGCTGCAAGTCCAAGGTTTCAATGGCCTTGATCTGCGCAGTTGTGAGTTTGACCAGTTGGTCTGTTGTGAACGCAGGAATTTGTGCGCCAGACAGAGCCACAATTTGGTCGGTA
>Ga0214919_10003432_pt1 | contig 23936 bp, 26 predicted proteins | sample LL1503_MetaG_FD_177994 | JGI IMG/M metagenome (GOLD analysis project Ga0214919, IMG submission 177994) | Freshwater microbial communities from Lake Lanier, Atlanta, Georgia, United States - LL-1503 | ecosystem: Environmental > Aquatic > Freshwater > Lake | place: USA: Georgia | collected... | reverse complement strand
CCAAAGAATTTTTCTTTTTCCCCTTTAATACCTGTCTCCATCCATTTTGGAGCCAAATGACGAGCCTTCTCTTCAAATAATTTTCTTGTTTTTTGATCCATATTAGTTTGATGGTTTTTTAAAAAAGTTAAAAATATTCCTTCTCCGCTCCTGTATTTCAGAGACTTCCTTATCAAGCTCAAGCTTAAGTTTGTTAACCTCCTCCTCCAACTGCTCGTTGGTCATTTTTTTTTCAAGAGCTTCCTTCACCATTTTATAGGTGTGCTTTAATAAGTTTAGCCTTTGATTTTCTGTAAGGTCAGAAGCATCAACAACGGAATCAACTATTTCGATAGCGCTGCTTAGAATATAATCATCTATTCTCTCAATCTCGGAATGACCAAAAAGCTCATCCACAGAAACATTTAAAACGATACAGAGTTTATCTACATACTTCTTAGGAATTTTGCGTTCTCCAGACTCAATATGAGCCAAAAAAGAACGATCTATTCCTATCTTTTCGGCAAGATCGGTCTGGCTACAATTCTTCTCGACTCTGATTTCTTTTACTCGATTAGGATATTTCAACTCATCTAGCCACTTTTAGATTAAAGAAAATTTAGTAAATTTTCTTTATAGTAGCTAAAAGAATTTAATTTGAAATGGTGTCGGTTATTCTTTAACTACATAAAAAATTGATACTGTTTTCAGATTAGGATAAAGGGAATGTACGATACCTTTAATATCACCTAAAAATTCTCGGATAATCCAGTCTCTCACAAATTTACTTGGGGCAGAAAGAGATATTCCAGAATCTTCAATTGAAAAAACCTCTAACCCGGAAAACCACTTTTCCCAAACTTCGCGGTCAAATTCTTCTCTAATTTTTTGTTTGATCTTCTTCCATGCAGGATTCTCTTGTAGTGCCTCGTGAGATTTTTGTTTTTCTTCTTTCTCTTTTAGGGTTTCTTCTTGAGATTTCTGTTCTACCACAGCATTTTTCTCGAAAAGATCATCGGTCTTTGGCACCCATCCGTCTTTAATTGCAGACTTAGTTATTGCGGCAGCATTAATTTGTTCACCCTTACCTTTTTTGAGTTCGATGTATTGTCTTGCTGCTTCAAGAGCATTTACAGCAATATCATATTCTTCTTTTGTATGAATTTTTAATAAAAAATTATTTATCATGGTCTTAGTGTAACCGTAAATAGACTTCTTTATCTCATTTCTCAAAACCTCAACATCAAATACTTCCTTCTCTTCATTACTGTTTTCCAATTTTAAATTGGTTATTTTGTTGGCCTTTTTTGCATCAGCAACAAATTCTTCACTCATTGATAGGCTATACAAAACATCCAAAACTTTGTTCTTTTCTTTATCCAACTCAGCAATCCACTCAGATATTATATTGAATTTTTTTAATTCGTTTAACGCCTTCTCAACTTGTCTTCTTCTATCATAAATCGTCTTATATTCTTTCATCCCACTATCTCTGATAATCGTTGAAAGCTTAATTCTGTAAGGGTTATTAACAGTTGCTTGTGAAAATAAGTGAGAAATCCTTTTGAAGAGCCACCGAGACAATTGCATCTTCATTCTCATTACTTTTTCAAAATTCAATAACCGATAAGTTTGAAAATTAATTGATCTTGTCACAAGCGGATGAAAAACAACTACCACTCTTTCCTTACCACCCATTTCCTTCGTCTCTTTTCCAACAAAAGGGAAAAATGGTGTACTCATTGATACCTCATTCCCATCTTGAGAAATTGTTTCCAACATCGATTTATTTAGAATATCTATTGCCAACTTTATTTCATCTAAAGAGTAACCATGACCTATTCTTTTAAGCTCTTGCATTACTTCATAGTAGGTAAATTTTACACCTACTTCATTATCAAATAATGATGCCCTACCCGGCTTAGTAGCAATTTTCTTAATAACATCTTCCACCAATTCTTCCCTTTGAGATGGGTAGTAGTGAATCGTTTTTCCAATTTTCTTATCTAGGATAGCGCCAGGATATATGTTTAATTTATAACCCTTATTTCTATTCACGAATTCTCGCTGCAAAACCGGTAATGCTTCCACATGCTTTCCTTTATCTCTTTCCACTCCACCAAAAACATATTTTGGCATTGCATCATACAACTCAATTGACTGCGAATAATCACTGAGCATCGGATCCAATTCAAACAACTGCAACTGCTCGTTACGCGTTTGTTTGAATTCTATTAATTTTTTCTCTTTTGATGAAGTCATATTATATTATGCCGGCCTCTCTCATTTGAGTACGAAGATATGTAGAAACAGAAACTAATCCCGCCTTTGCGACAATTTTGTTATATTCTTCTTCAGTTACACTGGCTATGAGTTTTTTGTTCAATAAATCATTTTCAATCATTGGACGACCTAGTTTTTTTTCTTCTTCTTTCTCCGGAGTATTTTTAGGAGAGCTGCTAACTTTACTATCTTTAAGAGAGCGTTCCACAACCTTATTTTTTTTGTTGGAGCTTTTTACATTTTTTTCATCCTGAGGTTTTTTGTTTTCATTATTCAAAAGACCAAGACTAGCTTTATTAAAAAGCCCCAGATCAAGACCTAAACCTGTTGCTGACTTTGTTTTTTGTGACATAGTTCTCCTATTTTGTTATGTAATTGATAAGCTGTTCAAATTGTTCGTTCACACCTTTATACATGTAGGCTAGAAGCCCTCCCCTCTTTGTCATATCTCTGATAGATTCTTTTTGTCTTACTACTCTAACCAATGCACTCGATGCACTAATTTCAAAGATAGGATAAGGATATTTGTGTTTCTTTAATTCTGATTTGATGAGAGCCATTTGCTCTTTTTTCATCTTATTAAGAACAATTATTATTTTGTTTGTGATGGCGCTTAATTCTGCAATCGAGCTAATTAACCCCTGAATATTAAAGTCATCAGCTTCAATTATTGGTATCAATACATACTTACTTACCTTCACTGCATCTCTAATTCTGCCATCCAAATAACCTCCAAAATCAAAAAGAATTCCTTTATTATTTTGTAGTACTTGTGGCGGAATTTCTTGCTCTGGCAACAATTTTAAATATTTTCCTTCCGGCATTACTCTTTCTATCGGTGAATAAACATCGTTTGTTACTATCCCGTATCCTAAAGTATATGCTAGGTTAGCACCTATACTACTTTTTCCCACGCCACCTTTTAGGCTCCATAAGACAAAATTTGGAGATTTCATAGTTTGAAATATTTGTATTAATAATGATTATTACACTTAATTGTATAATAAGAGATAATGCCTTTATATTCTTTTTATCTGCAAATTACTTTTTATCTGAAATAATCTTTATTATCTCATTTAAGCTATTATCTGCTAATTCTTTTATTTCTCTTTTTTCCTTTATTGGAGAAAATGTCTTTATTGGAACAAAAAAGGAAAAAATGGAATTTAATAAAATTAAAGAAAAAATCTTTTTTAGGTAATTAAGTCCGCGAAATTTATTTTGCAACTATTTTCTTTATTTAGTTTTAAAAAGATATTATCTGAAATAATCTTTATTATCTCATTTAAGCTATTATCTGCTAATTCTTTTATTTCTCTTTTTTCCTTTATTGGAGAAAATGTCTTTATTGGAACAAAAAAGACATTTTCTCGGATAGGTGGAAAGATAAACCGTATCCGTAAATTTTTGGTCTAATGAAAATTTAAAAAAACCTATCTTGGATAGTGGTTCTTGTAAAACTAAGAATGATTCCACAACAATCTGAAAATCGATTCACAAAAAAGTGAAAATTATTTTCAGATTTGTTTGATTAAAAAATTTTAGAAAAGAAACACCTATACTGTGTGTAAGAAGGATTAATAGAGGGATAAAAAGGAGTAAAAAGGGATAATCATTTTAAAAATGCTCACAAAGACCCATGTATCAACGATTTACTAAAAAGAATTAGCGAACGATTCCGATAGGTTTCAGCGAATGATTCCGATAGTTTTCTATGAATGATTCCACTACATATTAGCGAACGATTCCGATAGGTTTCAGCGAATGATTCAGCTATATCGAATAAATCTTTAAATTGTCGTTAAATGTTAGAGCCGCAAGGGTTTTTGAGGATCGGAGGGATTGCTTACCACTAAGAGATGCGAATGATTCCGATATGTTTCAGCGAATGATTCCGATATGTTCAAATCAAAATGATATATTGAAAGATCTGCTGAACAATTTACTAAAAAGATAATTAAAAAATCTAAAAAGATTATTAGATTTGGTTTTATCCACTATTTTTCAATAGATCTACGAATGATTCCGATATGTTTCAGCGAATGATTCCGATTAATAATTAAAGTCTTTATATATCTAATAAGTTATCTCCCTTCTTAGAGTATCAACGGCTGTAACAATGTTGTAAAAAGTTATTATTACGAATGATTCCGATATGAAAGAGGAGAGGGAGCTTGTTAGAAACTATAAAAAGATCATTAGAGAACATTTATCTATCATTTTGAAATAGATCTACGAACGGTTCCGATAGGTTTTAAATTAAAAAGAATGATAAAATATCTAAAAAGATTATTTGGTTGAGATTTTATCACTTTTTGCACTTAAACTACGGACGATTCCGATAAGTATAGAGACTGGAATGAAGATGGGTGGTGCGATTGAGAGGATCTGCTATTTTTTTGTGATTAATCTAAGACCGCATACGGTATCTGTGTTTTCAAATTCAATTCCACTTTCTTCAAAAACCGATCTTATCGCTTTTAGGGTTCTTTTATGAGGCATTCTTTCGCCTCTTTCAAAAAACCCAATGGTGGCTTGTGCCACTTCTGATTTTTTGGCGAGATCATCTTGTTTCCAGCCCAATAGTTCTCTAGCGGCTCGACACTGATTTGGTATTAGGATACACTTAAAATCTTTTTCCATTGACAAATTAACTATTATCACTAACTCTAGTTATTAAAGCTACTTTTAGCTTTAATAACAACAAAATGAGGTAGTACATGAATAACAATGATAGAACCAATTTGGCTAAAGGAGCCGAAGCCCATTTTACAGCCATAATAACAAAAATTTCCGATGTTGAGAACCAAATTTCTGATTTACCTGACTGGTTTGAATATCTTGCTCCAGAACAGAAAAATCAGCTATTCCACGAATTCGAAAGACTAAGTCAAAACCTTAATACTCTTTCAAGTTGGTTGAGTCACCCAATTGCTCATAGAGCTAAGTTCAAAACATCTTCTAATATAAAAGTTTTGGTTTCCCAAGAAGATGGCGCCATTACTCTTAAACTCTTGGAAACTAATCAAAATAAGGGTTAAGTTGTGCGTAACTTTACCCCAATCTCCAGAAATTTGCCGCTTTCATCCTTTTCCTTAGAGAAAGTAAAGCGCACACCTTTGCTTTCCAAGGTGCTCTTAATTTTTTCTAAGGTCATTAGTGAGGCCTTCTTTATAGCCTCATCATCTTTTTCAAGGTTCTTTATAGTCTGTAGCGACAAACCTGATTCGACAGAAAGTTCAACCTGGCTGATTTGTAACAGTCCTCTTGCTGCTCGTATTTGTGCTGCAAAAATCATTTGATTTATCTTTTTGTATATTATACTTATCTAAAAAACTAGTAAAGCGTATATTAAAACTAATATGTTATATTATAGCTAATTTGGTTTTTCCTTTCAACGAATAAAAAATAATTGACAATATCGGAAATAGTCACAACATAGTCACAAAATAGTCACAAAATCGTTCACATAATTTTTAAATTTTTTTAACTTCTATGTATAAATCTATGAAAACCGTAGTCGTACAGAATGAAATTCTAGCAATCAGTCTGTTTATTCTAACTTGCTGCCTTCTTGTTCTTTTTCCGGAACTATCTCTCGCTGGAACTGGTGGTGAAGAGTTACAAGAAGTTGTAACTAAAACAGAGGGTATGATTACCGGAAACGGCGGTAAATTAATTGCGTTGGCCTCCGTTATAGGTGGAGTTGTTTGGTCTGCGGCGTCAGGAAGTTTAAAAAATTTAATTGTTCCGGTGATTCTTGGAATGGTTCTTGGAATAGGTCCAAGCATTGTTACCGGTGGAATTAGCGCAATTATTTAATAGCCTGCCATGTCTATAGAAAAATTTTACATCCCAAGACATTTAGATGACGCCCCAAAATTTTTATTTTGGTCAATTGATGAGGCGATGTCGGCAATATTGCCTTTAGCCTGTGGTTTGATATTGGGGTTAAAGCTCCTAACCCCAGTTATTACAATTATTTCTTTTAAAGGGTGGAAAAAGTTTAAGGGATCGAGTGGGGGAGGTGCTTTAAGAGCTGTAATGTACTGGCATTATCCTAGTAAGATGGTCGGAGTGAAGGCTTTACCAGATTCCTCAATAAAAATTTTTATTGCTTAAGGAGGATAATGAAAAAAGAAGATCTGCTTTCCGAGGCTAATAAAATTTTGAAACAAAGAAATTTATCTTTGGCTGTTGTTGCAATTCTACTGATTTCCAACCTCTTTTTATCGCTAGCGCTACTAACATCTGACAAGGAAGTTGTATTAGTGCCAAATTCTTTAGATAAAGATTCCTCAATAACAAATGGAAAAATGTCGCCAGCTTACCTTGAGGCGATTACCAGAGATGTGGTTAATTTGATGCTTAATGTTACTCCAGCTAGCGCAGAATATTCATCAAAAGCGGTAATCAAAATTACTCACCCAGCATTTTATGGACAGCTCAAAAAGGATCTAAATGAGCGAAATAAAGATGTCATCGGTCGGCGCATCTCAACATTCTTCTCACCTCAGTCAATGGTCGTTAATGAAACTTTCACTGGTGCGATAATAACCGGAAAGCTTTCGACATATCTTGGTAAAGAAGAAGTTTTAACTGAAGACAAAATGTACTCAATCACCTATGGTTTTGAAGGGTTTAGACCTCTTGTGATAGATTTTCATGAACTAGTTAAAGATAAATCTGAAGCCAAAGGGGGACAAAGTGAATAACCTACTAAGAAGCATTTTAATTTTATTCTTTATTTCAGCATCAGCTCAAGCTGCTCAAGTAAAAGAGGTTGAGGATGGTGATGAATTCACTGCGGAAATATCCAAGTTGGATATTAACAGGGTAAAAGTGGTGGGTGATCGCATAAGAGATGTTAAGATAAATAGTGGAGATCTCGACATCAGTTTAGATGAAAAAAATGGCGAAGTTTACATTAGGGCAGCTCACAGCGCAGAAAATAAGCCAATCAATATTTTTGTTATTACTCAGCAGAACTTTACCTATAAGGGGATTCTTTACCCGCGTTCAATTCCTTCGGAACAAATTATTTTAAGAAATGATTCCGTCCCACTTGGTGGAGGAGATGTTGAGTTGGTAAAAGTGGGAGGCAAAAACTCATACGAGCAGCAGATTATTTCTTTGATGAAGGCGATGCGTGAAAAGAAGCGATTGGAATCTTACCAGGTTAAGAGTGACAAAAAGCACATCGATCTTGGTGATTTATCGATGAGAAGATCCTCAGTCTACAAGGGACAAAATTTTATCGGCGAAATTTTTGTTCTGAAAAATTCAACGAATCAGGTTCTTAATCTTGATGAGAAAATCTTTTTCAAGAATGGCGTCAAAGCAATAAAGATAGAAAAGTCTGACCTCCTGCCGGAAGAGACTACCGAAATTTATATAGTTAATTAGGGGGTGAGATGATTGAGCAGAACAGAATTTCGAAAATAAAACAATATAAGAATTTGATCCTTACCGTTGGATCTGTTTTTGGTATTTCGGCCATATTTCTTTTTTATGGCCAGCCAAAACAGAATCAGAGTGATATATCAAAAATCATCAACAGTAAAAATAAGATAATGCTACAAGACCCAAATCGCGGTCTTAAAGCAGAGGATCGTTGGATAGAAGAGGCGGGACAGAAGTTGGAAGATTATGATGAGTTTCAGAAAAATTATGGTCAGGACAAATCTAATCTCGAATCAAGGTTATCTGAAGTAGAAAAGAAATATGAGGACACATTGTCAGCCCAGTCTGAGTTGTTGGAAGGGCAAAATAGACAAATTGAAGATTTAAAGAACCAAATTGGTTTTGCAAAACAGGGAATCAATTCCAAAGATCCTTTTACAATTCAGGGGCAAGAAGGAGCTATGCAGGCTTTGCCCCCAGCTCCAAAAACTATTCACAGCGTTCATCTGAATCTTGAAGAAGATAAGTCGGATGAAGGAGAATTTTTTAATTCTGAAGACTATGTCCCATCAGGTGCTTACGCTCCAGCAACAATAATTTCTGGCGTAGATGCATCTGTTGGAATTTCTTCTCAATCAGATCCTAGACCAATTCTTTTGCGCATTAAAGGACCGGCGCTTTCTTCAATTTACGACGGTAATGCACAAAAAGCTGATCTTACAGGATGTTTAGTTACTGGTGCTGCAAGCGGTGATCTAAGTAGTGAGAAAGTCTATGTGAAGCTAGTAAACATGACCTGTTCTAAATCTGAAAATTTGCTGTATGAAACTGCCATTAAAGGTTATGTGGCTGGACAAGGAAAATCTGGCGTCCGTGGCAATGTTATCGGCCGCGAAGGTGATTTTTTAGCTAAATCTTTTTTGGCTGGCTTGGTTAGTGGTTTTGGGTCTGGCTTATCTTCTCGTGTTGCTCCTCCTCTAAGTTTTTCAAGTGGTGTAACTTTGCAGAACGGATATTCAAATGAAGATATTGCCAAGAAGGGTGTAGGGCAGGGTATTTCAAGCGCCAGCGATCGCTTATCAAATTATTATATTAGCCGCGCAGAGCAGTATCAGCCTGTGGTAAGCATCCCGTCAGGAATTGAAGTAGAGGTAGTATTTGTTGAAGGCTTTCATCTGAACGGAAAGCGTCACCGCAAACCTTCAACTATTTCTAACAAATTCATCAATAGATTTGAGGACGGGCAAAAATGAAAAAAATCACTTCGATCTGCTTACTATTTATTATTGCTTCTTGCAGCAGCAATACACAAAGCACTTGGAACTGTCCAGCTCCTGAAGGTGGTAAGGGAAGCTGTGTTTCTATCAAAGAATCTGACTTGTCTGGATCTGGTGAATTGGAAAAAAATAAATTCACTACTGACTTCCTTAGCTCATCTCAAAAGATTGAGATCAAATTGGTGGCTCCAAAGCTTAAGGACTTAAAGAAGCTCAAAGAAGAAAGTCCGAAAAATGCCTATGTGTCGGAACCAGTAAATCATGGATCAAGACTCAGAACTCCAGAGAGAGTAGGTAAAATCTGGTTTGCTCCCTATATTGACTCAGAAGGAAATCAACATTCTGAAAAAATCATCCATGTTGTTGATGAAGAGCCTAAGTGGGTGGGTCAGAGATGATTAATCTACAGAAAATCTACGATGTAGCAAACCAGATTTTTGGCGGAGCGAGTCTTTCTCAAGACCGCCGCCATATCAAATTTAGTCATTCCCAAATTGCTGATCTATTACCTTATCGCTCTTTCGATTCCGACAAGAAGGTTTTTATCAATGACAACTCAGTTGGATTCATTCTTGAAGGCAATCCCTTGGTGGGAGCTAATGATGGTGTGGTGGAGGCTATTTCGGGGGTCTTTACGGATGGTATTCCGGAAGGATGTTCGGTTCAATTTTTAAATTGGGCTTCGCCAAAGATTGGAGATATTTTTGATCACTGGCGCCAGCCTCGTGATCTACAAGGCGGAATTTATAAGAAAATCGCCGATGAGAGAATAAAATATTTTAAAGAAGCCAATCACAAATCTATTTTTGGGTCTACTCCCTATACGCTTAAAAATTTCCGTTTGATTGTTGCTGTATCAATGCCATTCCGCGAGAAGAGTGATGATGGTGCTGTTTCGAAATTCTTGAAAGAAATTTTCGCGAGTAAGAAGGCGAATGAAAATTCAATTGAACTGGTCACTAAAGAGATCTGCTCTTTCAGGGAAAAATTAAAAACGGCGCTTAATACTGCGGGAGTTAATTCTGTAAATATTGAACCAGAAGGATTAATAAATTTTTTAGACGAATTAATTAATTTTAATACTTCTCCTTGGAAAGAAAGCCGACCTTATGATCCGTTTCAGCCTATAAACAGGCAGGTGGTAGATCCAGAAAACAGCTTGGTTAAGGAGCAAGATCAGATTACGTTTTATCATGATGATCCAAGCAAGAAAATTGAAGTTCGATCTTTCTCAGTTCGTAATTTTCCAACTCATTGGGCGCAATGGCAATGCCGCGATTTAATCGGTGATTATTTCCAAGATTTGCGTCGGATGGAATATCCTTTTCTGACTTTTTTTTCCGTCACGCTACCAAAAGATGAAGAAAAGCTAGTAGAGCACGCCCGAGCGAAGAATTTTAATGCCACCAGAATGGCCTCAAGCGAAATGGCCAGATTTATTCCTGAGATGAAAAAAGCTGCTCAAGAATGGCAGTTTGTTAGTGAGAAGCTGAATTCCGGTCAGAAAATTCTAAAGTGTATTTATCAGGTAATAACCTTTGCCCCAGAAGATAAAATTGATGAAGCAGAGCAGACAATCAAATCAATTTACAAAGCCTGCGGTTGGACTCTTGCGCGTGATAAATATTTACAACTACCAGCCTTTCTAACTGTAATGCCCTTCAGTTTATCTGAAGGATATTTTGATGATTTACAAAAATTAGGCAGAACAAAAACCATGGTTTCTTGGACTGTGGCAAATTTGGCTCCACTGCAAGGTGAGTATCGCGGTATGGGATCTCCATGCTTAATGCTTTATGGTTGCCGAGGTCAGGTGTTTTTCTGGGATCCTTTCGCCAACAAAGAAGGCAATTTCAATTGTATTGTGGTTGGAAAGTCGGGTTCGGGTAAATCGGTATTGATGCAAGAAATCGTAACTTCCTTAAGAGGAAGGGACGGAATCGTATATGTAATTGATGACGGTCGATCATTTATGAATACCTGCCGCCTGCAAGATGGCGAATTTGTTGAATTTTCTGATAAGGCTGAGGCTGCGATTGTTATTAATCCTTTTTCTGTGGTTAACCCAGAAACAATGGAAAAATCACCAGAATATAAAACCGAAGTAATCCGCCTAATTACAGCTATCGTTTGTCAGATGTGTGAAGGTGATCCAACTAAGAAAGGTACAAAAACCTTAGATCAGATACAAATGAGATTGATTGAGGATGCTGTAGGAAAAATTTGGGACGATAAACAGACCGATGCCAACATTACTACCATAAGAGACTATTTCAAAAATCATGAGGATCAAAGAGGCAGAGATTTAGCGACTTTATTAGGTCCATTCACAAAAGACGGTGTTTTAGGTCGTTTTTTTGAGGGAAAAAGTACCGTAAAGCTTTCAAACGCATTCATGGTTTTTGAAACCGCTGAGTTGAAGAATAAGAAGGAATTGCAGTCAATTGTGGTGATGTTCTTGATGTTCATGATTTCTGAGAACATGTATTTTGGTGATAGAAAAAGGCAGATTAGCTTGGTTATTGATGAGGCTTGGGATCTTCTGCATGGCGAAGGCTCGGCGATATTTATTGAGGGGATGGCAAGACGCGCAAGGAAATATGGCGGAAATCTTATTTTAGGAACCCAATCGCTCGATGATTTCTATAAAACTCCAGCAACTAAGGCTGCATTAGATAACAGCGATTACGGCTTATACATGTCGATGAAACAAGAAAACATCAACATGTTGGAGGCTTCTGGCAAAATATCTTTTAAGGAGAATCCAGGATTAAAAGAAGCCATGGCGGCAACCAAGAAAGTTCAGGGTCAATATTCTCAAGTGGTGATTTATGGTCCAGCTGGATGGTTCAAGGCTAACCTAGTTTTTGATAAGTTCTCAATTCTGCTTTATTCCTCAACAGCGGAGCATGTAGCTAGGAAAAACGAATTAATCTCCCAAGGATATTCGATGGAAGAGTCGCTTGATATAATGGTTCGGGAAGAAATGAAAAACCCGGAAATAAAATTTTTAAGTCCTTCCGACTTCAGGGCGGTGATAGATATGACGCAAAATGGAGCAGATAGAATAAGCCATGAAGATGCTTTTGAAATGATGATCAAGAAGAAGCTGCAAGCGCAGCACCCAGATTTCTACCAAAGAATTTATTCACAACAAGCCAAGAGGTTATAATGAAAATCTTAAGTAAATTACCAAAAGGAATCGCCGCTAGCATTGCCGCCGCTCTCATCGTATCGGCAATATCCTCGTTTGTCACATATAAAGTTCTTGAAAGAAAGATCCCAAAAATCGCGGTGGTTGATCTGACTTATCTGAACAATGATTTTATGCTCAAGCTCTCCCGTTATTTAGTTGAGCACAAGATGGGTGATGAGGCTATAGCTGTTGCTGTTAAAACACATTTACAAACCCTAGAATCCATACTGAAAGACATAAATCATAGTCATCAGAACTATATTTTGATGCAGAAGCAGACTGTTGTTTCGGAAGATGTAGAGGACATTACTAAAGAGATAGAGAAAGTTCTTTTTAACGCAGTTGTGAGTAAGACAAAAGATAGCGAGGTGGTAGATGAAAAAGCTGAATAAAAAATTGGCTGCCGGAATTCTGATAGTTTTTTTTGCGATTGTAGCGATTTGGGTGATTCCTGCAAACTTTGAGATAGTGCCAAACTACAGTGAGTCTCTGCCATATAAATGGGTTTTAGTTAAAAAAGGCCTTATTCCAACCAAAAGAGATGAGGTTTTTGTCTTTTATGTGAGGGGCAACAAGATGCTTGGGGTAGATAAAATTAAATTCATTAAATTGGTTGGAGGGTTGCCGGGCGATAAGATTGAGAAGCAGGGTGGGGTAGTAATGAAAGATGGCAAGCCTGTGTTTAGAACTATAGCTGACAGTTGTAATACCAAGGATAGTAAAGATGTGTGTGATAAACCTATCATGACTTTATTCGGTACTTTGGATCCTAATACAAATCCAGATGAAGATATGTGGTATAGGTCATTCAAAAGTCCCACAGCAGATGTTAAAGAGGTTCTAAAGAAGAGAAATATGGATATTACCGATAAAACTGTATCGGTTTCTGGGAAACAAATTGGCGTCATTAAAGGATGGTCAAAAAAATCCGAACCATTAAGTGCCATTCATTCTGGCATTATTCCTGGAGGTAAATTTTTTGCTTATACCCCTCACATAGATTCATTCGATTCCCGCTACCAAGAAATAGGTTTGATAGATGAAAAAGACATCATTGGCACTGCTATTCTTACTTATTAGTAAGTCGGCAGTAGCCACGGACCTTGGAATTCATGGAGTTACCTACCAAATCAAAGAGAAGAGCCTGCTCGAAGAAATTCAAGAAAAGCTGCAAGAAGCAAAAAAAGATGGGCGATTAGATAAGTTTCAAAACGGCGTCAAAAAGCAGATGCTTGATCAGGCAAATAATCCAAAGCCTGTTGATGGAATTGTTAAAGCAACATCAAGCCGCGAATGGATTTATGACCCATCAGTTTCTTGGCCAGATGATCTCAAGGATCAGAATGGCCAAATTTTTTATCGCGCCGGAACAAAAGTAAATCCGCTGGATAAAATTTCGTTAACGAGAGCACTTTTATTTATCGATGGATCAGATGAATCGCAGGTTAAATGGGCTTTAGATCAATATAATCACAGAAAGAGCAAAGCAAAAATAATTCTGGTGAAGGGCAGGGTTATTGACTTGATGAAGAAGAAAAAAATGCGCCTTTATTTTGATCAAACTGGCGTTTTGGTAAAAAAATTTTCAATCAAAGCCGTGCCGGCTTCTGTTGAACAAGAAGGCAAGATGTTACGCGTTAAGGAGGTTGCTATATGATTAGAAGAATGGCCTCGTTAGCGATTTTATTTTTTATTTTTATTGATTCTGCTCAGGCTAAGCAATGCACAGGCAGAATGGTGAATCCAATCACTGATATTTGCTGGGCGTGCATCCTTCCAATCAGCATTGGTGCTGCTCCTGTAGTGCCGGGCAAAACTGCTGACACGACTAATTTTCCTTCACCACTTTGTTTTTGTCCTGCACCTCCGCCAATTTTTGTTCGTCCAGGGGTAGCGGTTGGCTTTTGGGAGCCAGTGCGTATGGCAGATGTTACAAAAGAGCCATTTTGTTTTGTTGGAATTGGCGGACAAAAAATTGATCCAGGTATTTCGGTTGGATCTGGTGGGGATCCTGAAGTTGGAGCTGGAACAGAGGCAGACCCAGCTACATGGCATGTGCATTGGTATCTTTATCCAGTTTTTACCTTGATTAGTGTGATTCTTGATGGGATTTGTGTTGAATCAACGCAGAGTTTTGATGTCGCTTACATGACGGAAGTAGATCCTATGTGGCTTGATGATGAGCTTTCTTTCATTTTAAATCCCGAAGCGATTCTTTTTGGAAATTTAATTGCCCAAGCGGCATGCGTTGCAGATTGTCTTTCAGCTTCTTTCTGGTTGCCACTCGATCCTCTCTTTTGGTGTTCTGGTTGTCAGGGTGGAATGTATCCGGCCAATGGCAAAATTATTACTCACAACACTTCAATTCAGTCTTCTTCCTTAGCTGTTTCAAGGATGCTTTACAAGCTTCATCGTGAAGCTTTCTTGCCAATCACATCTGGGCCAGAGGCAATATGTGCTGCAATCCCATCGCCGATGATAAAAAAGAGCCAATATCGCACCCAACTAACTGTGCCGATTCCAACAATCGATCCAATGCTCGGCTGCAATCCACTGGGTAAATCCACATTTTTCTGGGAATCATTCCGCGAGATTCCGGTCAGCGGCGAAGATTTTAATTATTTGATTTGGAGGAAGAGAAACTGCTGTGCGGGATAAACTAATTTTACTCACATTGTTATTGGCCTCCTTCAGCTCTTTAGCTCACGATATCGCTGTGCCTGAAATTCAAGAAAAAGATAGGCAAGAGGCCGCAGATTTTATCAGTGGAATTCAGTCAAAAACTAACCCTGATTATGAAGTTGAGGCTCAAAAAATTGTTGAGAAGGCTGAGGAGGTAAAAAAGAAAGCTGCCAAGACTCATGCCAAGGATGTTAGTGAAGTAGCAGAAAAAGTTAGCAAAGTGCAGCAAGGCAAAAATTTTAAAGAGTCAGAAAATTGGATCAAAAAAAATCAAAACGAATTATTTGCTAAACAAACACAGGCGCTGCCAAAAATTGATTATGGTATTACCAAAGAGGCGCGTGAGAAGGATGCTATAGCACAGTTGCTCCATAATTACCGTTTCAAAGCGGATGATGTGAAGAAGGTCACGATAAACCACTATCCATTGATGATTTTTGTTTCTTCGTCGATTCCAAGAAGCTCTCTCAAAGATTTAATGATCCAAGCGAAACAGTCTGGGGGAATTCTTGTGTTCAGAGGCATCATTGGAAGCCTAAAAAATACCCAAGATTTTTTAGCTGATATCTCCAAGGAGAATGTTTCGGCAATCATTGATCCTAGGCTATTTGACATATTCCAAATCAAACTTGTACCCACTTTTGTTGTTCTATCAAGCTCAACGCAAGACTGTCAGGAGCAGGATTGTCAGTTCACTCCAAAACATGACCGCATTACTGGAAATATTACTCTAAAATATGCTTTAGAACAGATCGAAAGCGCCAAAGGAGATGCTGGCAAAACTGCGACTGAATATTTGTCTAGAATCAATGCAGGAGGCCAGTCTTCATGAAAAAACTAATTTCGATTTCCTTACTACTTACTCTAACAACGAGCTACTTTGTTGCTAATGCGTCTACGATGGAAGATGTGAGACAAGATGCTCTTAATTTTGGTTCTTCCTACAAAAGCTCGGCGTCAACTGTCATTACTGATCAAAATAAACAAAATACACCAGGCTACACTACGGACAGTCCTGAACAAACTAAGTATTATGATGGCGGAAGTATGTCAGATGATGCTTTATCAAAAACGCAAACTTCTGAAGAGGGAAAGTTAATGACTCAGGGACTCCCAAACCGTCCCCAAATTAGCATTAGTTCAAATGACGATTTCTTAAAAACTTCTCAAGCGATCCAGGGAAATCCAGAGGAAGTTGTTGCAATGTTAACAGGAACTTACGGTGAATGTAAGCCAATCGAGCATAAAGCGACTGTCACAGAAGTTAAAACATGTGATGAATATGAAGAGGTTGATTGTGTTGACGGTGCTAAATTGGTTTCAGTATCAGGCGCTGATACCACTTGGAATTTTCCCACATTACAGCAGGACATATCATGGCGCGGCGGTAGTGGTTGTAGCAAATATTATGTTTATACCACTATCAATATTGCCGATGTTTCTAAAATTGATGTTTTTACCCTGAATTCAATTGGATGGGATGATGTGGTAAGGGTGAGGGTGAATGGTACTACCGTTTTCCAAAACGGAGATGTTGATGCGGGTCGTTGTGAAAGAGGTACTGTTTTTGGGACATCGCCAAATACGAATCTTAAGCCATATCTTCAGAATGGCTCTAATACAATAGAGTTGAAGCTTGGTGTTGCAGGGATGGGTTATGCTAGTGCCAGATACACCTTGTCTTACAATAACACTAGAAAATGCCAAACAGTCAGCACTTGTCAGAATATTCCAAGCAATTGCTCGCTTCAGGGTTCGAAATGTATAAACATGAATGGTGATAATATCTGCAATTATCGCCAATACACTTATGCCTGCTCAACTACTACTGTTACTTCAACTGCTAATGTGGAATGTGGTTCTAATGTTTATTGCACTAATAATCAGTGTACAAAAGTTGAGGATGATTCAAGCCAAGATTTTGCTACTTCTATTGCCTATCTTTCTAGTATAAATCAGGCGGCAAAAGATAATAATGCTTCGTCAGATAATTTAAGAATTTTTAGCGGAGCCGGAAAAAGCTGTGAGAAAGATGCAGTGAGCTATAACAACTGCTGTAAAGATGATGGTTGGGGGCAAGATTATACTGGAGCTTCGTGTAAAGAAGAAGAAAAAAGTCTGATGGAAATGCAGTCGAAGAAGCTGTGTCATTATGTAGGATCTTATTGTTCAGAGAAAGTTCCTTTGCTCGGAAAATGTCTAAAAACTAAAAAATCTTACTGTTGTTTTAACTCAAAAATTTCTCGCGTCATTACTGAACAGGGTAGGGCTCAGCTTGGTAAAGGTTGGGGTTCTGCTGAATCACCTGATTGTGGAGGTTTTACTACTGATGAATTGTCGCATCTTCAGTTTGATAAGATGAATTTAAGTGAAATTGCTGCGGATATAGCGGGAAGTGTTGTGGTGCCAGACAAGTCATACCTCGAAGGAAAAGTAAAAAAGACTCTGGAGGGCTATGGCCAGACATCTAACTAAGTTTTTGCTTATTCTGCTATTTACCACTTCTGCTTACGCCAAAAGACCAAATTATTGCCGCGAATATGGTCTTGGATGGAATTTTTATTGCCAAGACGAGAAAAAAGAAGAATCCGCAACTCAAGAAGATAAAAAATCTATTCCAGAGAATCAGGAAGACTACGCAGAGAAGTTAGCAGAACTCAAAAAGACTCTTGAGGACAAAAAAGCGAAGGCGGTGATTTATCCGACAGAAGATAACATCAAAGATTACATGGCTTATCAGCAGGTTGTTTTGGATAAATCAGGAACATTCGCTGACCAGTGGCGTCGTGTAATTTGGAAAACGCCAAGTTTAGATTATACTCAAAAAAGACCAGTTTCAAAGGTTGGAAAAGAATCTTGGATCGATCAAAGAAACAAAGATGTCACTAATACGATCAGGCATATCAACGACCGCTACGGCATATTTTTCTTATTCAGTTCAACCTGTCCTCACTGTCATCGCTATTCTCCAATCCTTAAGAATTTTCAGGATAAATACGGTATCACGATAATGCCGATTTCAATGGATGGAGGAGGTTTGCCGGAATGGCCAAACTTCATGGTTAACACGGGTCAAATCACAAAAATGGGGATCACTGAAACTTCAGTTCCTCAAACAGTTTTATTTGATAAAGATTCAAGACAGGTGATTCCAGTTGGTACAGGAGTTCTATCACATTCTGAGCTTGAAGAGCGCATTTATGCGATAACTAAACTTGAGGTGGGCGATGATTTTTAGAAATATGCTAAACAAACCAGTAAAAAATATTTATGCCAAGAAACATTTATGCTTTGTTGTTTTAACATTTTGCTGCTTTTGTGTTTTTATTTCTTTTATTTTCTTTTTTACTCCAATAAATGCCGAAGCTAAGTCAGTTGCCGATTCAATGGGTGATTTTTGGAATGATGTAGGTGGAAGTTATTCCAATGGTACGGATGCTGGCGGTTATCAATTACAGGGCGCTGGATACTATACTGGTGGAAGCTTTACAGCTCGTTCAAAAGTGATAAATGTTAATCCGGTTACTATTACTCCGCCAGGAATCAGGGCAGGGTGCGGAGGTATCGATGTATATACTGGAGCTTTCTCGCATATTAACACAGATCAATTTGTTGCGTTACTAAAAGCTATTCCGAGCAATGCCTTGGGTTTTGCCTTCCAATTAGCGCTTGAGACTATGTCGCCCTCAATTAAGGGAACGATGGATCAACTACAATCGATCATCGATAGAGTTAATAATGCCAACCTAAATTCTTGCGATATGGCACAAGGTTTAGTGGGTGGCGGTTTAGCTCTCGCCGGTAAAACTGAGGCCTACTGTAAAACTACGGCTAACTCTCAAGGTTGGGCTACTGACTACGCAAGAGCGTCAGCAGAATGTAAGACTGGTGGCAAATCATCTCAATATATCAAATCAGCAAATGCCGTTCACGGTGATCAAAGACCAGTTGATATTAATATCGCTTGGGAAGTGTTAAAAAAGTCACCTCTTCTTTCTGACAATAACGATGAAATGGCACAATTTGTTCAGGCTTTAACAGGAACAATAATTATTAAAACTCCTGCTAGTGAAAGCGCCGGTCCACAAATTTTTTATAAGTCAAACATTGTCATTAAGAACGAAACCATAAAAGCGATTCTTGAAGGTGGCCAAATCACAATTCTTTCATGCGATGAAAGAGATAAATGTCTTAATCCTACCGAGAAAACAATAACCATTCCTGCTGACAGAGGGTTTAAGAAAAAGATCTCTACGATCATGGGAGAGATGGTATCGCGCATTGCAACTGGCCAGAAATTCGAATCAAAACATATTGATCTTGTCACCAAAACTTCAGTTCCAATTCACAAGGCGATGATTGTTCGCCAAGCCTATTTTGGTTCGTCATCTGCTGCAAGCGGTATCAATCCTGAATACTACAGCTCGCTAGTGGCTATCGACATGCTCTACAACTACTTAGATGAGATTCTGAAGTCAGTACAAGAGCAATCAAAACAAGTCAGAAACTTCGACCAAGAAAATGTAGAAAAATTCCAGAAGGGTGTTGAGCAATCGCGCAAAGAATTAGCCGAATATCGCATAGATAGCAAAGATTCGTTTGAACAAGGTCGGAAGGTCATTGAAGAGACCCAAAAGATCCAATCGATGCTTGCTGCTCGTATGAGTAACAAGATGAAGTCCAATCTTCTTTGGGCTTCAAAATTTTAACTAAACTGGAGGAAGTATGTCCGATATTAACCAAGTAAAAGGTGAGATAAAATCTTATTTCTCTAAAACTCATAAAAATAAGCCAGAGCTAATTCGGTTCTCAATCATCGCGCTGTTTGCATACTATCTAACTGTTGTTCTGGTTGGCTCGTTTGACTCATCTTTAGGTTATGATGTCAGAAGTGAATTTAGTGGTTATTTAGTTATTTTGAGTTTTTTTAGTTTTCTGTTTGTCTCCCACAAGCACAGCTCTCATGGATTAAAACTACTCTCATTTTGTCACGCGATTATTTGTCTAACAAATTTTCTGATTATTAAGTCAGTTACAGCGCCGTTCTTGCTTAAGTTGTTCACTTGCTACGCAGCTATATTTTTGCTGCTTGTGATTTTAAGAGAAATCAAAAATCGCGCCTAAGCCATGTATGAGTTAATAACAATTGGCGGTGGGGAGTACTTTGTAGATATCTTCAATGGTTTGGCCATGCTTGTTAAGAGTGGCGACTATTTGAATGTTGTGGAGATAGCGGCTTCTTTGGCATTTATGATCGCAATCATCAATGCTGCGTTATCTGGCTCTTTATATGATTCGAGTAAATGGTTTGTTACCACTTTTTTAATCATACAAACACTGCTTTATCCAAAAGCTACACTTCAAATCACAGATAAAACAAACCCCGCCTTAAAAGGCGCTACAGTTGATAATGTGCCATTTGTTATTGCTTATACTGCGTCAACCGCAAGCCAAATTGGTTATTCTTTAACTAAACAATTTGAGGCGGTTTACTCACTTCCAGATGATTTACAATACACCCAAAATGGTATGATATTTGGTGTGAATCTTTGGCAATCAATGCAGCAATCCACCATAACAAATGCAAATCTTGCTGCCAGCATAGATAGCTTTATTCAGAGCTGCGTTTTCTTTGATATAGAGTATGGAGTGTATTCCTTCGATGATCTCAAAAATTCTGACGATATTTGGAGTTTGGTTAAAGCTAACCAAGTAGAAAACAGATTCTTTACCTACACAAATCAGACTGGAGAAGCGACCTATCCAACATGCAAAGCTGGTGCATCAAGTCTCGATACGGATTGGAATAATCAATATAATAGCACCGATCTATTAAAGAATTTAAGCTTCGCCGCTCATAAGCCAGATCTAACCAAGACTATTTTATCAAACGCAGCTCCTTTAGCCTCTGAGTATTTTTTTGAAATAAGCAAAACATCCAATCAAGTTTTGCAGCAAGCAATGATGATCAATGCGATAAACACGGCCACTGAAAATTATGAAGCAGAAAATCAGATCCAGTCATATCAAAATGCAAGAGCAACACTTCAAACAAAATCAACTTACCAAACCATGGGGACGCAGGCAGGCATGTGGATCCCAATTCTTAAGATAGTAATTGAAGCAATTTTCTACGCCGCATTTCCGTTAGTTGTTTTGGTTTCCTTAATCCCAGCGATGACAGGAACCGTGCTGAGGGGTTATTTTACAACTTTCTTTTGGCTTGCCGCATGGGGTCCAATCTACACAATCCTTCACCGCATCTCCATGGGTCACGGTACAACTTATACACTAGGTTTAGGTGAAGGTCTTGGATTAACGCTGGCGAATCAGCCTGCTTTAGAACAAACGATGAGTAATATTGGGGCAATGGCTGGATATATGTCGATGTTCGTACCAATGCTTGCTTTTGGCATCGCCAGGGGAGGTGCGGCCGCAATGTCTTCAATGACAACTTCTTTCATGGCTGGCGTTCAAAGTTCTGTTAGTGCTGCTGCTAGCGAAGGAACTACCGGAAATATCAGTATGGGAAATGTTAGTATGGGGCAAAGACATGCTTATGCGGGTATTTCAGTTACAAATGATGCTGGCCAAGTGATTCACAGACATAATGATGGGACAAGTACTGTAGATAATAGCGGTGTTGAGTCGCGACTAGGCTTCGATGTGAGGGGTTCTGAAAGAATGGAAAGTGCGCTTTCGACCCAAGTGAGTAATGAGCAGTCACTAGCACAAACAAAATCAATTCAAGCGGCACAAACGAAAGCACATGGCTTCGAAATGATGATTAATAATCATCGTTCTATCGAAAGTTCTAACGGCTTTGAAAAGAATCTTAGCTCGGAAGAAAAGTCTGCATTTAGTCGCGTTAATAATGCGGTAAGTGATTTTGCCCAAGAACATGGTATAACAAGAGAAAAATCGGCTGAGATATTTGGCAATATAACCGCTGGGATCGGTGGAGCTATTGGAGTTCCTGGTACTGGAGGAAAGGTTGGGGCGAGTGGTGATGCAAAAGGAGGATATGCTTATACTTCAAGAGACTCAGATCAAAATCATTACAAAGAGGCTCTAAACTATAGCAAGCAACATAGTTTATCTAAAGATTTCGCTACTGTTCAATCTGCGGTTCAATCAAATCGTCTTAATTTCAGCGACTCAAAAGGTGAATCAATTAGCGAAACTTTTAATAATGCTGCTTCTCTAAACAAGGAGTCTGGTCAGCATTTTGAAAATGCCAAAAGATATAGTGAGCAACAACAATATGTTAGATCACATTCTGCGGAAATTGATAGGAATTATAATCAAGAATTATGGGGAGAATTGGTTCATAAATATGGTGAACATGGCGCCTCAAATATAACCAACCCAAGCAATCGTAATGAATCAATTCTTAATCAGGAAATTAAGCATTTTGTCGATGATAAAATAGGAAATGATATTAATCCCACCCAAAAGCCAAATCTAGCTTCAGAGTATCGAAATGAGGAAGCTAGATTTGGAAAAAACCACGACTTAACTCAAGCAAGCAATCAAAATCCTTACAAGTTTTCAGAAGGCTCTAAGCAAATCGATAACTCTAATTTGCAAAGCGATACCTCAGAAAAATTTTCTGACACACAACAAAAAATTCATCAAGCCCAAATAAATAACTCAGATTTAGGTAAGAAGATTATCCACAAGGTTAGGGAGGAAGAAGATGAGGGGCTATAAAAACAACAATTTATCTATCGTAGTGTCTATGATGAGATCTGAAAATTGGATCAGAGTAGTTGAAAGAATAAGTTCCATTGTGGGTTCGCCAGTTGCAATGATGACAAAAATATCCTTTAGCAAAACCAGATGTGGCTATAAGGAACATACCAGATATGTGAAAAATTATGGCCAAGGAGAGCAGTATGCCATTCATCGAAGTTAACAGCATGATAAGAATCATAAGCAAAAACATACCAAGGCACACAGCTCCAGCTCTTAGCTTGAGTTTGCCAATTTTTTCTTTATGTGGGTCGAGTTTTTGCTTTTTCATAGACGTAAATCTTTATCCACAACATTACAAAAATCAATGAAAAACCTAATTCGTGGAGGGCAGACCAGTTTACACTCATTTCATATGACAACTCAGCTCGCTTTTACTTTAGTAAAAGTGGCTTTGACCGTAGTGATTTTGGGGGATTTATTTTATGTGTTTAACAAGTTTGGATATTACGACTTCAAAGAAGTTGGAATTTTTTACATCGCAAAACTTTTCACATCATTTGGCGGAGATAATCTGCACATCCATTTCATTGGAAGGCATGGTACTCTGTATGATTTAAAAGCCTCGGAAATTACTTCTAACCTCAGTTTAGTTGTTCAAAAGAATAAAATTATTGGTACAATAATAAGTGGATTCTTTCACGGAATTCTTTGGGCTTTCTGTACGACAATTGGCATTTTGTTACTCTTTAATTATCGTGGAAAAAAGTTGGCCAAGGAAAAGTTTTTGCGAGGTGCAAAAATTGTTTCCAAGAAGCTGCTAAAAAAGAAGATCCAAAAATTTAATTTTGAAGAGTCGCTAAAGAATTTGCGACTTCCTTGCAAATCTCAATACAGTATCGCTCAAATACCATTCCCGCGCAATGTAGAGTTTCTTCATACAATTATCCTTGGTTCTACGGGAACTGGAAAAACAAACGGAATTTTAGATCTTGTAGATCAGATCAGAAAGAACGGTGATCGCGCCATTGTTTACGATAAAATGGGAACATTCACCTCCACCTACTACGACGCTTCTAAAGACATTATATTAAATCCACTCGATGCCAGATCAAAATCTTGGTCATTCTTCAAAGAAATCAGAAACGAAAGTGACTACGATTACATGGCTTCAGCCTTCATCCAAGAAAAGAAGGGCAACTCCGATCAATTCTGGATTGATGCTGCAAGAAGAGTATTTGCAGTCTTTACAAAAAAGTTCAAAGAAGAAAAAGGATCTGATGCAACAAATCATGAATTTGTTGATGCGCTTTTAAAGGTTGGCTATGAAAACTTAGCAGAATTCTTAACTGGTACAGAAGCTGCTTCATTGGTTAGCACAAAATCTGAAAGAACCTCGCTAAGTATTTTGTCAATTCTTG
>Ga0214919_10003431_pt1 | contig 23937 bp, 25 predicted proteins | sample LL1503_MetaG_FD_177994 | JGI IMG/M metagenome (GOLD analysis project Ga0214919, IMG submission 177994) | Freshwater microbial communities from Lake Lanier, Atlanta, Georgia, United States - LL-1503 | ecosystem: Environmental > Aquatic > Freshwater > Lake | place: USA: Georgia | collected... | reverse complement strand
CGGCGACCTGCTCGCCGCTGGCATAGAACAGCTCAGCCACCACACCCGCAAACGGGGCGCGGATGCTGTGTTCCATCTTCATCGCTTCCATCAGCGCCAGGGTTTGCCCGGCCACCACGCGCTCGCACACCTGCACCACCATCTGCAAGACCTTGCCCGGCATGGGTGCGTTCAAACCGCCGTGCAGGACCTCGGCCTGGTGCTGCGCCAGCGGGTCGGCGCGGCGGATGCTGCCCGCGCCTTGGGGCGTGAATACATGCGCCACACCGTCCAGCCAATCTACATCGGCACGCCATTCCTGCGTGCCCCAGCGGATGCACAGGGCAAACGGTGCGTCGCCCTGCTCCACCTGCAAGGCATGGCTTTCGTCGTCCATCTGCAACGTCACGCTGCCGTCGTGGCCGTAGCGCAGCATGGTCGTCAGCGTGGCGTCGGCGTAGACCCAATCCAAACGGCGCAGGGTCTCGCCATGCGATTGCCAACCGTCGCGGCGGCTGAACGGGTCAGCGGACTCCAGCGCGCGTTCATCCCGCAGCAACCGTGCCACCGCACTGGCTACTGCCCGTTGCACGCCCAAGGCATCCTGCCCAAAGAGCTGCGCGGTCTCCCGGGTAATCAGCGCCGTATCGAGCGCGGCCCCGGCGAATGCAGACGAGGCGACCACACGGCGCAAAAACTGCACATTGGTGGCAAGACCCGCAATATGGACTTGGGCCAGCGCTGCATCCAGGCGCGCCAAGGCCTCATCGCGGGTGCGCCCGTGAACAATCAACTTGGCAAGCATGGGGTCGTAAAACGGGCTGATGCGGTCGCCCGCGCCCACGCCGCTGTCCATGCGTACCGCACCCACCGTGAAACGGCTGCAATCCGGGATGCGGAACACGGCCAGCGGGCCAACTGCGGGAAGAAAGTTCTTCTCCGGGTCTTCCGCGCAAATGCGCGCCTCGATGGCGTGTCCATTGATCTGCAACTGCTCTTGGCGCAGCGGCAGCGGTTCACCGCTGGCCACGCGCAACTGCCACTCGACCAAATCAAGCCCGGTAATCGCCTCGGTCACCGGATGCTCGACCTGCAGGCGCGTGTTCATCTCCATGAAAAAAAACTGCATGGACTCCGGCTGGTCATATCCGGTCTGCTCGACAATGAACTCCACCGTTCCCGCGCCCACGTAGCCCACGGCACGCGCGGCCGCAACCGCCGCCGCGCCCATTTGCGCGCGCAGGGCTTGGGTCATGCCGGGGGCGGGTGCTTCTTCCAGCACCTTTTGGTGGCGGCGCTGCACCGAGCAATCGCGCTCGAACAAGTGCAGGTAATTGCCATGGCTATCGCCAAACACCTGTATCTCGATATGGCGCGGGCGTTGCACGTATTTCTCAATCAGCACCGCGCTGTTGCCAAAGCTGCTCACCGCCTCGCGCTGGCAACTGGCCAGCGCGGCGGCAAAATCACCCGCCGCATCCACGACGCGCATGCCCTTGCCACCGCCACCCGCGCTGGCCTTGATCAAAACGGGATAGCCGATGCGGTCCGCCTCGCGCTGCAAAAGCGCCGCGTCCTGGTCGGCGCCGTGGTAGCCGGGCACCAGCGGCACACCGGCGCGCCCCATCAACTCCTTGGACTGGGCCTTCAAACCCATAGCCCGAATCGCATCCGGTGGCGGTCCGATGAACACCAGGCCCGCGTCCAGGCAGGCCTGTGCAAAGTCGGCGTTCTCGCTCAAAAAGCCATAGCCCGGATGCACCGCTTGCGCGCCGCTGGCCTGTGCTGCGGCAATGATGGCGTCGCCGCGCAAATAACTGTCTGCTGCGGCAGAACCGCCGATATGTACCGCCGCATCACAGTGCCGCACATGCAGCGCTTGCGCGTCTGCGTCTGAGTACACCGCCACCGTACAAATACCCATGCGCAGCGCCGTGGCCGCGACCCTGCAGGCAATTTCACCCCGGTTGGCAATGAGGATGGTGGTGAACATAGGCGCTTCCGTTTGGGGAGATTCAGTGGGGCGCGATCTGTAGTCCGCGCAGGGTCGCCATCACATCGAAGTCGCCATCGCGATGCAGCAGCATGTGGCCATTAGAGATGCAGAAACTTGCAAGCAGCACGTCAATGGGGCTGCGCACGGTATATCCCTGCGCACGCAAAGCGCTGTAATGCCCGGCGGCTAAGAGCGCGTTGTCCAGTCCGCCGATTTCAACAACGTTGAGCGCCAGCAGCAGGTCTTTGGCACGCGCTTGCTCTACGGGCGACCGAAAACCGCGCATCACTTCAAAAACGACCAGATCGGCTACGCCCAATTCCACCACCGCGTCGCCCTGCAACCACGCCAGAAGCTGCTGCACCGGCCGGTTGCGAATGCCCCGGAAGTAATCAATCCATACGCTGGAGTCAACCAAGATCACGTGGTCCGGCCCCGTTTGGCTGGTGCGGACTTGGCGGCGCGCGCCGTACGGAGTTTTGCCAAAGATCCTGGCGCAACAGCGGCGTAGCCTACGGGCACTGCTTCGTTGACCTGCAATGCCCTCTGCGCGCGCCATGCGGCCCAGCCTTGGTCAGAGTCGTCCCAATGCAGGGTACCAAAAGCGCCCAGTAATGCGTCATAAGCCTTGCGGCGATTGATCATGCGCAAGCCCGCTTCCACCGCCTCGCGCTTGGTCTTGAAGCCGCCGGCCGCCATGGCGTCTTGCATGAGCTTGTCGTCGATTTCAATATTGGTTCGCATAAGGCGCTATCAATGTGTATAAAAGTTAAAAACTATACACATGGCGCTCTGACGGGTCAAGCGCCTCATGGTTTCCAAACCACATCATCGTTAACGGCATACAGCACGCAAGTGTTTCCGTTGTTGCGTTGGCAGTTGCCCATGGCCCGGCCCGCCGCGTAGTCGCCCCGGGCGAAACCAAAACCGCCCCGGGTGGTGATCGCGAACGCTTTCGGGGACGCCATTTCCAAAAACTTGGCATAGGCCGCCTTGCCTGCGCTGCTGACCGGAACCCGGTTGAGATCCGAAACATCGGCAAATCCGCTGGGCGGCGGTGCGGTCACGATCGCAGGCCGGTCAAACCCTAGATCCCGCAGAAACCGGTCCACCACGGGCAGCCAATGGTCCATGTCTTCACCCACGCCGCTATGGCCATTCTCGCCGGAGGGGGCGAAGGTAACCAATTGCGCCTGCCCACCGCCTCGCACCCAGGCCTGGTGCCAATCTTTAGGGATGTCCGGCCCCCAATACCTGTCGTTCTCCCAGTACATCCACAGCATGGGGGCCTTGGCGGTTTTTGCGATGTCTTCCCAATAACGGGCGATGGCTTGCGGATTACAGGGGCGCATAGGACTCAGATCCGGGTTGCCGCCAGTTCCGCCCGAAAAATTGATACCCCCTAGCAAGCCCGCAGGGGCCCGGCCCACTGTCGACACGGTGGTCAATCCTCCCACCGATTGGCCGGCGACCAACCAGCGGCTGGCATCCACATAGGGCAAGGTTTTGGCAAATTCCACCGTGGCCAGCACCTGCTGTGAAGCGGCGATGGACATCGGCTCGATGGTTTTGCAGGCACTGTTTTCCGGGTCAAAGTCCCCATAGGTTTCCCAGTAGCCGATGCGGGTGGGCGCCATGACGACAAAACCCTTGGCAACCAAGTAACGCGCCACCGGCTCGGGCCGCGACCGCGTCTGCAGCGCACGTTTGTCGGCCGGAGAGCGGCCATGGTTCATGACCACCAATGGGAAAGGCCCCTCCCCTGCCGGACGGTAGATGGTGATGGGCACGGGCTTGGTGGCCTCGCGGCCATACATGTCTTTGACCGTCACCTGGATGCGGACAACTTCTTCCCGCAGGTCTTTGGCCAACAACTCCGTGGGCGGCGCAGCCGCAGGGCTGGTGTCTTGCGCCCATGCGGGGCCAATGCCCCAACACCAAACCGCCAGCACGGCGGCGAGATACGGCTTCATCACTTTTTCCCTCTCTGCTAACGCTACATCCTGAAAACCCCAAAGGTCGTCGGCACCGGCGGCGCGTTGCACGCCGCGCTCAAACCCAGCGCCAGCACGCGGCGCGTATCGGCCGGGTCGATGATCCCGTCGTCCCACAAGCGGGCGCTGGCGTAATAGGGGTGGCCTTGGGCTTCGTATTGGGCTTGGATGGGGGCTTTGAAAGCGGCTTCTTCCTCCATGGTCCAGCTGCCGCCTTTGGCCTCGATGCCGTCGCGGCGCACAGTAGCCAGCACGCTGGCGGCCTGCTCGCCGCCCATCACGCTGATGCGTGCGTTCGGCCACATCCACACAAAGCGCGGATTGAAGGCGCGCCCGCACATGCCGTAATTGCCCGCACCAAAACTGCCGCCGATGATCACGGTGAACTTGGGCACCTGCGCGCAAGCCACAGCGGTCACCATCTTGGCCCCGTGGCGGGCAATGCCTTCGTTCTCCACCTTGCGGCCCACCATGAAGCCGGTGATGTTCTGCAGGAACACCAGCGGAATCTGGCGCTGGCAGCACAGCTCTATGAAGTGCGCGCCCTTTTGCGCTGACTCGCTGAACAAAATGCCGTTGTTAGCGACGATGCCCACCGGCATGCCCTCGATATGGGCGAAGCCACAGACCAGCGTTGCGCCAAAGCGCGGTTTGAATTCGTGAAACTCTGACGCATCCACGATGCGGGCAATCACCTCGCGCACATCAAAAGGTTTGCGGGTGTCGGCCGCTATCACGCCGTACAAACCATCGGCCGCATACAAGGGCGGCGCGGGCGCTCGGGCGGCGGTTGCCGGTTTATGCCGGTTCAAGTTCGCCACCGCTTCGCGCGCCAGGGCCAGCGCGTGTGCGTCGTCTTCGGCCAGATGGTCTGCAACACCGGAGAGCCGGGTGTGTACATCGCCGCCGCCGAGATCCTCGGCACTCACCACTTCGCCGGTGGCGGCTTTCACCAGCGGCGGGCCGCCCAGAAAAATCGTGCCTTGGTTCTTGACGATGATGGTCTCGTCGCTCATGGCCGGCACGTACGCACCGCCCGCCGTGCAACTGCCCATGACCACTGCAATCTGCGCAATGCCCTGCGCACTCATATTCGCCTGGTTGTAAAAGATGCGGCCGAAGTGGTCGCGGTCGGGAAACACCTCGTCCTGGCTGGGCAGGTGGGCGCCGCCAGAGTCCACCAAATAGATGCAAGGCAGATGGTTTTGCGCCGCGATCTCTTGCGCGCGCAAATGCTTTTTCACCGTCATCGGGTAGTAGGTGCCGCCTTTGACGGTGGCGTCGTTGCACACCACCATGCAGTCCACCCCGCTGACCCGCCCCACCCCGGCGATCAAACCTGCACCGGGCGCGTCGTTGTTGTAAAGGTTGAGCGCCGCCAGGGGTGCGAGTTCCAGAAACGGCGTCCCCGGATCGAGCAGCGCCTGCACCCGCGCACGCGGCAGCAGCTTGCCCCGCGCCAGGTGCTTGTCGCGCGCGGCCTGCCCGCCGCCCTGCGCTACTTCGGCGCACCGGGCGCGCAAATCGTCCACCAGCACGCGCATGGCGGCAGCGTTGGCCAGAAATTCGGCGGAGCGGGGGTCGAGCTGGCTTGTTAAAGCGGGCATGGAAATCTCCTTAAAAAGGCGGGCGGCTGCGGCGAGCTACAGCGCATCACCATTCAGATAGAACCAACGCCCACCGCTGCGCACAAAGCGGCTGCGCTCGTGTACCCGCACGGCGCGGCCGTCCATGCGGTAGCGGGCGACGAATTCCACCTCGGCGCTGTCTGCGCCCGTGCTGCGGGTAGCGCGCACTTCCAGCCCCAGCCATTTCGCGCCGGGCTGAATGGTGAAGTCGGGCAGGCGTGTGGTCGCGTCCCAGGTGGCGCGGAGGTAGTCCGCGCGCTCCAGCACAAAGGCGCTGTAGCGCGAGCGCATCAGGCTTTGCGCGTCGGGGGCGGGGGTGGTGTCGAAGGCGTCGATGAAGCGGCCGCAGCAATAGGCGTAGGGCAGCGGCTTTTTGGCTGCGCCGGTTTGGCCGCAGGGGCATGGGGTGGCGGTTGCGTCAGATTTGCTCATACCGGCATGGCCCAGAACACCGACAAGGGAACCGCCCACAAGGTGGGCGAGAAAGACACCAGTTCACGCCCGGCGTACAAGACCATGCCGTGGCGAAAGCGCGCGCCCTCGGTGTCTTCCAGATGCCGCAAACCTTTGAAATCGCGCGCATCCACCGTGGCGCTGGCTTTGACCTCAATGCCGACCAGCTGCCCGGCGCGATCCTCCAGCAGGCAATCGACCTCGGTATGCGTCTGCGTGCGGTAATGCCACAGGCTCAGGCCTGCGCGGGAAAACGCCAGGTGCTTGTGCAGCTCGGCAACCACAAAGCTCTCGACCAGCGGCCCCGGCAGACCGTGGCTTTTGGCCAGCGTCTGCGCGCTGTAACCGTGCAAATGGGCCCGCAAGCCCGGGTCCATCACAAAGACTTTGGGGGTCTTCACCAAGCGCTTGCCCAGGTTGCGGTCCCAGGGCGGCAAACGCAACACCAGAAACACCATTTCCAGCAAAGCAAAGTAGCGCTTGAGCGTGGTTTGGGCTAGGCCCACGCTGCGCGATAACTCCGCAAAATTCAGCAAACTGGCGCTGCGCTGCGCCAACAGGGCGAGCAAACGCGGCATTTCGGTCAGCTGCCCGAGCTGCGCCAGTTCGCGCACATCACGTTGCAAGATCGCCTGGATATAGCTGTCAAACCAGGCGCTGCGCCGGGCGTCGCTGGTGCGGGTGATCGCCTCCGGGTAGCCGCCTTGGGTCAGGCGTTTGATCAGGTCGGCGCGGTCCACCGGCGTAATCTGCAAGCTGCTCCAACGCGCGTCCCACAAGGCGTCGGCGATATTGAGCGCGGCATGACCGGACTGCTCCTGCGCGGACAGGGGCCACAGGGTCAAAATTTCCATGCGCCCGGCCAGCGAATCGGCCATGTCCGGCAGTTGCAAAACCTTGGCCGAACCGGTGAGCACAAAACGCCCCGGCTCGCGTTGCCGGTCCACTGCCGCCTTGATGGCCAGCAGCAAGGCCGGTACGCGCTGCACCTCGTCCAGCACCACCGGCCCCTGCAAGCCCTGTACAAACCCGTGGGGGTCGGCGGTGGCGGCAGCCAACACCGCGCCGTCGTCCAGCGTCAGGTAGCTGCGCCCGGTCTCTTGCGCCAGCGTACGCACCAACGTGCTTTTGCCAGTTTGGCGCGCGCCATGCACCACCACCACCGGCGTGTCAGCCAGGGCTTCGTGGACCAGGGGTTCGATGTGGCGTTGGAACATGGGGGCGATTAAATGGGTGAAAATCAACCGTTTGTCGGACGATTATCAACCAATTTTCGGAGCGCGCGATGGCGACAGGCGGCACTGCGTGGGCGAATGCTAAACTAGTCAGCCAACTAGTCATATTGGGGGATTTATGCAAACATGGCCGATTCAGGATGCGAAAGCACGGTTCAGTGAATTCCTAGAGACTTGCTTGGCGGAAGGGCCGCAGATGGTGACCAAGAGGGGCACCGAGGCCGCCGTACTCATGCCAGTGGACGAGTGGCGGCGCTTGACTGCCGCAGCGCGGCCATCGCTGAAGCAATTGCTGCTCTCGCAGCAAGGACGTGCAGACCTTGCGCTTCCCGCCCGTGGCGGTGCGCGCCGACGCGCTCCAACTCCTGCGGAATGACGCCCATGTACCTACTCGACACGAATGTTGTCTCCGAATTGCGGAAGCCAAAACCGCACGGCGCGGTACTGGCCTGGTTCGCGGGACTTGATGACACAAAACTTCATATTTCGGCTGTCACCATTGGTGAGATTCAAGCAGGCATTGAACTCACGCGCGACCAAAACGAGGCTAAGGCGCTGGAGATTGAGGCGTGGTTGGAGATGGTGGCTTCCTGCTACAACGTGCTGCCGATGGACGCAGCTTCGTTCAGGGCCTGGGCTCAGTTGATGCATCGCCAGTCCGACACGATTTACGAGGACGCGATGATTGCCGCGACAGCCAAGATCCATGGTTTAACGGTGGTCACCCGGAACGTCGCAGACTTCAAGTCTTTCGACGTTCCACTGTTCAACCCATTCAAGGCGTAGCGGACACCGCACGCTTGCCTCGCCATTGATTTGCCCGCGAAGTGGATGATGCCCGCGTTGCCATGGCTGGCGTATTGGGCCGTATCGTGCGGCGCGAACTGGCTGACGCTAGCGATACTGCCTCTGCGTAGGGCGCCTGCAGCGCCTTGTTAGGCCTCACCCGCGCGAGCAGTAAGGTCCTTTTCAAAATCGACGTACAGTTCAGAAAATCCTAATATGAGCGACCGCTATCTCGTCGCCGGCGGGCTTTCGGGGGTCAATCCGGCGCTCGAAATCCTGGAATTCGATCAAACAGTCGCGCATGCCGCCGAAATCTGCATCTCGGTCAAACTCTCTAACGATCATGACGAGACGCCTAACGTTCGAGCTGAGCTTGCGCTAGCGCCATGCCGTTTGTACTCCGGTTGAGCGAGGGGTCAGGCGGCACTCGGCGCATGCTCACCAGCGGAGTTGTTCGACCTCTAGGCCGAGGGCTGATGCCACCTTCTCGAGTGTTGCCTTGCGGGGCTGTTTGACCCGTTCCATCTGCGCGTATGCAGCCTGGGTGATTCCGATGCGGCCTGCGACCTCGGCTTGTGTGAGGCCGAAATGTTCGCGCCATGCAGCCATGGCCGATACCCCACGCTCGAAAGATAGGTTTACGACTTCGTTCGGGACGGTACCTTGCGAGAAGCCGCCCTTCATACGACGGAACTGGTCGTATGGCACCACCACAAAAGCGGGCTTGCCGTCTTTGCCAACGATGACCTGAAATTCAGTACGTGCGTTCATCGCGTTTTCTCACCTCTTCAATACTCACGATGCGTACAGCACCGTCGAAGTCGAAGAAGACCCGATAGTTGCCTACGCGAAGGCGATACCCGTACTCGTGGCTTGTGAGAGCCTTGACGTTCCTGGCCTTCGACAAGTCGAGCAGCTCGGTACTCACTGCTGATCGGATCTGCTTCCCCGCGTGAGCGTCGACCTAGCGCAGTTGACGGAGGGCTTTTGGCTGCCAGTTGATCGCGTTCACGCGGCGATGATAAGCGAGTGATACGTATTGTCAAACAAGGACACTGCGTGTCCCGCGAAGTTCCCCTCGTTCACCCCGGCACGATCTTGCGCCTGATCATCTTCTTTGGCACCGATGCGCAAAGCTGGTGCAATTTCAAACTGAACGGGGGTGTCATGGCGTGGTTGGGACGCCCATCCATGCGCCTCGCCGAGCAAGTAAGACCGAAAAATTCGATCAACTACATAGATGTCATTCATGGTGTAAGGGAGGTGTTTGTGGCAGGTCTAACGCCGGAGGCACCTAGGGCACCAACAAGGTGCAGCGAGAATGCCGAAGGCATGGCCCTTGTTGGCGGCCGCTTGACCACCCAGTTAGGCCTGGGTGGGAGACTTCACGCGACATCTGGGTACAAGGCCTCGATTTCAGCAAGAACTTCGGTGGCGACGTCCTTCGCTCTGTCAATGATGCGTGTTGCCTCCATAAAGGCGCTGCGTTCTGCGGGCGGAGTATTCAAAAAGCCCCCTGGCTTGATGTCTTGAACGATGGCTTCGAGCAACTGGTACAGCAGGACTACGCGACTTTGAAGTCTTGGTGGCAGAAGTCCTATGTTTGAGAGGTTCGCCTTGTAGATCATGAAGCGGTCATCGGGGACTTGCACCACGTAGGCTGACTTTGAGATTTGTCCCGCGTCGAAAGCAGCCACAAGTTGCGCAAGGTGTTGCGAGTAGCCTCTATGGCGTTCAATTTCTAGAATCGCTTTCACTTCCGAGTAGATCCGGAAGGCGATTGATTTCTTAAGATCTTTCCGCTGCTTGCTCGCCATTAGCCTAGTAGGCACGTATGCGGCCATGGCACCACCAATGGCGCCGAGAGCCCCAACGATAGCTGCCAATTGGGTGTCTCCGATATCAAAAAGGGGCTTCGCGGCCTTAAGAAGCTCAATGGTTTCTGTAGCGTCCATATACGTGGGGCCTAACGCTCGAGCTAAGCGGGCGACGACGGCAGGACGCCAGGCCCGGCCCGGTGAAAATGTGATGAGTACCACCGACCCGGGCTTGGTGGCCTGCCGTTGGCGCTCCGCTTGAGCGAGGGGTTAGGCTTCACTGAGTGATTGCCTCGGAAATTGCTTCTAGGCTCTTTTGAAGCTCCGCTGCCTGCTTCTCCTGAAAGGTAGTTCCCTTATATGCCCTTCCGGCTGGGCTGTCCGGGCCCGAGAAGGTCAACAGCCAGGACCCGAATGTGAGAGGGAGCGACGGGCGCTTCCCTTTGCGGCGCTCGACATTCAGGATGAGCTTTTCGTCGACCGCTTCTTCGCCCAACCGTTTCAGCTTCACTTCAGTTCGATACAGCCATCCGACGGCTTCCTCTTGATCTGCCCTTGTCTGTCGAGATACAACTTGGTAGTTCCGCAGTCCATCGATGAATCTGGCGAGTTGATCTTTCGTGAGTACAAACTGGTAGAGATCAAGGTCTGCGCGAACTTGGAACGCTGCGTATTCATCATTCTGTATCGATTGCCGCCAGGTCGAGACTGTTGATGACTTCGGCTTCGCGCTCTTTCCCCAGGTCTCGGCAGTAGCGCCAACTTCGTTCGCTGACGCAGGAGGCGTTTGAGCCATGGCTGCAGCGCTGAGGAGTGCCAAATGCAGGAGGAATAATTGTATTGAGCGCATCGCGTGAGAGGATGGTTGTTTGTGAAACCTAACTTTGATATAGCCCGCATACCAGCGGGTATCTCCGGCGCACAAGCAGATAACTCATTTGCAAAAACTTCAAGAAATCTTTTGACATCAAAAGTTCGGCCCAATGAACTGTTCGGATGTGTGGGCATAAAAATCTGACAAAACTGACAGACCTGCGTTGGACTCAACACGTCTACTGGATCAGACTCAGATTGATATGCGCTAAAAGCAATGTAACCTACTTCGTAAAAGGTATTCATCTGCCAGCTGACATTTTCCCGTTGGCGGGGCCGCAACGGCCCAGCCCTCACTGGCCGAGCAGCGGCGCACGTCAAAAAAGAGGTGCCCTAAAGCCCCCGCTGAATCAGCATCTTCTGCACGTCGCTAGTCCCCTCATAAATCTGGCACACGCGCACATCGCGGTAAATGCGCTCCAAGGGGAAGTCGTTCACATAACCATAGCCACCCAGGGTTTGGATGGCGGCGCTGCAGACTTTTTCGGCCATCTCGCTGGCGAACAGCTTGGCCATGGCGGCTTCTTTTAGGCAGGGACGGCCGGCGTCGCGCAGGGCGGCGGCGTGCCAGGTGAGTTGGCGCGCGGCCTCTAGTTGGGTGGCGCATTCGGCCAGTCGGAAGCCCACGGCCTGGTGGTTGAACAGGGGCTGGCCAAAACTCTGCCGGTCTTTGGCGTAGGCGACGGCCACTTCCAGCGCGCTGCGCGCCATGCCCAGGCTTTGCGCGGCAATGCCGATGCGCCCACCCTCCAGGCCGCCCAGCGCGATGGCGTAGCCCTCGCCTTCCTGGCCGATCAGGTTCTCGGCGGGGATGCGGCAGTTGTCAAAGTTGATCTGCGCCGTGTCGCTGGAATGCTGGCCCAGCTTGTCTTCCAGCCGCGCCACCACGTAGCCCGGCGCGTGGGTGGGCACCAGAAACGCGCTCATGCCTTTTTTGCCTGCGCCTTTGTCGGTCACGGCGATGACGATGGCTACGTCGCCGTTTTTGCCGCTGGTGATGAACTGCTTGACGCCGTTAATCACATACGCATCACCGTCTTTGACGGCAGTGGTGCGCAGCGCCGACGCGTCGCTACCCGTGTGCGGCTCGGTCAGGCAAAACGCACCCAGCATCTCGCCTTGCGCCAGCGGCATGAGCCACTGCTTTTTCTGGGCCACGTTGCCGTAGCGCAGCAGGATTGCGTTGACCGGGCAGTTGGTCACGCTGATCACCGTGCTGGTGCCCCCGTCGCCTGCGGCAATCTCCTCGATCACCAGCGCCAGCGCCAGGTAATCCAGCCCCGCACCCCCCCACTCCTGCGGCACGCAAACCCCGTACGCACCCAGCGCCGCCAAGCCACGCAGGGCCTCGCGGGGAAAGGTTTTTTCACGGTCCCAGCGGGCCGCATGCGGCCACAACTCGGCCTGCGCAAAGTCTCGCAGCGCTTCGCGGATGGCTTCTTGGTCGGGGGTTAGGAGCATGGGGATTTTCTGAAGTGAGAACAGCGGCTCTAAGAGCGACGAAGGTATTGAAGCCGACGAATCACAGACGATGGTCTAAAAGGGCGTACACATCATCGCGCGTGCTGATGGCCAATATGGTGACGCGCCGCAACCGGTCATCGACATGGTAGGCCAGTCGGTATTGGGGCGATGTGATTTTTATCTTGTATAAATCAGGCGCGCCATGCAATGCATCCTTGGACACACGGGGGCTGATTAAGCGTTGCTTGAGCAGTTTGGACTTGAAACGTTTCTTTACCGCTTCGTCCAGCTTGGCCCATTCGCGCTCCGCCAGCGGATGCATGGCCAAGGCATAGGGTTGGCTCACAGATCCGATGGATTGAGCACTCGCGCACTCTTGAGCGTACCCAGCCGTTTGATCGCTTTATCGGCTACGACACGATCCGCCAAGGCATCTAGCACGCGCCCCATCCAAACCGTGGAGACGATATAGCCGGCCGGCTTGTTGTGGTTGAGCACGACCAGCGCCTCATCGCCAGCTTGTTCAAACACCCGCGCCGGTGCTTCGCGCAATTCAGATATGCCGATGCTTGTCTTGGCTAGCAGAGCATCCATGGGAAACCTTTCGACGAAATTTCGTACAGTTTACAAGCTTAGGCGGATGAAGCTCTGCACCATTGCCCTAACAGTCAAACCAATTCCAAAGCCACCGCCGTCCCCTCTCCCCCACCAATACACAAAGTCGCCAGACCGCGCGTCAGACCGCGTGCCTTGAGCGCGTGAATCAGCGTAACCATGATGCGCGCACCGGACGCACCTATAGGGTGGCCCAGGGCGCATGCGCCGCCGTTGACGTTGAGGACTTCGTGCGCCGCGCCCAGCTCTTTCATGAGCGCCATGGGGACGACGGCGAAGGCTTCGTTGACTTCCCACAGGTCCACGTCTTTGACGGCCCAGCCGGCTTTGGCCAGCGCTTTTTGGGTGGCGCCAACGGGCGCGGTGGTGAACCACTCAGGGGCCTGGGCGTGGGTGGCGTGGCTGACGATGCGGGCCAGCGGTGTGCAGCCCAGCTTGGCGGCGGTGCTGGCACGCATGAGCACCAAGGCGGCCGCGCCGTCGTTGATGGATGAGCTGGTGGCGGCGGTGATGGTGCCGTCTTTTTTGAAGGCGGGGCGCAGGCTGCTGATTTTGTCGAGCTTGACTTTGCCGGGGCCTTCGTCGATGGACACCACGCGCTCGCCGCTGCGGTCTTTGACGGTGACCGGGGCGATCTCAGCGGCGAACGCGCCGGATTCGGTGGCGGCTTTGGCGCGCTGCACGCTGGTGGTGGCAAAGGCGTCTTGCTCGGCGCGGGTGAAGCTGTATTTGGCAGCGCAGTCTTCGCCAAAAGTGCCCATGCTGCGGCCGGCCTCGTAGGCGTCTTCCAGGCCGTCGAGCATCATGTGGTCATAAATTTTGTCGCTGCCCATGCGGTAGCCGCTGCGGCCTTTGAGCAGCAGGTAGGGCGCGTTGGTCATGCTTTCCATGCCACCGGCCACCAGCACCTCGTGCGAACCGGCCAGCAGCATGTCGTGGCCGAACATGGCCGCGCGCATGCCCGATCCGCACATCTTGGACAAGGTCACCGCGCCCGCGCTTTGGGGCAAGCCGCCCTTGAATGCCGCCTGGCGCGCCGGGGCCTGGCCCTGCCCGGCCATCAGGCAGTTGCCGAACAAAACCTCGGTCACCAGATCGCCGCTGATACCGGCGCGCTGCATGGCCGCAGCAATGGCTACACCGCCCAGATCGTGCGCGGAAAGGGCAGAGAAGTCGCCCTGGAAACTCCCCATGGGGGTACGGGCGGCGCTGACGATAACGACGGGATCGGTAGCAGACATAAAAGAATCCTTGTGTAAAAAACTAGTGTGCGGAAGAAGGGGGAAAGCGCTGGTCCTGGTCGTAGGGAAAGACGTCGTGGACATAGCCTGCGGCGATGCGCTCTTTGTGGCCTTGCCAGAAATCCACATCGAGCAGGTCGGCGTGGTGCGCCATGAAGGCTTTGCGCACCAGCGGGTTGCCCAGCAAAAACGGCGCGAAGGTTTCCGGGAACACATCGCGCGGGCCGACGTGGTACCAGACTTCGCCGGACATTTCATCTTCTTCGGTGCGCGGAGCGGGCACGCGGCGGAAGTTGCAGTCGGTGATGTATTCGATCTCGTCGTAATCGTAAAAAACCACTTTGCCGTGGCGGGTGACGCCGAAGTTTTTCCACAACATGTCACCGGGGAAAATATTCGCCGAGACCAGGTCTTTGATGGCGTTGCCGTACTCCACCACCGCCCGCTCGATTTGCTGCTGCGCAAAAACACCGCCGGCGCTGCTGCCCTGCGCAACGCCCTCCACGTCAAAGGCTTCTTGCAGATAAATATTGAGCGGGATCATGCGCCGCTCAATATAGAGGTGTTGGATGATGACCTCTTGCTCGCCCGCGTTGTCGATGATTTCAAGCTGGCTGGGCGCGAATTTTTCAATCTCGGCCAGGAGCGCATCGTCAAAACGCTTGCGCGGGAACCCGACCGCGCTGTATTCCAGCGTATCCGCCATGCGGCCAACCCGGTCGTGCTGTTTCACCAGCAGGTACTTACCCTTGATCTGCTCGCGGCTGGTGTCTTTAGGCGGCGGATAAAAGTCTTTGATCACCTTAAACACGTAGGGAAAACTGGGCAAGTCAAACACCAGCATGACCATGCCCTTGATGCCCGGCGCGATACGGAACTGGTCGGTCGAATGGCGCAGGTGGTACAAAAAATCCCGGTAGAACAGGTTCTTGCCCTGCTTGGCCAGCCCGAGCGCGTTGTAAATCTCGTTGCGCGGTTTGCGCGGCATCATGCTGCGCAAGAACTGCACATACGCAGACGGTATTTCCATGTCCACCATAAAGTAGGCGCGGGCGAAGCTAAAGAGGATAAGCAAGTCATCCTCGCCAAACAGGGCTGCGTCAATCACTAGGCCACCCGATGCATGGTGGAGGATGGGCAACGCAAACGGCACCTCGGCAAAACCGTTGATCAGCTTGCCCACGATGTAGCAGCCTTTGTTGCGAAAAAACAGGCCTGACAAGGCCTGGATCTGGAAATTGGCGCGCAGCTTGACCTCACCCAAGCGCTGCGCCATGGCCTGCGCCACCAAGGCGGCGTCACGCTCCAGGTCCACAAAGGGTACGCGCAAGCCAAAGTCATGGACCAAACGCAGCATCGTGGACTGTATGGTGTCCCGCGTGGGGTAGTAGGCGCGGTACGTTGGCTCTGCGCCCAAAGCGCCATCTTCGATGTACTCAGTGCTGACCGCAGGGCGGACAAAAATGAAGTCATTCAGGAAGTACGCGCGATGCAGAATTTTGGTGGTGACCGAGTTGAAAAAAGTCTCCGCCAGCTCCGGCTGGTGGTGGTCTACCAGCAGGCCGATGTAGTGCAGCTTGATTTGCTGCCAGACCTCCATGGCCTGCTCACCGGCCTTGAACTCGCGCTCGAGGCGGTTGCTGCATTCTTTGACGCGCAGGTCATAGAACTCGATGCGCTCGCGCTGCGCGCGCTGTTGGCCGTGCCAGTCTTGCGTCTCAAAGCGGTGCTTGGCGCGTGCGGATTCGGTCCGAAAAAGCTGGTAGTGGCGGTTGAAGCCGTCCATCATCGCCTGCGCCACCTCGTAGGCCTGCGGCGAATCCAGACGTTTGGTAAAAACCGGCATAGCCGCGCACTCCTGGTGCTTAGAGCGCGCGGCTGCGCGCAATCCAGCGCTGGTGCAAAGCCTGCAAGGCCAGCGCATATGCACCGGACATTTCGTCGCTGTTGGCGACGGTAATGCGCATGTCCTGCAGCAAGCCGTTTTCCAGCCCGTAGACCCAACCGTGTACCACCACGGTCTGGCCGCGCTGCCAGGCGTCGGTGACGACGGTGGTCCGACAGACGTTGCGCGCCTGCTCCAGTACGTTGAGCTCCACCAGCGCATCGACGCGCAGGCTCTCGTGCAAGCCGTTCAAAAATTCTTCCTGCAAGTCGCGCACATCTTGCACATGGCGCAGCCAGTTGTCGACCAGCCCGGCGCGTTGGTTGGTCATGGCCGCGCGAATACCGCCGCAGTTGCTGTGCCCCACCACGATGATGTGCTGCACGCCCAGCACATCGACCGCGTACTGGATCACGCTCAGGGCGTTCAGGTCGGAGTGCACCAATAGATTGGCGACGTTGCGGTGAACGAACAATTCACCGGGCAGCAGGTCCACCAGCTCGTTGGCAGGCACCCGGCTGTCGGCGCAGCCCAGCCACATATAGCGGGGCTTTTGCTGGTTGCGCAGGCCGGTGAAAAAGCCGGGGCGTGCCGCCTCGACTTGGGTGGCCCATTCGCGGTTACGGTCAAAAAGTTCGCTGAGTTCTTTGGACATATTCATTACAAGTTCTTACATGGTTTCGTTAAACAGTTCGCGGCCGATCAGCATGCGGCGTATTTCGCTGGTGCCCGCGCCAATTTCATAGAGTTTGGCGTCACGCCACAAACGCCCCAAAGGGTAGTCGTTGATGTAGCCGTTGCCGCCGAATATCTGCACGCCCTCCCCCGCCATCCAAGTCGCTTTTTCGGCGGTCCACAGAATCACGCTGGCGCAGTCTTTACGGACCTGGCGCACGTGCTGGATTCCGAGCAAATCCAAGTTCTTGGCAACCGTGTACGCAAAGGCACGTCCGGCCTGCAGCACGGTGTACATATCGGCCAGCTTACCCTGGATGAGCTGGAATTCGCCAATGCTCTGGCCAAACTGTTTGCGCTCGTGCACATAAGGAATCACGTTGTCCATGACCGCCTGCATGATGCCCAGCGGCCCGCCCGCGAGCACGGCGCGTTCGTAATCCAGCCCGCTCATCAAAACCCGTGCGCCGTTGTTGACGCCGCCCAGCACGCTCTCCTGCGGCACCTCGACGTTCTGGAACAGCAACTCGCCGGTGGAACTGCCGCGCATGCCCAGTTTGTCCAGCTTCTGCGCCACGCTAAAGCCCGGCATGCCCTTCTCAATCAAAAACGCCGTGACACCACGGCCACCCAGCTCCGGCGCGGTCTTGGCGTACACCACCAGTACATCGGCGTCGGGGCCGTTGGTGATCCACATCTTGCTGCCATTCAGCACAAAGTAGCCGCCCTTGTCGTCGGCGCGCAGCTGCATGCTCAGCACGTCGCTGCCCGCGCCGGGCTCGCTCATGGCCAGCGCGCCTATGTGTTCGCCGCTGATCAACTTGGGTAGGTAGCGGCTGCGCTGCTCCGCGCTGCCGTTGCGGCGGATCTGGTTGACGCACAAATTGCTGTGCGCACCATAGCTGAGGGCCACGCTGGCGCTGGCGCGGGAGATCTCTTCCATGGCCACCATGTGCGCCAAATAGCCCATGTGGGCACCACCATATTCCTCTTCCACCGTGATGCCCAGCAGACCCATGGCACCCAGCTTGGGCCACAAGTCCATAGGGAACTGGTCATCGCGGTCGATCACTGCTGCGCGGGGTGCAATTTCAGCCTGGGCGAAAGCGTGTACGGCCGCGCGCAAGGCATCAATGTCTTCGCCGAGTTGGAAGTTCAGACCGGGCAGGCTCATGCGGCGACTCCAGGCCTGCGCGCCAGCGCTTTGGGCGCCGGTTTGGCAGGGGCCTTGGGCCTTGGCGTTTCGATACGGGCCAATAGCGCGCGGGCTTCGCGTTGGTGGGTCTTGATTTCGTCCAGATTGGCTTGCAAATCGGCCAGTTGCGCCTCGACTTGGGTGCGGTGGCGTTCCAGCACATCCAAAAATTTCAGCAGCTGCGCGCCGGTATCACGCGGACTGTCATAGGTGTCGATGATGTCTTTGGCCTCCGTCAGGCTCAGACCCAGGCGCTTAGCGCGCAGGGTCAGCTTCAAACGGGTGCGGTCGCGCGCGCTGTAGACCCGGCTGCGCCCCAGCGGGCCCGTGCGGGCGGGCTGCAGCAGCCCTAAGTCTTCGTAAAACCGGATGGCGCGGGTTGTTAGGTCAAACTCACGGGCCAGATCGCTGATGCTGTAAGTCATAAATAAACGGTCCCCATGGGGTCGAAAAAGTCACATGCCGCATACCGCCAGCCGGGGCGCATGGGTGGCAAAGGTCGCCGCCTACAATGCCCGAATCAATTGACGTTGACGTAAACGTCAATTATGAACCATCACCCGCAAGTCTGCCCCCGCCATGAACGCCCAGGAAGCCCAACTCCACTACCCGCTTGCCGACACGCTACCACCTGCAGGCCGTTGCATCGTGATTGCACCCGGCGTGAAATGGATCCGCATGGGACTGCCCTTCGCGCTGGACCACATCAACCTGTGGCTGCTGCGGGACGAGGTTGACGGCCGCGCCGGCTGGAGCATTGTGGACTGCTGTATTGACGCCCCGGAATCCCGCGCGCAGTGGGAACTGCTGTTTGCGCAGGAACTGGAGGGTCTGCCGGTGCTGCGCGTGATCGTCACCCACATGCACCCGGACCACATCGGGCTGGCGCATTGGCTGTGCGCGCGCTGGCAGGTCAGCCTGTGGGTTAGCGCCACCGACTATGCGGTCGCCCGCAACGCGTGCGAGGAGGACGCAGCTCTGGGCGGTGCGCTGTCGGCCGATTTCATGCAGGCCCATGGCTGGAACGACCCCGCAGACATCGTCCGCATCCGGGAGCGCAGTGGCTTTTTTCGCAACCTGGTTCCCCGGCTGCCGCCCAGCTACCGCCGCATGCAAAACGACACCCACCTGCGCATTGGCGGGCGCGATTGGCGCTGCATCAGCGGCTTTGGCCATGCGCCGGAACACCTGGCCTTGTACTGCGCGGCCACCGGCGTGCTGATCAGCGGTGACATGGTGTTGCCGCGGATATCGACCAATGTCAGCGTGTATCCCCAGGAACCGGAGGCCGATGCGCTGGCCTTGTTTTTGGCATCGATTGAGAAATTCCGCGCACTACCCGCAAACACATTGATCCTGCCGTCACATGGCAAACCGTTCACCGGCTTGCACACTCGCATCGACCAGCTGCAAGCCCACCATGCGGCGCGCCTGGACGAGGTGCACACCGCCTGCAGCGCCGCACCGCGCAGCGCATTTGACGTGTTACCGGTGCTGTTCAAACGCACACTGGATTTCCACCAGACCACGTTTGCGATGGGCGAGGCGGTGGCCCATTTGCACTGGCTGTGGTTTCAGGGGCAGGTGCAACGCACACGCGAACCGGACGGCATTTACCGCTTCACCACGCCGGTAGACGTTCCTGCTTGAGCTCGCGGCGCAGCGCGGCGTACGCCGGCACCACGGATTCCACCGTCGCCCAAAAAGCCGGACTGTGGTCCATGACCCGCAAATGGCTGAGTTCATGCGCCACCACGTAGTCAATCACCTCCGGGCGGAACTGCAACAAGCGCCAATGCAGGCGTACCGTTCCGTCGGATTTGGCGCTGCCCCAGCGGGTACGGGCGTTGCTCAGGCGAAGGCTGCTCCAGCGCACACCCAGCAGTGGGGCGAAATGCGCCAGGCGCTGCTGGAACAGGGTCAACGCCTGCTCCTGCATCCAGCGCTGCATGGCGCGCTGCAACTGCGCAGGCGTGGCATCACTGCCCAGCGGCAGCCACAAGGTGTCGCCCGCCGCGTCCCAGCCCGAGGCCATACTGCGGGGTTGACGCCGATCCAGCCGCAGCATGATGGTGCGGCCCAGGTAGGGCAACTCCATGCCGTCCGCCCAGCGCATAGCCGGCGCATGCTGCGGATGCGGGCGGGTTAGCACTTCGTGCAATTTGCGAACGATCCAGGCCGCTTTTTTTTGCAGCGCCGCGTCCACCACGTACAAAGGGGTGCGCAAGGGCGCACGCACGCTTAAGCCCTGGGGGCCAACCTGAAAACCGATGGTACGGCGGCGCGAGCGGGCAAAGGCATAGCGCACGAGCATGCCCTCGCACAGCGCCTCACGCGAAGCTTTCGGATGGAAAAAAAAAGGGGGCAGGGATGGGTCAGCCCTACCGGTCAAAGGCGGTAAGGCGGGCAAGGGCGGCTCCAACGGCGCGGCGCCTGGGGCGGCAGCAAACAAATCCAGCGTGTAGCGCAGCAAACGGTGCACGGCGCGGGCTCCTAGGGCTTGCGGTCTGAGGCCGCGTAGGCCTGCGGATCCAGTCGGTGCATTTCGGCTTCGATCCAGGCCTCGACTTCGGCCATCAGCTCGTCGGCACGTCGACCCTGGCTGGGAATCGGTTTACCAATCGAAACCGTAACCAGCCCCGGTCTTTTGATAAAGGCTTTGCGCGGCCACACCATCGCCGTATTAACCGCCACCGGAACCACCGCAGCACCGGTCTGCACGGCCAGTTTGGTGCCACCCACTTTGTAGACACCCCGCTCGCCGCGCGGTATGCGCGTACCCTCCGGGAACATGATCACCCAGATGCCACGGGCCAGCAATTCCTGGCCCTGCGAGACCACTTTGGAAAAGGCCTTGGCACGCAAGGCACGGTCGATATGAATCATGTCCAAGCGCCCCATGGCCCAGCCGAAAAAGGGGATGTAGAGCAGCTCTTTTTTGAACACATAGGCCAGCGGGCGCGGCATCAGGGTGGGCAGTAAAAAAGTCTCCAGCGCAGACTGGTGCTTGACCAGCAGCACCACGCCCTGGCCGTGGCCGGTGGGCAGATGCTCGGCACCCAGCACCTGCACCCGAATGCCCAGAATCACCCGCGCGCCATCCACCGCCCAGCGCAGCCAGCGCACCGCCATCCAGTACAGGCGCACGCCGCGTACCCGGGTGGACACCAGTAGCATCAATAAGCCCCAAGGCACGACCGTCACCAGCATCCACAGAGCATGCAGCAGCGAGCGCAGCAAGTTCATACAGGTTCGGTGCGGCGCAAGCGCTTACACGCCACGGCCAATCAGCGTGTCGACAAAAGCCGCCAGGTCGGCATGCGACTTGCACCCCGGCGGGCAGCCAAGCGGCAAAGCGCCTTCGGCAAGGTCTTGGGATTTTCCAGTGCGCACCACATGGGGCTCGCAACCCGCAGCCAGCGCCGCCACCGCGTCACGCGCCGTATCGCCGACGGCGGGAACTCCGCGCAAATCGATCCCGTAGCGCTCGCCGATGCGGCGAAACAAACCCGGTGCCGGTTTGCGGCAGTCACACGCGTCAGCGGGGGCATGCGGACAAAAGAAGACCGCGTCCACACGCCCGCCAACGGTGGCCAGCTGGCTGTGCATCTTGCTGTGCATGGCGTTCAAGGTTTCCATGTCAAACAAGCCGCGCGCGATGCCGCTCTGGTTGGTGGCCACCGCCACATGCCATCCGGCCTGATTGAGGCGGGCAATCGCCTCCAGCGCGCCCGGTAGCGGGAGCCATTCGGCGGGCGACTTGACGTAGTCGTCGCGGTCTTCGTTGATGGTGCCATCGCGGTCGAGGATGATGAGTTTCATGGCTACCCCGGCGCGGTCAGGCTGCGAGTTTGGACAGATCCGCCACGCGGTTCATGGCCAGATGCAAAGTCTTGAGCAGGCCTAGGCGGTTCAGCCGCACGTCGAGCTGCTCGGCGTTGACCATGACGCCGTCAAAAAACGCATCCACCGGCGCGCGCAGCACGGCCAGCGCCTGCAGGCTGGTGGCGTAGTCGCCGGCCTCGAAAAGCGTCTGCGCCTGGGGCAGTACGGAGTGCATGGCGGCGTGCAAAGCCTTCTCGGCGTCATCCTGCAACAAACCCGGGCTGACATGGGCGTCCACATCGTCGGCCTTTTTGAGGATGTTGGCGATGCGCTTGTTGGCAGCGGCCAGCGCGGGGCTTTCAGGCAGGGCCGCGAAGGCGCGCACGGCATCCAGGCGCTTGGGCACTTCGCCCAGACGCTGCGGACGCAGGGCCAACACGGCGTCGACCTCCTGTGCACTGTAGCCTTGGTCGCGCAGGCTGCCAGCCAAGCGGTCAAACACGAAGTCCGTCAGCGCCGCGTTGGCGTTCGTAATCAGCGCGCCGAAAGCCGGGTTGGCATCGCGCAACAAGTCGACAAGACGCAAGGGCAAGTCCCGCTCCACCAGCATGCGAATCACACCCAGCGCATGGCGGCGCAGGGCGAACGGATCTTTATCTCCCGTGGGCAAATTACCAATGCCGAACATGCCGACCAAGGTTTCTAGTTTGTCGGCCAGCGCCACCACGAGACCAACATCGCTGCGCGGCAGGCTGTCGCCAGCAAAGCGAGGTTTGTAGTGGTCTTCAATCGCATCGGCAACTACCGTAGACAAACCATCGTGGCGGGCATAGTAGTTGCCCATAGAGCCTTGCAGTTCCGGAAACTCGCCCACCATATCGGTCAGCAAGTCGGTTTTGGCCAAGCGCGCTGCGATGGCGACAAGCGTAACAAAGGGCTCAGGCTCATTAGCATACGGCTGAAAGCCGTTCGTGGCCAACGCCGTGGCGATACTCCGAGCGATGGCACACACCCGATGCATGCGATCCCCTTGCGTGCCTAGTTGGTTGTGATACACCACTTTCGACAAGCCCTCGACACGCGACTCCAGCGTTCGCTTGCGGTCTTGGTTGTAGAAAAACTGGGCGTCGGCCAGACGCGGGCGCACCACGCGCTCGTTGCCACCAATCACGGCGCTCGGGTCGTGCGGATTGATGTTGCTGACGATCAAAAACCGGTTGCTCAGTTTGCCCGCCGCGTCCAGCAAGGGGAAGTACTTCTGATTCGCCTTCATGGTCAGAATCAGGCACTCTTGGGGCACTTCCAAAAATTCGGCGTCAAAGCTGCACACCATGAGCGTGGGGCGTTCGACCAGGCCGGTCACCTCCTGCACAAGTGCGTTATCTAACAACACTTCCTCGGCCTCGGCGTCGGTCAAGTTCGGCACTTCGACTTCTAGGCGGCAACCCAAGCGCGCCGCTTCTTCTCGTAAAGCGTGCACTATCACGCGGCTGCGATCTTCAAAGCTGGCAATCACCGCGCCATCGTCCACCAGGGCTTGCGCATAAAAGTCCGCATGCGAAATCACCACCGGGGAAACACGCGCCTCAAAGCGGTGACCTTGCGTGCTGTTGCCTGCACGCAAGCCCAAGGCGGTGACCGGAACCACCGCGCCGCCATGCAAGGCAATAAGTCCGTGGGCCGGGCGCACAAAGCTCACTGTGCTCCAACCGGGCAGCTCGCAATCGCGGGCGAGCTGGTACTGCATGACCTTGGGGATAGGCAATTTGACGATCGCTATACCCAATGCATGCTGAAGCGCCACCTCAAGGGGGACTCTTTGATCTACCTTCTTTAGCCAAACACACATGACACCTTTGTCATCCAACTCTTTAGTCAGATTTAAAACGCCATCGTCGAAAACGTAACCTTCTTTTCCTAACCTTTTTTCGAGTGCTGCGGTTTGTTGCCCATCAGCAGAATAAGCAACCTTCTCCGGCATCAGCTTTATCAGCGAGGACTTTTCATCAGACTGATATTTGACCTGCGTCACATGCACGGCCAAGCGGCGAGGCGACGCGTAATCGGTAACCACCGCGTCTGCCGCAGCCAAGCCTTGTGCCTTCAGGCTGTCAGCCAACGCGGCTGCAAAAGCCCGGCCCAAATTGCGCAGCGCCTTGGGCGGCAACTCTTCCACCAGCAACTCCACGAGCAGGTTCTGGGTACGCATGCTCATGCCGCCTTCTTCGCCATCTGCGCGATCCATTCCGGCGGTGCCATGGGAAAGCCCAGGCGCT
>Ga0214919_10003430_pt1 | contig 23944 bp, 25 predicted proteins | sample LL1503_MetaG_FD_177994 | JGI IMG/M metagenome (GOLD analysis project Ga0214919, IMG submission 177994) | Freshwater microbial communities from Lake Lanier, Atlanta, Georgia, United States - LL-1503 | ecosystem: Environmental > Aquatic > Freshwater > Lake | place: USA: Georgia | collected... | reverse complement strand
CTGTCACATTACTCTGAGGTGTATATACTTCAGAACTTGAGCGGGCGAGAGCCTCTAAGCGTTCCTCTTCGTTGGCGCTCAATTGTTGAGCGGAGACGTAAATTGGGAGGCACAGTAGCGCGAATAGGGCGGCAGTTGGCAGCGAACGAAGGGTCATGTTGCGGAAGGACATAAAGAGGGTAAACCCACTTGGAAAGGCCAAATTCAATAAGGTTCCTTGGAGCATTTAAATAGCGTAACCAGGGTAATTTTCACGCTCGTTCCCAACTCGCAGGCTATATCCGGACTAACCCCAGTCGACCTAATCTATTCTGAGTGGGCTTGGATCTTCCGCCGGAGAGCCGCTTCGCTAAGTTGAAGCAAATTTTCCCGTTCTTTAAGTGCGGCTCGCTGTTCTGCAAGCGCCGCGGCTTGGCCATCCAGTTCAGCTTTGAGGTGAGTCCAAGCTGCTGTTTCCGCCGCATGCATCCCCGAATCAAGCGTTGAAGCAGGTTGCTTGCGCACGGCGTCGAGCACCTTTTCCCGCGCGCGCAGCAACGCTTCTGCTTCGGCTAATTCACGATCGCGCTCCACTAATTTATTTTCGACGGTAGCGAGGGCTAGCTCTTGTTCAACGGCCTTAATTTCTAACTGCGCGAGCGCTTTTTCTAAGGCGGCGACGCGAGTATCGTTTAGCGCGGGTTGGTCGCGAAGCGACGATACATCCGGCGCCTCAAGGGTGTGGGGCGACCGCCGAGCCGCCACCCTAACCTCCGTGGCTGCTTGCGCGCGTTGCAGTGGATTTACCCGCCGGGATAACACGAGGGGTTTCAATCCAGTGGTGGGTTGGAACGCTGGATTTGACTTTTCAGGCGCGGGAAAATCTGGCGGCGGCGGCGCTAATTTATGCGGCGGTCGAAAGCTAGGTGGCACCGGGGATCCTGAAGCAGGAGTTGAGGGGGAATCCATGGATGAAATAGCTAATTTAAATTAACGCTTAGGCATTGCAATAGAGACGATGCGTGATCGGTGCTTAATATAATGTTTCCCTCGACACAATTCGCGCAAAACTGAGCTCCATGGACGAGCTCAGCCTCCAAGAAAAATATGCCCCGAACAGTCAGTGTTTCGGGTGTGGCCCTGCTAACCTTCGGGGTTTGCGGATCAGCAGTTTCGTTCGAGGGGAAGTGGTGGTGGCGAGGTGGCAACCAGAGCGATACCATGAGGCCTTCCCGGGCATGTTGAATGGCGGGATTATTGGGACGTTGCTTGATTGCCATAGCAATTGGACTGCCGCGTGGCATCTGATGCAAATGAAGCAACTCACCCAGCCGCTCTGCACGGTGACGGCGGACTACGCGATCAAGCTGCTGCGGCCGACCCCCACTAATGAGCCCGTGGAATTATCGGCGAGGGTCGTGGAAGCTACCACGGATCGGGCGGTGATTGAAGGTGTGCTGACGGCCGCAGGTAAGCCGCGCGCGACCTGTCGGGGGACTTTCGTCGCAGTTCAACCTGGACACCCAGCCTACCATCGTTGGTGAGCCGGACGACCCCACCCGTTAGAATATATTTCAACCAGACCCTGTTAGGAAAATAAAAGGGGGAGGCACGATCGCTGTAAGTAGTTTACATACATCGAGAATTCGTGATGGGTTGGGGTATATTACCCAGATGTTACAAAGAATACACGCAATCGTCTTAATGTAGTGCGAAAGTAACGTATGTCCTACCCCGCCAAAATTCTCGCCGTTGATGATGAACCCGCGCTCACGGATTTGATGCAGTACCACTTGGCGCGGGCCGGTTATGATGTGACAACGGCGGCGAATGGTTGGGAGGCCCTTGATGCGATCAAACACTCTCGGCCTGACTTGATCCTCCTGGATCTCATGTTGCCTGATCTGGATGGATTTGGCGTTTGTGAGATCCTCCGTCGCGATCCGCTGACGGCGATGATTCCGATAATTATCGTCTCAGCGTGGGCCTCACCCGATTCGCGCAATCTTGGTTTAGAGTTGGGGGCACTGGATTATCTGACCAAGCCCTTCAGTCCCCACGATTTGGTGCAGCGCGTGAACCACCTCATGCAGTCGCGAGCTGATTTGCGGGAAAAAGCAGGAATTAAAATTCCGCTGAGCTAACAATTAATTGGCGTCCGTCGCCGGGAAAGCTGGCCATGTGACAAGAAAACGCCGTTTTTTTATCACGTCGTCACGACATGTTAAGATAATGAGTGTTTTCTTATCATATTTGACCCGATGTGCTCATGATTCGACCGTTTATAACATGTCGGCCAACCTTCGGGCCGGGGTTTGGGGGAAATCAGTCCGGGATGAGACAAGCGATGGGTCCAGTGGCACCCCTCAACTCAGAGTTGGCCGGTGAAGGCTTGGTGCAGCAGCGACTTCTTCAACGCCTCCAGCGCGGCGTGCTTCCGCTCGTAGAGGCGGGCGAGGCGGGGGGGCGGGGGGGCGGCTTCGTTCATGGGCAATCGTTTCTCACTTCCTCACGGCTGCGGCGCGAATTCATGGACCGTCTGTTTGCGGACGGCACCCTGGCCCAGCAATTGGTGCTTCACCGTGCCGAAATCGATCTTCTTCAAGTCGAGCTTCTGGATCTGCCGGTTGTCCATCGTGTGAAAATACAGTACGCGATTCTTGAGGTCTGAGGCCGTCGTGATCTGGGTGGAGCTGGCGATGTCGCGGGCGATTTTGTCGCCTGCCGCCGTAGCGCCCGGCCTTGGACTGGATGCTGGTCGCACCGGTGCGCTCGATCCATTGCTTCGGCGTGAGCGTGAAACTGTTGAGGCCGGCCTGCATTTTAATCCCGTCGAATTCGACGGGATTAAAACCGAGGTTGTTGATCTGCTCCCAGAGACCGAGGAATTCGAGGGTGTTGCGGTTACGCAGCCAGTTGCGGATGAGGTGTGTGGGTAAATTTTTTCCGTGTGTTTATTGTGGGCACGGTTAACGGTTTTACTGCATGCGCTTTTATAAATACCACGCTCTAGGCAACGACTACATTGTGCTGAATCCCGCGGATTTCCCCGGCTGGTCGGCTCCGAACCGCGAGCAGATCCGCGTGATCTGTCACCGGAATTTTGGCGCAGGCTCCGATGGGATTCTTTGGGGCCCCCTGCCCTCGACCAAGGCTCAGTTTGGTTTGCGCATCTTTAATCCTGATGGCTCGGAAGCGGAAAAATCAGGCAATGGTCTACGGATTTTCTCCCGCTTCCTGTACGATCAGAAGCTCGTCGGTGAAGCGCCGTTCACCATCGAGGTCCCCGGTGGCGTCGTCTCCTCCCACGTTGGCGCGGCCGGTCAACGCATCATGGTGGAAATGGGCCGCGTCACTTTTCAGAGCGACCAAATCCCCGTGGCCGGGCCCATTCGCTCCGTCCTCAACGAGAAATTCACCATCCATGATCGTGAATTTATTTTCTCCGCGGCGGGGATCGGCAATCCGCACTGCGTCATGATTCTGCCGGAAATTTCCGCGAGTCTCGCGACCACCTATGGGCCCGCGATCGAGATCCATCCGAATTTCCCGAATAAGATTAATGTGCAATTCCTCAAAGTGATCGACCGGAAGAATGTCCAAATTGAAATCTGGGAACGTGGCGCCGGTTATACCCTCGCCTCAGGCAGCAGTTCGAGTGCCTCGGCCGCAATCGCGCATAAGTTGGGCTTGGTCGACGCACAATTAACTGTGCACATGCCTGGGGGCCAGATCGCCATCGAGATCGCGTCTGATTTTTCCATCAAGATGAGTGGACCAGTCACGCGGGTGGCCGAAGGCGTGATGCATGCGGAATTATTTACGACGAAGGTCTGATCCTTGCACGGAGCCAACGCCGCCCCATGAATGACCACCCCGTCCCGCTGGCGCCCGTGCTGGGTTGGCCCCGCGGAGTGATTGGGGCGCTCAGCTGCGGGCTGCTCGGGTTGGTCGCAAGTATGAGCGGGCTGCTGTGGCCGCAGTGGCGCGATAATCCAGATCTAGCACATGGGTTTGTTGCACCGTTGATTTTTTTATTACTAATTGGCGAAAGTCGTCGCCGTGGGCCGTGGCGCTGGCTGCCCAATAGCCAAGGATTAACGGTGGGCGTAACCGCCGCGGTGGTGCTTGGGTTTGCCCTCTTCGCCCTCGCGGGCTTGGTCGCCGCTTCCCTCGCTTGGTCGCATGCGCTGGTGCTTTTCCTCCTAGCAATAGCCCTGAGCAGCTTCCTGTTGGCGGGTTTATTAATTTTAGCAGAGGTCAACGTTCGCGTGCTCCCCTTCAACTGGGTTAGCCTGACGGCGATTTTTTTCTGGGTGCTGGTGACGCCGCTCCCACCCGGCACTTATACGCGCCTGACGCTGGCTTTGCAAAGCGGCGTGACCGCGAGTGTGATGGAGGCACTGCATTTGCTCGGCATCGCGGCGCGGCAGCATGGCAATGTGATCGAGTTAGCGCGGACGACGGTCGGAGTTGAGGACGCCTGTAGTGGCATCCGCAGTTTGTTGTCGTGCCTATTCGTTGGTTTTTTCTTGGCCGCCTGGCTAGTGCGCGAGCCGCAACGTCGGTGGGCACTCATCGTGAGCGCTCCCCTGCTGGCTATAGCGATGAACTTTCTGCGCTCTATTATCCTGACTTTACTCGCCAACTCCGGCGTGGCGATTGGCGGAGCGTGGCATGATGTAACGGGCTACGCCATCCTCGGGGTGACGACCGCGGTGCTCCTAGGGTTAGCGCTGCACTGGGAAACTAAAACCCCCAGCGCGCCGCCCGCGCCCGACCCAAGCAGTCGGCGCCGCTCGCCACATTTAGCCGTGGTTATTTTTGGAATTGGCTTCGTCGCGACCATCGCGCTCGCAGGGTTTTATTTCGCGAACTCCCGACCACCTCTGAAGCCAGGGCGAGCGGGGCCAGATTTGACCACATTTCTCCCGAGCCAATTTGCCGGCTGGGACGTCGCTCCCGCCCACGATCTCGCTCAATTTGCAGATATTCTAGGAACGAAAAACCTCCTAGAACGCACGTACGTACGCTCAGCCGGGAATGGCCGTTTCCATCAATTCAGCGTGTACATCGCCTACTGGGCGCCCGGTCAAGCCTCCGTCAGTCGGGTCGCGATGCACACCCCCGATGCCTGCTGGCCTGGGGCGGGTTGGACTGTGCAGTCAGCTGGGGCGACTCAGCAGAAATTATTATTACCGGAGCTTAAAACCGTCGCGGCTGAGCAGCGACTATTCAAGAATGCGGAAGGCTTAGCCCAGCATGTCTGGTTTTGGCACGTGTACGATGGTCGGGTGATTGATTACCGAGAGCCGTATGCACTGTCTGCGTTGGTTAAAACTGCGCTCCAGTACGGCTTTCGCCGGCAAGGGGAGCAATTTTTTGTACGTTTCGCTAGCGATCAGGCGTGGAAAGAATTGGCCCAAGAGCCGCTGGTGCGGGAAATATTAGCTCAATTGTCCACCGACGGACTCTAATTCATGCCCCTCTCTGTAACCAAACAAGAAAAGAGAATTCTCGTCGTAGTCGCGGCCCTCATCGTGCTTGGCTTGATCGGGCAACTGGTGTTGTGAACTTGCATTACGGTTGCCAATCACGGAGAAATCAAAAAAATGGGCGTCCCTGCTGAAGGTGGGGGCGTATAGTATGAAATGTTTCAAGCCATCTTACCTCGATTTGCGCTGCTCGCGTCCCATGACCCGCAGAGCAAGTCAGAGCTATGGAGCCGTATGACGCAACCAGCGCCTAGTTCAATTGGCGATGAGGCCCAAGCCCATGAGCAAGCCCGGTTACTTGCCGCCATGGCGATCGGCGAACAAGCAGCGTTGGCCCAACTCTATGATTCGCTCGCCAAGCCGTTGTACTCGCTCGCGTTTCGGGTGCTGAATAATGCCAGCGAAGCCCAAGATGTAGTGCAGGATGTTTTTGTGCAGCTTTGGAAAAAAGCATCCAGTTACGATCACAGCCGCGGATCTGTTTTTAGCTGGGCAGTCACCTTAACTCGCAATCGCGCGATCGATCGCGTACGCATGCGAAAGCGGCGAGCGGAATTACTCACGCAGTCAGCGCCCGACATTCAGCCGATGACTTTAGGTGGCGGCCACGATTCGGCTCACTCGCTTTGGTTGCAGGAAAAAGCCGAGGCGGTTCGCGGTGCCCTCGCCCAACTGGGACCTGATCAACAGAAGGCCATTGAGCTCGCCTACTTCAGTGGCCTAACCCAGCAGGAAATTGCAACCGCCCTCAACGCGCCACTAGGTACTATCAAAGCACGGATTAGGCGCGGCCTGCGGCAACTTCGGGAAATCATCCCATTTCGTCTATGATTACCGAGCGCCAAGAAGAATTAGCCGCCCTCCATGCCTTCGATCTGCTCGAAGCCGCGGAGAAGTTGAATTTCATGGCAGAGCTCGCTGCTAATCCAGAGCTGCAGGTACTGGTCACGCAACTCGCGGCCACTGCGGCGACGCTCGCACTGAGTGGAATGCAGCTAGAACCACCGGTTAAGCTCAAGCAGGCGGTTCTCGCCGCGTGCTCGCCGTCTCTGTCAGTTAAGCATGATAAATCCATGGATCCTAAAATCGTCTCATTCTCATTTTTTAAATTAATCCCTTGGGCGGCAGCCGCCACGCTTGCCCTAGCCACCGCTTGGTTTGCTCGCGAAAGCATGATGCTACGCGATGAAAACAGTGCCCTTCGCACTCAGCACCAACTGGCAGAAGTTGCTTATAAAATGGCGCAAAATCAGTTGAGCACCCGTTCCCTACTCGCGGAGAAGATGATCGCAAGCCTCGGTGATAAATTACACCGAACGGAAGACCTGGCTCGGCTCAAAGTGACGGCGCTGGCTTCGCTCGCAGGCAACACCAAGGAAGCTCAAGTCATCGCAGTCTGGGACCCAGAACAGCAAATGGGTCTACTGACCATGGAAAAACTTCCCGCCATTGCTGATACTCAGGATTACCAAATCTGGATCGTGGACCCAGCCTACCCCAACCCAGTCGACGGCGGCGTCTTTCACGTCGGCCAAGATGGTCGCGTAATCCTCCCCTTCAAGCCAGCGCAGCCCGTCGCTCAAGCGGCAGCATTTGCCATCAGCTTAGAACAGAAAGGCGGCGTGCCCAAGGCGGTTGGACCGATCGTGCTCTTAGGCAAATAAGCCCCTCCTAGCGAGGACACGGACGCTGTGCCGATGAAAAATTGCTCGCTGGCTGTTACTTGACACCCGTCGCCGCTCCGCAAGGATTTGGGGCCATGATTATCAAACCGAAGGTCCGAGGTTTTGTCTGCGTAACTGCCCATCCCACTGGCTGTGCGGCGCATATCCAGCAGCAAATCGACCACGTTATATCAAAGGGTCCTATCAAACAGGGGCCCAAAAATGTTTTAGTAATCGGTGCGTCGACCGGTTACGGCCTAGCCTCCCGCGTCACTGCTTCGTTCGGTTCAGGCGCGGCAACCTTAGGGGTTTTTTATGAGCGCCCCTCCGAAGAGGGTCGTCCGGCTACCCCGGGCTGGTACAACTCCATTGCTTTCACCCGCGCCGCGCGAGCTGCCGGTTATTATGCTGAGAACATTAATGGCGACGCTTTCTCTGACGCCATCAAACAACAAACCCTTGCGACCATCGCACGGGACATGGGGCCGATTGATCTCGTCGTTTACTCCCTCGCCTCCCCGCGCCGCACGCACCCCAAGACGGGTGCCGTGCATAAATCTGTTCTGAAGCCACTCGGCGCACCCTACACCAACAAAACCGTCGATACGGACAAGGGCATCGTCAGCGAAGTGACCATTGATTCAGCCAACGAAGTGGAGGCGGCTGATACGGTTGCTGTCATGGGCGGGGAAGATTGGGAGATGTGGATTCAAGCGCTCGCTGATGCCAAGCTGCTGGCTCCTGGCGCTACCGCGGTGGCCTATTCCTACATTGGACCCGTGCACACGTGGCCAGTCTACAAGGACGGCACTATTGGTGCAGCAAAAGTTGATCTCGAACGCGCCGCCATGGCTATCAACGCCAAACTCGCGGCGCACGGCAACGGGCGGGCCTTCATCTCTGTCAATAAAGCGCTGGTCACCCAAGCCAGTTCGGCAATTCCCGTGGTGCCTCTCTACATTGCAATCCTGTATAAGGTGATGAAAGCAAAAGGCACGCACGAGGGTTGCATCGAGCAGATGCAGCGGCTTTTCGCCACCCAGCTTTATAACGGCAGTAAACTCCAATTCGACAGCGCAGGTCGCGTGCGCGTCGATGACTGGGAAATGCGCCCAGAAATCCAAGATGCCATTTCCGCGATTTGGCCTCAGGTCACAACCGAGAATCTCGCAACGTTGACGGACATAGCCGGCTACCAGACTGAGTTTCTCAAGCTCTTTGGCTTTGGCCTGCCCGGCGTGAATTACGAAGCTGAGGTCGAGCCGCATATCGCCTTTTGAGGCTTTGCTGGTGGGCGGGTCCCGCTCCGAAGAAACGGGCAACAAGGTTATCAATTTGCAGTATAGTGAAAAATCACTATCCCTCTCTTTATGAAATCCCCCGCGTCACTTCTTCTCGCTGCGGTGCTCGTGACCAGCGGCTGCCAGTCGGCAAATCAGCCTGCGCCGGTCCCCGTAATCAACAACGTCACGGTTAGCTTTCAAGAACCGGATAATTTCACGGATGTCAGTGACTCATTTGGCGGAAGTACGAGCCAATATTATCTCGATTTAATCAGCGAGCATTTGAAGAAAACCGCCACGGGTCGCTTGGCCGAGGGGCAGAAGCTTAGGGTTACTTTTACCGATATAGATCTCGCGGGCGACATCCCCCCCGGTCGGACCGACAATGTTCGTTTCGTGCAATCTATCTATATTCCCCGCATGCAACTCACCTTTGAATTGAAAGACGCGAAGGGAACGACGTTGCGGCAAGGTGAGCGGCGCCTGATCGATTTAGATTTTCAGTCAAAAATGACTTCCTTCATGGATCGGAATCAGCCGCTCAACTACGACAAGGAAATGCTCGCAGACTGGGTGAAGCGCGAGTTTCCGCTGAAAGGTTAAGGCGCGCTTGCCGGCACGCTGAGCGACTGCCCGTTGTCGGCGGCGGTTAAGTTCAAAATAAATGGGCCGGCAATTTTAGCCCAAGCCTCGGCCTTCGGATGCCGCCCCGCCTCCTCGCCAAATGCGAGACGGAGCATAGCGGTGTCGATGACGCCTGGATTGAGGGCGACGGCGGCTAGGCCGGCCGGGAGTTCTTGCGCCAGCGCGAGGGTCAGACCTTCGATGGCATATTTACTGGCGCAATAAGGCGCCACGTCTGGCGAAGTGCTGCGCCCCCAGCCCGAGCTTAGATTAACAATGATGCCAGTCTGGCGGGCGACCATCGCGGGCACAAAATGACGAAGCACATTCGCCACCCCCTTGATATTGACATCAATCACCCGATTAAATTCCGCGGCGGGCACCGACCAGAGCGGCGCCGGAGTATTCATGAGCGCCGCGTTATTGATCAAAATATCGGGAGCGTCGTAACGCGCGCTGATCTTTTCCGCCCAGAGCGCGACGCGATTTTCTTCCGTCACATCGAGGGCCGTAAAATCGTGCGGCGCCGGGTAACTAAAACGAAGGTTAAGAATTTCGGCACTACGACCACAACCGATGACGGTATGTCCCTGCGCGATATAAAATTCAGCTAAAGCCCGACCGAGCCCACGCGTGACACCGGTAATCAGGATGTTCATGGGGAAAGCAGGAAGAGTAAGCGAGATGCGCGCAAACACTTACCAACAACGCGAAATCTCAACGCGACTGCAGGCGGATTTTATTCAAACCCTGCTTGCGGCAAGTATCCATGGCTTGGGTGACAAAGCGCAGGGGGGTGTTTTCGTCCGAACGAATCACGACCGTGACATCTTTGCTGATGCGGCCGATCTCTCGGACTACCGCATCCAAGGTGTCCATGCTCGCCGCTTTGCCATTAACATCGACGGTACCCTCCTTGGATAAACTGATGGTCAGCGAATCTTTCAGTTCACTTTTACCCGCTGTTTCTACTTTGGGCAGAGTCAGATTCATCGTCGTAGCCTGCTTAAACTGCATAGTCACGAACGCAAAAAAGATGAGCATGACCAGCACGTCAATCAACGGCACGAGGTTTAACTCAGGCCGTTTGCGGTGCCTAACGTAAAGACCGCTGCTCATGATTTCTTTGCGGCACGGGCCAAGATGCGTTCGAGTAACAAATCAATCTTGACCGCATAATTTTCAATTTTTCGCGAAAGATACCCAGCCGGCACGAGCGCAAACATGGCGACCACTAGGCCAATGACCGTGGCGGATAAAGCCAAGGCTACGCCTTGGGTAAAAGCCACCGGATCCGGCAAGCCCGTCTCGGGTGAGATTTGCGAAAATACTTTCAGGAGTCCGGTAACGGTACCGGTCAAACCAATCAGTGGGGCCAAGGTATAAATAACATCAAGGTAAGGTACGCCGCGCTCCATGCGATTAATCTGCAAGCGCGCGAAGGCTTTCACGGCCTCAGGATCATCTTGGTGGCTTTGCGCAAAATCGATAATCCGAGCGAGCACGGAGTGACGCCCCCCCGTCCCTGGGCGACCCTCGACGATGGCGTCAACGAGATCATCCGGGAGGATAGCGGCGTTGCGCAGCGCGTAGAGCCGTTCGCAGACGATGTAGACCGCAACAAATGAACAGAGGGCCAGGGGCCATATGAGGATGCCAGCGCCTTTAAGGATATCGATCATGGTTAATGAGAGTGTGAACTCGGGAATTAGACGCTCACAAGCCGGAAAAGTTCACCCTAATAGCGATTTAGGCAGAAATCACCTAGTCCGGCGACCGGCGCGACGATTTGCGGCATGACTCCTCCCAAGGGTTGCACCCACCGCGAGCTCAACCCGCCCCGCTAGATGATAACTTAAGGCGTTACGCCGCTTTCAGTCGTGGGAGACTTAATCTGAAATTCCAGTTTATCTCCCTTGCGCACCACGAGAATGGGTTCCCCTTCTTTAACTTCGCCGCGCAGCAACGCTTCGGCGAGAGGATCTTCGAGGTAATGCTCGACGGCGCGCCGCAACGGCCTTGCTCCGTATTTTTCGTCATAGCCTTTCTCGATGAGCAAAGCCTTTGAGTCAGGAGAAAATTCGAGATGAATTTTGCGGGCGGCCAGGCGCTTGATGACTTTACCGGCTTCGATTTCAACGATCTTCAGGAGATCATCCTTGTTCAATGGCCGGAACACCACGAGGTCGTTAATGCGATTCAGGAACTCGGGTTTAAAAATGCGCTTAGCTTCCTCGAGAACCTTCTCCTTGAGTTTATCCAAATCATGAAAATCAGAGCCAACCGCGGCCGCGAACCCCATCGTCGTCTGACGCTGGATCAGCTGGGCGCCCACATTGGTGGTCATGATAATGATGGTATTACGAAAATCGACGGTCCGACCTAAGGAATCTGTGAGCCGCCCATCTTCCATAATTTGGAGCAAAAGTTGTAACGCATCGGGATGCGCTTTTTCAATTTCATCAAAGAGGATTACGGCATAAGGGCGGCGCCGGACGGCCTCGGTGAGTTGACCGCCTTCTTCGTAACCAACATAGCCCGGAGGGGAACCCACCAGACGAGAAACGGCGAATTTCTCCATGTATTCGCTCATGTCGATTTGGATCAAGGCGTCTTGATTGCCAAACATCTGCGCGGCTAACTGCTTAGCGAGTTCGGTCTTACCCACTCCGGTGGGTCCCATGAACATGAATGAACCAATGGGGCGGCGCGGATCTTTTAAATCAGCGCGGGAACGCCGCAGGGCGCGGGCAATCGCGATGGTGGCCGGATCTTGGCCGACAATATTTTTCTGTAATTCAATTTCCAGAGCGAGGAGACGCTCGCTTTCTTTCTTCTCAAGCCGGCTGAGCGGAATGCCGGTCCATTCCGCGACGACGTAAGTCATTTGCTCTTCGTCGACGACAATCCGGTGTTCGTCCCGGGTCTTCTTCCAATGAGTAATCTGCTCCTCTTGTTGCGCGCGGAGCTGTTTCTCTTGGTCGCGATATTTGGCCGCCTCCTCAAAATGCTGGGCCCCGATGGCTTGTTCTTTTAGTACGCAGATTTCTTCGATTTGTTTGCCGAGCCCTTCAATTTCCGGCGGACGATTAAGCGTTTTAATGCGGGCGCGGGAGCCCGCTTCATCCATCACATCAATGGCCTTATCTGGCAGGAAACGGCCAGTAATGTAGCGATCAGAAAGTTTGGCCGCAGCCTCGATCGCCTGATCCGTAAAAGTGGCTTTATGATGCTCTTCGTATTTACCGCGAATGCCTTTGAGAATAAGGATCGTATCTTCGACCGACGGCGCCTCAACCTTGACCATCTGAAAGCGACGATCGAGCGCACTATCTTTTTCGATATACTTACGGTATTCGTTCAGGGTGGTGGCGCCGAGACACTGCAACTCACCGCGCGAGAGCGCCGGTTTGAAAATATTCGAAGCATCCATCGCCCCTTCCGCGGCTCCGGCGCCGACGATGGTGTGCATTTCGTCGATAAAAATCATGACGTTTTTCGTCCGCTTGATCTCATCCATCACCGCTTTAATTCGCTCCTCAAATTGTCCGCGGTACTTGGTTCCCGCCACCATCAGTGCCAGATCGAGGGTAATCACTTTTTTATCCGCTAAAATTTCCGGAACATTCCCCTTCGCGATTTCTTGCGCGAGACCTTCGATGATTGCGGTCTTGCCGACCCCAGCCTCACCCACGAGCACGGGATTATTTTTGGTGCGGCGGCAGAGAATTTGAATGACGCGGCTAATTTCTTTTTGCCGACCAATCACGGGATCCAGTTCGCCTTTGCGGGCCAGTTCCGTCAGGTCACGGCCAAAGGCTTTTAAGGCCGGGGTTTTGGCTTCTTTTTTATCATCAGGATTGGCGCCGCGCGCCGCGGCCTCTTCTGGATTCGCCCCAGCGGCGGCTCCCGCTGGGCCACCTTCTTCTCCTGCCCCCGCCGTAAATTGAGGATCAAGCTCCCTTAAAATCTCATTCCGGGTGCGCTCAATATCGATCTCGAGCGTCTTCAATACCCGCGCCGCGACCCCTTCGCCCTCGCGCAATAGGCCGAGCAAGATATGTTCTGTGCCGACATAGGAATGATTGAGCGCTTTGGCTTCCTTCCCCGCCAGGGCTAAGACTTTTTTCACACGAGGCGTATAGGGAATACTGCCGACTGGCGTTTTCGATTCCTGACCGATCCCGACTTGCTTCTCCACTTCGCCCCGCACGGTCTCAAGATCGAGCCCCATTTTTTGTAAAACACTGACCGCCACGCCTTGGCCTAACTTAATGAGCCCCAGCAAGAGATGCTCGGTGCCAACATAATTATGATGAAAGCGATCAGCTTCTTTCCGCGCCAAAGCGAGGACTTGCTGCGCGCGCGGGGTGAAATTATTCATAGGTTCCATCGTGAAAAAGAGTCTAATCGGTTAATTAGTCGTATTGCTAAAGTCAGGAGGGGGCATTTTGGCGAATTCTGTCCGCAACCGCTCAGCGCGCAACACATCACGTTGCCCAGGCTCGAATGCCCCTTTGGCCGCGTGTTGCACGTGACCCGGTTGGCATTCAATGAAGAGTCGATCAATCAGCCCACGTTGAGTGTCGGCATAAACCCCTAGATCGATGCCCAAGCGGATCAAGGAAAGCAGATTCATGGCCTCGCCGGAGTTCAGCAAATAGCCATTTTGCAAAATACCATACGCGCGACCGATCTTATCGTAAATTTTCTTCGGATCAGTCTCGAGCAACTTAGCCCGGGCATTCAACTCTTGATCGACAATAGTCGTTAAGACGCCGTGCAGGTGCTTGATGATCTGCTCTTCGCTTTCGCCCAGGGTCGTCTGATTCGAAATTTGAAAAATACTGCCGCTCGCATCTGAGCCCTCCCCGAAGAGCCCGCGTACCACCATGCCCAGTTGACCAACCGCGCGCACCACTTTTTCCATTTGGGCGGAAATGACGAGCGCGGGGAGGTGCATCATGGCGGAGGCGCGCATCCCCGTACCCAGGTTGGTGGGACACGCCGACAAATACCCGAGCTTCGGCGAAAAGGCGTAGTCGAGATGTTCCTCCAAATCCGAGTCGAGCGTATTGATGGTCGTCCACACCTTCTTAAACTGAAAGCCGACGCGCAGAACCTGGATCCGCAGGTGATCTTCTTCGTTAACCATGACGACGCAGGATTGATCTTTGTTAATGATAATCCCCGACCCCGTCTTGGAATGGCAAAGTTCACGGCTGATCAAATGGCGCTCGACCAAAATCTGTTTCTGCAACTCATCGAGGGATTCCACGGGGATGGCCAAGCCGCGTTTCATTTGCGGCAGCGCGGCAACCGCCTGCATACATTGCTCGCGGATCTCGCGTTTCTGCGCGTCCTTGGCCCAACCGGGGAAAGGATGTTTGCGTAAATTCCGGGCGAGTCGAATGCGGGTCATGAGCACGACGGCACTGCGGTTACTCGAGGTATCCGTCAGTTCAGAATGAGAATCGATGAGCTCGTTAATTTTCATTTACAGGGGCTTGGGACCCGCGGTTTGCCGCGCTTGGCTGAGCTCATCGCGAAAGCGTGCCGCGTCTTCGTACCGCTCCGCCTTGATGGCTAAATTGAGATCGGTCTCCAACTGATTGAGACGCTCATCGATAGTTTTACGTTCCTGGGCTCGCTGCGGAATCTTGCCGGTATGCGCGATGCCATTGTGCATGGTGTCGAGCATCGGCTCGAGGAAACTGCCAAAAAAGTTATAGCACGAAGGGCATCCGAAGCGGCCAGTTTTTTTAAAATCTTGTTGGGTAAAGCCACAGGATTCGCAGCGGATATCCCCGGTGGGCTCGGGATTAAGCGAAGACTTCAACAACAAATCAGCCAACGAGAACCCACTGGGATCGGTCACGCCCTTGGCTTGGGCGCAGGCCTCACACAGATCAACCTTATGGATTTTATTATTAACGATCTGCGTCAGATGAACCGTCGCCGGTTGAACGCAAAGATCGCATTTGAGAGAATTAGCCATGGCGGTGAAATTAAAAGCGAAGTTAGTCGGCCGCGCCAGAAATGCAAATGAAGCCCGCGTCCGGCTTAACCCCGTTAGGGCCAAGCGGTCGTGGGCGTTGGGATGCGGCGAGCATCGCGGCTAAACGCCTTGAGTTAAATGCGCGTACCATCGGTCAGTACACGTTGACGGAAACTAACCAGAACGCGTCCGGTAATCGGGCCCGGTTTCCCCGTGCCAATCACGCGACCATCGAGCTTTACCACGGGGATGACTTCCGCCCCTGTGCCCGTCAAAAAGCACTCGTTAGCGCACCAAATATCATAACGCGTTAGGTCGGCTTCGCGGATGGGGATTTTCAATTCCTGGGCGATATCGAAAATCGTGGACCGCGTGATGCCTTTGAGGGCGCCCGCGGAAGCGGCCGGAGTCAAAATTTCACCTTTGTGGACCGTGAATATATTATCCGCGGTACATTCAGCAACGAGCCCTTGAGCGTTGAGCATGATCGCCTCGAGGGCGCCGGCCTGCCGCGCTTCGATCTTAGCAAAAATATTATTGAGATAATTCAACGACTTCACTGTCGGCGGGAGCATATCCGGCGAGATCCGGCGGGTCGGCACGGTCACAATACTCAAACCATTGTCGTAGTGTTCCTGCGGATAGAGCGAAATTTTGCTGGCGATGACGAAAACGGTGGGCTTGGGACAGAGCCAAGGCGCCAGACCGAGATCGCCGATGCCCCGCGTAATCACCAAACGGATGTAGCCGTCCATGAGTTCATTTTGACGGCAAGTTTCACAGACCGCGGCGGATAACTCAGCCCGGGACAGCGGCACGGTCAACATGAGGGCCTTGGCCGAATATTCCAGCCGCTCCAAATGCTCATCGAGCCGATAGATATTGCCGCCATAAATGCGAATGCCTTCGAAGATCCCGTCACCGTAAAGCAGGCCGTGGTCGAAGACCGAAACCTTCGCGTTCGTGGAATCAACATACTGACCGTCGAGATAAACAATCATGGGGAAAGTTTCCCACAAAACGGCGGCCTTTGTCCAGTCCGGTAATCAGAGAATGCGCTTGTATTTATTGGCGCCGGTTAGAATGGTTTTAGCCGACGGGCCGCAGTTTCTATTCTTATGAAAACACGTCCTGTCAGTGCTGGTTTTACCCTCATCGAGTTGCTCACTGTGATTGCCATCATTGGCATTCTGGCCGCTCTGATTTTCCCCACTATCAGTAAAGTGCGCGAAACCGCTCAGCGCACCGTTGATGCCAATAACCTGCGGGAAATCGTTAAGGCCGCGATGATCTATGCGGCGGATAATAACGACCGCCTACCCGATCCCGCCGCACTCCTCGCCCAAAGCACGCCCCCCTTATCCGGTGGGACCGGCCCTTTCCTCTGGGCCGGCATTCTGGCGCAACGCGGCATTCTCACTGATTCATCGTTTTATTTTTCTAAAAATGATCCGCTGTTTAATGGCCTCTACCCGACGGCAATTGTTAGTCCGAGTGATCGTACCGTTTTAGACGCAAATTTCGTCACCAACCGTTCCTTGAGCTATGAGTTCATCGGCGGGCTACGTCTGAGTGATGCCCCCAGTACCCCCCTCGCCTTCACCCGCGGCTTGCTCGCCTCGGGTCGGTGGAGCGCCGAGGCCGGCACTTACCGCGAGGCCGGCGGTCACATCGCTTTTCTCGGCGGCAATGTTCAATTTTATCCCAATCTGACGGAATCAGCGTCCCAATTGACGCTAAATAACGGCCGCAAAGGGTCATCAATCCTCCAGGCGCTGCCCTACAACGCCAATCCGGCGAGCAATCCACGCGTTTATGCCACTTCCCCGGCAGGTCTGGGAACTTTAGCCGGAACGCCCGCGGAAAGTTCGCCGTAGGAGCGCTCGCAACGGACTCATTCTCCGCCTCATCGAGGAGCGGGCTTTTTAATTCTTCACCTTCGGGCCTCACGCCACGTAGTCTGGCCGACATTCTTATGGTCAACGCTACGCCCACTTTCGTCATTGGTCACAAAAACCCTGACACCGATTCTATTTGCTCCGCGATCGCCTACGCTGCTTTCAAACAAATGCGGGGCGAAATTGGCTATACTGCCGCGCGGTGTGGCAATTCCAATGCGCGCATCGATGCGGTGCTGACCCGCTTCGACTACCCATTGCCAACTTATCTCAGCGATGTGTCGCCGCGCGTGCACGATCTCATGGTGCCAAATCCGATCGCGGTAACCAATGACGCCACCTGCGCCGAGGCCCTGCACTTGCTGGACGAACATCAGATCACGGTCCTGCCGGTCATTTCTGCCCGGAAACGCGTGCTGGGTTCTGTGACGCTCGCCCAGTTGGGACATTTTTTCATCCCGCGGCTGGATGAGCCCCGGGCCATGCGGCAAGTCCGGACTAGCCTAGCACGGATTGCGCGAACCCTCCAGGCGTCTGTTTTGCAAATCGTCGAGGAAGATCGTCTCGAGGAACTCTACGTCCGGATCGGCGCCATGGATCTCAGCACTTTCTGGAAAATCTCCGAAAAAGAAAACATCCCCGCCGAACATTCCCTGATTATCGTCGGCGATCGCCGCGATATTCAACAACGCGCCATCGAACTAGGCATTCGCGCGCTGATCATCGTCGGAAATTTACCGGTTGATCCCGCCATCCTGGCCCTCGCGAAAAAACAAGGGGTCAGTATTATTGTCAGCCCACACGATACCGCGACAACCGCTTGGTTTGTCCGCACTGCGGCCACCATCGACAGCTTGGTTGACCGAAAATTTACGCCGCTCAACGTGGACACGCGCATCGTTGATTTGCGCAAAAAATTTATTCAAGGCGCACCTCACGCCATGATGGTAACGCACGAAGATGGCACCCTCTTAGGTATTATCACTAAAACTGACCTGCTCAAACCAGTCCCCACTCGGCTGGTTTTGGTCGATCATAATGAACTGACCCAAGCCGTGCCCGGTGCAGATGAAGTCACGATCACCGAGATTATTGATCACCATCGCTTGAGTCCGATGGCTACGCCGCAGCCGATTCTCTTCATCAACGAACCGGTTGGTTCCACCTGCACGATCATCGCCGATCTTTATCGTCGATCTAACTTGGTGCCGTCCGCTGATCTAGCGGGAATCATGATGGCCGGACTGATCGCCGACACGCTCTTGCTCAAAAGTCCCACCACCACGCCGAAAGATGCCGCCGTCCTTGAATGGCTCGAGACGCATGCGGAGATCAAAGGTAAGGCGCTGGCTAAACTGATCTTCAGCTCGGGTTCAGTCATCCTCGCGAGCCCACCAGATAAAATCGTCCGCTCTGATTTTAAAATTTACGAAGAAGACGGCATCCCGTTTGCCGTATCACAAGTGGAAGAATTGGGGTTTGATAACTTTTGGTTGCACGCGAAAGCGATTACGAAGGCTTTGCGCGAACTACGGCAGGACGAAAAACTCTCGTTTGCGGCCTTACTCGTGACGGATATTAATACGCGAAACTCTCTGATGATCCTTCAGGGCGAGCCGGAATTCACTCGGCGCATTTCGTATGCCCATGTCGAACAGGACGAGATATTTGATTTACCCGGGGTCGTGAGTCGAAAAAAACAGCTCATTCCTTATTTAACGAGTTTACTCAAAGAGATGTCGGTCGATGGCGAAACGGCCCCGCTACGGAAGAAAAGTGCCGCCGCGGCCCGCCGCTAAAAAATCAAGATCGCGCCCCTCTCCATCTCTGGCTTTTATATTTTTATGTCCACTGAACCTCTGCCCACTGTCCCCGCCCCTAGTGATTTTATTCGCGAGATCGTCGCGGGCCACGTCGCAGAAAAGCGTTACGCAAAAATCGTCACCCGTTTCCCGCCCGAGCCCAATGGCTACCTGCACATCGGCCACGCTAAATCGATCTGCCTAAATTTTGGTCTCGCCCGGGAAAATAACGGCCAATGCAACCTCCGCTTTGATGACACCAATCCAGTTAAGGAAGATCGGGAGTACGTAGAATCGATTACCGCTGACGTCCAGTGGCTCATCGCGGGTTGGGCCGAGCACTGCCTCGCGTTCAAGCCCAAAGGCGCCCACCCCGCCCGCATCACCAATAACGGGCAGCCCGATTATTATCTTGGACCAGTGGCTCCCGCAGCCCTGACGACTGAGCCTTTTTTCGCCAGCGATTATTTTGACCAACTGTATGAGTACGCCCTCACCTTAATTCGCAAAGGCCAAGCCTACGTCTGTGATTTGACTGCGGAGGAGACCGAAAAATATCGCGGGGCGCCGGATCAACCCGGGAAAGAAAGCCCCTTCCGCCATCGGAGTGTGGCGGAAAACCTTGATCTCTTCCAGCGGATGAAAGCCGGCGAATTCCCCAACGGGGCGCGCTCGCTGCGCAGCAAGATCGATATGACTTCGCCCAATATGTGGTTGCGCGATCCATTGCTCTATCGAATTCGCCACGTCACGCATCACCACGCTGGCGACAAGTGGTGCATCTATCCGCTCTACGACTACGCGCATTGCCTGAGCGATTACCTCGAAGGCGTCACCCACAGCGTCTGCACCTTAGAGTTTGTGGACCATCGCGCGCTCTACGACTGGGTCCTAACCTCCCTCGACCTCCCGCGCACGCTGCCCCATCAGTACGAATTCGCTAAACTGACCCCCGGCTACACGTTGGTTTCAAAGCGTAAGCTGCTCACTTTAGTAAACGAAAAAGTCGTGACCGGCTGGGATGATCCCCGCCTGCCAACTCTCTCTGGGCTCCGTCGTCGTGGAATTCCGGCTAGCGCCCTGCGGCGCTTTGTCACCAGCGTCGGGGTGACTAAATTTGATAGTCTCACGGACATTGCGGTCTTTGAGCATGCCGTTCGCGATGAACTGAACCAAGTTGCCCTCCGACGCCTCGCGGTGCTCCAGCCGATCAAATTGATTCTCACCAACCTCGCACCTGATGAAGTGATTGAGTGTGACGCCACGAATAATCCCCAGAGCGAAACGCCGACCACGCGGCGGGTCAGTCTAACCCGGGAAGTTTTTATTGAAGCCGATGATTTTGCTGAGGTGCCCCCGCCAAAGTTCTTCCGGCTCAAGCCCGGTGGCGAAGTGCGGCTAAAATATGCGTGCATTATCAAGTGCGACGAATTGGTCAAAGACGCCACTGGCCGCATCACCGAAATTCGCTGCACCGCCGATCTGACCACGCGTGCTGGCGGCCCAAATGTGGCGCGCAAGGTAAAAGGCACTCTCCATTGGGTGAGCGCGAGCACGTGTATCGAAGCGGAAGTCCGGCTCTACGATCGCCTTTTCACCGTCCCCGAACCAGCCGCGGAGGAAGACTTCTTGAAAGTCATCAATCCACACTCGCTCAGCGTCGTCACCGCCAAACTCGAAGCCTCGTTAGCGGCAGCCGGCGCCAGTGAACGCTACCAATTCGAACGTCTGGGCTATTTCGCCCTCGAAACTAAAACCGCTGAGCCCGGTCGGCTGATTTTCAATCGGACGATTTCGCTTAAAGATACGTGGGCGAAATAATCGAGCGCCGCCGAGGCTTCAGCCTAGGCGACCGCTGTAGTTAGTTTCTCTAAACGGCTCTGAATGCGCGCCCGACCTAAGACGCGGAAGATACTGGTGATACTCGGACCAGCATTGGTGCCCGTGACCGCGAGCCGGGCGACAGCTTGATAATCGCCAAAGCCCAGCCCCTTGCTTTCGGCGAGTGACTTAATCCCCGCTTCAATTGCGGCATCAGCGGTAAAATCCAGCGTCGGTAGAGCCGCGATTAATTCCGCCAAACGCGCCCGCGGGTCGCCCTTGGCCATAACCTTCTCTTTTACTTTAGCATCAATGGGGAAGTCTTCGCTCCAAAAATAAACCGTGTAAGCGGCCAGTTCCTCTAAGCCCTTAATTTTCGGTTGGGCTAGGATCATGATTTCACGAAAATAAGTCTCATCTGCCAGCGCGGCAGCGCCCGTCGCCAATGACTGAAAATAACCCCGCGCCTGCGCCAGAAAACGATCAGCCGGTTGCTCGAGCAAATATTGCATGTTCATGTGCCCGAGTTTTTTGCCATCAAACTTAGCGTTCGATTGATTCACCCCCGGCAAGTCAAAGAGCTGGATGATATCCGCAATCAGCATTTTCTCGCGGTTATCGCCGGCATTCCACCCGAGCAGCGCGAGATAATTGACGAGAGCTTCGGGTAAAAAATGCCGCTGCTGATATTCCTCAATCAGGGCACCCTTATCCCGCTTGCTCATTTTGCCTTGGCCCATCTCCGGCGATTTTAAGATCAGCGGAATATGGGCAAAGACCGGAGGGACGACGCCAAACCCTTCGTAAAGACGCACGTGCTTGCTGGTGTTGGAAAGGTGATCTTCGCCACGAATAATGTGCGTGATCTGCATGGTGATGTCATCCACCACGTTGACAAAATGGAACACCGGGTTGCCGTCCGAACGGAAGATGACGAAATCCTCATCCTCCATCCGCTCCACCCGACCGCGGATCTGATCGTCAATCACCACGGGGGCACTCTTCACCTTTTCGACTTCTTTTTTTCGATGCTCGTCGAAAGTTTGATAGCGCTCACCGAGCAACTTAAACCAGACCGCTCCCTCTTTTTCATAAGCCCGACCCGAGGCTAAGAGTTTTTGCAGATACTGTTGATAAATATCCGCCCGCTGGCTCTGGCGATAAGGGCCAAAATCGCCGCGTTCCCCAACGCCATTCGGGTTCGGGCCCTCATCCCAATCCATGCCCAGCCAAGTTAGGCTATTATAAATCAGCTTAAGAAACTCTTCGCTATTGCGGGCTTGGTCCGTGTCCTCGACGCGGAGAATAAATTTCCCGCCCGTATGCCGAGCATAGAGCCAGTTGAACAACGCCGTGCGGGCGCTGCCGATATGGAAAAACCCCGTCGGGCTAGGAGCAAAACGAACGCGAACTTGAGCCATGAACTAAGACAGGATTATCCCGCCCTCCGAGCCAAGGCTTTTGATGCAGCCCTTTTAGTCGTGGTGTATCGCCCTCAAATCACAGACGGCGGCGTTAGCTTAGCCGTTACAAAATCATCGATTAACTGCTGCGCCTCCGTCGCGGATAACTGCATCTGGCGCTCGGCGAATCGAGCCATGTCCGCGGGCCAAGGAGCCTGCAGCAGGTAATCCAAACCCGTTGCGCGTAAATCAATCGCCGCGCAATGCAGCGCTTGTCGGGTCATCCCGAGAAGCGTCGAGTGACGAGTCGTCCAACCCTGTTGGGCGAACTCGAGGTAGAGCCCAGCATCAGGGCCATAAAGTTTATCGCCGACCACTCGTTGCCCTAGCCACTCCGCATGCGCCCGAATCTGATGTTTGCGCCCAGTGACCAGCTCGACGCCGGCTAAGGTGTAACCGTGGCGCACGGCCAGGGGATGAAATACGGTAACCGCTTCCTGAGAACCTTCGCCCGCGATCACGCAGGATTTAACGCTCACATTAGCCGACAGATCGAGCCCAAGCGGCTGATTGACCGTCACCATCTCAGGCATTGTCCCCTGCAGCAAAGTTACGTAAAGCTTGCGAATGCGGTGCTGAAGCACGGCCTTGCCCAACCGAGAGCCCATCGCCTCTGTTTTCGCCAAAATTATCACTCCGCTTGTCTCCCGATCGAGACGATAGATCAGGCGAATGGCATCGGGCTTAAATTCCTCCCGCACCGCTCCCGCCAAGCTCGACCAAGGTCCATTCTTAGATGGATGGCAAACCAACCAACCTGGTTTGTTGATGACCAATAAGCGCTCATCGTTGAGCATCACCCACGTGCGCAGTTCCACTGGGTCGACCAAAGGCGGGATGGCCGGCGGCAGGATTTCGCTGGAATCTAACATAGCTCAGAGCGTTCAATCTTATACGCACCTTTACCAGCCAAGAAGATTTGCAAACCAAGGGTTGGCGACTAGGTTTCCCTTAGTCGAATGAAGCAGCTTTCATTAAAGATCACGAGGTCGGTCCTTAAGACGTCCATCAGATCAGCGCTCACCGCCAGCCGTGAATTCATGCGACCGTTGCTTTGCGTCGTTAACCGTTAAATAAAAATATGAACCATCCCAATCGTCCGCACGACATTATCATATCTGGTATTCATCTCGAGCTCACCGCCGCACTCCAAAACCACGTTCGCGAAAAAATGGAGCGATTATTTCGCCACGAGGAACGCATTGTCCGGATCAAAGTGGAGCTCGAATACGATCGGAAACATGATCACGCCCATCAATTCATCGCCAAAGGTCATATCGTCATTCACGGACCCGATATTAACGCGACGGTGATCGAAGATGAATGCTATAAAGCGATCGATTTGCTCGTGGATAAACTCGATCACAGCCTGCGGAAACGTCATGGGGTGGCTAAAGATAAGCGCAATCATCCGCACGCCATCGAGTTTACTGACGTAGATCTACCAAAAGCGGTCTAAGGATATCGTACTCATTTGCACCACCCGCCTTCGGGCGGGTTTTTTTATGGCGGACGCCATAATCAGCGGAGCCAGTACCGTTGCGGCTGATTATAAGATTGGATTCGCGCGCTGATTAATCCTTAAAAATCGCGTGGCACTTCTTATCCGCAACGCGCGCATCCTCACTCTCGCCACCGGTGCGCGCACACGCCACGGGAAAGAATTAGGTGAGCTTGGCATCATTCCGCAGGGGGATGTATTGATCGCCGCGGATAAAATCACCGCCGTCGGCCCCAGAATAGAAGCCCCCGTCGGGGCAGAAATCATCGAAGCGCAGGGGCGCGTGCTCATGCCAGGTTTTATCGACTGCCACACGCACGCTTGCTGGGCCGGTGACCGCTTAAACGAGTGGGAGCAAAAATTGCGCGGCGTGCCCTACGCCGAAATTCTCAAAACGGGCGGCGGCATCCACGCGA
>Ga0214919_10003429_pt1 | contig 23947 bp, 16 predicted proteins | sample LL1503_MetaG_FD_177994 | JGI IMG/M metagenome (GOLD analysis project Ga0214919, IMG submission 177994) | Freshwater microbial communities from Lake Lanier, Atlanta, Georgia, United States - LL-1503 | ecosystem: Environmental > Aquatic > Freshwater > Lake | place: USA: Georgia | collected... | reverse complement strand
CCGTGGCGCCCGTTGTGCCCGTGGTTCCTGTGGCTCCTGTTGAGCCCGTGGTTCCTGTGGTTCCCGTTGTTCCCGTCGAGCCCGTTGTACCCGTCGTACCTGTGGTACCTGTTGTTCCCGTGGTACCCGTGGTTCCAGTGGTTCCCGTTGTACCCGTTGTACCCGTTGTACCTGTTGTACCTGTGGTTCCTGTGGTTCCTGTCGTACCCGTGGTACCAGTTGTACCTGTTGAGCCCGTTGTACCAGTCACACCAGTGACGCCTGATGAGCCCGTTGTACCCGTTGTACCTGTGATTCCCGTGGCACCTGTGGCACCGGTTGTACCGGTTGTACCCGTTGTACCCGTCGTTCCCGTTGTACCTGTGGTTCCCGTAACACCGGTTGTACCCGTGGTTCCTGATGAGCCCGTTGTACCTGTCGTACCAGTGGTTCCCGTCGTGCCCGTGGTTCCTGTGGTGCCTGTGGTACCCGTCATGCCCGTCGCGCCATTCATGCCATTGATATTGACACAATAGACAGTTCCGCTAAAAACGGACAGATTGACATACCACTCGCCCACTTCCATAAACGTCGACGCCTGGCTGCTGTGCATAATCGACGTTCCCACCAGGCAAAAGTACGTGTACGCCGCAGCCGCATACGAATACGCGGTGGTGGTCACCTTGCCTATCATTCCAGACGTAAACGTCTGGTCGCCCGTGTAGTTGACCAGGATATTGGACGATGCACCCGTAAAGCCCGTGATGTTAAATGTACCATTCTGCAATGGATACCATGTTGAATTGTCATTCGAACCGAGAATGTAATACGTGAGCGGTGTGTTCGTATTCGGCCATGCAACCGCGCCCAGTCCCATCGAAAACGACGTCATTGCCAACGGTGCAGACGATTGAAGCGTCAGACGCTCGCCGAATAGTGTTCCTACGCCACCTTGAACCGTTATTGTTGGGGAAATGCCCGTAATCGCGCCGCCGTTCGAATACGTGCCAGGGCTACTGGTGGAGAGCCATGAATCGCCGTTGACGTTGTTGAACGCCTTCCAGTTGTACGAGGTTCCGCTCTCGGAGGTGGATAGCACATTCCAATTCACGCCACTATTCGACCAGCTTGTCGAGGTCAGACCTGTGAAGTTCGGCGGGATGTTGGGTCCATACGTTCCTGAGAGGAAGGTTCCCGTCACATTATCAATGCGATTCACGACCAGTTGACCCGTGTTAGCATTGTAGGACTGCACATAGCCTTGGAATTGTGTGGAAGGATTGTTGCAATCGATGACGCTCACCGTGTTGCCTGGAATATACGCGAGGCGGGTGTCTACTATCAGCGTCACGGACCCGCCTGCAACGGGTGAAATGGAGGCTGGTGCGGATTGAGTCACGTAGCGCTCGCCGCCTGCGCCCGCTGGACCCGTGACTCCCGTTGTGCCCGTTTGACCCGTGGTTCCCGTTGAGCCAGTGGTGCCCGTGGTACCAGTCACACCAGTGACGCCCGTTGTTCCCGTTGAGCCCGTTGTACCCGTCGAGCCCGTTGTACCCGTCGTTCCTGTGGTTCCCGTTGTTCCCGTTACCCCTGTGGATCCAGTTGAGCCCGTAGTACCCGTTGTGCCCGTTGTACCCGTGGAGCCCGTGGTTCCCGTTGTTCCAGTTGTACCGGTTGTTCCCGTGGTTCCAGTTACACCGGTTGCACCGGTTGAGCCCGTGGTTCCTGTGGTTCCTGTGGAGCCTGTTACACCGGTTACACCGGTTGAGCCCGTGGTTCCCGTCGTACCTGTTACACCGGTTACACCGGTTGAGCCCGTGGTTCCCGTGGTTCCCGTGGTTCCCGTTGTACCCGTTGTACCCGTTGTACCTGTTGTACCAGTGGTTCCTGATGAGCCCGTGGTTCCTGTGGTTCCCGTTACCCCTGTGGCACCCGTTGTACCCGTTGTTCCTGATGATCCCGTGGTTCCAGTGGTTCCCGTTGTACCCGTGGTACCAGTCACACCAGTGACGCCTGTGGTACCCGTTACACCGGTTGAGCCCGTGGTTCCAGTGGTGCCAGTGGTTCCAGTAGTTCCTGTTGTACCCGTGGTTCCTGATGAGCCAGTGGTTCCAGTCACACCAGTGACGCCTGTGGTTCCCGTGGTACCGGTTACGCCCGTCGAGCCCGTAGTTCCAGTTGTACCGGTTGTACCGGTTACACCGGTTACGCCCGTTACACCCGTTGTACCGGTTACGCCCGTCGTTCCAGTCGTACCAGTCGTTCCAGTTGTGCCCGTGGTTCCTGATGAGCCCGTGGTTCCCGTTACACCAGTCGATCCGGTGGTTCCCGTTGTACCCGTTGTACCTGTGGTTCCTGTGGTTCCTGTGGTTCCTGTTGAGCCCGTTGAGCCCGTTACACCCGTTACACCCGTGGTTCCTGTTGAGCCCGTTGAGCCCGTTGAGCCCGTAACACCTGTGGTTCCAGTTGTTCCCGTTGAGCCCGTTGAGCCCGTGGATCCAGTTGTTCCAGTTGAGCCCGTGGTTCCCGTCGTACCTGTTACACCGGTTACACCGGTTGAGCCCGTGGTTCCCGTGGTTCCCGTGGTTCCCGTTGTACCCGTTGTACCCGTTGTACCTGTTGTACCAGTGGTTCCTGATGAGCCCGTGGTTCCTGTGGTTCCCGTTGTACCGGTTACGCCCGTCGAGCCCGTGGTACCAGTGGTACCCGTGGTTCCTGTAGTTCCCGTTGAGCCCGTGGTACCCGTCGTTCCAGTCGTACCAGTCGTTCCAGTTGTGCCCGTGGTTCCTGATGAGCCCGTGGTTCCCGTTGTACCAGTCGATCCGGTTGTACCCGTTGTACCCGTGGTACCCGTTACACCGGTTGCACCGGTTGAGCCCGTGGTTCCTGATGAGCCCGTTGAGCCCGTGGTTCCTGTGGTTCCCGTTGTACCCGTGGTTCCTGTGGTTCCCGTGGTTCCTGTGGTGCCCGTGGTTCCCGTTGAGCCCGTGGTTCCCGTTACCCCTGTTGAGCCCGTTACACCGGTTGCACCGGTTGAGCCCGTTGGACCATCAATGCCATCCAAGTTGACATTGTACACTACGCTAGCTCCGAATGTACCCTTCACATTCGTGATATTACCAATCACCAGCACACCCAAACCAAAATTGTACGAAGTGACAGTGCCCTCGAACCGATTCAGTGGGCTCGTAGAATCCACCACCACCACGCTGTTACCCGTCATGTACGCGAGCTCCGCTGCAACCGTCAGTGTCTGCGAATCACCCTCCTGCAATCCAATGGGAAGGGCAACAGCTGCAATGGTCTTCGTATTGAATCGGTCCGCATGACCAGTCGGTCCCGTTACACCAGTGGTTCCTGTGGTACCCGTTGGGCCATCAATGCCATCCAAGTTCACATTGTACACCACGCTAGCTCCGAAGGTTCCTCGGACGTTCAAAATGCCTGTGATATTCATCACACCCAGACCAAAATTGTAGGACGAGACCGTACCCTCGAAGCGATTTAGCGGGCTCGTGGAATCGACGACCACTACGCTGTTGCCCGTCATGTACGCCAGCTCAGAGGCAACCGTTAGCGTGACCGAATCGCCCTCTTTCAACGACGCTGGAATGGGGGTGGGAGCAATCGTTTTCGTGTTGAAGCGGTCGGCGTGGCCCGTTGGGCCCGTTACGCCGGTTGGACCCGTGTATCCCGTGGTTCCTGTTGGGCCGTCAATGCCGTCCAAGTTCACATTGTATACCACGTTGTTGCCGAAGATTCCCTTGAGATTGATGATGTCGCCGATAACGATGACGCCTAGACCATAATTGTATGAGGAGACCGTACCCTCGAAGCGATTCAGCGCGCTCGTGGAATCTACGACCACCACGCTGTTACCCGTCATGTACGCGAGCTCCGCTGCGACGGTTAGCGTGACTGAATCACCTTGTTGCAACGAGACTGGAAGGGTGGTAGCAGCAATCGTTTTCGTGTTGAAGCGGTCTGCATGACCCGTTGGACCCGTTACGCCGGTTGGACCCGTGTATCCCGTTGGACCCGTTGTTCCCGTTGAGCCCGTGGTTCCTGTGGTTCCTGTGGTTCCTGTGGTTCCTGTTGTACCCGTTGAGCCCGTGGTTCCTGTTATACCGGTTGTACCCGTCGAGCCTGTTTGACCCGTTGTACCCGTTGTACCAGTGGTACCAGTAGTTCCTGTTGTACCCGTTGTTCCCGTTTGACCGGTTGCACCGGTTACACCCGTGGTTCCAGTGGTTCCTGTCGTTCCCGTTGACCCAGTGGTTCCTGTGGTTCCAGTTGTTCCCGTTATTCCCGTGGCTCCCGTGATTCCCGTTACACCAGTTGTTCCCGTTGTACCTGTGGTGCCCGTGGTTCCTGTTGTTCCCGTTGTTCCCGTTTGACCGGTTGCACCAGTTATGCCCGTGGTTCCCGTTGAGCCCGTGGTTCCTGATGAGCCCGTGGTTCCCGTTGTTCCCGTGGTTCCTGTGGTACCCGTTGTTCCAGTCGTTCCAGTTGTTCCCGTTGTACCCGTTACGCCAGTTGTACCCGTTGTTCCCGTTGTACCCGTTGAGCCCGTGGTTCCTGATGAGCCCGTGGTTCCCGTTGTTCCCGTCGAGCCTGTTTGACCCGTTGTACCCGTTGTACCCGTCGTACCCGTCGTTCCTGTGGTACCAGTCGAGCCCGTTGGGCCCGTCGAGCCAGTCGAGCCCGTTGTACCCGTCTGCCCTGTGGGACCGGTTGTTCCAGTGGTTCCAGTTGTTCCCGTTTGACCGGTTACACCCGTTACACCTGTGGTTCCCGTTGTTCCCGTTTGACCGGTTGTACCCGTTGAGCCGGTTGTACCCGTTTCACCGGTTGCACCGGTTACTCCCGTGGTTCCCGTTACCCCTGTGGATCCAGTTGCACCCGTGGTTCCAGTTGTTCCTGTGTAACCCGTGGTACCCGTGGTTCCTGTGGTTCCAGTCGTACCTGTGGTTCCTGTGGTTCCTGTGGTACCCGTCACTCCCGTTTGCCCTGTGGGTCCTGTTGTACCCGTTACGCCAGTTGTACCCGTTGTACCGGTTGTACCCGTTGAGCCCGTGGTTCCTGATGAGCCCGTGGTTCCAGTGGTTCCCGTGGTTCCAGTAGTTCCCGTTGTACCCGTGGTTCCCGTGGTACCCGTTGTACCTGTGGCACCGGTTGCACCGGTTATGCCTGTAGTTCCCGTTGTACCCGTCGAGCCAGTTGTACCCGTTGTACCCGTCTGTCCTGTGGGACCGGTTGCACCGGTTATGCCCGTGGTTCCTGTCTGCCCTGTGGGACCGGTTGTTCCCGTGGTTCCTGTCGTACCCGTTGAGCCCGTTACCCCTGTGGATCCAGTTGCACCCGTTACCCCTGTGGATCCAGTTGCACCCGTGGTTCCAGTGGATCCGGTTATGCCCGTGGTTCCAGTGGATCCCGTGGTTCCTGTGGTTCCTGTTGTTCCCGATGAGCCCGTTGTACCCGTGGTTCCTGTGGTTCCTGTCGTACCAGTCGTACCAGTGGTTCCAGTTGTTCCTGTGGTTCCCGTTACACCAGTTACACCGGTTACGCCCGTGGTTCCTGATGAGCCCGTTGTACCTGTGGTTCCTGTTGTTCCAGTGGTTCCCGTTATACCCGTTGTTCCAGTCGTTCCAGTTGTTCCAGTGGTTCCAGTCGTACCTGTGGTTCCAGTCGAGCCGGTTGTACCGGTTGTACCGGTTGAACCCGTTGCCCCTGTAGATCCAGTCGTACCCGTGGTTCCAGTTGTACCCGTTACACCGGTTGTACCGGTTACGCCTGTGGGACCGGTGGTTCCTGTCGTACCCGTGGTTCCCGTTGTACCTGTCGTGCCAGTGGTTCCTGATGAGCCCGTGGTACCTGTCGTGCCAGTGGTTCCTGATGAGCCCGTGGTACCGGTTACACCCGTGGTTCCCGTGGTTCCAGTGGTTCCCGTTGAGCCAGTGGTTCCAGTTGTTCCAGTGGTTCCCGTTGTTCCTGATGAGCCCGTTGATCCCGTTGCACCAGTTGTACCAGTTGTACCCGTTGTTCCCGTGGTTCCTGTGGTTCCCGTCGAGCCTGTTGCACCGGTTACACCGGTTACGCCTGTGGTTCCAGTTGTACCCGTGGTTCCCGTAAAACCTGTCACACCCGTTGTACCCGTTGTACCCGTTGTTCCTGATGAGCCCGTTGAGCCCGTTGTACCCGTCTGCCCTGTAGGACCAGTCGTACCAGTTGTACCAGTTGTTCCAGTGGCACCGGTTGCACCGGTTACGCCCGTGGTTCCTGTGGTTCCCGTTGTACCGGTTACGCCAGTCGTTCCAGTCGTACCTGTAAAACCTGTCACACCCGTCGTACCCGTGGTTCCTGTGGTTCCTGTCGTACCTGTGGTTCCCGTTGAGCCTGTGGTGCCCGTTACACCAGTTGCACCGGTTATGCCCGTGGTTCCAGTCGTTCCCGTTGTGCCCGTTGTGCCCGTGGTTCCTGTGGTTCCTGTGGTTCCCGTTGTACCAGTCGTACCCGTTGTACCAGTTTCACCTGTGGTTCCCGTGGTTCCCGTTGAGCCCGTGGTGCCCGTGGTTCCCGTGGTTCCTGTGGTGCCCGTTGAGCCCGTTGTACCCGTTGTACCCGTTGTTCCCGTGGTTCCCGTTGAGCCCGTTGAGCCCGTGGTTCCCGTAGTTCCTGATGAGCCCGTTGTACCCGTTGTACCTGTGGTTCCCGTGGTACCAGTCACACCAGTGACGCCTGTCGTGCCTGTTGAACCCGTTGTACCCGTAGTTCCTGTGGGACCGGTGGTACCCGTCTCACCCGTCGGGCCATCAATGCCATCCAAGTTCACATTGTACTTCACAGCGTAATCAAACGTAGAGTTTTGTTTGATGTTGACGATGTTCTCAATTGCGATGACACCTGTGGACGTATTATACAACTGGACCGTTCCCTCAAAGGAGTTGTATTTATTGGTAGAATCCACCACAAGCACACTGTTACCAGTCATATAGGCCAGCTGAGGAGACACCGTCAACGTAACAACCGGCAGGCCCGAAATAGGGAAGAGCTGCGAATAGATGTTCACCGCGCTGTTCGTGCGGGTGTTGTAACGGTCGCCAAATCCTGTCGGTCCCGTCACACCCGTGACACCTGTCGAGCCCGTTGGACCCGTCGTGCCCGTGTAGCCCGTCGCGCCATCTAGTCCGCCCAGATTGACCGAGTAAACCATGTTGGAGATGCCAAATGAGCCCGTGACGTTCTTGATGCTGCCCACCGTCACACTGCCCGTCGAGGAATCGTAGGACGTAATGATGCCTTGGAAGCGAGACTGGGTAAGAATCGTGGAATACGTTGCCGCAAAAAGAACGCGTCCCTTGCTTCCGCTGCCACCTGCATATCCAATACCACCACCGCCACCACCCGAACCCGTGTCGTCGATGGCATTGCCGCCCACCGCGTTATAGCTGCCATTGCCACCCACACGGACCGAGGAGCCATTGACAATCGCCACGCCGCCTGTTCCAACGGACGCGAAATTGGAGCCTGCTGCACCACCGCCGCCGAACGCCAGCGCCGTACCCGAGATGTTGATGCTCTTGCCAATACCGCCGTTGGTGCCAAACGGATTGGCGGATGCGCCGTTGCCGCTCGCACCGCCACCGCCACCACCGACATAGACGGGGCCGTTTTGGGCGTTGCTGTAATCGTCGCTGTAACCCGAACCTCCTGCGTTACCCGTTCCATTCGTGCCTGGCACCGAAGAACCTCCCACAAAGGTAATCGGGTTCGACTGGCTCGGGTTACGATGGCCTTGACCACCACCACCGCAACCTCCATTCTTCACAGATGCGACATCATCGTTCGTGTAGCCGCCACCCAGGCCACCACCCGCGACTCGTAAGAAGTCCGTGCCATTTACTGCAATGTACGTGTCACCGCCTTTCGCCGCATTTTGCACAGATGTGCCTCCATTGCCGGCTGCGCCGAGCGTGATGTTGAAGGTTGTGCTGGCTGCGACGTTCAGCGGTGTCGAATTCGTGTAATAGTACGCGCCTGCACCACCACCACCGCCTGCATCGTAACCACCGCCACCACCGCCCGCAATCATGAAGAGCTCGACGGAGCTCGCGTTGTTAAACGTGTAGTTGAGGCTGGGCGCGGCGAGACTGTCGTAATAGGATGTTACCGTCGCTGCACCGTTGCTGCCGTTGTAGAACGTGACGGAATCACCTGCTGTGTAGGCCAGACCCTGAGAAATCATCGTCGTCAGGACGCCGTCTTGCTGCGGGTTCAACTGCGTTGCCAGCGTTTTGGTCAGGTACACAGAGCCCGTTGGACCCGTTACACCTGTGGTTCCCGTGGTTCCCGTTGCGCCCGTTGTGCCCGTGGTTCCCGTTACCCCTGTGGATCCGGTGGAGCCCGTTGAGCCCGTGGTACCCGTGGTTCCTGTGGTTCCTGTGGTTCCTGATGAGCCCGTGGTTCCCGTTGTACCCGTTGTACCTGTCGTTCCTGTGGTCCCAGTTGTACCTGTCGTACCAGTCGTACCAGTTGTACCCGTTGTTCCAGTGGTACCCGTGGTACCGGTTGTGCCCGTTGTACCAGTGGTTCCCGTTGTTCCTGATGAGCCAGTGGTTCCAGTCGTACCAGTTGTACCTGATGAGCCAGTGGCACCGGTTGCACCGGTTATGCCCGTGGTTCCCGTTACACCCGTTGAGCCCGTGGTTCCCGTTGTACCAGTTGTACCCGTCGTACCTGTGGTTCCCGTTGTACCCGTCGTGCCCGTCGAGCCCGTCGAGCCCGTTGTACCCGTTGTACCCGTTTCACCAGTTGTTCCCGTTGTACCCGTTGTACCGGTTGTCCCCGTCGTGCCCGTCGTACCTGTGGTTCCCGTTGTACCCGTTACTCCCGTAACACCTGTCGTTCCAGTGGTTCCCGTTGTACCAGTCGTACCTGTGGTTCCCGTGGTTCCCGTGGTTCCAGTTGTACCCGTTGTACCAGTTGTACCCGTTGTACCCGTTGTACCCGTGGTTCCCGTGGTTCCCGTGGTTCCTGTCTGCCCTGTGGGACCGGTTGTTCCAGTGGTTCCTGTTACACCCGTGGTTCCTGTGGTTCCCGTGGCACCGGTTGCACCGGTTGAGCCCGTGGTTCCAGTGGTTCCAGTGGTTCCAGTTGTTCCTGATGAGCCAGTGGTTCCTGTGGTGCCCGTCGAGCCCGTCGAGCCCGTTGTACCCGTTGTACCTGATGAGCCCGTTGTACCTGTTGTGCCTGTGGTTCCTGTGGTTCCCGTGGCACCAGTCGTACCAGTAGTTCCTGATGAGCCCGTTGTTCCTGTGGCACCGGTTGCACCGGTTATGCCAGTGGTTCCTGTGGTTCCCGTTGTACCTGTTGTACCTGTGGTTCCCGTTGTGCCCGTGGTTCCTGTGGTTCCAGTTGTACCTGTGGTTCCCGTTGTGCCCGTTGTACCCGTAAAACCTGTCACACCTGTGGTTCCCGTGGTCCCTGATGAGCCCGTGGTTCCCGTGGTTCCAGTGGCACCGGTTGCACCGGTTATGCCAGTGGTTCCTGTTGTACCCGTGGTACCCGTGGTTCCTGTCGTGCCTGTGGTTCCCGTTGTACCCGTGGTTCCCGTTGTACCAGTTGTACCCGTGGTTCCAGTCTGCCCTGTGGGACCGGTGGTTCCTGTGGATCCGGTTGAGCCCGTGGTTCCCGTGGTTCCTGTCGTGCCCGTGGTTCCTGTTGTACCCGTTGTACCAGTGGTTCCCGTTACCCCTGTGGCGCCCGTCGTACCTGTTGTTCCAGTGGTTCCCGTTGTACCAGTTGCACCAGTTGTTCCTGATGAGCCCGTGGTTCCAGTCGAGCCGGTTGTACCCGTGGTTCCTGATGAGCCCGTGGTTCCCGTTGTACCCGTTGTACCCGTGGTTCCCGTTGTACCTGTGGTTCCTGTGGTTCCCGTTGTACCGGTTGCACCGGTTATGCCCGTGGTTCCTGTTGTACCCGTTGTTCCCGTTGTACCCGATGAGCCCGTGGTTCCTGTCGTGCCTGTGGTTCCTGTCGTACCTGTGGTTCCTGTCGTTCCAGTGGTTCCTGATGAGCCCGTTGTTCCTGATGAGCCCGTTGTACCCGTTGTACCAGTTGTACCCGTTGTACCTGTGGTTCCTGTCGTGCCAGTTGAGCCCGTTGTACCCGTTGTACCTGTGGTTCCAGTTGTTCCAGTTGTTCCTGTGGTTCCCGTGGTTCCTGTTGTGCCCGTTACACCGGTTACACCCGTGGTTCCTGTTGTGCCTGTCGTGCCAGTCGAGCCCGTTGTACCTGTGGTTCCCGTTGTTCCTGTGGTTCCCGTTGTTCCTGTTACCCCTGTGGTTCCTGTCGTACCTGTGGATCCCGTTGTACCCGTTGTACCTGTCGTACCCGTTGTACCAGTGGTTCCCGTGGTTCCAGTTGCACCCGTTGTGCCCGTTGTACCGGTAGTTCCAGTTGTACCCGTTACTCCTGTGGTTCCTGTTGTACCTGTGGTACCTGTGGTTCCCGTTACACCAGTTGAGCCCGTGGTTCCCGTTACACCAGTTGAGCCCGTGGTACCCGTTGTACCCGTGGCACCAGTTGTACCAGTGACGCCTGTGGCACCGGTTGCACCGGTTACGCCCGTTGAGCCCGTTGTACCCGTTGTACCCGTTGTTCCTGTCGTACCCGTGGTACCAGTCACACCAGTAACACCGGTTACGCCTGTGGTTCCCGTGGTTCCCGTGGTTCCTGTGGTTCCCGTTGTACCCGTTGTACCCGTTGAGCCCGTCGTACCAGTCGCACCTGTTGTTCCTGATGAGCCCGTGGTTCCAGTTGTTCCTGTGGTTCCTGTCGTACCCGTGGTACCAGTTACACCAGTGACGCCTGTTGAGCCCGTGGTTCCAGTTGTACCCGTGGTACCCGTTGTACCTGTCTGCCCTGTGGTTCCTGTTGTTCCCGTTGAGCCCGTGGTTCCCGTGGTTCCCGTGGTTCCCGTTACACCGGTTACACCGGTTACGCCCGTGGTTCCCGTTGTGCCCGTTGTACCTGTGGTTCCCGTGGTTCCCGTTGTTCCCGTGGTACCCGTTGAGCCCGTGGTACCTGTGGTTCCTGATGAGCCCGTGGTTCCAGTTGTACCCGTTGTTCCCGTTGTACCAGTGGTTCCCGTTGTACCGGTTGTACCCGTGGTTCCAGTCGTTCCTGTGACACCTGTCGGACCATCCATACCATCCAAGTTAACATTGTAAATCACCGCACTATCAAATGTACCCTGAACATGTTGGACGCTACCCAGCACCAATTCACCCGAACCAAAATTGTACGAGGTGACAACCGCCTCAAATCGATTGACAGGATTCGTGGAATCTACCACCACTACACTGTTACCCGTGATGTACGCAAGTTCTGCCTTGACCATCATGGTGATAGTATTCATTCCTGCAACATGTGGATTGGGGCTCAACAGGACGGCTTGTGTCGTTGCCGTGTTGAATCGGTCTCCGTGACCCGTCGGACCCGTTACACCCGTAGTTCCCGTCGTACCCGTCGGACCATCAATGCCATCCAAGTTGACATTGTAGACACCCGTTGCGGCATCGAACGGTGTATCTTGATAGACATTGATAATCTTCCAGACCACCAATGCACCTGAACCTTGATTATACGACTTCACAAAACCCTCGAAGCGATTCATGGGATTCTGCGAATCAATCACCAGCACACTGTTTCCTGGCAGATAGGCCAGCTCCGTTTGAATCATCAGGCTGACTTCACCGCCCTCAATAGGGTAATTTGCACCTGTGAATCCCACAGGCCCTACCGTGTGCGTATTGAATCGGTCGGCGTGGCCCGTTGGGCCTGTGGTTCCCGTGGTTCCCGTAGTTCCCGTCGTTCCCGTCGGACCATCGATACCATCCAAGTTGACATTGTACACGCTAGTGGTGCTGCTAAACGGAGTATCTTCATAGATGTTGATAATCTTCCAGACCACCAATGCACCCGAACCTGGGTCATAGGACTTCACAAAACCCTCGAAGCGATTCATCGGATTCGCAGAATCGATAACCAAGATGCTGTTTCCTGAGAGATAGGCTAGCTCGACGCCAATGAACAGGCTGACTTCACCGCCCTCCATGGGGCGATTCGGGCCCGTGAATCCGATGGCATACTTCGTGCTCGTGTTGAATCGGTCGGCATGACCCGTTGGTCCCGTAACACCCGTAACACCGGTCGTACCCGTTGTTCCTGTTGTTCCCGTTGTTCCTGTTGTTCCCGTTGTACCCGTGGTTCCCGTTGTACCTGTGGTTCCTGTGGTTCCCGTTGTACCCGTGGTTCCTGTGGTTCCCGTTGTACCCGTTGTACCTGTGGTGCCCGTGGTGCCCGTGGTTCCTGTTGTACCCGTTGTACCTGTCGTACCTGTCGTACCTGATGAGCCCGTGGTTCCTGTAGTGCCCGTTGTACCTGTTACACCCGTCGAGCCCGTTGTTCCAGTGGTTCCAGTGGTTCCTGTCGTTCCTGTTGCACCCGTTGTTCCAGTGGTTCCTGATGAGCCCGTGGTTCCAGTTGTTCCTGTGGTTCCCGTGGTTCCCGTGGTTCCAGTGGTTCCCGTTGTACCAGTTGTTCCAGTCGTACCCGTGGTTCCCGTGGTTCCCGTTACACCGGTTACACCGGTTACGCCTGTGGTTCCAGTGGTTCCCGTAGTTCCCGTGGTTCCCGTAACACCCGTTGTTCCCGTGGTTCCCGTGGTTCCCGTGGTTCCCGTGGTTCCCGTGGTTCCCGTGGTTCCCGTGGTTCCCGTGGTTCCCGTAACACCCGTCGTACCGGTTGTACCCGTTGTACCGGTTGTTCCTGTGGTTCCTGTGGTTCCTGTGGTTCCCGTTGTGCCCGTAGTTCCCGTGGTTCCCGTAACACCTGTCGTGCCCGTGGTTCCTGTCGTTCCCGTTATACCCGTGGTTCCTGTTGTACCTGTCGTACCCGTAGTTCCCGTCGTACCTGTCGTACCCGTTGTACCTGTCATGCCCGTGGTTCCCGTTGTTCCCGTGGTTCCCGTTGTACCTGTCATACCTGTCGTACCCGTTGTACCTGTGGTTCCCGTGGTACCAGTCACACCAGTGACGCCTGTCGTGCCCGTTACACCGGTTACACCCGTGGTTCCCGTGGTTCCCGTGGTTCCCGTTGTGCCCGTGGTTCCCGTCGTACCTGTCGTACCCGTGGTTCCAGTTGTACCTGTGGTTCCCGTTGTACCTGTTGTACCCGTTGGGCCCGTGGTTCCTGTTGTACCCGTTGTACCTGTGGTTCCCGTTACCCCTGTGGATCCGGTGGTTCCTGTCGTGCCCGTGGTTCCAGTCGTTCCTGTTGTACCCGTTGTACCCGTGGTTCCTGTGGTTCCCGTTACCCCTGTGGCACCTGTGGTTCCTGTGGTTCCAGTTGTACCGGTTACACCAGTGGTTCCCGTGGTTCCTGTGGTTCCCGTTGTACCCGTTGTTCCAGTGGTTCCAGTTGTACCGGTGGTTCCTGTCGTACCTGTCGTACCCGTGGTTCCAGTGGTTCCTGTCGTACCCGTTGTACCTGTCGTTCCTGTGGTTCCTGTTATGCCCGTTGTTCCCGTGGTTCCCGTGACACCGGTTACACCGGTTACGCCTGTCGTGCCAGTCGTACCTGTCGAGCCTGTGGTTCCTGTGGTTCCCGTTACACCGGTTACACCCGTTACACCCGTTGTTCCAGTGGTTCCAGTCGTACCTGTCGTGCCCGTTGTTCCTGTAGTACCCGTTGTTCCTGTTACACCGGTTACACCGGTTACGCCCGTTGTACCAGTCGTTCCAGTCGTTCCAGTCGTACCTGTGGTTCCAGTCGTACCTGTCGAGCCCGTCGTACCAGTCGTGCCCGTTGTGCCCGTTGTACCCGTCGTTCCTGATGAGCCCGTCGTTCCAGTAGTTCCAGTAGTTCCCGTCGTACCAGTTGTACCCGTAGTTCCAGTGGTTCCTGTCGTACCTGTGGTTCCTGTGGTTCCCGTTGTGCCCGTTACACCGGTTACACCGGTTACGCCCGTTGTGCCAGTGGTTCCTGTGGTTCCCGTCGTACCCGTTGTGCCCGTTGTACCTGTCGTGCCCGTGGTTCCCGTGGTTCCAGTGGTTCCCGTTGTACCTGTCGTACCCGTTGTACCCGTGGTTCCCGTGGTTCCAGTGGTACCAGTGGTGCCAGTGGTTCCCGTTGTTCCCGTGGTTCCCGTTGTACCTGTCGTACCCGTTACACCCGTTGTGCCCGTTGTTCCTGTGGTTCCCGTGGTTCCTGTGGTACCAGTCGTACCCGTTGTGCCAGTCGTTCCTGTGGTTCCTGTGGTGCCCGTGATTCCCGTCGAGCCCGTTGCGCCTGTGATGCCTTGTAGGGTATATCCAAATGCAATCTGGTCAATGGTATCATTCTGGGCATAGAGACCAAAACGAGCACGGAGACCCGTTGTTCCAGGCACCAAACTGTTCGTGGCAATGAGCACTCCGTTCTTATACCACAGCGAACCCACATATTGTGCAACAACTGTAAAGATATCATTTGTCACATACGTCGTAACGGGTGTAACATTGAATACATTATCGAAGTACAAATATACATTGCCACCTTGGAACGAAAAGCCATAGGTCGTATCGGTTCCGTTCTTGGACAATCCAACCTTGTAATCGCTCGACGTGTGAACTCGCACACGAAATGTCAAGAAGGTGCTGTTGTACGGGTAGGATTCCGAGGTGGTCGTTGTTGATTCTGAGCCCGTTGGCGTCGCCTTGCTCAGGCTGTTCGTTCTTGGAATCGTCAAATCAGTCGAAGGGAGAAGTGTAAACAGCGCAGGACCCTGTGCTCCCGTTGTTCCCGTTGTTCCTGTCGTGCCCGTTGTTCCCGTGGTACCCGTGGTGCCCGTTGTTCCAGTTGTTCCAGTGGTTCCCGTCGTACCCGTTGTACCCGTTGTTCCAGTGGTTCCAGTGGTACCCGTTGTACCCGTTGTTCCAGTGGTTCCCGTTACACCGGTTACACCGGTTACGCCCGTTGTACCCGTTGTACCCGTTGTACCTGTTGTACCCGTAACACCCGTCGTTCCCGTTACACCGGTTACACCGGTTACGCCTGTGGTTCCCGTGGTACCCGTTGTACCCGTGGTTCCCGTTGTGCCCGTTGTTCCAGTGGTTCCAGTGGTTCCTGTTGTGCCCGTTGTGCCTGTTGTCCCCGTTACACCTGTTACACCGGTTACGCCCGTGGTACCTGTTGTTCCCGTGGTTCCCGATGTACCTGTTGTACCGGTTGTTCCCGTGGTTCCCGTTACACCCGTTGTACCTGTCGTACCTGTCGTGCCCGATGTGCCCGTTGTACCTGTTGTGCCCGTGGTACCTGATGAGCCCGTGGTACCAGTGACGCCTGTGGTTCCCGTGGTGCCCGTTGTGCCCGTTGTTCCCGTCGTACCTGTGGTTCCCGTTCGACCCGTCGTACCAGTGGTACCTGTAATTCCAGTTGTACCTGTCGGGCCATCGAGACCGTTCAGATTCACATTGTAAAAATCCGCGCCCGCAAAGGTTCCCTGAATACCCTGAATCGAATCCAGCGACAAGAATCCGTTGGTGGAATTATAAAATGCAACGCGAGCCTCGTAGTTGTTGGAAGGGTTGGCTAAACCTGATACCTTCACCGTGGTACCAATGGTATACGCGAGTCCCTGTGCCACACGTAGCGGCGACGGGTCCGGATTGTACGGGTCAAGGTTCGTATACTTAATCGTGGTGGTCGTGGAGAAACGGTCTGCAAAACCAGTTGGACCCGCTATACCCGTCTGACCGATTGGACCCGTAAGACCACGCAGACCCGTCGGTCCCGTTCCAATCGCGCCTGTTACACCTGTTGCACCGATGGTACCCGTGACACCTGTTGGGCCAATGGAACCTGTTGCACCCGAGAAACCTGTGGTACCCGTTTGACCCCGTTGTCCCGTTGCACCCGTTGTACCCGTGTATCCAGTTGAACCCGTGTACCCTGTTGCACCCGTGGGTCCGATTGTACCTGTTTGTCCTGTGTATCCCGTTGTACCCGTCATACCCGTTGCACCCGTGTAACCTTGTGGACCCGTGTATCCTGTGGGACCTGTTATGCCTGTTTGTCCGGTTGCACCCTGTGTACCCGTCGTACCTGTGTAACCCTGTGCACCCGTGAAACCTGTAGTACCTGTGGTACCTGTGACGCCTGTTTCGCCGCGCAAACCCGTTGCACCAGTAATGCCCGTTCCAACCTCGCCTTTGACGCCCTGAGTGCCCTGTAGACCCTGTATACCTTGTATACCTTGCGGGCCCTGTATACCTCGAATGCCCTGGATACCCTGTGGACCCTGTTCTCCTTGCTGACCCTGCAGACCATCCTCACCTTGGATACCCTGAATGCCCTGCTGACCCTGCGGGCCAATCGGACCAATTGGACCAATATCGCCCTGAGGGCCAAACGGACCCAGCGGACCTGTGACACCCGTGTGACCCGTGGTACCCGTGTACCCTTGTGGACCCGTAAATCCCGTTACACCCGTGTAACCCGTTGGGCCCGTGGTTCCCGTGTACCCTCGTGCACCCGTGAAACCCGTGACACCTGTGGTACCTGTGGTACCCGTTGCCCCTGAGCCAATGTCTCCTTTGGCACCCGTAGGCCCTGTATATCCTGTTATACCCGTCGTACCCGTTGCACCGGTTGCGCCCGTGGTGCCCGTCGAACCAGTATAACCTGTGATACCCGAGTTTCCCATGAGGATGAGCGTGGGGACGGTTTGAGCAATCACCTGGATGATGCGATTGATGAACGTATCGTGTATCAATGCATTGGGTTCACTAGGGTCCATGTTCATTCCCATCAAAAAGGAGAGCTCCTCTTGCCCTGTACCGACAGTTGGAAGGCCCAAATCGGACGGAACAGGGTCAGAGGGAGGAGGAAAGGGAGGATACGGGGAAGTGTGTGTTCTACGCCCGTAGCCAGCGTTATGTGACATTGTAAATCTAATAAAATAAATTAAAAAGATTTAAGCCATTTCATCCCCTTATAGATTTGGTTGATAGGACAATAATAGGATTCGTGAATCGAACTACCGTATATCGTGGTAGAATAGTGAATGTACCGCGTTTAGCAGAAAATCGAGGGGGTATAGTATAATTAAAAAAAGTGAAAAAAGGGAAACAAGTAAAATACATTAAAAATATATTTTACTTGGAATAGTTTATGTGATTTAAGACATTTATATGGCATTTATGCCATAAATCGCTTACGCCGAAGCCGGCTTCTTCTTCTCAGGGAGCACATAGAGCTTGTAGAGGTAGCTCTGGATGTTGCGGTACGTGACCGACTCGCCGTCCTTCACGCCAAGAACCTTACGCATCGCCACATCCGGATGAATGGTGTGACCCTTCTCCGCATCCTTCAGCTTGTGCGAATCGACGTAGGCCGAGAACGCGCGAGTCACATCGGCCGGCGTCATCTGCGAGCCCTTCGACTTGCCCAGGAACGAGCAGAGCTCGTCCTTCAGCGTAACCGGCGTCGTGAAGATGGTCGGGCGCTTCTCCTTCGGTACGCCATTCTCATCCGCCGCCTTGACGCGACGACGACGCTTCGAGGCCTCCTTAACAGCCTTCGAGACGCTCTTCTGCAGACGCTGGAGCGACTTGATGGCCTTCACCGACTCATCACGGGTCTTCTGGAAGACGGTAATCAGCTCCGAAATCTCCTGGTCGACGCTCTTCGACTCCACGGCCTCCACCGCAGCCGGCACGCTCGAGGCAACCGGTGCCGCCGCGACCGGCGCAGCGACGGCCTGAGCCGGCGCAGCCTTCTTGGAAACCTTCTCGGCCTGGGCCGGCGCCGCCGGCGCCTCCGCAACAGGGGCATCTGACTTCTTGTTCACAACTTTCTTCGCCTGGGTCGCCTTGCTCATTGTACTAGTACCGGTGATATTCGTGGACATCTTTGAACGCACTATGCCTTATTCTGTGGGTAAATCTGCAATCAAATTTTATATGAAAAGAGGGCGATTGACCTACATTGAATCTGTACGGCGCTTTTTTTTGTTGAAATCACCCGGATTCTACGGGTGAATCCTCCCGGCTCGCCCGCCTTTCTGCACACTTCGATGATTCATTACTATCGGATACTTATGATTTTGAAGGATTTATTGTACTTGTGATGTGAATGATGACACAATATGTCCGACTTCAATAAAAAAAAGTTATACGATGCATAAGAGATTGTGTAGGGGATATCTACGTTAGATAAGAAGAGCGGTTGTGTCGATTATGACGTCAAATTCGAATCCAAAAATAAAATTTGACGAGGTGATTGGGCATGAGAAAGGTCATAACCCAGCCATGTCGAGCATCCTGTTTCCTTCCGATTTCCAGTCCAAGGCGATTACTCTCTCCGCGCTCCGCACGCTTCAGAGCGGTGCCAAGCAGGCGTACCTGAACTACAACGGCGAGCGCCTTGTGATGCAGACCGCCGTCTCCATGACCTCTCCCTTTGGTCTCAACACATTTGCCAACCAACAGGGTCAGAACGAGTACTCGGTGGACCTCTCCTTCCGCGGCCACGAGCAACGCCCCGAGGTCAAGGAGTTCATGCGTGTTCTCGAGCAGATGGACGAGCTCATGATTAACGAGGGTGTCAAGAACTCAAAGGCGTGGTTCAAGGCCGACCTGAATCGCGAGGTCATCAAGGCGTTCTACACCCCGTCCCTCAAGTACAGCAAGGACAAAGAGGGTAACGTTCTCTCGTATCCGCCGAATATCAAGGTGAAGCTGCCGAAGCGCAACGGCGAGTGGGACACCAAGTTCTATGACCTGAAGGGCAATCCGTTCAAGGGCGTTCCCGTTGAGGACCTGATTGTCAAGGGTACGCAAATCACGGCGATTATCGAGTGCGGCGGCGTCTGGTTCGCGGGCTCCAAGTTCGGCCTGACGTGGCGCGCCAAGCAAGTGGCGATTCACAAGCTGCCTGAGAAGATGGGTGATTTCGCCTTTAAGAATCTTGGGTCCGCATCTGTCGTAGAGGACGAGGAGGAGGAGGATTCCAAGGTCGATGACGACGAGGCGTTCCAGGAGCCGCGCGCTTCGCAGGCAGCGCAAGCATCGCACACTTCGTCTAAACCATCCGTCGTGGCCTCCGTTCTCCCTCAAGAGGCAGTAGACGACGAGGACGGCGATGACATTGAGCCCGTACCGGTTCCGAAGAAGAACGTGGTCATCAAGAAGAAGATTGTTGTGCCGGCTCGCAAATAGGGAGACGCTGCGCCCTGAAGGGCTTGCCTCCCCCTGACCCCCTGTACCAATGTATCTCTACTAAATCGATGTAACCCAATAAGAAAATAAGACTATCTTATTTTTTGTATGGTTGATATGCCCAAAATACAATGGCAGAGTGTGGGCACTTTCAAAGATATATAGAAGGGGGTATGGGAAGCCGCCGAAGGCGGCGTCGCGGCATCACCCGCCGAAGGCGGGCTTATAGCCGCTTAGGGGCCGCCTCCACCACTACTTCGTGACAAATTGGCTCCCCTTGCACTTCGCAATGGTCATCGGCGGCATCGGATTTCCCACATTCGCCGTTCGCATTTTAAAGTCAAGCAGCTCTTGCGGCACGATTTCTGGCGCGTTTCGACGATACGGCGCATATCGCTGTAGAACAAGGGCTTCCATTTGTCCCGAAATCGTATTCGTTACCGACTCCTGGTTCTGAATTGTATTTAGAATGGTTCTTATACGATTCGCATCGCGTTCCTGTTGTAATAACATTTTTTGCCTGGAATACAATAAGTTTCCTTGTGTTGTCTGTAAGCTATTATTGGCATTCATCCCTACTAAAAATAACATATATTCTGGTGGGTTATATCGCGAAGTGTTATGCATTCCGAATTCTAAGATTCACAATCGGAATTCCTGAATGGAATTGCATTTGTGAAATCCGTTACACGGATTCACAATCGGAATTCCTGAAAGGAATTACATTGCCAAACATTTTATGTTTCGCAATCGGATAACGCAAAGCGTTATGCATTTGCGAATTCTAAGATTCGCAATCGGAATCCGGCACTTCAAAGATGGTTCCCGTTCTCGCATCATATCTTCCCACATAACCACCCACCGACTTTTCCTTAATACGTTTATACAGCTTTTCCTTCTTCGAATCTCGAAAGTACGTCACGCCATTCAGCTCAAACACTGACACCCGAACCACCTCTACTTCAAAGCCTTCCGTATCGACTTCCTCCTGTTCCCTCTCCTGATGCGTCGGCAGAACCACCTCTTTGCTTATCATGTCAGTCTTTTCCACTTTCGCCTTCGGCTTTCTTTGCACCGACGACGTGCTGCTCACCGATGACGTATCGCTCACCATTTTCGGTCTACGGATTTTTTTGGGGAGAACCGCCTCTGCTTTAGGCTCTGCGGAGGCTTCTTTAGGGACTTCTTTAGGCTCTTCCTTGTGCGCTTTCGCAGCACTTGAAACAAGTTTTGGTTTCCGTATGCGCTTCACTGGAATCGGTTCCGACATGGCTCTGGGATTCGGAAGAGGCGACCACGGATTCAATTTTTGTGTGAAAATTGAAATCCTCGGCACGGTTGAGAGAAGGCACGCCATGTACACGCTTCCCCTCTCGCTCGCTTATAAAATCTTCCCCTCCACGGTCGAACCCCGTAAACATATAATTGTGTATACCTTTACTGATAACGATATCGCCGAGGAATCTTACGAATCCACCACCTATCGTATTCCCTTTTCCCCCGAAACCTTCTGGACGCATTTCCGTTTCGGCTCTACTCAGAGCGGCACCTATACCGTAGAATTGTTCTTGATTACCACGCAAGGAGACTGCATTACCATGACCAAGCAAACTGAACAAACCGAGTGGCATTCTACCGAGTGGCCTCTCCCCTCCTTTCCCTACGATACATACGCAGGCCTCTACTTACGCGTCATCTATCCCAAGGAAGAAAACACCATTCCCATGTCCTTGTCGATTCTCGGATTCGCGCGACTGTTCCCCCTTTCCGACCGCTATCTCCTATATTCCCATGAGCACGCCGCGCGCTTCCTCTTTCTCCGCGACCAAACAAAAAGCACCTACCACTCTCTCTCCCATTTGCATAACGAGCAGGGCACTCCGCTTCGTCCCATCTCCCATTATCGCTGATTCTTATCGTTGGTTCAATCTAATATTGCATACTTGCATATACAATCTTATATTTTCATACGAACCCACACCACACACGGCTGAGCTGGCACACGACATCATTGTTGCTCCACTCGGAGAGCTCCGCCACCATCATAAGATAACGGAAACGCATAGGGTCGACTTGTGCACATTGTACTCCACAGATACTGCAAACATTCCACGGATACGGACAAGGCAAGTGTGGTAGACGTATATTGCATACAGGGATAGGACACGGTTTTTTGAGTGATGGCGATGACGATAGCAGCCGTGAGCACGATAGTGATAAAGAGCCCTACAATGAGCCATGCGTTATAGATGCGCCATGTCATATGGGCACAGGACTGAAGGCGACGTATCGCGGCATCCACCATGGACTCATCGGGTACGGTCGGTAGTTTGTCGATAGAAATCTCCATGCGCGGACTGTTGGGTCCGATGCAATATCAAATTTACGGTCTAAACATCTTAACCGCTCAGAGAAGAGATGGCGCAGGACTATTTCCGCCCCCGTGGCGATATCACCACGGTTCTGGACCAAACTGACCGCGACGCCCAGGATAATACCTATTTCCCCATCGACACCGAGGGCACTTTTTTCCATCGAGGCACCTCTGAGAGCGAGAAGCCCTTTACGGTCTATCCCACCACCATGAGCATCCAGGAATTCCCCCAGCGCGGCCCCGCCCACTGGGGACAAACCCTCTCCTTTGAACTCGGGTCCCTTAAAGCCGGTGACTTGTTACAGGGAATTACGGTACAGATTAAACTCGGAAGTTGGTACGATGACACCATTCTGGCCGGCCTCAAACAACAGCGCCTCACGGCGAGCGTCAGCGAAACCCTACCGCTGGGCGGGGCCCTGCCCGCATCTTCCAGTGGCCCCGTCACCGCCGTGCTGACCCATACACCTTCCTCTGTACAATTGATTCCCGTCTCCACCATGACGGCTGTCTCATGGGATATTGTGGACACGGTGCATTCCATTGGCTCAACCGACCTTGTCTATTACGATGGCCTATTCACCAATCCCACTCAAGATGCCATCACGGTTCTCGTCGAATACAGCCTCTATCTATCCCAGGCCAGCAACGGCTCCTCGTTTATCGGCGTGAATATCGGCGTATCTGACATGCCCTCCGAATACAAGACCTATTCCGTCGTCTCTCTTTCCGATAATAACCAGCTAACTAATTCCTGTACGATTACATTGAAACCCAACGATGTGTTGGGGATTTATTATATGGACAACAATTCCGTGGAAATTGGGACGTCATCTTCCGTATCTTTTATCGTTGAAACGGAATCGGCGGAAACGTATCCTTTGCCCGCGGAACCCAGTGTATGCGTGCCTGTCGGCGATTCCATTGATTATTCGGCAGACTACTGGACATACTGTAACAGTCTAGGTACGAGCATCATCGAATACGCTGATTTTATTGTGAAGGACCAGACCATCGAGCGGCTCACGGGTGAATTCATTCGAACCTTTATTAACGAGAAATCGGATGCCAACCAATTCGCGTGCAATGACTTATTTGGCGCGGTTCCCTATTCCTATCTGTCTAATGGGGTGGTCATGGAAACACCATTTGCGCCCCGTCGCCCCTATCCCACCGAGGATGGCACCTATTTTTGTATTCTTCCCTTCTTCTTCTTCCGCACCAAGCTCGCTGAAATCTTCCCGCTTCTCGCCTGCAACGAGGGACAGGTTCGCATCGACATCAAGCTTCGCCCCTTTGAACAAATGGTCCGCCGATACGTCGGATGGAGGAGGGAACCGTGCGACACTCCGCTCCAAAAGGTCGTCCCCTTTCTTTCCGTCCCCATTCCCCTTGTAGATGGTGCGCCCGATCGCGAACAGGCGTGCCTCATAGCGGCCACCACGGCGTCCCAGCCGCCGGCCTTTCGGGATTTTCGGTTGGTTACCGCGTGCTCCTACACGACGGGTTCGCTTCGCGAGAAATTCCTGCATCAACCCTTTGAGCAAATGGTGAAACTCGTACAGACGTTCTCGTTTGATGAACCCTTGAAATATGTTGTCAATAAGACGTCAGCGGACGGTATCGAAATCCGCTTGCCCTTAGAGCTGAACCATCCTGTTGTGGAGCTTTTGTGGGTGTTCCGCCGAAAAGCGGTGCAAATCAATAATGAATGGAGCAATTTTGGGCCTGCGGTTGGGTTCCAGCTCACCCCCGCCAAAGTCTATCCTCCGTGGTTACAGCACGCTACCCTGCGTATTAACGGATCGGAAGTGATTTCGGCAGAGGGCGACTGGTTCCGCCGCCATATTGCGGCTCATCATAGCGGAGGATGGAGTACGTATCAATCGCATCTCTATGGCTATTCCTTTGCGGAACGGCCCGAAACCCATCAGCCGAGCGGGACGGCCAATATGAGCCGCGCGTCATCGGTGACCCTGCAATTACGTGTGAGTCCGCCCTTGCCGACCGCTTTGCCTGCGGGATGCAATTTTGACTCGACCGTGATGAATGGGTGGGAAGTGTTTGTGTTTGCGATGCATTATAATTGGTTGCGGTTTGAGAATGGCATCTGTGGGCGGATGTTTGCCGACTAATGGTGGAGGCGGCCATTCGCCGCCCCCACACCCCCTTATATGTATCTTAATGGAGGGTATATCGCTATTATATCGGTACAGGGGGTAAGGGGGAGGCAAGACACAGCGCCCAAAAGGCGATGGGTCGCAGCGTCCCCCTATCGGTACAGGGGGTAAGGGGGAGGCAAGACACAGCGCCCAAAAGGCGATGGGTCGCA
>Ga0214919_10003428_pt1 | contig 23948 bp, 15 predicted proteins | sample LL1503_MetaG_FD_177994 | JGI IMG/M metagenome (GOLD analysis project Ga0214919, IMG submission 177994) | Freshwater microbial communities from Lake Lanier, Atlanta, Georgia, United States - LL-1503 | ecosystem: Environmental > Aquatic > Freshwater > Lake | place: USA: Georgia | collected... | reverse complement strand
ATTAATTCGTAGTTTGAAATATTTTTTTTCAATTCACTAATTCTTTTAATATTTTCTTTTTTCATCATTAAACCACGTGTCAAAGGATATTTCTTATATATATTTTCTTCTTCTTTTTTTTTTTTTCTATATTTTTTAATAATTTATCCTTAACATTATTTTTTATTTTTATTATTAGTTTTTTTCCATTTATTTCATGTGTAACTCCGCTTAAAATTATTAATAGTTTCATTATTAGTTTTTTATTATTATTAATTATTTTTTTTTCTGTTGATTTAAGTATTTTGATTGTTTATTATTAAGCAATAATTGTAATTCTGAAATATTATTATCTAATTTTGTTATCCTATTCATATATATATATTATATATATTAATCTGAAAACATAGAAACACTCATATTTAACATAATATCATCTGAATCAGAGTCATCAGACATAATTTCTATATTATTATTATTTGTCTTATTAATAATCTCACTTTTAGTCTCAGTTAAATTAATAAATTCTTTTATTTTTTTCTGTTTTTTATTATCTTCTTTTTTGCTATTTTCTTTTTCACGTTTTTTATCTTCTTTTTTATCATCTTTCTCCTTTTGAATATCTTCACGTAATTTATCTAAACCCAGTTCTCTATATTTCAAAACTTTATTCCAAAATATTTCTAATTCGATTCTTGATTTTTGAAACCATTCTTGATTTCTATATATTGGAACGCAAGAAACCTCTTCTAAATACCAATAATAAAAAGATGAAAAAACAATTTCAGAATTATCAATATATTTATTTGAATAGATTTTTTTATTTTCCTCTAAATCATTTTCAATGATACAAATTGGCATATATTCAAAAAAAAATGTTTTTTCATTTTTCTTATAATATTCTGCAACCAATCCTTTTTCATTTCCAAATTTATTTAATTTAAAATTTCCATCAAAATTATCTAATAAATATTCATTCTCATTAGAATATTCTTTAATTAAACATTCTAAAAAATCACATCTATCTAATTCACATACTTCTAATTGTCCTTGGACTTGACACCAATAATATGTCGGTATTTCGCCAATTTTTCTTGATGTTGGACATTTAATTTCGAGCATAATACCATCTTTTGTAATACCATCTGGAGATGCTCCCAAAAAAGAGATAAAAGGATGCTTTAAACAACCAAACTCAAGAATTTCTACATTATTTCTGTATTCATAAACCTGAACTGCAACAGATTCATATTTATTACCCCATTGCATAGCAGCATTGGTAAAAAATTTATCATCGCCGCATTTTTTTAACAATACTTGATTTGGAGAAGAATAATGATTTTCGGAAAAAATTGTACCCCAATCACTTGCTGTTAGCATTGTATTTCTCATTTCATACCATTCTTTTGATTTTTGTTGTGGTTGAAAAATATTTTTTAATTTAATTACTTGATTTCTCAAATATTCTTCTTTCAATTCTGTAACTTTAGGTAAATCTTTACTATAATTAAATTTTAATGACATTGTTATATTGTATATATAAAACTTTGCTATTTATTTATATCGATTTATTAAATTTAATTTATTAATAATTACAAAATTGAAAAAAATTTTTTATTATTTTTTTATAATTATTATATTTATTAATTAAATTATAATTATCAGTAGATTTGAATAGTTTAAAAATATATTTTATATTTATTAATTTATTTGATTTACTAATAATTTTTTAATATAGTATTACTTTAACTTTATTTTATAAGCAATATTTTATATAAAATCGATAAATAAAAAAATTGAAAAATTAAATATTATTTTGAAAAAAAAATTTATTAATATAATTAAGTGGTAGAATAATTAAAATTAATAAATTATAATTATTTTTAAAAAATATTTTTTAAATTAAATGAATAAATTTCTTTTAGAATTAATTAAATTTTATCTTAATAAAAATCCTAATAAATCCAATAAAGGTAGACATAATGAAAAGAATATTGAACACTATATAGAAATTATTTATAAAGTTTTAAGAACTGGTAGTCAATGGAAACATATAAATAGTACATTACACTATACAACATATCATAAAAAATTTATTAAATGGAATAAAAGTGATCTTTTTCAAAATGTTTTTTATATTATTATTAAACTATTAAAATATAAAAATATATTAAATGATGATTTTTTAAAAGATTTATACATAGATAGTACAATGATTAAAAATATTAAAGGTACTGAATTTTTAGGTACTAATCATTATGATAGAAATAGAAAGGGAAATAAAGTTTCTATTGTTGTAACTAAAAATGGTATTCCTTTAGGTATGTGTTTAAGTACATCTAATATACATGATATTAATTTAGTTGAAGATACTCTAGATGATATAAAAATAAAAATTGTTGGTTCTAGATTAGGTGCAGATAAAGGTTATATTTCTAAAAAATTAAAAGAAAAATTAAAAACTAATAAAAATATTGAATTAATAACAAATTTAAGAGATAATTCTAAAGAAACTTTAAATGAAAATGAAAAAAAATTTTTAAAAAGAAGACATATTGTAGAAAATACTTTCGCATCGTTAAAAAATAATAAGAAACTTATAAATAGATATGAATCTAAAGCATTAAATTTTGAACAGAATTGGTACTTATCATTCATATTGTTAATAACAAATCGATATAAAAATTTAGAATTTAATAATAATATTATAAATTTAATATTTAATACTTTTTAAAAATATAAAAACTTAAGAAAAAAAAAATAAGAAAATAAGGTACTTTTTCAATTTTATATTTTTAACAAAAAAAGTAAAATAATTACATATATAGATAAGATTTTATTAAGGTAAACTAAATATATTATATAAATAATTTTAAAATATAAGAAAATTATTAAAATTTATAATAAAAAATATATTTAAATATTTATATTTTTAATTTTTCTACCACTTAAATATTTAATTTTTCAATTTTTATTTATCGATTTTATATAAAATATTGCTTATATTTATTATTATTAATAAAATCAGTCCATTTATTGTATATTTCTTCAATTTTCATTATTTCTTCATTTTTTTTATATTTAGTTATTTGAGTACTAATCCATTTACCTAATATTTTAATATTTTCAATTTTATCCTTTGATGATGGTCTTTTATTATTATTATCAATATATTCTTTTGCTTTATTTAATTTTTCAATCCATATATCTTCATTAGAAATAAAAAACTCTTTATATTTTGTATCATTAATAAAATCAGTCCATTCATTATATATTTCCTCATTTTTCATTATTTGTATTTTATTTTTATAATTTATTATTTGAGTACTAACCCATGCTCCTAATATTTTAATATTTTCAATTTTATCAACTGATGATGGTCTTTTATTATTTTCATCAATATATTTTTTTACTTGGTTTAAAGATTCATTCCATGATTCTTCATTAGATATAAAATATTGTTTATAATAATCATCATTTATAAAATCAGTCCATTTATTGTAAATTTTTTCAATTTTCATTATAAATTCTTTTTTTTTATATTTAGTTATTTGACGCTCAACCCAATTACCTAATATTTTAATATTTTCAATTTTATCCTTTGATGATGGTCTTTTATTATTCTCATCAATATATTTTTTTACTTTGTTTAAAGATTCATTCCATGATTCTTCATTAGAAATAAAATACTCTTTATGTTTTCTATCATTAATAAAATCAGTCCATTCATTATATATTTCCTCATTTTTCATTATTTTTTTCTTTTTTTTATAATTTTGTATTTGACTATTAATCCACATACCTAATATTTTAATTTCTTTATTTTTATCGTGTTCTGATGGTTTTTTATTATTTTCATCAATATATTTTTTTACTTGTTTTAAAGATTCATTCCATAATTCTTCGTTAGATATAAAATATTTTTTATAATAATCATCATTTATAAAATCAGTCCATTTATTATATATTTCTTTATTTTTCATTATTTTTTCCTTTTTTTTATATTTAGTTATTTGTTTACAAATCCAACAACCTAATATTTTAATATTTTCAATTTTATCAACTGATGATGGTCTTTTATTATTTTCATCAATATATTTTTTTACTTTGTTTAAAGTTTCATTCCATAATTCTTCATTAGTAATAAAATATTCTTTATATTTTGAGTCATTAATGAATTCAGTCCATTTATTGTATATCTCTTCATTTTTCATTATATATTCTTTTTTATTATAATTAATTTGTTGTCGTACAATCCAATATCCCAATTGTTTTATTTCATTATTTTTATCATGTGTAGAAGGTCTTTTACCGTTTTTATCAATATATTTTTTAACTTCATCTAATCGTTTCATCCATATCTCTTCACCATTTTGTAAAATACCAAGACTATTATAAATCATATTATACTTAAATTCAAAATATTCATTTTCTTCCTCATTCATATCCTCTTCATTAGTATTTTCTATTAATATATATCCTCCTAATATTTTATTTTCAAATGATTTTCTTATCCTACTATCGTTTTTAGACATTACTTTTAGAAAATTACAAATATTTTTTTCATCTTGCTTAGATGAAAATGGTAATATAACATTTGCAATAGTTTTAGTTCTAATTTCATCTAATCTTAAACATCTCCCAATAATTTGAATCAATGTTGTTTTATTTGTTGGTAAATGTAAAAAACATACTCCTTTTGTAATTGGTGCATCAAATCCTTCCACTAATATTCTAACATTTATTAAAAATGGTATACTCCCATTTTTAAATTTTTCAATAATAATATTTCTTTTATTTTTAGATGTAGTACAATCTATATATTCAGAACTATTTAATCGTAGCTTGTTCATAAGTTTATTAATTAGTTTTCCTTCTTTTTGAGTATTACAATAAATAATAATATTTGTATAATTATACAATAAATGTTCGCAAATATTTTTATTAGTAGGATCTTCTTTAAATATTGGAACATGTATTTGATAATCACATAAATATTTTAAATCTATCATAGTTCTTATATCTTGACTGTAATATTCAAAATCATTATTTTTGTCAATAGTTGCTGATAAATATACATTATTGTTATATTGAACTAAACTTTTTATTATTTTAGTATAATTTTTAACATTAACAAGTTCATCTTCTGTATCATCAGATATATCTTCAATATAAATAGATTCATTATCACTAAAATATTCTTTTGATTCATCAATAATATCTTCATCAATACTATTATCTAATGTATCTTCTAAATAATCTTCCTCACTTTCATAATAAATGGCAGGTTTATTTATATGATGTGCTTCGTCAATATATATTTTTTCAAAATTCATACAATATTTTTCAACTAGATGAACAGAATTAAAAACACAAATGGTTATTAATTTATTTTCATCAAAAATTTTATTTTTATCTCCTAATAATTGTATTTTATTTTTCATTCTTGGTTTATGTTTAATTATTTCTTCTTTTAATTGATCCATTAATATAATTCTTGGTAATAATATTAAATATTTTAAATTATCATTCATTGAATAAATAATAACTGAATTTTTTCCAGTTCCTGTAGGTAAATTTATAATAACATTCTTTTTATTTTCTTTAATCATTGAAATTGCCTCTATTTGATAATCTCTTAATTTAAAAGTTTCGTTGATAATTGGATATTTAGGCGGATTTATTATTAATTTTTCACAAAAATTAATTAGATCTTCTTTTAAATATGATTTATCAATAAATAATTTTTGTCTTACTAATAAATTATCAGATAATGTACAATCAGTATTTCTAGTAATAATTAAATTTTCCCATCTAATAATAGGTTTTTTTAATTCATTACAGTAAATATTTTGACTACCAAAAAAAGTACTACATTCTTCCCATCTTAAACTTTTTCCTCTTAATTTGCATTGAACAATAGTATTTATTAAATCAGAACAATCAATACCAGTATCATTACGAGACATATTATTTAATTCTTTAAAATTTGGATCAATATCATTATATTCGTAAAAAGGTTTTTTATATTCTTCTGATAATTTTATACATGAATAATATTCAAAAATTTTTGATAGATCTTTATTATCCAAATTTTCTTTATTTGAATTTTTTAAGTCTTTATATCTTTCAAAGATATTTATTATATATTTATTATAATGTTCCATTAATATTTTTTAGTAATAATATTATTAATTATTAATTATTTTTATTTAATAATTAATAATCATTTTTTTTTTTATTTAAAAAAATTTAAAAAAATATAGAATTTGATAATTATTTTTTTTAATTTTTTTAAATATAAAGTTTAAAATAAAGATAATTATCCCACTGCCATCCAATTAAACGTTTCTACAGTTGAAGGAGATATTTTTGGAATAGAAAAAGAAAATTCTTCTTCAACACCAGTTTGATTAAAACCTTTATTTTTTGCATAATTAAAACCAGATGTAGTTATATCAAATACATTTATTGAGAATAAATATGTACTTGTTCCACTAGTTCCATTTATTTGAGTAAAAACCATTGGAATATTTTTAAAAGGAGTATTAAATTTTACTGAACCAGTTGTATTAATATCACTTACACCAGTTTCAAATATAAATCCTATCGAATTATTGCTAAAATGTTCTTCTTCTCTTATTCTAAAATATAACCAAAATAATATTATGAATATTATTATAATTATACCTATAATAATATATTTATTATCTTTTTTCATATATAATCAATATATAAAAAAATTTATTCATATATATAATTATTTATATATAAAAAAATTAAAAAATAAAAATATTACTCCATCATTTCATCAGAGTAATCAAAACCGTCACCTGTTTCAAAATCAAAATCATTTAATCCTCCATAATCTGCCCCTTGATCTAACACATCTTGTCCTTTTGCATCTTTTCCAAAATCATCCATATCTTCACCTTCTTGCATATCTTCTAAATAACTAATTTTATAATTCTCTAATTCTTCTTGAGATGGTTCATATCCATTTCTATTATATAATTCCTTCTTTCCTTTTTCCATAATAAAATTTATTTTATCTTCATATTCATTATTATATTCATCTACTAATTCATCTCCTTCTAATTTTTCATCTAAATAATTTACTGTTTTTGTAGCTTTTAATAAAGATTGTATTAATGATATTCCTTCATCTTTTGTTTTAAAAATATTTTTGAATTTATATTCAATCTTATCATGTAATATTGTATTTTCGATCATTGTTACATCACATTTATTAAATAAGTCATTATCTTGTTCTATATCTTCGAGTAAAATTAATATAAAATCACAAATATACCTAGTTTTTTGAATATTTTTTTTAGAATAATTTATAAAACTATTTAACTCACTTATTAGTATATATAATAAAACATTCGATGCATCTTCAAAATTAAAATCACTATATTTTTTTATATTATCATATGAACTATTATAAATATCTGCAATACCATTTATACTATTTATTTGATCATTACTATATTCTGTATCTAACTCTAAAAAATATTTTCGAATATTTTCATTTAAAAATTTATCTAATCTTTTATTTTCATCATAAATAATTTTTTGAAGTTCTATTTTTATATCTTGATCTTTTTCAAAATTAATTTTAATTTCTTTATCTGATTTATAATTTTTAATTATAGATAAATATTTTTTAAATTTAGATATATAAAATTTTTTAATATAATTCATTTTTCTGGCATTTAAATTTTCTCTATACTTAATTTTTTCTTTATTTGACATATTTTCAATATTTTTATCTATATTAAATATTCCAATCTTTCTAATAAGATTTATATATGTATCCTCAAATTTTTTATCTTTATTTAATATAGTTTTAATATTCTTAACTAATTTAATTATATTCTCATCTAATTTATCATAACTATTTTTTTTCATACTTTCTAAATCTTCTTTATCAAAAAATTCTAATTCAGTTTTTTTATAATATTTAATATTATGTTTTTCTATATCATTTAATAATTTTTGATACTCTGTAATATTATAAGTACGACTTAAAATTTCTTTTTTACTCAATCCTGATTTAAAATCAATTGGATTATTTATATCTCCTATATATTCTCTTCTAGTACCAGCGTGAACACCTGAATCAACAAAAAATTCAAAAACTGATTTAATAAGATTTTGAGAAGTATTCTTTTCATCATCAATAATAATATTATTATAAATACCATTAAATTTATTTGGATCATTAAGAATAAATTTATGAATAGATCCAGAATTAATAAAATAATATATATTTTTATATAATAATACAGATTCATCAATTATTTTTTTAATGTTTGTTTGATTTTCAATATAAAAATAATAATCTAAATAAGTATCAGCATCTTCAATACAACATGATATTTCAGCTAAACCTACATATTGATCTGTTATAGATGATTTTGAAATTACATCTTCAACAATATTTTCAATAGTATATGTTAAATATTTTAATTTATTTACTAATTTATTTTCAATTATTCTAAGTTGTTCAATATTTTTACATTTCTCAATATCGCTATTATAATTAATATTATTTTTTTCATTTAGTTTAATATTTTTAGTTTTAGTTTCAGGAATAAACTTAAAATCTTTTGTCTTTTTAGATAATTCTAATTCATACTCTTTTCTTAATTTAAATAATTTTTGTATATGTGCTAATTTTTTTAATTCATTATATTCTTCTTGTAAACTTAATTTTATTATTTCTCTTATTTTAGTTTTATCGCTAAATGAAATTAATTGCATCTCTTCTAAAATACATGCCATATATGATATACCATCATCACCGTTAAAAGAAAAATATGGACAAATTGTACCTTTACTAGATCTAACTAATGTTGGAACTGTATTTTGAACTGAAATTAAAAATCTAGCAGTAATAATACAATTTTTTTTAATTTGTCTATTTTTTATATATTCATTCTTAAATATATCTTCCATACTATTAATTTTTTCCTGAGAAAATCCCTTTTCTTGAAATTTTTTAATCTCTTTAATTCTAAATATATTATAAGGTATTATTCTCTTAATTTTTTGCATTGTATCAACAATAATTGATATAAGTTCTCTATTAGGTAAAATAACGCCTGCTTTCATAAATAAATTTTTTACTATAAAAATAGATATATTAATAGCATCTTCTACATCTTCAATCGAAATTCCACTTTTAATTAATATAGCTTTAAATCCCTTATCTTCAATATTTGTACTTTTAATATAATTTTCTAAATCCATCTCTTGATCATATTTTTTATCAACTAATTCAACTGACCATACTTCTCTACTCATTTTAATCATGCCATTATCATTAAATCCTTCTGTTTCATCATATTTATTATTTATTAAAATTTCGCCACAATGTTTACAAGTTATATAATTTTTTTCAGATTCTCCATCATCTCCATAAATACTTAACATTAGATCTGTAAATAATATTTTATTATTAGGATCATATGCATAGTTTATTTTTTTAAAATAATAATAATGTCCACATATATTCATTTTTCTAAGGTATTTTTTCGAATATATATCTTTATCAATTAAAATACCATCTTTATCAATTAACATATATATATAATTTAATTTACTGTTATAATTATCTAATTTTTTTATTAAATTTAATAGTATAGATAAATTATCAATAACAGGTTCACTATTTGGTTTAATATTTATATCATCTTTTTTAATAATTTTTTGTAAAACCCTTCCATTATAAAATTTATCTTTTAAATAATCTATTTTTACATTAGAATTTTTAATATTATAATCTAATAAATTTTTAAAATCAGATATATAAATATTATATTTATTAATTGTTTCTTCTAATCTGGCGTAAGATTTTGATTTACAACCAATATCTTTTCTATAAATACAATCTAATGAATCTAATTTTAACTCTGATATATCAATATTATTTAATTCGCATAAATATTTAATATTATTATATTTAGGAATAATACTACTTTTCTCCCATTTATTTTTTTTCCAAATCCAAATTTCTTTATCAACTAATAAAAGAGTATTTTCTTGAATATCTTCTACTGTTTCTATTTTACCTGATATAATTTTATATAAATTATTATTATAAAAAACAAAGGTATTATCATTTAATTTTTTAAATTCATTCTCTGAATTGACATTAATTGCTTGATAATTATATAATTTATCTAATCTACTTTTATTATTCGTTTCTTTTTTAAAAGATTTTTTAAGATTATCTGTTAAAGAAGTGAGAGTTTCTATCTTTTTTTTTAAATATTCTTTATTATTTTTATAATTAATTATTGAATAATTTAATATGTAATATTCTCCTTTATCTTTTTGTGAGAATAACCATCTTAATCTAAGAAAGGGATTATCTTCCGGTTTATTTAAATGAATATATTCAGTATAATATTTTATTAATTCTTCATTTGTAATATATTTATCTGATAAAAAATAGGTATCATCCCTTAAATTTTTATTAAATTTAGTAAGATTTAATTTAATTATTTGATTATCAATAGAAATTTTATTCAAATTATTTAAAAATATTTTCTTTATTATTTCTATCTGTTTTACGTGAAGTGAATTAATATTTACATAATATTTTCTCAAAACATTATCTATATCATCAAATGTATAACATTTTTTTAGTTCATTTAAATTATCATCTATTATTTTATCCAAGGATGGCATAATTTTTTTAATTATATTTTCATATTCATCCTTATTTATTTCTAGTTTATCAAATAAATATATATTATTTTTGGAATTATCTATATTATTATTTTTTATAATTATATTCTCATTCTCTTTTTTAATTTCATGAAGTTTATAATCTAATTTAGATAAAGTATATAATACTCCATAATTACCTTCTTTTAATAATTTATCATGTATATTTATTTCAATATTATTATTATCAATAATTTTTACAGAATTTCTATACACATTATTTATTTTTGGGAAAGAATTACTTTTATCAATAAAAATTATATTATTATCTTTTTGATTTAATCCATGATTATTAATTTGTAATCTTATATAATTATTTTGAGAATTTGTAATTTTAGTTATTATACCACTCTCTTTAAATTCTTTATTTAAATATTCATCTTTTTTTGTCATAAATCCAACTACATTAATATTATTTCCTTCTAATAAAGTATAAGATTCAGTTCCTATTATTTTACCAGATTCGTCAAAAATATCTCTTATAGAATAAAAATCAGATAAATCATTATGTGTATTCCAATATATATTATTATAATCAAAATATCTTAATAAAGAATTATAGTTTTTAAATTTTTTCAAATATCCTGTTTTACTCTCTTTAGTTTCGTATGGAATAACTATATCTTTATATTTATTTAAATAATCTTTATAAATTATTTTTTCTAAAGCTAACTTATGATCTAATTCTTTTAATTCAACCATTTGCATTTTTTGATTTAATTCTATTATACCATCTTTGTTTTCAAATGATTCTGAAAAAGATGCATCAACATTTTCATTCTGGTCTTCTTCTAATTTAACATAAATTTTATGCTTATCTAGTACAATTGGAATTAAATTATTAGATATACATTTATCATTTATTATATCATTTATTAATGAATATTCTATATTTTTATTTAACATTTCATTTACTTTAACACCTATGTTTTTTATTTCAATTATTTTTTTTGCATTTTGTTCTACAATAATTTGTATAAATTTTTCTTTTTGTCTAGTTACAGGATATTCCGATAATAATTGATTTTCTAATTCTTTTAAATATACAATGTCATTTTTATATATCATATCTTGTTCCTTAATTGCTACTTCCTCTTCAATTACTAAATCCTGATCACCTGATAAAAACTTTGTAATATTTATTTCTTCTTCATTATTAAACAAAATATTATTATTGTTTGAATTTGAAAAATTAATAGATTTTTCTTCTGATGATTCATTATTATTTTTTTTTTTATTAGAATTTGAAAAATTAATAGATTTTTCTTCTTCTGATTCATTATTATTTTCTTTTTTATTAGAATTTGAAAAATTAATAGATTTTTCTTCTGCTGATTCATTATTATTTTCTTCTTTATTAGAATTTGAAAAATTAATAGATTTTTCTTCTGCTGATTCATTATTATTTTCTTTTTTATTAGAATTTGAAAAATTAATAGATTTTTCTTCTACCACTTCATTATTATTTTCACCAGCACCAAATAAGATATTTTTTTCATTATTATTAAAAATAATTTTTTTTACATTATTATCTTTATACATAATAGTTATATGTTATTATATAAATAGATTTTTTTATCATGTATTTAATCTAATTATAAAAATATAATTTAAAGAAATATTACATTTATATCATATAATGGAATTAACAAAATTTATTAAAGATAATAAAATCAATAATTATGATACTTTAAAATTAGTTTTAGAATCAAATCCTTTTTACTTAAAAATAAAAGAAGATACAAATTATCCGCATCTATTTTTAATTCATACACAGGATAATTCTGATTTTAACTTAAAAATTGTAAACGAATGTAATGGAATAATATTAAATAAAGAAACATTTGATATATTATGTTATTCGTTTGATAAATGTTTAGAAACTTTAGAGTTTCCTACAAATTATTTTAATATAGAAAATTTATATGTTGAAAAATCTATTGAAGGTACTTTATTAAGATTGTCTTTTGATAAAATAATAAATGGATGGTTATTATCAACAAAAAAATGTATTGATGCATCAAAATCAAAATGGTTAAGTACAAAAACATTTGATAAATTATTTAATGATTGTATAGATTTTAATATTATAAAAGATAAATTAGATATTAATATTTGCTACTCTTTTATAATAACTCACCCAGAAAATAAAGTTGTAGTATATTACGATAAACCAATATTGTTCCATATTTCATCTAGAGATATGATTACATTAAAAGAGATTAATATTGATATTGGTATAAACCAGATTCAAAAAGAATATTTACATAAAGATTCAATAGAAGAATATTTAAAATTTATTGAAAGTGACGTGAATTTATCTTATGAAGGATTTATATTTATAGATACAAATTATAATAGATGGAAAATTAAGACTCCCTTTTTTAGAAAAGTTAGAGATATTTGGGGAAACACAAATAATAGATTTTATCGATATTTAGAATTAAGAAGAAATTGTAATTTATTAAGTGAATATTTATATTATTTTAACTATGATATAAATTTATTTAGAGAATATGAATTAAAAATTACTAATTTAATTAATAAAATTATTGAATGTTATATTCATAAACATATTAATAAAACAATTGAAAAAGTACCTTTTTATTTTTCTAAAATAATATATAAATTACACGGTAGTTATTATAAAGATAAAATTAAGACTGATTTTAATAAAGTATCATTAATGTTATTAGAAACTGATATTAAATTAATATGTTATATGATTAATGAAATGGAAAAAGAAACTGTAATGAATATTGAAAATTAAATAATAATTTATATTCAGTATTTTTTGTTAAATAAAAAATAGAATTTATTTATTTTTTTTAATTTATATTTAAAATTAAATAATTATTTTTGTAAATTGATTTATTTTTTCATCATTATCAATACTATTATTTTCTAAAATTTCTTTAATATTTTTTTTCAAAATATCTAGTTCATATTTTGTATAATTAATTTCAATTGTTTCTAAACCATCATATTCACTAATGTAATAATAATTTTCATATTTTTTAGGAATTTTTGCAATTACTGTCTTACTATGTTTTCCATCAAACTCATCACCTAATTCATTATATATTTGAATTAGTACAGGATCACTTCGTATAAATAAATAATAATTAGAATCCTTTGTTGTTCTTAATGCATATAATTTATTAGCTTTATTACTCATTCTCCAACCACCATAAATATCATTATACAATATTTCTATTTCTTCTTCATTATTATCATTTTTTTGAGATATCATTATATTATAATATAATTTTTTATTTTTATAGCGGATCGTAACTAATAAGGATATTTTCTCATTTAATTCTTTTTATTTCGATGAAGTTTTTTAATAAGAAATAATTATAAAATAAATTTAGAGTTTGATTTTAAAAATAAAAGCAAAAGCAAAAATAGTTTAATAAAAAATATATTTTAAATATTTTTAGATTTTGATTTTAAAAATAAAAGCAAAAATAGTTTAATAAAAAATATATTTTTTATATTTTAATTTATTAAAAGCAAAAGAAAATTAAGTGAATATAAAGAATATTTACAAATATAATTTATAATGGAATTAGATATAGTAGAATTAATAGAAAAAAACCCAATTACAAAGTTTTCTAGTCATTATAACAGTAAATTTTTAACAAAAATAAAAGAAACTTTTTCAAGTTTTGAACAGAAATTATTTTTAACAAGTTTTTATTGTTATATAAATTATGACTATAATAATGATTTTATAATTGATTTGGATAATATTTGGAAATGGCTTGGATTTTCGAATAAGGCACATTCAAAAAATTTATTAGAAAAATATTTTGTAATTGAAAAAGAATACAAAATTTTGCTCACGAAGCCTAGTGAGCAAAAAAAGGGGAGTGGAGGTCATAATAAAGAAATAATTATGATGAATATAAATACATTTAAAAGATATTGCTTAAAAGCTGGAACTAAAAAAGCTGATGAAATTCATAATTATTTTATCAATTTAGAACAAGTTCTACAAGAAATTTTATTAGAAGAAAGTAATGAATTGAAATTACAATTAGAACAATCAAAATTACAATTAGAAACTCAAAAAAAAAATACAGAAATTGAAAAACAAGATTTATTAGAGAAAACATTAATAGAACAATTTCCAATCAATACTCAATGTATTTATTACGGAATGATTGATAATAAAACTTTAGGTAAAGCACCAAGATTACATAATGAAGATTTAATAAAATTTGGTCAAAGCAATAATTTATCAGAACGTGTAAAATCACATAAGAAGAATTTTATGAATTTTCGTTTGATTGCTGCTTTTAAAGTCAAAAACAAAATCGAAATAGAAAATGCAATTAAAAAACATCCTATTCTTAAAGAGAGAATTAGATCAGTAACTGTTGAAAAACCTAATTTTGAAGAAGAAAATTATCGAGAATTACTTTCTTATGATAATAATGAATTTACTGTTGAAAAAATACATGGATATATTATTGAAATTATTAAAGAAAATGAATATAATATAGAAAATTATAATAAACTTATTGAGAAAAATAATTATTTAGAAAGCTTATTAAGAGAGAAGGAAAAAGAAATTGAAAAAATGAAATATGATATGGATAAATTAACAATTGAATTAGAAAAATTTACACCAGATATTACAACAGTTACTCAAAAAAAAATAGCAAGTAATTATGCTATTTGTAATTCAGGTTACTATTTATATGCATTTGAATGTGATAAAATGAGATATAAATGTTCCATTACGCGACAAAAAGATTTGGATAATCTGATAAATAATTTAAAATGTTTAGATCCTAAAGGTGAAATGAAATATAATATTGATGTGCAATATCCATTTACTGAAAAAATAATGATGTTTTTATTAAAAAAATCAATGACACTTCTTGGAAATAATAAATTTGAAGGTTCTTATGAGGATATAAAACGAGTATTAGATGTTTCTTCTAAAATTGAAAAAATACTTATTGAAAATACTGATGATTTAGATAATTTATTAAATAAACTACAAGGAATTCATATAAAAAAAGAAAATATATCAGATCCGGAAGTTCCTATTGTAAGAAAAGCGAAAAGACCTATCGACCAAATTGATAAAGATACAGGAGAAATAATAAATACTTATGAAAGTATTGAAGCTGCTGGAAGATCTATTGGTTTAACTACTGGAACTGCGATTGGTCTTGCTTTGAGAGAAAAACGAGTTTGCCAGGGTTTTATTTGGAGGTATTCAGGTGTTTCAAAAGAAGATCAATATACCAATCAACCGGTAATAAAAATCTGTTGTAATAATGGTGAAAAAATATATTTTAAAACTATTGCAGATGCTGCAAAAGATATAAATATATCTGCTCCAGGATTACGTAATAGAATTTTGACAAATGTACATATAAATGGTCATCATTGGGTATTTGATAAATCATCATCACATTATAATTAATTATTTTTCATTTTGTTTAATTGAAAAATAAAAGTACTTAAAACAATATTTATAAATAAATTTATAATGGAATCTTTAGTCATTTCTTCAAATAATGAATATAAAAATTGTAATATTCATAATGAGATTGATACTAAATGTTTTAATATAATTTCATCTAAAAAAGATTTATTAATGCAATCATTGATACAATTCTTTAGTAATAGAGAATATCTTGATAAAGTAGTGCCTATAATAACTGGTAAATCAAATATATCTTTGAGAATATTAGATTGGTTCGTAACCAACTATAGCAAAAAAAATAATATAAATTACCAAATTACAATAAATAATAAAGTTAAAAATTTTATTGTATATTTGGACTATAAATCTCAATTAAAGGCATATAGTAAAAAACAATTCGATCCGTTTTGCAGGAGAGAAAGAATCTCTTTTATAGATCACGATAATAACGATCTAATTACAACAGTAGGACAACTAAATTTTTTTAGATGGTCCATTGAAAATAATATATTAGATCACATAGAAGAAAATTATTCAATAATTGAAAATGATATGAATAATTCTTTAAGAAATTTATATAAAAAAAAAGATGGAGATGATAATAATAGAAGAAAAAGAACAGAGTTATCTATTTCTGCAACAAAAACTGTAAATAAACATAATGTTTCAATTATAGTACAATTTGATTAATTATAAATAATTTATTTTATTTATTTATAAAAAAATATATAAGTTATTAGTATAAAATGCCTAATAATCCAATCTCAACTCCAGAATTTACTCCTTTTATTAGTGGATGCGGATATTGTAAACCATCTACTGATTATTACTCACAACAATATGGAGGTGTCGGAAATTACTCTGAAGATGGATTAATTCCAGAGTCAAATGGTAAAAATTTATTTAAAGCAAGAAATTTTGATTTACCATTAAATAGTACCTTCATACAAAATAATAAGGGAATCGATTATAAAACAGCTTTTGGTGGAAAAAAATCTAAGAGTGTAGAAAAAAAAAAGAAAGAAGACAAAGATGACAAAGAAGATAAAAAAGTTAAAAAAGATAAAAAATTATCAAAAAAAGGAGGATCTGCACAATCTGGTGCCACTCCAATGAATCAACGATTTTTTGATCCAACTGCACATATAGATGATTTTCCATCTTTATCAGGTAAAGGAGCAATGAGTGCATATGGCCCTGTTGATCCTAAAGATGTAGGAGTTGGAATGCTTGCTCCATATACTAAATCAGTTTGTACTACAGTTAATAATAGTACTAATTTAAAAACTGGTGGGAAAAAAACTAAGAGTGTAGAGAAAGAAGACAAAAAAATAAAGAAAGACAACCAGAAAGACAAAAAAAAAGACAAAAAAAAAGGAGGATCTGCACAATCCGGTGCAACTCCAATGAATCAACGATTTTTTGATCCAACTGCACATATAGATGATTTTCCATCCTTATCTGGTAAAGGAGCAATGAGTGCATATGGCCCTGTTGATCCTAAAGATGTAGGAGTTGGTATGCTTGCTCCATATACTAAATCAGATTGTACTACAGTTAATAATAGTACTAATTTAAAAACTGGTGGAAGTAAAAAAAAAAGAGGAGCTGGATTAGTTCCTTATATATCTTCTGCTCCAATTTATTCTATTGGATCTACTTTAGATAATGCAATTAGTGATTTTACCGGATTTTTACAAACATTAGATCAAGATTATATAAAATCAGCTAAGATTGTTGAATCTGTTAAAATTGGTAATCAAAGATTAATTACAGGAGGTAAAAAAGATCTAAAAAAGAAAGTTAAAAAAGATGTTAAAAAAGATCTAAAAAAGAAAATTAAGAAAGGTGGTAGCAATGGATCAGATTTTGCATCAACATTAAATTCTAGAGGCCCTGCTAATGCACCAGATAATCCTTGGGGTGTTCCCGGACTAGTACATTTTAGACAATTTAATAAAACAGGTGATTATATACCAAATAGTCAATTACAATTTGCTGCAACTCCTTTATTAGCCGGTAAAGGTAATAGTAATACTGTTACAGGTTATGATAAGTCTGATTTAAACTATTCTTTTAAATATTAAACTATTTATTTTAATACATAAATAAGATAAGTTATATTTTTTCTGGAATGTTATATATAAATTCATCATATAGATATTTTAAATTATTTAATTTTTTAATAATTTTAAATCATCTACAGAAAGAATATTATAATAATCATATAAATTATATATTATCTTATTATCTGTATTATAAATACAATAATTATTATCTTTTATACATAATATATTTGAATTATTTGTAAAATCTAAATTTATTTCAATATTATTTTTATCATAAATAATATTCTAATCATTTCAATAACAATTATTTTTATATATCTATAAAAATAACAGGAGTTTTCAATAGCTTAAATATTAATATATATTTAATATATATTAATATTTAGACTAAAAGCTGGTAATATCTTTTAATACATATTATAAGTAGACTGATAATTTTTAGTATCAGTATCATTTGGAGAAATAATAAAATATTCATCATAAAAATTATCAGGCATTTTATGTAAATTTATATCCTCTATTTTATTATTAGTTTTAAATAAATTACTTAAATCATATATATGTTTATTTAACAATTGATGTAAAACTGAAATAGAGTTTTTAAATTTATTAAATGATATAACACTAGAAGGTATATTATAAATAACAGAATTTAATTCATTTAATGCATTTTTTGTTTCATATATTACTGTTTGATAATTTAAATATTTTCTGTTTAATCCTATCTTAGCATCATAAATTATACTTAGTATATTATTACAATGTAAAATTGACTTTACAAAAGACGATATGTTATATTGAGAATATTCTTTAATATTATAATAAAAATCAATTATTAATGGATCTAAGTATAAATATGTTTTTTGTATATTAGGTTTGATATTAAAATCATCTTTTAATGCATAAGTATATTGATTATGAAATATTAATTTATGTAAAAAATCCAATTGAATTTTTTTTAATTTTGTATAATTCATAAAATTATTATAATTAAATTTTATTAAAAAATATATAATAACAATTGATATTAATAAAATAAAAATATGATTTAAACTAATATTATATCTAGATATAAAATTATACAATAAAAATGCAATGAATATATAAATAATAATATAATAATTAGGCAATTTATTTAATATTTTATAGATATCGAATTCATAGGAATCCATATTTTCAAAATAGGAGTTAATATTAGAAGTAGCATTATTTACATTATCTATTAAATTATGAAATATTATTGCATTCATATTTATTTATTAAATATATTTTTTTTCTAATATAATATTATAAAATAAAATGCGTTTTTTTTATAAAGGAAGTGTAAGTAGTTTTAAAAACAATGACGGAAGAGAAAAAAAAAGTTTCGAAGTTATTAAAGGAAAAAACGGAGAAATAAAACAAATAAGAGGTGTATCGAATAATAAAGATCCTTCTATATTTCATATTCAAGAAAAAGAAGAAAAAATAAATGATTTAGGTATTTTACATTCTAGACAATCTTCTTTTAAATTAAAAGCAGAAAATGTTGCTAAATTATTAAAGATTGAACCAAGTGAAATTATGAAAAAGAAATCAGTTGTTAAGAAAGTTATGGATAATAAATCTGATATTAAGAAAATTATGGATAAATCAGATGTTAAGAAAGTTATGAAAAAAAAATTAGATATTAAAAAAGAAATAGATAAAAAATCAGATGTTAAGAAAATTATGAAAAAGAAATCAGATGTTAAGAAAGTTATGGATAAAAAAACAGATATTAAGAAAGTTATGAAAAAAAATTTAGATATTAAAAAAGAAATGGATAAAAAATCAGATGTTAAGAAAATTATGAAAAAGAAATCAGATGTTAAGAAAGTTATGGATAAAAAAACAGATATTAAGAAGGTTATGAAAAAAAACCCTATAATGGATAAATAATCTTTATAAAGAGTTTTTTTCTAAAAAATAATAATAAAATAAAAAAAAATGATTTTTATTTACTTATTAAATATCTTATATTGATTTATTTATATAATTATATAAATAATTTAATCTTAAATAATTAAAAATATGTCAAAAATAGCTGTAAATACTGGTGTTGAAACCAGTGGTGATGAAATTAATTGGAAAATATTTGATGATAGATCAGAAGATACAACAATAACTGCATTGATGAAAGATTTTAATTCTACATATATTAATATAAATAATTTAAAATCAGTATATGATGATAATATTAATTTAAATGATTATATAGAACAATTTAATATTGTTGCTGAAAAATTTAAATTTAGATTTACTATAAATGAAATAAATAATAATATTGAAGATAAAAGTAAAAAAAATAAAAAAAAAATTGAAAAGAAAAAAGCAGATTTAATTATTGAAAAAAATAAAGAAAATGATAAAAAGAAAAAATTAAATGATTTTGTAAATTCATTAGGTGTTTCTAAAGAAAATATGCCAATAAGTAATACAAAATATATTGAATCATTCTTTTCCATAGTAATATGGGCATTAAATTTAAAATATCAATTCAAAAAAATCCAAAAAGATCTTTATTCAAATAAAAAAATAGATATATCAATATATATTAATTGTTGCACTTCTTTATATAGAGCAATCAAAGATTCTGAAGAATTTTTAACAGATGTTATTATAGAAGAATCATTAGATTTATTAAAAGCTATTGAAGTAATTATATCATGTATTAGATCTAAATCTATTTATGAAATTTTAGATGATAACTTATTAGTTATTATTGATTCATATTGGGATAAAATTAAGCCTAAATCAATTCAATTATATCCTGAACAAAAAGAAGCTATTGAATTAGTTAATAAAATGTTAGATAAAAAAATGATAGTAAAAATAGAAATTCCTCCTGCTAATGGCAAAACTGTGAATTCAATTTTTATAGCTAAATATTTATCATATATTAATAAACAAAGAATAAAATTAAATTCTAGTTACAGAAGAAAAACCTTACTATATATTTGTTACAATTCTATTGTAAGAAATGAAGTTGGTAAATTATGTAATACACCAAATATAGATGTTCCATTTTGGTTAGCAATAAATAAAGTTGATAAAGTTGATGGTATAAGAAAAACTTATATAAGACCACATCGTAGATGTTATCCTGATTGGAGACAAAAAAAAATGCGTTCTGAAAAAGAAGATGCAAAATATAAAGCAAGTAAATGGAAAAAATATAGTGAAAATATTCATGATCAAGTGGAATTTGCAATGAATGAAACTAGAAGAATTTGTGAACAAAGTAATGATTTAGATGATTATTTAAATGCAGAAAATTTACCAGAAATAATAATCTGTGATCCTAATTCTGGATATGAATTATTAAAAGCATTTCCTGATTTATTTATCACATTTTATGACGAACCTTTAGCTGCGGCAAAAGAACCAATTACTGCTATGATAATGAGTGTATTAGGATCTACCTATTTAGTATCTGCTAATTTAGCAGAAAAAGAAGAAATTCCAAGAGTTTTTAAACATTATGAAGATAGACATTGTCATATTGACGATTCTTACTTACATATTATTAAATCAAATAAACAACATATTAGTTGTACATTTGTTGACTCAAATGGATATATATTAACCCCTCATGATAAAATAAATGATATAGAATCTCTAGTACAATTTATTCCACTATTGGAAATACCATTGATTAGAAGATCATATTCACCTGAAGTGTTATTTAATATATCTAAGATAATTGATTCTGAAATACCATATAATTTAATATTTAGACATAAATTTCCTTTTATTGGTATGTTAACGCATGAAACAATGAGAGATTATGTATGTGAAATATTAACTTTTATTGCAAATACTAAAGATGAAAAATTATTTAATATATTAAAAGAAATAAAAATAAAAAAAATAAATGATATGGATATTAATAAGATTTTTACAGAGAGTGCTATTAACTATCAAACTGGTAATACGCTACATGTATCAATATCTGAAGGATTCAATGATCATATAGAAAATATTTCGAATACCTTCTTAGAAGGTTCTCCTAAAATTAAAAATATATTATCGGTATATGAGAAAAATTTAAATAAAATACAAGGTGAAATTAAATCACTTGAAAAAAATGGAAATAAAGATTCTGAATATGAAAGAATTCAATTAAATCAAGAACTATCTAATTTAAAATTAGAATGGACAAATTTATATGTAATGAATTCTTTAGCACATGCTAATAGATTTGGAAACAAAGAATTATTGAAAAATGAAAATTTAATAATTTATCCTACTAAAGATGAATTAGAAACATTAGATGAAGTGAGAGCTAAATTATTATTTTCGAGTATTGGTGTATACCAACCTGAATCTTTTAATGACCTTGAAATGAATTTCTTTATGAATAGAAAAGATAATTTTAGATTTATTCTATCGACACCTGAAATTGTTTATGGAACAAATATTAGTTTATCAATAATTGATATTGATTCTAAATTTTTGCAATATTGTACTAAGAATATTTTATATCAATTAATTGGAAGAGCTGGAAGAAAAGGTAAAAGCCATTCTGCTATGATAATTTTTAGAGACGATGGAATGTTTCATATGATATTAGAACAATCTAATAAAAATATTGAAGCTGAAGAAGTTGAAGATAATTTTAAAAAGTTATTTCCACAAAATTAAAATAAATCAATAATGATAAACATATTAATATATAAATATATCAATAAATATTAAAAATATAAATAAATATTATAAAACAACAAACTATTTAATTGGTTCAAAATGACCGCCACTCCATTCTAAATAAATTATATTTTCAGTTTTATCACATATTGGAATAAATTCAATATATGTAATTTCTTTATCTCTAATATTTTTAATACCTATTTTTATTTTCCAAATATTACATGCTGCTTGTATCTCAATAGCTCCTCCCCAAGTAAAAGATTGTCTCATATTTTTAATGTATTCAGAATTATCCATATTTAATATAAAATTAGTATCTAAACCATCTATAATTGGATTATTATTTTCTAAATAATCACATATTTTTTGTCTAATTATAAAACTATCTTCTTTAAAAAAATAACTTAAACTATTAAATAAACAACTCATTTATATATAAATATGTAATATCTTTATCATTATTTATTTTCTAAATAAATAGTTAAAACAACTTATTTTTTCCTTTTCAATAATATTAACATTAAATTGTAATAAAGATATAGATGAATCAATTATTTTTTTAACTATTGATATTTCAATATTTGGTAATGACAATATATTTGAATCCATTATAGAATCAATTGTAAATTTTATAATATTTAATAAACTTATATTTTCAATATAATTTTCTACTATATGGGATGTATAAATATCTGAAATAAGTAAAATAATTTGTGGTATATCATGTAAATCTATTTTTCCATCAGATATTATATTATTAATTTCATTATCAATCTTATCTAATATTTGGGAATGTTTAGATAATATATTTTTAATAAACATAATTTCATCATTATTTAATTGTGTACAACTATTATTATTTAATAAATTATTATATAATATATCATATAAACTTGAATTTATATCTGTATTCATATCTGTATTCATATCTGTATTCATATCTGTATTCATATCTGTATTCATATCTGTATTCATATCTGTATTCATATCTGTATTCATATCTGTATTCATATCTGTATTCATATCTGTATTCATATCTG
>Ga0214919_10003427_pt1 | contig 23951 bp, 18 predicted proteins | sample LL1503_MetaG_FD_177994 | JGI IMG/M metagenome (GOLD analysis project Ga0214919, IMG submission 177994) | Freshwater microbial communities from Lake Lanier, Atlanta, Georgia, United States - LL-1503 | ecosystem: Environmental > Aquatic > Freshwater > Lake | place: USA: Georgia | collected... | reverse complement strand
CAGTCAACAATTATAAATTTAAAAGAATATTTAGAATTAATAAATTTATTTTTTACTTTAAAATTAGATTTTATAAAAAATGACTTGAAACATATTTATTCAAAAGAATTTTTAAAAAAAAAAAAAATAGGAAAACATTTTTTAATTTTAAAAAGAATAATCACATTTCTTATTAAAAAAAATAAAAATTATTTAGATAAAGATATTAAAGATGTAATAAAAGATAATAACAATTTATTAGAACAAATTAATAACATATTAAGTGATATAATGGAATGGTATATTATTGCTAAAATTTATCAAGGTATTAATGAAAATAAAACTTCTTTTATTATACATGCTGGATTAGCACATACAACTAATATTATTAATTTATTAAAAAAGTATTATAATTATAAAGTAATAAATGATTTTGGAACAACAAATATGCATAATTTAAATATAGAAAACAATGGATGTTTGCACTTACCAATGAATATAGAAAATCAATTTGGTGGATGTAATTCATTTGGTTTTTTTAGTTAATAAAATAAAAATCTATATTTTAATATATGAATAAAAAAAATAATAAAAATTCACCATTTACAAAAGAAGATTTTTTATCAGGAGAAGGTATGATGACTTCTGTATGGGGACCACCTATGTGGCATATACTACATACAATTAGTTTTAATTATCCTGTACAACCAACGGAAGAACAAAAGAAACATTATTATAAATTTTATAAAAATTTAGTACATATATTACCATGTAAATATTGTAGAGAAAATTTAATTAATAATTTAAAAAATAATAAGTTAACTAAAGATACGATGAAAAATAGAGAAACGTTATCTTATTGGGTTTATAATTTACACGAAATTATAAATAAAATGTTAAATAAAGAATCAGGACTCTCTTATGAACAAGTTAGAGAAAGATATGAATATTTTAGATCACGTTGTTTAGTTAATCCAATTGAAATAGAAAAATTAAAAATAGAAAATAAAGAAAACGGATGTACTGAACCGTTATATGGTATAAAATCTAAATGTGTTCTTAATATTGTTCCAAGAGATGATAGATTATCATCTTTTAAAATGGATCCAAAATGTATTATTAAAAAATTAAAAAATTAAAAAGTAGCTTCATCGTTATCTTCATCATTTTCGGCAGTAATAGAAGCTGATTGTTTTCTTTGCATTAAATCTAATTGTTGTTTTAATTCTTCTATTTCTTCAAGAGTTAAATCTTGAGTTGAAATATTATTATCTTCATTATCTAAAATAGGTTGTTCAATATTAATTTCTTCATTAGGATGATTTAGTTTTGGTCTTTGTTGTTTATTTAATGTATTATTAATTAAAACAGTTTGATTATCAGTAGTATTTAAAAAATTATTAAAATATTCATTCATACAAATAGATTTTCCAGTACGATCTAATAAATAATATTCAGCATCTAATGATATAATATGTTTTTTAGATTCTTGTGCTTTCATTTCTTGTGCTCTGATTTCTTGTGCTCTGATTTCTTGTGCTCTGATTTCTTGGGCTCTAATTTCTTGTGCTCTGATTTCTTGTGCTCTGATTTCTTGTGCTCTGATTTCTTGTGCTTTTATTTCTTGTGCTTTCATTTCTTGTGCTTTCATTTCTTGTGCTTTCATTTCTTGTGCTTTCATTTCTAATGTTTTTCCATCTGGTATTTTTCCATCTGGTATTTTTCCATCTGGTATTTTTCCATCTGGAATTTTTCCATCTAGTATTTTTTCGTCTTGTTCTTTTTTAGAAAAATATTTTTTATATGAATAATAACTAATAATAGCTAAAATAATAACTCCAATGATTATATAAATATATAATTTATTAGATAATAATTGATGTAATAAAGATTCAATATTTATTTTATTTTCAGTTTGATTTTCAATTTGAGTTTCAATTAATGATGGAGCAGAAATAGGTGCAGAAACTGTAGAAGAAAATGGTGCAGAAACATTAGCAGAAACTGGTGCAGAAACTGGTGCAGAAACATTAGCAGAAACTGGTACAGAAACATTAGCAGAAACTGGTACAGAAACAGTAGCAGAAACTGGTACTGTATTTAGATTATCTAGAATAGTATTTTTATCCATTAAATTAATAATATAAAATATAGGTTCTTAAACTCACTAAATTATCTAAATAAATTGAATTAAATACATATTATTTAAAGTATTAATATATAATGTCCCATAATTCACGTACATATTTAATAACAAAAGAACTACTTAAAATTTATTCTAAATTTACAGGTGCAAACCTAGTAAATCTATATAATTTAAATCAAGTTTATAATACATTTGGATGGTATTATGATAAAGAAAAAACAAAACTATTTCAAGTCAATTTAATTATTAATTCAAAAGAATTATATACAGAAAAATCTAATAAAGAAATTTTAGAATTTTTTAAATTAACATCTTATACAAAACTTAGTTTCTTTTTAGATAATTTAAAAAGAAATCAAATTTGTGATAAAAGAAATATTTTTGAATATATAAATATTTATGAATCAGGAAAAACACCAGAATATTTTAAAATGGTTGATTTTAAATCTGAAGAAATACCTATAAATAATAAAAGAAAAAGAAATGATAATGGTAGTTCATCAAATGATAATGGTAGTTCGTCAAATGATAATATTAATTGGAAACTAATGGTTTCTGCTTCATCAACTAGAAATTATTTTTTAAATGATCCTATTATTGATTGGATAAAAGAATATAATATTAAATCAATTCACGATTTACCTTCTATTAAAGGTAATTCAGAATCAACTGTTAAATATGTAATAGATGATCCTTTTACAAAATTTATTATGGAACAGGGATGTCAATTTGAAGAAAAAGTAATTGAAATAATAAAACAAAAACATACTCTTGTAAAAGTAGCAGAATCTTATCAAGCAAGAAATAAAGAATTATTTGAAAAAACTATAAAATTAATGAAACAAGGAATAGAAATCATATATCAAGGTATTTTACATGATTATGATAATAATACTTATGGTGCACCCGATTTAATAGTACGAAATGATTATTTAAATAAATTAGTTGGTTATAATATTTATGATGAAACTTTTGATTCTCCAAAATTAAATACAAAATGGCATTATGTTATAATTGATATTAAACATTCTCAAATCAATTTAACAGCCGATAGAATTCATATTTTAAATAGTGATAGTATGCCAGCATATAAAGGTCAATTACTCGTTTATACTAATGCATTAAATAGCATTCAAGGAACAAATATTAAAAAAGCATTTATTCTAGGAAAAAAATATTCTTATTGTGATAAAAAAAATACTTATTATATTCATGATTTTATGAATAAATTAGGAACGATTGATTACGATAGTTTTGATAAAGATTATGTAGATAAGTTATCTAATGCAATTAAATGGATACAATCTGTTAGAAGTGATGGACATAATTGGAAATTATTACCTTTACCTACTAAAGAAGAACTTTATCCTAATATGAAAAATGATAAAGATGGTATGTATGGAAAAATTAAAAAATCATTAGCAAAAGAAATTTATGAAATTACATCAGTATATTATTGTGGTATTAAAAATAGGAAAGAAGCTTTTAAAAATGGTGTTTTTGGATGGAATGATGAGAAGTGCACATCTAAAATAATAGGTTTTAACGATGGTAAAATAGCTGAACGGGTTAATTCTATTTTAAAAATTAATCGTCAAAATGTTAATATTGTACTTCCAAAAAATATTAAATGTAATGACCCTGAATGGCGAACTCGTAAAGAAAATGAAATGGAATTTTATCTTGATTATGAAACAATGAATTCAAATTTTGGAAATATACGTATAGATAATTTAGGTGTTGATTATGAAGACTTTAATATAATATTTATGATTGGTGTAGGTTATGAAAAAAATAATAATTGGGAATATAAAAGTTTTATAGCTAAAAAAAATACTAAACAAGGAGAAAAAGATATTTTAGATTTATTTTGGACTTTTATTAATAACAAATTAAAAGAATCTGATAAAATGGTTCCTATTTTTATTCATTGGTCACAAGCAGAAAAAATGTCTTATGATAAATCAAGAGAAAGAAACCAATTATTACCTCCACAAAAAATGGTAGATTTATATCAAGTATTTTTAAATGAACCAATTGTTGTAAAAGGTGCATTAAATTATTCATTAAAATCTATTACTAGAGCATTATTTGAAAATAATTTAATATCAACTATATGGGACACATCTAGTAGTTGTGCTAATGGACTTAATGCAATGTTATTAGCATATAAAATTTATAGCAAACAAGATTCAAATCCTGATGAAGATTTTACAATGAAAGAAATAGAAAAATATAATGAAATTGATTGTAAAAGTTTATGGGAAATAATTAATTATTTACGTAAAAATCATTAAAATCATTAAAAAGAAAAAATACTATTTATAATAATAAGTAAATAAATGGGTTTTGATAGATTATTAAATTTTATTATTAAAAATTTTAATTATAATTATAATTTTATAATTGATGATATTAAACGTAACTTTTTAGGAAATCATATTCTATTTGATTTAAATTTTATAATTTATAATCAAATGTTTATTTTAGAAGAACAAATTAATAATATAGTTAAAATTGTTTTAAATTTACCTTTTAGTTATACACCAGATAATAAAACAGAAGAAAAATTACAAGAAATATTTGATTTACCGTGGTGGAAGAATCATTGTGAAAATATAGAATTTATTTTTGATGGTAATGGTGAAGATGAGATATTATCTAAATTATTTAACTTTATAAGCACTAAACAATCAAATGGTTTAAGTAAATTAGAATTAATGATAATAGATTGTGTAATTAATAACATTGAAAATATTATTGAAGATTTTCACATTAAAAAGAATATTCAATCAATTGTATTTTTTATTGATGGTATTCCATCATATTCTAAAATTATAGAACAAAGAAGACGTCGTACAAAAAATTATTATGAATCAACTCTTAGAAAACAAAAATTTGACACATATTTTGGTAAAATTAAAAATATATATATGAATGAAGATGGAATAAAATATAATTATTTTAGATGGATTGAAAAAAGATTTGGTATTGATAAATCATTTAGTCCAATATCACAAATTATTAAAACTCTTGAACAAAAAATAAGTTTATATTTTATTAAAAAATTTCCAAATATTAAAATAGATGTAAATTCTGGTTCTATAAATGGTGAATCTGATTTAAAAATTTTTCAATATATTCAAAATAATAAATTACATGGTGATATTGCAATTCATACAACAGATTCTGATTTAATTCATTTAATGTTAGTACAACAAACATTTTTTTTTCTAAAAAGAGAAGATATTAATATATCTATTATTAAACATACATCACGAGATAATGATTTAAATATTAATTATTATGATGGACCTGGTATGATTAATTGTATTTTAAAATTATATAATCAATTTAATAATTTAGATTCTGACAAAAATTTAAAAAATGATTATTTAATCGTGTATGATTTATGTTTATTATTATTCTTTTTTGGTAATGATCACTTACCCACAACAATACAATTTGGTTCTGAAATAGGTATTGATTTTATTTTTAAATTACTAAATAAAAATAAATCACATATAGTTACATTAATTAATGATAAAATTGAAATTAATTTTGAAATGTTAAAAAATACTATTGAAAATATTAATAATAATATTTCATCTATAGTTGCAAAAATTTTAATTATTAGAAATTTTAAATTATCATTAAATATTACTAATGTTTTAACAGATAGTGATAAATTAAATTTAGATTATAATGGAGTAATATCTTTAATTAAAAATTTATTAATAAAAGATGCATTATTATTAAAAGAAAAAATAGATATTACAAATATATCATATCAAGATGATATACGAGTAAAATTACTTAAAATAAATGATAAACCTGATTTTAGTTCATTTAATGAATATAAAATGACTTTAATTAAAAATATAGAAGATAATTTATTAGATTCATTAGATTTTGCAAATATTGAAAATATTGGGTTATTTATATATGTTAAACCTTATTTACGAACAAAAGATAATTATCAAGATTTATATAATATTTTATCAGATACAACAATATGCGAATTAACTAATAAAAATTCTATTTTATATGAACCATCAAAAGATGATTATATGAAACATTTATTTGAAGAATATAATTATAATATGTGTTACGATTATATTAAAAAAATATATCATTTAGTTACTTCCTTTTTTGGTAATCTTACAAATTATCATTCAAATAACATAACAGCATATACATATAATTTAATTCCAAAATTTGAATATTTAATTAAATATTTAAAAGAAAATAATGATTTAGATAAATGGATTAAAGATATTAATGAAGAAAATATTAAAGATAATGATTATTTTAATTCAGTAAATCATCATATTTTTATTACACCATATTTAACATTAGAAAATATAAAAGATGATGCTGTTAAACAAACAACTAAATTATTAAAAATTAAAGACTTGTGGTTAAAAGATAAAGAAATATCCGAATTTGAACATAATAAAATAAATGCAAAAGAATTTTTAGAAGAGTGGGAAACTGCTTTGAAAGAATCTGATATACCTGTGATTAATTCAGAAATAACTAATGATTTTAATATATAATATATAATTAAAAAAATAATCTATTATAAATTAATAATGATTATTCCTAAAAATGAAACTAGACTTTTTGATACAGTAATACTTAAAAATGGTATTAAAACAGTTTGTGTATATGATAAAGATACTGATAAAACATCTGTTACAGTTTCCGTAAATATAGGTTCTTATTCAAATCCTAAAGAATATCAAGGTTTAGCTCATTTTTTAGAACACATGTTATTTTTAGGATCTAAAAAATATCGAGATGAAAAATACTTTAATAATAATATTAAAAAATACGGTGGTTTTTCTAATGCTTGGACTGATATGTTTGAAACAGTATATTATTTTTCTGTTTTTAATGATGGAATAGAACATATAATGGATATTTTTTCTAGATTTTTTATTGATCCTTTATTTAATGAAGATGCAGTACAACGTGAAATAAATGCAGTAAATTCAGAACATCAAAAAAATATAAATGATGATTATTGGAAAGAACATCAAATTATTAAAAATTTAGCAAATAAAGATAATAAATGGAATACTTTTGCTACTGGTTCTAATAAAACTATGAATAAAAAGACAATTCGAAATGCAATGATTAAATTTTATAATCAGTTTTATGTTTCAGAAAATATAAGTGTATGTATTGTTTCAAATATTGATATTAAAAATCAAAAAAATCTTTTAAAATCAACTTTTGGTAATATTCCAACTAAATTAAAAAAAGAAATAACTATTCAAAAACCAATATATGATAATTTTGGAAAAACATTTCAGATGATACCTTTATCTGATATTCAAAAAATTAAATATATATGGGAAATTAATCCAGGATTTACTGAAACAAATAAAATTTATAAAATCATTTTTGAGTTATTAAATATGTTTAATAAAAATTCGTTAAGTAATTTTTTAAAGGTTAATGGATTATGTGACTATAGTTATATAAATATTGAAGAAGAAGTTGGTCTTTTTATTTTAACTATTAATTTAACAAAATTAGGATTAACTAAATTAAATTTAATAGATGGATATGTTAATTATACAATTAATAATATTTTTTCACAAGATTTAACTAAAATTATAAATTATTATAGAAAAATATTTCAACTAATTTTTGATAATTCTAATAAAATGAATTCACTTGTAGAATCACATATACTTGCAATCAATATGCATAGATATAATTTAAATGAATTACTATCAGGACCTATGTTAATTCCAAATATATCTTTAAAAATTGATAATACTATTAAACAACAATTTAGCAAATGTATTAAATTATTAATTTCACAAGATAATAAAATAATTAATAAAATTATTGATGAAAATTACGAAACTGTATATGGAGAAATAACTAATATATATTCTCCAGAAATACCATTTAATTTAGAATTTAATATTGATAATCCATTTTTAGATTTAAAGATTCAAAATAATTTAAAATTATGTGAAAATCTAGAAACACCTATTTTTATAAAAAATCGATTTTGGTTTTCTGGTGTAACTAAATTTAATGAAGATATTATTAAAGGATCTCTAATTTTTAATAATCCAAAATATTTTGATACACCAAAATCTTATATTTATACAGTATTAGCTATAGAATGTTTAACATTTTATTTAAATCAAGAGTTATATAATATATTTATGCTTCAATTTTATATTTCATTAGATATGAATAATATTTATAATAATATTACATTAAATTATTCTTGTTTAAATGATCCTATTAAATTAAATCAATTTATTAATAAAACTTTACAATTAATTAAATCACCTGTAATACCTGATAAAGTGTTCGATTCTAATATTATGTTATTAAAAGAAAATTATTTAAATATTAATAATTCTAATCCTTGGGACTATTCTTCTTATTATATGAGTTCTGAATCAATTGAGAATGATTATTTAATTGAAACTTTAATAAAAGAAATAGATAAAGTTAATAAAAAAGAATTACTTAATTTTATATCAACATTATTTGATAATTCCTCATTATCTGTTTTATTTTGTGGTGCTCTTTATAATGATCAATTACCAAAAAATATACCATTAATTGAAAAAGGTATTTTATTACCTCAATATAATTTTGCTAAAATTGAATTACCAAAAGATATAACCCTATTTCATCCAAATAAAGAAGAAAAAAGTAATTGTGTTACTATTACTTACGAATTAGGTAACTTTGAACCAAATAAATGGGTTCATACTTTTATGACTTATTTAATTTTAGAACAACCTTTTTTTGAAGAATTAAGAACTAAAAAACAACTTGGGTATTTAGTTAAATTTACTTTATTAAATTATGGTGATAATTATTATATAGTTCAAAAAGTACAATCTGATAAAAATTGTAAAATATTATTAAATGAAATAAATAATTTTAATATAACTATAATTGATATAATTAATAAAATTAATTTAGATGAATGGAAAATATCAGCTAATAATTATTTAAATGAAAAAGATAATAGTTTATTAGATATTTTTAATAAATTTTTTAGTGAAATTATTAATAGAAAATATTTATTTCATAGAAAACAAATATTAATTCAAAACTTGGTAAATATAAGTATTGAATCACTTAAAAATTTTATTACAACTTATTTATTAGAAAATAATAAAAAATGTATATTTCAATTAAATGGAAATTAATATTTTATTTAATTTTTACATTGTAATTTATATTCATCTGTTTTATAAACATTACGATTGTAAAATAATTCACAATCAACTGCATTTTCTTTTAATGCTGTTTCAAATATTTGTATAATTTTATCTTTTTCTTTAGCTATTTTCCAAATATGTTGATCTATAGTTTCTTCTCCTTTACGTATTGCTAAATATAAAAACACTTCAACATTTCTATTAATTTTAATAATATCACTATGAGAGCAAAATCTAATAGCTCTACCAATAATTTGTAATATTCTTGACATATTCCAATATGGCTCTAAAATGTGTACTTGTCTTACTCTTTTAAAAGAAACACCTTCTTTAACAGACGGAGAACCTAACATAATTTTAATTTTAGAACCATCTTTATTTTCTTTTTTATTAAAAATCTTTTTAATTTCTTCCTTCATACGTTGAGATTCATCACCAGTCCAAACGGAATATCTATTTGGACCTTGTCCGTGAATTTTATAATTTTTATAACCTTGATATTCAATAAATTTAATAAATGAACGTAATCCTCCAAAGTCTTTAAAGTTTGAATATACAAAAGTAGGTCCTTCTGATTTTTTAATTTTTTTTAATATTTTATAAAATTTTATAGAAAAATTACTAATATTTTGAAACATTAAACAATTATCTTTAAAATCATTAAATCCTATTTCACCAATACATTTATTTGGAAATGCAATATTTGACACCATTCGTGTTCCTAATGAAAAGTTAAGTGGAAGATTTAAAATATCAACATTTTTGAATGCGCCTTTTATATATTCTCCTTCTGAAGATAAAGCAGTTAAATATGATTTAAATTGAAAATCAGACATTTGGCATTTTACTACTTTAAATATTTGTTTAGGATAAGTATATGGTGGTGCACCTCGATAATATGAAACTAAACCTTTACTTAAATTAATAAAATTTGTCATATTTATAACGTTATAATTTATTTCTTTCTTTAATAAAAATTTTTGATTAAAATCATTACCAATTGGAAATTTAATTTTTGGTTTTAGCAAGTTTAATGTTAATCCTATTTCACTTGGACGATCAAACATAGGTGTTGCTGATAAAATTAAAATTCTTAAACTATTATCAGATTTATCTATTAGATCTTTTAATGTTTGGTAAAATGTTCCTGTTAATGAAACCATATTTTGAATTTCATCAATTATTAATAAAGTATTTTTTAATTTAATTTTATTATTTTGTGCAAGATCTACAAATTTATGATAAGAATATATTGTATAAAATTTTTTTATTCTTTTTTCTGATTTTTTTATAATTTCATAATATTCAGGATCATCTATTTTTAATGTTGATAGTTTTGTTTGTTCAGATGGTGTTATATAATTATAATCTGCACAAGGTGATCTTAATTCATCCATAAAATTACCTATTAATGATGCAGGAACAACTACCATTATTTTTAATTTATTCTTAAGTTTTTCTGCAACAGAAATTGCAGCACACGTTTTTCCTGCACCTATTTGATGAAATACTAACATACCAGGAGGAGCTTCTTTTGATGCAAAATATTCTGCTAAAAATGACTGTTGTGTTTGTAGTTTAAATTTTTTAGGACTACAATAATCTTCAATTGTTTCCTTAGTAGGTTTAATTTTATAATTTTTATATTTTTTTGTAATATTCATAATTATATTATCCTACAAAAAAATTGAAATATTATAATATTATAATTATAATATTATAATTATTCTATAAAATGTCCAAGACAAAAAAAGTATCCAATGAGATAAAGATGAATATTAATAATGAAATAGATAAAATAATAGACCTTTATAAATCTAAACAAATTGATAGTTATAATTTTACTAAATTATTAAATTTAGATTTAGATAATTATGTATTATTTTTAGAAACAATTTCAAAAATAATTTATATGACACAAGGTCATCAAGAATCAGATAAAAACTTTAAATTATCTTATTTCATTCAATTAGTAAATTTATTGGTAAACAATGTATTAACATATAAAAATAATGATAAAATATTTCAAGAAAATATAAAATATTTTTTATACTTACTATCTATAATTAAAGATGGACATAAATTTTTACAAAATATTAAATATATTATTATTGTTAATGATAATAATTTAAAAAAAGATATTTTAACTCTTTCATCAATAAAAGGAGTATTTCCGGTTTTCTTATTTTGGATAGACTTTTTTAAAATTGATATTTTTAAAGACGAATATGAATATATTATTTCACTTAGTATTAAAAATGCTGATGATAGATTATATAAATGGATTTTAGAAAAAATTAAAGAAAATAAATCAATGTTACTTCAAAAAAATTATATTATTGAACAAATTTTATCTAATCTATTAACTTCAATTAGTCCAACAAAATATAAGTTAAAAAAATTAAAAATTCTTTCTAAAAATTGCAACCTAAATCCATATTTTAATAAGATGCTTTATTATGATATTGGTGTAATTTTTGCTATTAAAAAAGAATTATTTAAATATTATTATCACATTCCAATTGATATTATTCAAATATTAACTATTCATTCTTATCATTATATTGAGGCACCTTCTATTGAAGATTACAAATATATTTATAATTTATTAATAACGGATCAAGAAAAATTTTATTTTCAATTAGTTATGATGATATACAATAATTGTAATTTTGGATTAGAATATGATATTAATAAATTAACTGTTAATAAAAAAGATCTTATTAAAAATTATGAAACTATTTTACATATGATAAGTATAACACTTAATTATTCAATTACTAATGATCATATTCAAATAAATACATTAGAAAAATTATTTAATTATAAAATATGCGGAATAGCTATTAAAATCTTATGTAAATTAGACTTTTTTAAATACGCACTTCACTTTAATAATAATACTTTATATTTTATTAAAGAAGATATGTTATTTTTATTATGTTTAGGTAAATTTGTTTCTGTTAAACATAGTGATGGAGTTAAAATAAACTTAATGCTTCATTATCTTAGATTAATGATTAAGAGAAAAATTAAATCTAAAATAATAGGAAATCAAATTAAAATATTTCCACTTATGGAAGAATTACGTAACTTTAAACCATCAAATAAACCAATTTTATCAAAAGGTTCTTATAATTGGCAACTTAATAAACAAAAATTTACAAATCTTCCTCCAAGACATTTGCTACCAGATGAATTTAATATTTATAATTCTTTTTTAATTCGTGAAAAAGCAGATGGTATTCTTGTTAATAATCTTTCAACAAATATTTTTCCAGAATGCGAAAAACTAAAATATTGTATAGTTAAAGCAGAATTTATTGAAAATAATGATTTGTATTTTGTATTTGATATTGATATACCAAATACTTCAATTATTGAAAGATATGATATTATTCGTTCACTGCATCCTTGGACAAATAAAACTAGTTTAGAAACAATTAATACTTTAGAAGAACTAGTTGAATTACTTCAAAAAGAACGTATTATTTTTAATGATTTTTTAGATAAAACAAAAGAACATCACATTAGATGGTATCCTAAAGTATCATTCTTAATTAATGATTGTTCTAATAAATTAAAAGAACAAATTATTCAAGATATAATTATAAACTCAGATTCACCGTTTTCTAAGTTTATTAATAATCAAGGTAATTACACATGCGATGGGTTAATTATTTCTCCAATTAATGGAATGCGTGAAATTAAAATTAAACCTAAATATATGATGACTATCGATTTATTATATGATGGGAAAAATTGGTTAGATAAAGAAAATAATAAATATACTAATTTTATTACTTCATTAAATACACCTAAAAAAGGGAATATCTATCGGTGTTATCCAATTGGTAATGATAAATATGATGCTAGAGAAATTCGTTTTGATAAAAAAACTCCAAATAACTTTAGAATTATTAATTATATTAAAACAATTTACAAAGATGATTGGGTTGAAAATATGACTTCGCCTTATTATCAAGTAACAAATGTTAAATTAGACTCGGTATATATTAAAGAATTAGAAAAACAAACTAATATTTTTTCTGAACAAATTAAAAAGTTATCTCCAGAACTAAACAAGTCTTGGTTAGATTTGGGTTGTGGTAAAGGTAAACTAATAAATGAAATAAAAAAATATAGTCCAAAAATGTATTGTGGATTAGATATTGATTCAAGAATGCTATTAGAAAATATTCAAACTATGGATGAAAATGAATATATTAATCTTAGTCCGTGTGATTTACGTCAAAACTGGTTTGAAAATTCAAAATGGTTTAATATTAAAAATATGAAATTTGATTATATTGTACTTAATTTTAGTATTATGCACCTATTTGATTCTGATGAATTTTGGAAATGTCTAAAAGAAGTAACTAAATCAGATACTAAGATTTTATTCAATGTTGTTGCTGATAAAGTTAAAACACACGAATTTAAACTAAAAGATGCATATATGCGATATCAAGATGGAAATATCTATTATTCTTTCCCTTGGGCACATAAAACAGAAATTACTGAACAATTTATTGAACGTAAACAGATTGAAGAAAAAGTCAGAAATAATAGATTACTAATTGATATAATTACTAATCTATCTGATACTAAAAATGATCTTTCTTCATACTATGATTGGTACATAGTAGTAAGCAATTCTGAAAAATAAATTAAACTTATAAAAGTTTTTTTATATATTATCAAACACATATTTATCTTTTTGGTACTTCATCGTAAGTTAAATCAATATCAATAGCTTTAAATTCTTTAACCATTGCTTTTTGAGTTTTTAAATCTATTTGATTTTTTACAAAGTCAAATCTTATTGTTTTTAAAAACTGTAATTTATTTTTTGATTTATTTGTTCTTATAATATCTAAGATTTTAGGAACTATAATATTATCAAAATTTACTGCATCAATGTTTAGAAATTTTATATTTTCAAATAATGCTATAAAATTAAATAAATTATAAATATTTTTATTGGAAAAAGAAAACCTTTTTATAAATAATTGTGTTATGTGTGGATATTGATCTGTATTTTGACTTAATATTGTATATAAATCATTCAAATATAATTCTAAATTACAAAACTGAATTGAATTAAAAATCTTATTTGTAAAATGATAAATGATATAATCAGTATTGTCATATTTTTTTCTCCATTTACGATTATATGTAATTGAAATCAGGTTAATTGAATTAGTTTTAATTGGAGCTATACTAAGAAAACAATCAGGACAAATAGGAGGAGCAGTAGTAGGACGAGTAGTAGAATACTTATTACTACCACCTGTTTGACTCAATAAATTTAAATATTTATTTTTATATTTTAAATATTTTTGATAATATAAATTTTTACTTTGCATATATATACATATTTAATAAAAATTTTATAGTTTTATTAAAATAACTAAATCATATACTAAGATTTTATTCAATATTGTTATAGATAAAATTAAAACACAAGAATTTAAACTAAAAGATGCATATATGCGATATAAAAATGGAAATATATATTATTATTTTCCTTGGTGCATAAAACATAAATTACTAAATAATTTATTGAATGTAAACAGATTAAAATAATAGATTACTAATTAATATAATTACTAATCTATCTGATACTAAAAATGATTATGATGAACTTTTTTCATACTATGATTGGTATATATTTGCAAGTAATTCTTAAAATAAATTAAACTTTATAAAATTTATTTTTTAGAACTTTTTTTAGAAGGCCGTTTTTTTATAGATTCTTCTTCTACTGGTGCTTCTACTGGTGCTTCTTCTACTGGTGCTTCTTCTACGGGAGTTTCTTCTGCTGGTGCTTCTTCTACGGTAGTTTCTTCTGCTGGTGCTTCTTCTACGGTAGGTTCTACGGTAGGTTCTACGGTAGGTTCTACGGTAGGTTCTACGGTAGGTTCTACGGTAGGTTCTACGGTAGCTTCTACAACTTCTACGGTAGGTTCTACGGTAGCTTCTACGGTAGCTTCTACGGTAGCTTCTACGGTAGCTTCTACGGTAGCTTCTACGGTAGCTTCTACGGTAGCTTCTACGGTAGCTTCTACGGTAGCTTCTACTGTAGCTTCTACGGTAGCTTCTACGGTAGCTTCTACAGCTTCTACAGCTTCTACGGTAGCTTCTACAGCTTCTACGGTAACTTCTACAGCTTCTACAGCTTCTACAGCTTCTACGGTAACTTCTACAGCTTCTACAGCTTCTACAGCTTCTACAGCTTCTACAGCTTCTACGGTAACTTCTACAGCTTCTACAGCTTCTACAGCTTCTACGGTAACTTCTATAGCTTCTACAGCTTCTACAGCTTCTACAGCTTCTACAGCTTCTACGGTAGCTTCTACGGGAGCTTCTACGGTAGCTTCTACAACTTCTACAGGAGCTTCTACGGTAGCTTCTACAACTTCTACGGGAGCTTCTACGGGAGCTTCTACGGTAGCTTCTACAACTTCTACGGGAGCTTCTACGGTAGCTTCTACAACTTCTACGGGAGCTTCTACGGTAGCTTCTACAACTTCTACAGCTTCTACAACTTCTACAGCCTCTACAGCCTCTACAGCCTCTACAGCTTGTACAGCTTCTACAGGAGCTTCTACGGGAGCTTCTACGGGAGCTTCATGTAGTTTAAATAGAGAAACTTCTATAGGCTGTTCTACTTCTGCAGAAGTTTCTAAAATAGCTTCTAGATTTTTAGTTGATTGAATTTTCATTTTATTTCTTAATTGTAATAAGACATTATTAATACTTCTTCTAACTGGCATTATATTATACTATAATATTTTTAAATTATTTTTAAAACTAATTATATTTTTATATATAAATTTATAAATTTATAAATAAGTGTATTCTATACCTTCATATGCGTCTGGATCAATATTTTCAAAATTTTGTTTTATATTAGAGTTGTTTTCATTATTAGCTAAATCTTGTTCATAATCAGGTTTAGAATCGGTTGTTTTACCTTGTAATGATTCTATAATTTGTTCTCTTAATTTATTTTTAACCAATTCATATTGTTGAGCTTTTACAATAGAAATTGGAATTAAATTTTTTTCTAATATATTTTCAATACTTAATTGACCTTGAAAGTTAGCTATAATTAAATTAGCAATAGCTAATGCACCTGCTTCATCTTTTGAGGATATAATAATTTCACCAGACTTTGAATCAAAATCTAAATTAGGAATAATATGTTTCCAACTTTGATAATCATTTAATGAAGGTATTTTAATTTTAATAAAAAATCTAAATGGAAATTGTTGACCATAATTATAAACTATTTGTGTCCAAGGTTTTTCTATAATAAATGTCCAAATAATAAATTTATTAGGTACAACTTCATATGGTTTACCAAATAAATCTAAAGGAACAATTGTGTTTACATTAGAATAATTAGGTTTATTAATATAACTAGGTGTTTCTTTTTTATCTTCTAAAATTTTAGGTTGTATAATTTTATCTTGTGAAAATTTATATTCAACAATTTTATCTTGTAAAATTTTATCTTCTGACATTTTATATTCTAAAATTTTATCTTCTGATATTTTATATTCTGGTATTTTATATTCTGGTATTTTATATTCTGGTATTTTATATTCTGGTATTTTATATTCTGAAATGTTATCTTCTGAAATTTCAACTTTATCATCACTAAAAGCTAAAATCATTTGATTAATAATTAGATAAAGTATTACAATCAATAATATATGATTTAACATATTGAAATATGTTAGAAAATAATTTAAATTATTATTTAAAATATAAAATATACTAAAATTATTCAATACCTCTTCGTATAGTTTGACGATAAATTAATTCTAAATTTTCATCTTTTTTAGATTCATCACTATATTCTAAATCTAATATTACATCTATTTCACCAGAAGAAATTAATTTTTCATAGATATTAAAAATATCATAATTTTTTTTATTAATTTCTTCATATTGATTAATTAAATTATTATATTCAAATAAATTGTTTTCAATTGTATCTATTATTTTATTTTTTAATGAATATTTATTAAGAATAATGCTAATATCGTTTAATGATGATTTATAAAATGGTTCAAAACTAAAAGGTTTTATATCATTTTTTAGATATTCATATAATGTTTTATTATAATGATTAATATATAAAAATGATTCTTCACTAGTATAATAATTATCTTTAAAATGTTTATAATTACTATATGAATGATATACTATAGCTTTTTTATAATTAAATATTTTTCCTAATTGCATTAAAAGGTCTATTATTTGTTTTTCATTTATTTCTTCTTTTGAATCATAAAAATAATATTGATTAATATGATTAAATACTAATTCTTCACCTAATTCAATAAACATTAATGGATAACCATTTTTATCAAAATGAATTAATGATAATCCTTTTTCTATTTTATTATAATAATATTTACTATATGCACCGGTTGAATCAAAAAAAAATAATGTAAATAATATACCATTAAAATATATTTGATTATCTTTATTTGTCATCTTTTTAAATTCTTGAAATAAATATAATTTATTTTTTGGTTGAAAATCAAAATTTGTAAATTCTGGAATATTTTCATCTACTGGTTTTATATTTTTAATCCAATCATAATTATTATCAACTAAATCAAATTCATATTTTCTATTAATTAAACTTTCAAAATTACTATTAGTATGATAATATTTAAAATTATTATCTTTAGATACAAGTTTTAATTTACTATTAGGTGGAAGTAATAATTCTTCTTCTAATGGAAATAATGAAAAATGTTCTATTAATAATCCCATTCCTTTTATATTTTTTTTTAAATTAATCTTAATCAAAATTAAACCGAAAATACCTTTTAAACCTGGACTATAAAATGGATCACGAGTTGTTGAAACAAAACCTATATCACTATAAAAATCACCAATTTTTAAATTTTGTAAAAAACTATCATCTGAAATAAATCTATAAATTTTATATTCTTTTTCTAACGGTTTTGATATTTTTACAGTATTAATTATATTAATTAATCTATTATAAAAAAATGTATTAATTGTATAAATATTTTGATTTCTTAAAAAACGATTTAATAAAGTAGCACCAATAAATGAATAAAAACAAATATCTGATTGAGATTTATTATTAATAATATCCATTGTATTATTTTTAATTTCATCAAAACTAAAATCATTATTAGAAATTTTTTTACAAATATTATAATATTTTTCTATTAAATCTTCTGGTTTAACATTTTTTATTAATCCCATATTTTGACCTAATTTAACTATTTCTGGTTTAGTATAATAGGGTTTTAAATATCTAATATATGGACTAAAACTATTTTTTTTACAAATACTAAATTCTAATCCAAATTTAGAATATTTATATAATACTTTAAATGATGTATCAATTAATGTATCAATATCATAATTATCTATTAATTTAATCATATTATGTAATTTTTTAATATATATATCAATTAATTCTTTTTCTTCACCTTTTAAATTATTTAATTTATTAGAATATTTTTTGTATTTTGTAATAATCCATTGTTTAACTTCATCATTTATAAATCGATAATGTAATTTTGTTAAAGAATAAAAAGTATCTTCTTTTTTAATTTGATAAATTTTTTGATCATAAATATTATACATTGGAATAATATCAGTATATAAAGATAATTTTATTTTATCTGCTTTATTTTTTAATTGTATTTTATAATTAAAAATATTATCTATAAATTTTTCATTTATTTTCATAATAATATAATAAATGAGAAAATTATATATTGTAATTATGACCATTACAAAGATTAAATTTATGAATATTTATATTTTTAAAATTTTCTTTTTCATCTTGAGGTATTTCTATATATTTTTGTATACTAAAATAATAATATGCAATAATTAATATTAAAAATGCAATAAATATTAATGTCATTATATTATATTATATTTTTTTAATTAGTTTTTTTATGTAAAATATTTATGAATTATTAATTCTTTAATTAAATTTTTTAAAGTATAATTTATTTCTTCATCTTGTTTTATATTATCTTCATCTTGTTTTATATTATCTTCATCTTGTTTTATATTATCTTCATCTTGTTTTATAACATATTTACATTTACACATTTTTTCGCATTTTTTTTGTGTTTTTAAAGAATTTTGGTGAGTATTTAATTGTAGTTTATTACAATAATTACATTTTTTATGATTCATTAATAATATAAATATTTAATTTTTAATATATTACATTATTAATAATTGACGAAATAGTAGACAAACTTATATCTCTATGTTTAAGATTACCAATTCTTGGATTAAACTCTACCAAATCAAAACTAACTAATCTTTTTTTACATATATCAATAACAGATAAAACATCATTTATATTTAAACCATTATCTACTCGTGTTCCAGTAGAAAAAATTAAATTAGGGTCAATAGCATCTACATCACAACTAATATGTATTTTTTTAGCGGGATGATTAATAATATTATTAATTAAAAAATCTTTATTTTGAAAAATTTTTAAATTATATTTTTGAATATTATATTTTTCTTCTTTATCAATAGACCTTACTCCATAATAATATAAATTTGATGATACTAATCTATTTCTAAATTTATATTTTTCAGAATTATACCAATGAGGCATTAAACCGAGTAAAGGAGCTAAAGGCATACCATGTGTATTTTTACTTTTTGATGTATGAAAAGTATTTAAATCAGCATGTGCATCAATCCATATAATTAAAATATCTTTATTATAAATATCTAATAATGGTTGAATTGTGCTTACGCTAACACTATGATCTCCACCCAAATTAAAATTAAATTTATTTTCTTTAATATTCTTATAAATAAGATTATATGTTTTACCATAATCAAGATGCGAACTAAAATTAATAGTATTAATTGGACTATGTATATTCATATAGTTTAAAATACATTCTCCCCCATAACGAACTCCTATTTTAGGTTGTCCTAAATTACACATTAGATTATTAAAAATGATGTTTCTGAGCATTGTATGTTTTTACTTGTATATAATATTTAACCTATTGTATTATTATATATTATTTTCATTTTTTTTAACTTGAACCATACTATAATGTATTGTACGTCCATTAATATTTTTCTTATATACATCAAATCCATAAATATCTTTTTTTTGATTATAAACAAAAAACTTTTTATTTTTAATTAAATTAAAGTTAATATTTTTTTTAATTATTTCTAATTTTCTTCCTTTGTCTTCATCATAATTATACCAAGCTAATTGTCTTAAACAATTATATAAATTTTTTAAATCTTCATCTGAAATATCTTTTGGTTTTATAAATGGATTAATTTTAGCTAAATATAACGCATCAGCACGAAGATAGTTTCCAGAACCAGCAACTATTTTTTGATTAAGTAATATTTCACAAATTAATTTATTACTTTTTTTAACTAATTTTAAAAATAAGTCAGTGTTATCTTTTTTATCTAAAATATCCAAACCAAATGTTTTAAGTTTTTTATCTAAATTTTCTTTAGTATCAACCATAAAAGTACCAAAATTTCGATAATCATTAAAATATAAAATTTTATCTTCTTTATTTTTTATATAATGTAATCCAATATTATTATGTTTATCTTCTTCTATTTGAAACCATCCAGACATACCTAATGTATTCCAAAGTGTTAAATTACTATTATCAAATTCAAACCAAATAAATTTACCATATGCATTAACTGATTTAATTTTTAATGGTAATTCAGAAATTATTTTATTATAATTTTTAAATGGACCGTGTTTTTTATATCTTCCTGCTAATATTTCTATATTAGTTAATTTAGTTCCCTTAAATTTTTTATGTAGGTTATCTGCTAATAATTTACATTCAGGACCTTCGGGCATTATTATAAAGTAATAAATTAATTAATTATAAAAAATTAAATTAATAAAATGGTTGATTGTATAAAAGTTCATTTATTATTTTTAATTCTTTTTTACTATTTGGTTCACTTTTTACCTCATTTTTAACTTCATTTTTAACTTCATTTTTAAGCTCGTTTTTAAGCTCATTAAGCTCATTAAGCTCATTTTTAAGCTCATTTTTAAGTTGACTATCTGTAATAAATTTTTCAATATATAATATAGTATCGTAATGATTATTGGTTAGTCTACAAAAACTGATTATTTCTGCATGAGTTAGTTTTTCAGACCATTCTTGATTAAGTTCTATTTCTTCATCAATATTCCAATAAAATTTAATAATTTCTTTAATATCTGAAGTAGTTGCTTTTTTCATATGAATTTTAAAATCAATTCTACCTGGTCGAATAAGGGCTGGATCAAGCATTTCTGGTTTATTACTTGTCATAATGATAATTCTTCCAGGACATTCATTTATACCATCAAGAATATTAAGAAAGAATGATAAATTATTATTATCATTCTTATCTATTTTTGAAACTAATGAAAAGTTATCATTATTACGTTTATGTCTCATAGTTGAATCAATAGCATCTGAAATTTTTTTTTCTAGATCAACTTCAGAATTATTTTTTGGAATATCTCTATCCATTACTATTTCACACATAGCATCTATATCTTCAAAAAGAATAATACGTTTATCTTGCGGAATGATAATTTCTTCAGTAATTTCATCATCATATATTATTTCACGCAGACAATTCATATTCATTTTTTTTGAAAGTTTAATATCAACACCATGTCGTTTTGTCAAGTTCATTAGAGATTTTATAAAACTAGTTTTACCACATCCAGGATCTCCCCATAGAAGAATACCAAGAGTGTAAGGAATACCTTTTTCTTTATACCATTCTTCATTATTAATGAAAAAATTAATTTTATCAACAATTTCTTTTTTTTCTGTAAAAAAGCGATTATTAAAAGTTACATTTGATTTCCAATGTACATAAAAGGCTTCCATTTTTTGTTCATGAGAATTCCAAGAAACTTCAACCATTGTTTGAGTATCAAGTAATTTTAATTTTAGATATTGTTTATAATCTTTTTCAACAGAATCAACCCAAGTAATAATTTCTTTTATGGAAAGTTGTGAAATTAATTCAAGATTTTGATAATCTACATATGAAATCTTTCCAAAAGTTTCAGATTTATCTTTAGAATACCAAAAAACACGACCAATTATTTTTTTACCTTTAATAGTTGTGATATTAAACTTGTGACTTTGTGAAACTCTATAAAAGGAAGTATGACATTCTGTAGTATCTGTTTGATTATTATATTTTTTAAGTTCAACTTCGGAAACTTTTCTAACAGAAGGATCATCATTTTTAGAAATTAACCACATTAATGCTCTATAACGGATAGATACATCTTTTTCAGTTGAACTATATGTAATAGAATTATATTTATTATTCCAGTCTATCAAATTATTTATTTTACATAAAATATTATTACGATTACTTTCTTTTATCATAAAATTTATTCCTGTTATAAGAAAAAAACTAATTAAAATATCATATAAAAAATATCCGGTATGAATTTTATCTATAGTAGTAATCATGAAAGATGTCATAAAGTAATCCATGCTAATATTATATATATTTTTGATTATAAAAGATAATTAAAATCAATTTTTTTTAATTATAATGTATAATAATGTTATCGGAATACTGGTGGGTATTGATATCATTAATAATATTATTAATGATATTTTATCCAAAAAAAAAAATAGCCAATTTTAAACAAATAAATAAAAAAAAAATAAGTTTAAATTTTAATCCAATATTAAAAAATATTAATTCACTCACACAATTTTATATTAAAAATAATTAATCATATAATCTTTCAACATCTAATATTATATGTTCAAATGGTGTTTTATTTAATGCCTCAACAATATAATCGGCTGGTTCTTTGTCTTTAAATTCAATGTATGCAGTTGAATTATTTTCATAATTTAATAGTCGCAAACGAACAACATGTCCCCAATCATATAAAAGTTCATGTAATTCTTCTTCGTTTATATCAACAGGAAGATTAGACATTTTTACTTTATGAAGAGGTTTTCTTTCAAATCTTTCTGATCTTTCAGATTTAAAATCGGTATCTCCTTTATTAAATTGATTATGTGATTTTTTTTGATATGTAACCGGTTTTAAGTCATTATTAGATGACTCAATAATTATATTTTCAATAACTGATTTAGTTTCTTTACCACATTTAATAGTTAAATGAGGTCCTTGGCATTTACGACAAACTAATTTAGGTTCATTATTTTCCATTAATATATTAAAATTCATTTATTTAAAAGTATTTATTTCAATTTTTATAAAAAAATAATATCATAAAATAAATTTTTAACAAAAGATTATTAAAATAATTTTTTGTTAATGTATCTAAATAATTCCAGCACACATCATGTAAACTATTTAATGCATAGAGCTTTTCTTTACTTTCACTCACAGTTCTGCATCAGACAGCTTTTCAGTCATACAGGTCATTATCAGACAGCTTTGCATCATCAGACAGCTTTGCATCATCAGACAGCTTTGCATCATCAGACAGCTTTGCATCATCAGACAGCTTTGCATCATCAGACAGCTTTGCATCATCAGACAGCTTTGCATCA
>Ga0214919_10003426_pt1 | contig 23951 bp, 18 predicted proteins | sample LL1503_MetaG_FD_177994 | JGI IMG/M metagenome (GOLD analysis project Ga0214919, IMG submission 177994) | Freshwater microbial communities from Lake Lanier, Atlanta, Georgia, United States - LL-1503 | ecosystem: Environmental > Aquatic > Freshwater > Lake | place: USA: Georgia | collected... | reverse complement strand
GGGCAAGCCTGCCACGACGGTTCAGCGGATGGCCAAGGCCCAGCGCGGTCGGCACCTCAAGATCGAGCCAATGGCCGACATCCATTTGGGGGCTATGGTCAAATCCGCTGCCAGCCTGACTCCGGCCCAGCATGAGGCCTGCTTGGCGGCGGCCCTAAACGATATTGAGGCTGAGACCGCCCGCGCCCGAACGGCGGCGCAGGCTTGGGCGATTGGCGACTTAGCGATGGTTCGCGCCAATGCCAGCGCCGACCTTCTGGATCGCTGCCTTTTGCAACTGCCCAGCCTGACCAGCCTGCTGGAACAGGATACGGCGCAGTCGGTTCGGTCGATTGATCAGGCCTTGAGCCGTCCAGGCACCACGGTTGCGATCATCGACCTGCGCCTTCTGTTGCGGGCCAATGGCGTGTTGGATCGTTTGAAGGCCCAGGGAGCTGAAATCAGCGTGCCGCGGGATTAGGTTTGATCCCCGCCTCAAGCGCTTGGCGCGCAAGGTCCCTGATCTGATCTGCGGACAGGGGGCTGAGCGGGTCTGGGGTGGCGCGCTGAAGCGTGCCGACAATCTGTCCTGCGTTCAGGGTCACCACGTGATCGGCAAGCCGCGCAACCTCTTCGGCATCATGGCTGACATAGAGCACCGGAATAGACAGGGTGCGATGCAGGGCTTCCAAAAAGGGCAAGATCTCGGCCCGGCTTTCGGCGTCGAGGCTGGACAGCGGCTCATCCATCAACAGAAGGCGCGGTTGGGATAAAAGCGCTCGGCCTAAGGCCACCCTTTGCCGCTCGCCGCCTGAGAGGTTGTCTGTGGACCGCCCGATCAGAGGCTCTAGCCCCAGCAAGGGCACGATCTCATCCAAGCCCATGGTCTTGGGCTCGGTGGAGCGGCGATAGCCAAACAGCAGATTGTCCTTCACCGACAGATGGTTCAGCAGGCTGGACTCTTGGAACACCATGCCAAGGGCGCGTTTGTGCACGGGGACAAAGCGTCGCCCCTCTTGCCAGACCGCGCCATCCATCAAGACGCGGCCCGGTAGGCGGGTGAGGCCCGCAATGGCCCGCAGAAGGCTGGTCTTGCCCGCGCCTGACGGACCCACCAGAGCGGTGATCCCCTTGGGCGGAATGGTCAGGCTCACCTTGAGGCGAAAGCGCCCCAGCAGGCCGTCGAACTCCGCCTGAACTCCGCCTTGGTTCGTCACACCGCTCACGGGGCGGTCTTTCGCGCGCGGCGCTCGGTCAGGAACATGGTCAGCAGCACGACAAAACTAAAGACGAGGAGGCCTGCCGCAAGCCTATGGGCCTCACCAAACTGCAGGGACTCCACCAGTTGATAGAGCTTGACCGAAATGACTTCCGTTTGGCCCGGTATGCCACCGCCGATCATTAGGACAACGCCGAACTCTCCGACCGTATGGGCAAAGACTAAGACGGCTGCAGTCAGGAACCCTCGGCGAGCTTGCGGCACGGCGACGGTAAAAAAGGCGTTTAGGGGCGTTGCGCGCAAGGTTGCCGCGACCTCCATCGGCCGATCGCCCATGGCCTCAAAGCCATTGCGGATCGGCTGGACCGCGAAGGGCAGGGAATAGACCATCGAACCGATCAGGAGGCCGGGGAAGGTGAAGGCGAGGGACTGGATACCGAAAGGGCGGAGCAGTTCCATCATCGGACTGCTGGGGGCCAGCAGCAGCAGCAGATAGAAGCCCAAGACGGTCGGCGGCAGCACGATAGGCAGGGCCGCGAGCGCAGCGATGATCTCTTTCCACCAGACTTTCTGCCGCGCCAACCACCAGGCCAGCGGGGTCGCCAGCACCAGCAACAGCAGGGTCGTCAGGCTCGCCAGCTTCAGGGTCGTCCAGATCACATCGGCCATGTGCTAGGGGGTCTCATAGCCATAGCGGCGGATGATGGCGCGGGCAGTCTGGCTTTTCAGGAAGGTCATGAACGCCTTGGCGGCCGGATTGTTCGCGCCGGTCTTGAGCAGAACGGCCTGTTGATCGATAGGGGTGTGGAGTGTGGCTGGGACGATCCAGCGCGAACCGTCTGGCCGATTGATCACCTGCGACAGGGCCACGAACCCGACCTCTGCGGCGCCGGTTTGAACGAACTGGAAGGTCTGGGCGATGGAGCTGCCCTGCACGATTTTGGGCTTTAGCCGATCATAGAGGCCCAGCTTGCCAAGGCTCTCGACCGCCGCAAGCCCATAGGGGGCGATGGCGGGATCGGCTATGGCTAGATGGGCAAAGTCGGCTCGCGCCAGGACCTTCCCATTGGCATCAACAAAGCCGGGCCTTGTCGAATAGAGCACCAGCCGCCCAACCGCATAGGTAAAGCGGGTGCCGTTGACCGAAAAACCATCCTTTTCAGCCTGTTCAGGTCGTTCCTTGTCCGCAGACAAAAAGACTTCAAACTGTGCGCCGTGGGTGATCTGGACGTAGATCTGACCCGATGGGCCAAAGATAAGGTTCGTCTGATGGCCGGTTTTAGCGGTGAAGGCCGCCGCGATTTCTTTGGCGGGCTCCATGAAGTTGGAGGCGACGGCAATCTGCACCGTCGCTGCCGCCGCAGGGGCGACGTTCAGCGCGCAGACGACCGCGATCAGGCCAGATAGCCGCGCCAACACCCCCACAGGCTTCATCCCTCTAACTCTTTACGCACCGAGACGCAGGGGCAGGTCGCGCAGTCGCTGGCCCGTCGCCGCATAGATGGCGTTGGCCAGAGCCGGGATCACGGGCGGCAGGGCTGGTTCACCAAGGCCTGTCGGGGGCACGTCGGTCTTGACGAAGGCCACCTCGATCTGTGCTGGAGCAGCGTCCATGCGAAGGAGCGGGAAATCACCGAAGTTTTTCTGTGTGACCGCCCCATCAACCTGTTGGATCTTCTGACCGGCGATGGCTTGGGCTAGGCCATCAATGACCGCGCCTTGGACCTGTTGTTCCGCATGCATGGGATTGATGATCTGGCTTCCAATATCACCGGCCACATAGACCTTCTCGACCTTGATGCGGGTGCCTTGGGTCACGGTGATATCGACAATCTCAGCAAAGTAACCAGAGTGGCTGAAATAGAAGCCAAAGCCTCGGCCCTTGCCCTCAGCGCTCTTGGTCCGTCCTGTCCAACCGGCCATTGCGCAGACCTTGTCGATGACACCGCGCGCGCGACCCGTATCGAACACAGGGCCACGGTCATAGAGGGGTACTGCACGCGCAGCGCCCATCGTGCGCCGCATGAGTTCTGGCAGGTCCATGCCACCCGCCTCTGCGACCTCATCGAGGAAGCCTTGGAAGACAAAGGCCATGGCATTGGACGTCGGTGCGCGCAGATAGCCGGTCGGCATATTGCTCGGCACCATCGACTGGCCAAACAGAACGTTGGAAACGAACTTGGCGGGGAATTCTGCCGGGTTCATTTCACCAGCGCGCACGGGCCATCCCTTATCGCTGGGCGTAACGAAGTGATCCTTCAGGGCCACAATCGCACCATTGGCATCGAGCCCAGCCTCGAACTGGTGCCAACCTGCTGGGCGGTAGAAGCCATGCTGCATATCGTCAGCGCGGTTATAGATCAGCTTTACGGGACGGCCGGGCAGTGCCTTGGCGATCTGGGCGACCTGGACCATGTAGTCGTTCATCAGACGCCGACCAAAGCCGCCTCCGGCCTTAGTGATGTGAACTGTGATGGCCTCTGGGGCGAGCCCAAGGACCTGGCCGACCATCTTGCCACCGGAAGCGGGTGTTTGGCTGGGCGCCCAGATCTCAATCTTGCCGTCGCCAAAGAGGGCGGTACAGTTTTGTGGCTCTAGGGTCGCGTGGGCGATGAAGGGGTAGCTGTAGCGGGCCGAGACGGTTTTCGCCGCGCTGGCCATAGCGGCGGCGGCATCACCGATCTTCACCAGATTCTTTTGTGGCGCGGTCTTGTGGAGTGCGGCAGCCGCCTGCTCATAGCCCGCCGTCGAGAAGCCGGTCAGACCGTCTGTCTTCCATTGGGCCTTGAGGGTTTGGCGCGCCTTGTTTGCGGTCCACCAACTGTCCGCGACAATCGCGACGGCATCGTTGGGGCCTGTAGGAATGAGGCCGCTATTGACCGGAACGATCGCGATAATGCCGGGTAGGGCCTTGGTCGCGGCCTCGTCCATCGCGGCGAGCGTGCCGCCAAAGACAGGGCAAAGCTCTATGGCCGCATAGACCATGCCGGGCAGGCTGACATCGATCCCGAACACGGCCTTACCCTTGACGACGGCGGGGGTATCGACGCCGGGAATGGACTGGCCAATGATCTTGAAGTCCGACGCGGCCTTGAGGGGTACGCTCGCCAAGCTGGGCGAGGGCTGGCCCGCCGCCTGTTGGATAAAGGCGCTGTAGGGAGCCGAGCGCCCGCTGGCCTTGTGGTGAATATGTCCAGACGCGGTGGTTAGGCTTGCGGCCTCGACCGACCAGGCCTTGGCAGCGGCTTGCAGCAGCATCTGACGGGCTGCCGCACCGACCTGGCGCATGGGCATCCAGTTGACGGGGGTCGAGCGACTGCCGCCCGCCGATTGCGGGCCATAGAGGGCTTCATTGGCCAGCGTCGGCTCGACGATGACTTGCGACCAGTCGACATCCAGTTCCTCGGCGATCAGCATGGGCAGCATGGTGCGGATGCCCTGACCGATCTCGGGGTTCTTCGAGCCGATGGTGACGCGATTATCGGCATCAATGCGGATGAAGGCATTGAGCATGACGGGCTTGGCCTTGGTGCCTGCTGCCAGCGCCATGTCGGCGCTGAACGTCACGGCTGTGCCAGCGGCTAGCGCGACGGTCAGGAAGGCACGGCGGTTCAGGGTTGATGGACGGCTCATGCCTTGGCTCCTTCAGAACCAGCGTCGGCGGCCGACTGGATGGCCTTGCGGATGCGCAGATAGGTGGCGCAGCGGCAGAGATTGCCGCGCATGGCGGCATCGATGGCGGCGACGTCAGGCTTGGGCTGGGCGGTCAAGAGGGCCGTGGCCGACATGATTTGACCAGCTTGGCAGTAACCGCACTGCGGCACGTCCAGTTCGACCCAGGCGTCACTGACCCGCTTGCCCACGGGCGTCGTCGCGACATGTTCGATGGTCGTCACATGTTTGCCAGCGGCTGCGCTGATCGGGGTCATGCAGGCGCGGACGGTCTTGCCGTCAATCATCACCGTACAGGCGCCGCAAAGGCCTGCGCCGCAGCCAAACTTGGTACCGGGCAGTCCGAGATCTTCGCGAAGGACCCACAGCAAGGGTTTTTCAGGATCAGCGGACACGGTCCGCTTGGCATCATTGACGGTCAACTGCACAGCCATGGGCGATCATCCTGTCCTTATGTTTCGATGCGAGGTCGAACCTGCTCAAAGGGTAACATAGGCTGAGAACACCGTTATCGCCAACAGGCGACATTTGCGGTCTGGGCAGCAGGGTTCTATAGACGCGTCTCTTGTTTCTGTTGCACCGCCCCGGCGGCTTGAGGCCCTTGCATGTCCCGCATTCTGATCACGTCGGCTCTGCCCTACATTAATGGCATCAAGCATCTGGGCAATCTGGCCGGATCGATGCTGCCAGCCGATGTCTTTGCGCGGTTCCAGCGGGCCCAAGGGCGTGAAACGCTTTTCATCTGTGCCACGGACGAGCACGGTACGCCGGCTGAATTGGCGGCGGCGGCAGCGGGGCAGGATGTGGCCGTTTACTGCGCCGAGCAGCACCAGTTGCAAAAGGACATCGCCCTTCGGTTTGGCCTGTCTTTTGACTGGTTTGGGCGGTCGTCTTCCCCCCAGAACCGCGACCTCACCCAGCATCTTGCCTCTGTCCTAGAGGCCCAAGGCCTGATCGAGGAGCGTGTGGATCAGATGATCTATTCGCTGGCCGATAAGCGGTTCTTGCCCGACCGCTATGTCGAGGGCACCTGCCCCAAGTGCAGCTTTGAAAAGGCGCGCGGCGATCAGTGCGATGGCTGCGGCGCTCTGCTGGACCCGACCGATCTGATCAATCCCTATTCGACCATCTCTGGGTCGCGCGATATTGAGGTGCGAGACACGCGTCACCTCTATCTGCTGCAAAGCAAGATGCAGGATCGGCTGCGGACCTGGATCGATGGTCGCAAGGATTGGCCGCAACTGGCCAAATCCATTGCCAATAAGCATCTGGATGAGGGCCTGATTGATCGGGGCATTACCCGCGATCTGGTCTGGGGTGTGCCTGTGGCCCATGACGGCGTGGCGCGGCCTGGCTTTGAGAACAAGGTCTTCTATGTCTGGTTCGATGCTCCCATCGAATATATTGCCGCGACCCAAGAGTGGGCCGACGCAACGGGAGGCGACTGGAAGGGCTGGTGGCGCACCGATGCCGGAGCGGACGATGTTCGCTATGTCGAGTTCATGGGCAAGGACAATGTCGCCTTCCACACGGTCAGTTTCCCGGCGACCCTGCTGGGTTCGGGCGAGCCTTGGAAGCTGGTGGATCAGTTGAAGGCCTTTAACTGGCTCAATTGGTACGGTGGCAAGTTCTCGACCTCGAACCGTCGCGGCGTCTTTATGGATGCGGCGCTGGATCTGCTGCCGCCAGACCTGTGGCGTTGGTATCTGATCGCCAATGCGCCCGAGGGCTCGGACACAGCCTTTACCTGGGAACAGTTCCAGTCGGCGGTGAACCGCGATCTGGCCGATGTGCTCGGCAACTTCGTCAATCGCATCTTGAAGTTCAACGAGACCAAGCTGGATGGCATCGTGCCCGATGGCGGCGAGCCGAGTGAGCTCGAAATCGCGCTTTTGGCGTCGGTTCAGGAAAAGATCGGGTCCCTGACTGAAAATCTCGAGGCCTTGGAATATCGTAAGGCCGCACAGGACCTTCGCGCCCTTTGGGTGGCGGGTAATGAATATCTTCAGGTTGCCGCCCCTTGGACCGCGATCAAGACGGACCGGGACCGGGCCGCTGTGGTGGTGCGCACCGCCATCAACCTCGTTGCCCTCTATGCCCGCCTGTCTGCGCCCTTCATTCCCTTCTCTGCGGCCATTATCGCTGAGGCGGTCGGCGAGGCGGGGGTGACGGCTTGGCCCTTGGCGAGCGATGCGGGTCTTTTGGACAGTCTCCCCCGCGGCCGCGCGGTCAGGGCACCCGATGTTCTGTTCAAGAAGATTGAAGATGATCAGGTCGCCGAATGGACCAAGCAGTTCGACGGCGTTGAGGAGTAGGTGAGCGCCGCTCCTGCGGCTTTCGGTTGCCGTCCGCCTCCGGATTTAAGCTCTGAATTGAAAAACGATAGTTTTTATTACTATATAATAAAGGGTCTTTATTATAAATTTAGAGTAGTATAGGCTTTTGCAATGGTTATGGGGCAGTTGCCAGCTGCCTTGCGATTGTGGAGTGAGCGATGTTGCGTCATCGGACCGTGCGGCTTGTGTTTTTGTTGCTCTTTTGGATGGGGCTAGCGACTACTTCAACGGCACAGATCGCTCCGTCTTCAGCGTCCAACTCGAGACCAATTTCGCCCCTCGCCTTTGTCGAGCGCTATGAAAAGGCGCAGATGGGTGCCTCGTTTGAAGGGCTGAAGGAGTTTGGTCAGGCGGGTACGACAAAGCGAGGCGACGAACGGCTAGCCGATCTATACCTCGTTGCGACAGAATATATGTGGGACGGAAAATCAAACGAATTTCTTTATTGGAATGGTTTGTTGCTTAAAATATCAAACCAAGAAAAAAGTGATACATTTATTCAGTTATCGAATTTAAATACTGAAACGTTCAAAGCTCTGATTTCGCCTAATTATGTACATGATTCCATAAACACTATTTACAAAAAATCGGAAAATCCATTAGTGAAATCAATATCGTTATTACGAATATCTGTGTTTCAGCGGGACTCCGCAATACAGGGTGACTCCATTAGAAAGCTTGGGATTTCGAGGGGGTTGATATCTGAAAATGACAAATTGGCTTATCTATTTTTGCGTGAATATTGGGCTAATATGGCTGAGAAATATTTAAGTTTAAACGATATCCCTGGCGCAGTAAATGCGTTATCTTACAGTGAATTTTCATACACTCCTAAAGATTTGAAATCTCCAATTGCTCGTATTTTTCCATATATATTGTACGGAGCTGGCCGAACTGGCGATGAGGCGTTGGCAAGGCGTACATATGTTGCTCTTGACCGATTGGCTCAACGGTCAGGCGATCCTAGTGTGATCGCGGAAACTGCAGTTTTTTGCGCAGATTTAGAATATTTCTTCGATCGCCCAAAGGCGGTACTGGCATGTTTGAAGGGTGTCGATTTCGACACTATTCGGCCCGAATTTCTTCAAGCGAACGCCTTGTCGAATAGAGCCCTGGCTCGCGCACGGCTCAATCAAACAAAATTGGCGGAGGATGATTTTAACGAAATTAAACGTCTCCAAAGTCTGAAGGATCCTAAATCGAGCAGTTTTGATTTGCTGCCACTTCTCGAAGCTCAATTGTACGCCAATCGCGGTGAAGCGCAGCAGGCTTTGCAGAAAAACACCGAATTCTGGAAAACCAGGACTAGAGAAACAGAGAAAATTCACCAAGATTCGATCCACCAACTGACGTCCGCACTTGAGGCAGACGTGTTGGACATGCGTCAAGTTTCTCAATTGCAAAAAACGGTCATCAGACTGGAAAGTTTGGGCATAGGATTGGCCATTGCGGTCGCCTTTGCCGCTGGATATGCGGTCTTTTACCTCCGCCGGGTAAATCGTAAACTTGACGCCGCCCGTTTGGCTGCCGAAGAAGCAAACCAAGCCAAGAGCCAGTTTTTGGCCAATATCAGCCACGAAATCCGTACGCCCTTGAACGGCGTCTTGGGGCTCGCCCAAGCCATTTCAGCCGATGAATTGACGCCAGTTCAAGCCGAGCGGATCGGGGTCTTGCGGCAATCAGGGCTTGGTTTGCTCGCGATCCTGAATGACCTGCTCGATCTGGCTAAGATCGAGGCTGGCAAGCTGACCATTGAGGCCGTGCCCTTTAATCCGCAGGAAGTTTTGAAATCGGCGCGTCAAGCGATCTGGGCCACGGCCGAGGCCAAGGGCCTCAAGGTTGAAGCCACGATCTTGCCTGAGGCTGAGGGGCTCTACCAAGGCGACCCAACGCGGCTTCGTCAGATTGTCGATAATCTGGTCTCGAACGCGGTCAAGTTTACGCCGTCTGGGCGGGTGGATGTTGTTCTCAGCCGACCGGTAGATGCGCTGGTCCTGACGGTCAAGGATACGGGCATTGGCATGTCCCCAGAGGCTGCGAGCCGTATTTTCATGAAGTTCGAACAGGCGGACGTGACCACTACCCGTCGGTTTGGCGGAACTGGCCTTGGCCTATCAATCTGTTTGGAGCTGGTTGAGGCGATGGGCGGCGCGATCAAGGCGGACAGTGTCGAGGGGCAGGGCACGACCTTCACTGTGATCTTGCCGCTCGAACGTCTCGGCGACGTGCAAGATGTCGTCGCGGTTCAAACGGTCGATGCGGTCGTTGATGCTGACCAGCCCCCCTTGCGTGTGCTCGCTGCCGAAGATCACCCGGTCAATCAACTGGTCCTAAGGACCTTGCTGGGTCAATTTGGAGTCGAAGTCACAATGGCCAGCAATGGCCAAGAGGTGCTCGACCAGTTCAAAGATCAGGACTGGGACATTGTTCTGATGGACGTACAGATGCCGGTGATGGACGGACCCACCGCAACCCGTGCTATTCGACAGTTTGAACGAGAACAGGCTCGCAGGCCTACGCCGATCCTTGCCTTGACCGCGAATGCCATGGCCCATCAGCTAGAGGACTATCGTCAGGCGGGCTGCAATGGCCACGTCTCCAAGCCGATCGACGCCGCGGATTTGATCTCGGCCATGAGCCGGGTTTTGGCGGAGGCTGAGGAAGGGAGCCATTCAGAGGTTGAGGTGGTTTAAATGCTCTAAGCGCGGCGCGGACCTGCTTCTCCTTAGGGTAGTTTTAAATTTCTTTTTGTGCGAATATTGCGAAGATATGAAATTGAATAGCGGGCGGTTTTACCGGACTGCGAGCCTATTTCCGGTCGGAGCATTTTGTGAGCCCTATTAAACGTCTGATTTTCGCCCCGGTCTTTGCCATATTGGCCATGGCGGTTTTGGGGGGCGGAGGCGCGCGCGCCATCGCGGCAGAACCGACAGCCTACCAATTGACCCCCATGGGTTTTGTCGACAGCTATGAGAAGCTCAAGGTCGGCGCATCGATCGAGACCTTGGAAGATTTTGGCCGCAACGCGCTCAAGAGGCGCGGCGAAGACCGCCTAACAAGGCTGCATCTCGTCGCCTCTGAATTCGAAATGTTTGAAGATGTCGCGCGCTTTCAGAAATGGAATGCCCAGCTTCGGGCCATAGCCGAAAAGGAAGGCAATCAGCGGTTCGTCAATCTTGCCGACGCGAATACGGCAACGCTGAGGGTCTATTCCTCCCCGACAGGTGATACGCGGCCGCTCAAGACGGTTCTAATCGAAACCCAAGATCCGCTGGTCCGGTCAATCGTGATCAATCGGATCGCATTTTTCGACGTTGATGACGCAAACACGGTTGGAGCCCTCAAGAAACTGGGTCAGGCCCGCGCTTTGATCCCAGAGAACGACCCCGCTGCAGATATCGCAATGCGAGAATATTGGGACCAGATGGCGTCTACGCTCCTGGGGTTCAATGACATTGAGGGGGCTACAGCGGCGGCGGCGAGAGTCTACTTCAGCTACACGCCCGCAGATTTTCACTCACCCAACACGGTCGTTCTATCCAACCTGATTGGCGTGGCTCGTAGGGTTGGAGACGAGGCCTTGGCGCGCCGCACCTACCAAGCCCTTCACCGTCTCGCGATAGACGAAGGAGATGGATCTCGAATTGCCGCCGTCGCGGTCGATTGCGCATCACTGGAGAATACATTCAACCGGCCCAATGAGGCGCTGAAATGTCTCGAGGGCGTCGATTTTGGACTTTTGGCGTCCAAGATTGAACAGGTAAAGGCTATGAGCCTGCGCGCCATATCCCGGGCTCGGTTAGGTCAAAATGATTTGGCAAAGGCCGATTATGATGAGCTGAAACGATGGCAGGCGAGCGGTGAGTACAATCCGGTTTCGTTCGCCAATCTGCCGCTCATTGAGTCTGCTATCCTTGCCAACGAAGGTCGCGCGCTAGAGTCTCAGGCCTTGGCGATGGACTATTGGTCTAACGCTCAGCGCCGCTTAGCCGGTGATTTTCGTCGATCCATCCATGAGCTAACCAAAACCCTCCAGTCTGACCTCGATGAGTTGAGACGAGGGGCAGAAATGCAAAAGAAGGTCATTCAGCTCCAGTGGATTTTGGCCGGCCTCGCGCTTTTCCTCTTTGTCGCCGCAGGCTTTGCGGTCTACTCGCTGCGCCGGATGAACCAGAAACTGGTGCAGGCCAGTGCCGCCAAGTCCGCCTTCCTCGCCAATATCAGTCATGAGATTCGAACACCGCTCAACGGGATCTTGGGCTTAGCCCAGGCGATCTCTGCTGATCAACTGGCTCCAGAACAGGCCGAGCGAATGGAGGTTCTAAAACGGTCGGGCATGGGCCTCTTGGCCATTTTGAATGACCTTCTCGATCTGGCCAAGATTGAGGCAGGGCGCATGACGATTGAAGCGGCCCCCTTCAGCCCCGAAGAGGTCCTGACTGCCTCGCGCAATGCGATCTGGGCAACGGCTGAAGCCAAAGGGTTGACGGTCGAAACGGTGATCGACCCTTCGGCGCGAGGAATCTATCAGGGCGACGGAACGCGCTTGCGTCAGATCGTCGATAACCTCGTCTCAAACGCCGTTAAATTCACCCAGACCGGCTCGGTCCGTGTGTCTCTATCAAGGTCGGTCAATCAGTTGGTTCTGACCGTCAAGGACACCGGTATCGGCATGACGCCAGAGGCCGCTAGCCGTATCTTTTCGCGGTTCGAGCAGGCCGATAGTTCGACCACAAGACGGTTTGGCGGCACGGGACTGGGCCTGTCGATCTGTGCGGAACTGGTCAAGGCGATGAAGGGGGAAATCACCGTCTCCAGTGCGGTCGGTAAGGGCTCGACCTTCGTTGTGACCTTGCCGCTCGAGCGCTTGAGCGACGGCCATATAGAACCCCTGCCCAAACCTGAAGGTCAGGTTCTTTTCAATGGCCCGCCTCTGCGCGTCTTGGCGGCGGAGGACCATCCGGTTAATCAACTGGTGCTTAAGACCCTGCTTGCCCAATTGGGGATCAATATTACGCTGGTTGGCGATGGGGCTCAGGTTCTGCAACGCTATCAGGACGGCGACTGGGACATTGTGCTGATGGATGTGCAGATGCCGGTGATGGACGGGGTTGCGGCAACCCAGGCCATCAGGGCCTTTGAGCGAGACCAAAACCGAAAGCCCACGCCGGTGCTCGCCTTAACCGCCAACAATATGGCCCATCAGATCGAGGAATATCGCAAGGCGGGCTTTAGCGGCCATGTGCCCAAGCCCATTGATGCCATGGAATTGATCTGGAGCATCCGTCATCAACTGCCAGAGCGCTGGAAGCCTTCAGCCTAGGGGCGGCTTAGGGGGCGGGCGTCACCATATCCATCGGCCCGGGCATGATCTGATTATAGGCGGCTTCCAAATGCAGATCGTGGACCACCTTGCGATGGCCGTCCCAGATCATGTGCAAGGCGACATAGAGCACGACAAAAAGGCCGACATAGCCAATCCAGCGGTGCTTATGGAGCAGCTTGGCAATCCAGGTGGCGGCGACCCCCATCAGGGCGATCGATAGCAAAAGGCCAAGCGCCAACACGAGCGGATGTTCGCGCGCGGCCCCGGCAACGGCCAGAACATTGTCGAGCGACATGGACAGGTCCGCGATCAGGATCTGGATCAGGGCCTGACTAAAGGTCTTGACCTTACGGGCGCTCATCTCGTCAACGCCAGACGCGCCGTCAACATCAATGCCTGTAGCCTGTTCAAGGGCGATGTCCGCATCATGTCTATTGGCGGCGGCCTGCTCTTGGATTTCCGTCCACATCTTCCAGCAGACCCACAAAAGCAAGACGCCGCCCGCGAGGCTCAGGCCGATGATGCCGAGAAGTTGCGTCGTAATGAGCGCAAAACCGATGCGCATGATTACAGCCGCGATAAGCCCGTAGACAATGACCCGGTTGCGTTGTGCCTGCGGAACGCCCGATGCGGCCAGCCCAACCGCGACAGCATTGTCTCCCGCGAGCACGAGGTCGATCATCAGCACCTGACCGAACGCCAAAACGGCAGGGGCGAAAGGTGCGGCGGCCAGGGTTTGGATCAGGCTGTCAAACATATCTCTTCAATGGGACAGGTTTGGATGACTGACAAGGTCTGGTCTATCGCCTTGAGCGCGACGCTTCATACATGGCTATGGCCGCAGCGGCGGAGACATTGAGGCTTTCAAAGCCGCCGGGCATCGGAATTTTTGCCAAGGTGTCGCAATGTTCGGCGACCAAGCGGCGGATCCCATCGCCTTCAGAGCCCAGAACGATCACGGTTGGACGCGAATCAATGGCCTGATCTAGGCTCTCTTCGGCCGTGCCATCGAGGCCAACAGCACGCCAACCAAGGTCGGCAAGACGTTCTAAAGCGCGTGAAAGATTGACCACGCGCGCATGGGGAACCTGATCGACAGCCCCTGCTGCCGCCTTGGCCAGAGCCCCTGAGAGGGCAGGGGCGTGACGGTCTTGCAAGATTACACCACGCGCGCCGAAAGCGGCCGCGGAGCGGAAGATCGCGCCAACATTTTGCGGGTCTGTGACCTGATCCAGCATCAGGATGACGCCGTGGGCAGGCTCTGCCAATTCCTCAATGGTCAGGCCTTCAAGGGGGGCAGATTTTAGGGCGAGACCTTGATGGACCGCATGCTGAGGCAGTTGCTGTGCAATGGTCGGATTATCAAAGATACCAAGGGTTTCGATCTTGCCGAACTGCTCGGTGAGTTGGCGCGCGCGGTCCTCTGTGGCCATGACGCGCATAGGCTTTTCGCGCAGCGGATTGGCCAAGGCTGCGGCCACGGCATGCCAGCCCCACAACCACTCAGAGCCATCCTCAGGGGGCTTGCCTCTGGGGGCACCCGACTGGGCGCCGCGAGGGGCATATTTATACCCAGCCTTGGCGGCTGCAGGGGCAGGTTTCGCGCCGCTTGGGGGGCCGCCACGCCTATCGGAACCGGTCTGTTCAGACTTGTTTCCAAAGGTGCGTTTGCGGTCGTTGCGTTCGTGAAAATTGGACACTATAAGACGCGCTCCGATTTGGGGCCCACGGGCTTTCGTCGTTGGGCAAGGCGGTCGTTTAGCACCGGTGAACCACAGAGGCGGAAGGTTTTTGTCTAAAGTCTGTTCTTTCTGGTTTTCGGACTGGACGGCGGAGCGAGGACAGGGCATCGACGGTCGGCCAAGCGCGCGGGGGAATGTCCCGAGTGGCAAAGGGGGGGGACTGTAAATCCCCTGGCGTACGCCTTCGTAGGTTCGAGTCCTACTTCCCCCACCACGCGCTGGCTGTTGCCGCCGAACGTGAGTTCCATACCCCGCAAGGGGATTGGCTGAACGGGGAGACGAACCACCAAGACCCCGCATCGTTGGCGGGTATAGCACAATGGTAGTGCAGCAGCCTTCCAAGCTGAGGATGCCGGTTCGATCCCGGCTACCCGCTCCAACCGGAGACGGCCAACGAGACGCTGAGATGGTCTTCACAACTTACCCCTGTTCGGTGTGGACCTAAATCTGATACACCCGCCCGGCCCGCGATCCCGCTGGCCCCATTTTTCGCAACAGTGCCGCCCGGATCGGGCGGACCGAAGGTTAAGACGATGGCCAAGGAAAAGTTTGAACGCACTAAGCCGCACTGCAACATCGGCACGATTGGTCACGTTGACCATGGCAAGACGACGTTGACGGCTGCGATCACGATCACGCTGGCGAAGGCTGGCGGGGCAAAGGCGATGAACTACGCCGATATTGACGCGGCTCCGGAAGAGAAGGCGCGCGGCATTACGATCAACACGGCGCACGTCGAATATGAGACGGTGAACCGTCACTATGCGCACGTCGACTGCCCAGGCCACGCTGACTATGTGAAGAACATGATCACCGGCGCGGCGCAGATGGACGGCGCGATCTTGGTGGTTTCGGCCGCTGACGGTCCAATGCCCCAGACCCGCGAGCACATTCTGCTGGCCCGTCAGGTCGGCGTTCCAGCTCTGGTTGTTTACATGAACAAGGTTGACCTTGTTGATGACTCCGAGCTGCTGGAACTGGTCGAAATGGAAATCCGCGAGCTTCTGTCCTCGTACGACTTCCCCGGCGACGATATCCCCATCACGGCCGGTTCGGCTAAGGTGGCCATCGATGGCGGCGATCCTGAGATTGGCGAAAATTCGATCCTGCGTCTGATGAAGACGGTTGACGAATATATTCCTCAGCCCGAGCGTCCTGTCGACCTTCCGTTCCTGATGCCGGTCGAAGACGTGTTCTCGATCTCGGGTCGCGGTACTGTTGTGACCGGCCGTATTGAACGCGGCATTGTTAAGGTCGGTGAGGAAGTCGAAATTGTTGGTCTTCGTGCCAACCAAAAGACGATCTGCACGGGCGTTGAAATGTTCCGCAAGCTGCTCGATCAGGGTCAAGCCGGCGATAACGTGGGTCTGCTGCTTCGCGGCACCAAGCGTGAAGATGTCGAGCGCGGCCAAGTGCTGTGCAAGCCCGGCTCGATCACGCCGCACACCAAGTTTGTGGCCGAAGCCTATATCCTGACCAAGGAAGAGGGTGGCCGTCACACGCCATTCTTCACCAACTATCGTCCACAGTTCTACTTCCGCACCACCGACGTGACGGGGATCATCCGTCTTAAGGAAGGCGTGGAAATGATCATGCCCGGCGACAATGCCGAGCTGGACGTTGAACTGATCACCCCGATCGCCATGGAAGAGAAGCTGCGCTTCGCTATCCGCGAAGGTGGCCGCACCGTCGGCGCTGGCGTCGTGGCCAAGATCGTCGAATAGTCGATCGCTCCTTCGGGAAAGATTGAGCCGCCGCTGAGGGAAACCTCAGCGGCGGTTTTCGTTTGGGGGGTAGCAAGGCCCCCTTCGGCCCTTCGGGCCACTTCCCCCAGAGGGGGAAGATCAAAGACGATAAATCTTCCCCTTTTGGGGGAAGTACCGGCGAAGCCGGGGTAGGGGGTAACATCCCCACGCTCTGCGCCGCGTTCCCCGCGAAGGCGGGGATCCAGATCATTGATTCTAAGCGGTGTGTAAGGGTCTGGGTCCCCGCCTGCGCGGGGAACACGGGGGAGGGGATGCTTGTTCCCCGCGTCATTGCGAGGCGCATCGCGCCGAAGCAACCCAGGGGAACATCCGGATGGGTTCGAGGCAACCTACTGGGTTGCTTCGCTGCGCTGGCAATGACGCGGTAAGGAAATAAGGCCCTCACCCTACCCTCTCCCTCAGGGAGAGGGCTAAGAACGGCAAAGCCCTCGCCCCCTTGGGGGAGAGGGTGGGGTGAGGGGGTGCATCCACTCACCCATCAATAATAGAGCAATGGTTTCCGTCCGGCGGCTCTTGCCCTTCAGGGACGGTGCTGATAAACCGCACGGCTCTGACAAAGGCCGATCGCGCAGGAAGGGGTCTCCTCCCGGCGCATGTTCTGTTACAGAATGTTGGCCTAAGTCTGAAGGAGTGTAGCTCAGCTGGTAGAGCGTCGGTCTCCAAAACCGAAAGTCGTGGGTTCGAGTCCCCCCACTCCTGCCACCCTCTATGGCGCTACGGCGTCGCCCGGAGGTTTCCGGACGGCCTCTAGCGCTCGTCGTTTGAAGAAGTTGTGAGCCGATCCATGGCCAAGTCACCCGCCGTACCGACAGCGACCAAGGGCCGCGTGGTCAAAGCCGTGCCTAAGGGCGACGGGACGGCGACCACGGCTGCTCCAGCGCCAAAGAAGCCTATCAACCCTGCGCAATTCATCCGCGAGGTCCGCGCCGAGGCGCGTAAGATCACCTGGACCACCCGCAAGGAAACTTGGATCACTTCGGTCATGGTCTTGATCATGGTGGTCATGACCGCAACCTTCTTCTTTATTGTCGATCTGTTGCTGAGCTTCGGTGTCAGCCAGATCCTCAAGCTCAGCACCCTGGGGTCTTAATCCATGTCCGCGCAAGCTGCTGAAAGCCGTCCTTCGAACCCCAATCACAAGTGGTACATTGTCCACGCCTACTCGAACTTCGAGAAGAAGGTGGCGGATTCCATTCGTGATCAGGCCAAGACCCAAGGTCTTGAGGATTGCTTCTCCGAAATTCTGGTCCCAACCGAAGACGTGATCGAGATCCGTCGCGGCCGCAAGATCAACACCGAGCGTAAGTTCTTCCCCGGCTATGTGCTGGTCAAGATGGACCTCTCAGACGTCGCCTATCACCTGGTCAAGAACACGCCCAAGGTGACGGGCTTCTTGGGATCGCAGGCCAAGCCGATGCCGGTGAGCGAGCGCGAAGTGGCGCGCATCATCGGTGCCATCGAAGAGGGCGTCGAGCGTCCGAAGCCCGCGATCACTTTCGAAATTGGCGAGAACGTCCGGGTCACCGACGGTCCCTTTGCCAGCTTCAGCGGCTCTGTTGAGCAGGTTGATGAAGAACGCTCCCGCCTTCGCGTTACCGTGTCCATCTTTGGACGGGCCACGCCGGTGGAACTCGAATTCTCGCAGGTCGAAAAGGCCGCGTGAACCTGCAGATCGGCTCGCCGGAGCCGGTTTGCTAAATCCGTGGGAGGGGGCGGCCACCGTAACCCCGCACCACGGCTCTAACCTAAGAACCGGGATGGTCCCGGTTCTATGAGAGGATAAGATGGCTAAAAAGATCCTGGGCTATATCAAGCTCCAGGTGAAGGCTGGTTCTGCCACGCCTTCACCCCCAATCGGCCCCGCGCTCGGTCAGCGCGGCGTCAACATCATGGGCTTCTGTAAAGAATTCAACGCCCGTACTGAAAATGTCGAAAAGGGTACGCCCCTGCCGACCGTGATCACGGTCTATCAGGACAAGTCGTTCACCTTCGTGACCAAGACGCCGCCTGCGACCTTCTTCTTGAAGAACGCCGCTGGCATCAAGTCCGGTTCGGCCACGACCAGCCGCGAAGTGGTTGGCCAGGTGACGAAGGCTCAGTGCCGCGAAATCGCTGAAAAGAAGATGAAAGACCTGAATGCGAACGACCTCGACGCTGCGACCCGCATCATCGAAGGCTCGGCCCGCGCGATGGGTCTGAAAGTGGTGGAGGCTTAAGTCATGGCTAAAATTGCAAAGCGCGCCAAGGCTTTCGTCGTCGACGCTGACAAGGGCTACAGCCTGGCTGAAGCCGTTGCCGTCGTGAAGTCCAATGCCACCGCTAAGTTCGACGAAACCGTCGAAGTGTCGGTCAATCTGGGCGTTGATCCTCGTCACGCTGACCAACAGGTCCGCGGCGTGGTGAACCTGCCTTCGGGTACCGGCCGTGACGTTCGCGTCGCCGTCTTCGCTAAGGATGCTAAGGCTGCTGAAGCCCTGGCCGCTGGCGCAGACGTGGTGGGTGCTGAAGATCTGGTTGATCGCATCCAAGGCGGCTTCATGGACTTTGATCGCGTCATCGCGACACCGGACATGATGGCTCTGGTCGGTCGACTGGGTAAGGTTCTGGGTCCTCGCGGCCTGATGCCTAACCCAAAGGTCGGTACCGTGACCCCTAATGTTGGCCAAGCCGTTAAGGACGCCAAGGGTGGTGCGGTCGAGTTCCGTGTTGAAAAGTCCGGCATCATCCATGTCGGCGTTGGCAAGGTCTCGTTCACCGATGACGCTCTGATCGTCAACGTCAAGGCGCTTGTGGAAGCCCTGAACCGGTCCAAGCCGACCGGTGCCAAGGGTCTCTATGTGAAGAAGATCTCGATGTCCTCGACCATGGGCCCTGGCCTGCGCGTCGATACGGCCTCGATCTCGGCCTAAGACCCTTCTCACCTTCGGGTGCTGAAATGACAGGCGGTCCCTTGCGGGGCCGCCTGTTTTCGTTTTTGGGGCGCTTTTTGGTTAGCGGACGAGCAGGGCTTGCGGTTTTCCATCACCCCGACTATAAGCGCCGCTTCTGGTGATTTGGGGCTTGCCCCACGTCTCTAGTCCTGTCCGAGAACTGCGGGGCCCTAGGGCCTTAATTGAATGCCGCGGGGAGACAAGACGCACAGACAGATCGCACCGTTTCCTTGATGGATCGGGCGTGTCGTCGACGCATCCTGGGACAGGCTGAGCCGATTGCGGCGTGGGGGCAACCTTGCGCTAGGGATCGACTTCGGCTGCCGGATGGTCCGGCCGCCTAACGTGAGTTACGGAGACCGCAATGGACCGCACTCAGAAAGCTGATGCCATCGTCGCGTTGAAAGACGTGTTCGCTGGTGCCGGCGCAGTGGTCGTGACCCACTATATGGGTCTAACGGTTGCGGAAATGACCGAACTTCGGAACCGTCTTCGTAAAGAAGGCGCGACCCTGAAGGTCGTGAAGAACACCCTAGTTCAGAAGGCGCTAGATGGCGTGGCTGGCGATGCGGGCAATGCCCTGTTCACCGGTCCTGTCGCTATTGCCTATGGTGTAGACCCCGTGTCTGCGGCCAAGATCGTCGTGCAATATGCCAAGGAGAACGACAAGTACTCCATCATTGGCGGCCTGCTCGGACAATCAACGGTTCTCGACGAGAAGGCAGTGCGCGCTCTAGCCACCCTGCCATCGCTCGACCAGATCCGCGGCCAACTGGTCGGCCTCATCCAGACCCCAGCGACTCGTATCGCAGGCGTCCTGGCGGCTCCGGCTGGACAACTGGCTCGTGTGCTCAAGGCCTATGCCGACAAGGCAGCCTAAACGCATTTTCGCAATTTCCTCTCATATCCACCCTTAAGGAACATACCCATGTCCAAGCTCGAAAAGTTGGTTGAAGACCTTTCCGCATTGTCGGTTCTTGAAGCCGCTGAACTGTCCAAGATGCTCGAAGAGCATTGGGGCGTTTCCGCTGCCGCTCCCGTCGCCGTTGCTGCTGCCGGCCCTGTTGCCGTCGCTGAAGCCGTCGAAGAGCAAACCGAATTCACCGTGATCCTGACCGCCGGTGGCGACAAGAAGATCAACGTGATTAAGGAAGTCCGTGGCATTCGCGCCGATCTCGGCCTGAAGGAAGCTAAGGACCTGGTGGAAGGCGCTCCGCAGCCCATCAAGGAAAACATCTCCAAGCAAGAAGCCGAAGAGATCAAGAAGAAGCTCGAAGAAGCCGGCGCCTCCGTCACCATCAAGTAGGATGGCGCGCGTCCCTCGGGACGCAGGCACGTGTTTTGCGAACGGCCCCGGGGGAAACTCCGGGGCCGTTTTGCGTTTGGGGGGTAAGGAAACAAGGCCCTCACCCAACCCACTCCCACAGGGAGAGGGCTAGAACCGTTAAGCCCTCGCCCCCTTGGGGGAGAGGGTTGGGTGAGGGGGGCATCCAATCCCCTCTCATTCATCCTCATCCTGAGCCCGTCGAAGGACGAGGATGGTCCACGATCAGGCGGCGGTAAAGGGTCTGGATCCCCGCCTTCGCGGGGAATACGGAAGAAAACAAGAAAGGCCCTCACCCAACCCTCTCCCTCAGGGAGAGGGCTAAAAACGGTTAAGCCCTCGCCCCCTTGGGGGAGAGGGTTGGGTGAGGGGGTGTCCGTCCACTTTCCTCTCCGCGTTCCCCCGCAAGTCTTGACACCCAAATAGACCTCGATCTCTTTTCAGTTATGTTCGTATCCTTAGCGATCCGTCGCCATCTGGCCGGTGCTCGGAGATCACCATGAAGTCCGTTGATAATATCGCCGACCTAGAGGCGCTCTATGGTCTTCCGAACGAAGCTTCTACGATTAAGGAAATCGATCATCTGATCCCGGAATATCGGGCCTATATCGAGGCCTCTCCCTTTGTCGCCTTGGCCACGGTTGGGCCGGAGGGGCTGGACTGTTCTCCGCGCGGTGATGTTAAGGGTTTTGTGCGAATTCATGACGCGCGAACGGTGATGATGCCCGACCGGGCGGGCAATAATCAGGCGGACTCTTTGCGTAATATTGTGCGTGATCCGCGCACGGCCCTGCTGTTCCTTGTCCCCGGTATCGGTAACTGTCTGCGCATCAATGGCCGGGCCAAGGTGGTGATAGAGCCGTCCTTGCTGGCCTCCTTCGCCGTCGAGGGGCGCGCGCCTCGGTCTGTCATCGTGCTGACGGTCGAGGCCGTCTATTTCCAGTGCGCGCGGGCTCTGGTGCGCTCAGCCCTATGGGACCCTGATCTCTATGTGCCGCCGGATAGCCTGCCGACCGCAGGGCAGATGCTGGCGGCGACCAGTGATAACCGCGTCGGTGGGGCGGACTATGACCGGCTTTGGCCCGAGCGCGCGCGGGAGAGTCTTTGGTAAAATAAAAACAAGGCCCTCACCCAACCCTCTCCCTTAGGGAGAGGGCTAAGAACGGATAAGCCCTCGCCCCCTTGGGGAGAGGGTTGGGTGAGGGGGTGTTCGTCCACTTTCCACTCCCCGCCTTCGCGGGGAATACGGAAGAAAACAAGAAAGGCCCTCACCCAACCCTCTCCCACAGGGAGAGGGCTAAGAAGGGATAAGCCCTCGCCCCCTTGGGGGAGAGGGTCGGGTGAGGGGGTGTTCATCTACAATCTATCCGCCGCGTTCCCCACGAACGATGAGGCTGTTAACAGAAATCATTATCCCCGCTATTTGCCCCTTTCATTCTCGATCAAAAGCGCCTATTCACCGTCGCTTGCACAGAGGACAAGAAACCGATTCATCGGTCGATGTCCTTTGGACAAATGCCCCGAGGCGCGGTCAGCCGCCCTCCGACCAGCGCGAAGGGGCGCCCTTGAGATTTTCAGGGGCCATTTCCGGTGTCCGGCGCCTCCTGTTACAGGGAGCGTAAGCCGAGGGCGGACACCTGGACATTGAGATTAGCGCGGGGCACCCCCGTGCGTAGGGAACATCGATGGTACAATCCTTTACCGGCAAGAAGCGTATCCGGAAGTCGTTCGGACGCATCCCCGAAGCTGTGACCATGCCGAACCTCATTGAGGTCCAGCGCTCCTCCTATGAACAGTTCCTTCAGCGCGAGGTCCGTCCGGCCCAACGCCGCGACGAAGGCATTGAGGCGGTCTTTAAGTCGGTCTTCCCGATTAAGGACTTCAACGAGCGCGCCGTGCTTGAATACGTGTCCTACGAGTTCGAGGACCCCAAGTACGACATGGAAGAATGTATTCAGCGCGACATGACCTATGCCGCGCCCTTGAAGGTCAAGCTTCGCCTGATCGTGTTTGAATCAGACGAAGAAACCGGCGCTCGCTCGGTCAAGGACATCAAGGAGCAGGACGTCTATATGGGCGATATTCCGCTCATGACGAACAAGGGTACCTTCATCGTCAACGGCACCGAGCGGGTTATTGTCTCGCAGATGCACCGTTCGCCAGGCGTGTTCTTCGACCACGACAAGGGCAAGACGCACTCGTCGGGCAAACTGCTGTTCGCGGCGCGGATCATTCCCTATCGCGGTTCGTGGCTCGACTTCGAGTTTGACGCCAAGGACGTGGTCTATGTGCGCATCGACCGTCGTCGTAAGCTGCCTGCGACCACCTTCCTCTATGCCCTGGGCATGGACGGTGAAGAGATCCTGACCACCTTCTATGATGTGGTCCCTTACGAAAAGCGCGAAGGCGGCTGGGCCACCCCCTACAAGCCTGAGCGTTGGCGCGGTGTGAAGCCAGAGTTTGCTCTGGTCGATGCCGACACCGGCGAAGAGATCGCCCCTGCGGGTCAAAAGATCAGCGCCCGTGCGGCTAAGAAGTTCGCTGATGGCGGCGTCAAGACGCTGCTTTTGGCACCTGACGCTTTGGTCACCCGTTATCTCGCCCGCGATGCGGTCAATTACGAGACCGGTGAAATCTATGCCGAAGCCGGTGATGAGCTCGACGCTGTGTCGATCCAGACCTTGGCTGAGCAGGGCTTCAATACCATCGACGTGCTCGACATCGACCATGTCACGGTCGGGGCCTATGTCCGCAACACCCTGCGCGTCGACAAGAACTCGGTGCGTGAAGACGCTCTGTTCGACATCTATCGCGTCATGCGTCCTGGCGAGCCACCAACCGTGGATGCCGCCGAGACCATGTTCAAGGGTCTGTTCTTCGACTCCGAGCGTTACGACCTGTCGGCCGTTGGCCGCGTGAAGATGAACATGCGTCTGGAGCTTGATGCTTCTGACGAGATGCGCGTCCTTCGCAAGGAAGATGTTCTGGCCGTTCTGAAGACCCTCGTGGGTCTGCGCGATGGTCGCGGTGAAATTGACGACATTGACAACCTCGGCAACCGCCGGGTCCGTTCGGTCGGCGAATTGCTGGAAAACCAGTACCGTGTTGGTCTCTTACGTATGGAGCGCGCCATTAAGGAGCGTATGTCCAGCGTCGATATCGACACGGTCATGCCGCACGACCTGATCAATGCCAAGCCAGCCGCCGCGGCTGTTCGTGAATTCTTCGGCTCCTCGCAGCTGTCGCAGTTCATGGACCAAACCAACCCGCTGTCGGAAATTACCCATAAGCGTCGCCTGTCGGCGCTTGGCCCCGGGGGTCTGACCCGTGAGCGCGCAGGCTTCGAAGTCCGCGACGTGCACCCGACCCACTATGGCCGTATCTGCCCTATTGAAACGCCGGAAGGCCCGAACATTGGTCTGATCAACTCTCTGGCGACCCACGCTGTGGTCAATAAGTATGGCTTTATTGAGAGCCCATACCGCCAGGTCATTAACGGCGTTGCCGGTGATGTGGTCACCTATATGTCGGCGATGGAAGAGGCCAAGCACGTCATCGCTCAGGCGAACGTCAAGCTGACCTCCGACGGTTCGATCATCGAAGATCTGGTGCCTTGCCGGATCAACGGCGATGTGAGCCTGACCTCGCGCGATATGG